>WNGH01023427.1_pt1 | contig 10400 bp, 8 predicted proteins | sample 5400631 | NCBI WGS metagenome assembly WNGH01 (sample SAMN13153373, study PRJNA577476) | soil metagenome | isolation source: 115 cm soil or saprolite under Garry oak tree replicate 1 | place: USA:California | collected 2016-06-15 | reverse complement strand
CCCCGAGATAGCGCGGGTCGTTGCTGAGGTGGTGTGCCGCCAGAGACGCCGCTGCGACCTGGACCTGATCCTGGAGCAGGCCCTGTGGCGTGGTCACGCCTGCCGCCGGCATTCCAGTGGTGGCGTGCCGGACACCCCAGCCCGGGGCGTAGGTCCGCTGCAGTAGGACATCGAGACCTTTCCGGGCGCGACTTTCGACGGCGGGCTCACCGACCGTCGCGGCAGCGACCATCACGTTCTCGATGACGTACGCCTCCTGATCGGCAAACACCGATCCCTCGCGCGGCAGCTCGCCTGCAAGACTGCGCACCAGGCCGCGGCCCGCGTCACGATAACGCTGCTCGCCCGTGACTGCCCACGCCTGCGCCAGGCTCGCGGCGAGCGCGGCGCGGACGAGGCGCGGCGGATCCTCGCCGGCATTGCCCGCGGTCGTGTCGAGCATGAGGTCCAGCGCGCGCAACGCGGTCGCCAGAAGCGTCGTGTCGTGCTCGCGCGCCGCCTCGGTGAGCAGCAGCGACACGGCAGTCACGTGCATCACGCTGCCCGCGGCGACCCGAGCGCGAACGGCCTCATCCAGCTCGCGCGCGACCGCCGCAATTCCTTCCTGGACCAGTGCCGGCCGCAGCACGCCGCGCGACTCGCCGGTGCCGGCCCCAGTCCCTGCTTCCGACAGCACCATCTGCTGAACGGCTGCCGCCTGCTCGATGATGAACGAGCGCTGATCGTGATAGCGCTTCGCGACCTCGGGCAACAATTGCTTCAGCCCACGGCCCGTGATGGGATCGTCCGCCGGGAAGTACGTGCCGCCGAAGAAGGGCGCGCCGTCCGCGGTGAGGAATACGGTGAGCGGCCACCCCCGCAGCCCCGCCATGCGCTCCACTGCCGTCTGATAGCGCTGGGCGACGTCGGGCAGCTCGTCGCGGTCCACCCGAATCGGGACGAAGAACGCGTTGATCAGCGCGCCGATCTCCGGATCGGTGTAGATCGCGCGATCGGTTTCGGCGCACCAGCGACACGCATCGCTACCGATGTACAGGAGGACAGGACGGTCGAGCTTTGCGGCGAGCGCGAAGGCGTCGCGGCCCCAGGGCTGCCAGCGCACCGGTTGGCGCGCCGCGCGCGCGAGGTAGCTCGTCCCCGTGTGGGCCATGCGGTTGATGAAGGGCCCACGCTCGCCGATACACGCCGCGACCGTGGCGCCGGCGGCAACGCAACCGATGAGGGAAAAACGGGTGTGCATCTGACTCCGCACTCGGGAAATACCCCGTCCCGGCCCCCACCGTGCCGCTATATTGGTCAAATGACCACCGTGACCATCACGCCGAAGTCGAACGGCCCCCTGATCATAGAGGGCCCTGTGCGGATCGTAACGCCCGGCGGGCAGGAATTGACGCCCCCACCCCGGAAAGACGGCAAACCGGCGGAAGTCGTTGTGCTGTGCAGATGTGGGGGCTCGGCGACGAAACCGTTTTGTGACGGAACGCACAAACGCAATGGTTTTCAGGACGGCCAGGTTACCCCCGCCTAGCGCCACGCTATTATGTTGTCTGGCGCTTGCAGCTTCCCGTTCCCCCTGTACCTCGTGCCCCTGAACTGGAGGAGCGACCGACCATGGCAAAGGGAAAGAGCCCAATGGCCGCGGATGAAGGTTACTGCGTGAAGTGTAAGGCCAAACGGAAGATCTCGAACGCCCAGCAGGTGAAGATGGCCAACGGCCGCCCCGCGCTCAAAGGTGTCTGTCCGGTATGCGGGACGGGAATGTTCAAGATCCTGCCGCCCAACGCCGCCAAGTAACCGCCCGGTCCATCCGATTCATCCGCACGCCCCCGGCGCTTCAAACCCGGGGGCGTGCTTTTTTATAGCGGATCGTGTAGCACGCTGCCCCCACCTCACGACAGTAGTACGCGAGGATCTCGAGCTTGGCGCGCTCACCGGCGGCCGTGCGGATCGCATAGACGTGATGCTTGGACGTGAGCAGGTGCGACCACATGCTGTACTCGTACCACTTGCCCAGCCCTGCGTTTGCGGTGTCGGCGCTGAAGCTGGTCGGCACGTACCCGTCCGCGGGGAGCTCGGTGACAGAGTCGAATGCCGCGGGACCCAGGTCGATCGCTCCAGCGCCTAGCGCCGTAATGACGTGGTTGCGGCGAAAGCCGAGATCTCCCCACCAGCGCCACTCATCGCCGCGCGACGCATCGAGCGTGTAGGTGCTGTCGGCATGCGCGCCGAGCGCATAGGGCGGAAAGTCCGGCTTGCTGAACGCCCCAATCAACAACGACGCTACCAGCAGCAGGAACGCGACTGCCAGCGCCCAGACCAGCAGGGGAGCCTTCAAGCCTCCGCCATGAAGGGATACCATGGATCACGGGGCGGCACGAAGTTCTCCTTGATCGACCGCGCGCTCGTCCAGCGGATCAGGTTCAGGAGGCTGCCCGCCTTGTCATTGGTGCCGCTCGCGCGCCCGCCCCCGAACGGCTGCTGCCCCACGACCGCCCCCGTCGGTTTGTCGTTCTTGTAGAAGTTGCCCGCGGCGTAGCGGAGCGCGGCATCCGCCTCCGCCAGCGCGGCACGGTCCTGCGCGAACACGCCGCCGGTGAGCGCGTAGGGGGATGTGCGGTCAATGAGCGCCAGCGTTTCCTGCCACGCTTTGTCGGGATAGACGTATAGGGACAACACCGGCCCGAAGATCTCCTCGCACATCGTGCGGTACATCGGATCTTCGACCTGGATCACGGTCGGATGTACGAAGTAGCCGTCGGAGTCGTCGCACTCGCCACCGAAGAGGATTTTGACTTTCGGATCGCGCTTCGCCTGCTCGATGTACTGCTTGATCTTGTCGAAGGCTTTCCGGTCGATCACGGCACCCATGAAGTTCCGGAAGTCGGCGGGGTCGCCGACCTTGACGTCTTCCAGCAAGCTGATGAGACGCTCGCGCAGCTGGGGCCACAGGGATTCTGGGACGTAGGCGCGCGACGCGGCGCTGCACTTCTGTCCCTGATACTCGAAGGCGCCGCGCACGATTCCCGTCGCAAGCGCTTCGACGTCGGCGCTCGCATGCGCGAGAATGAAGTCCTTGCCGCCCGTCTCACCGACCAGGCGCGGGTAGTCGGCATAACTGGTGAGATTCGTCGCCACTTGCTTCCACAGCGTCTGAAAGACTTCCGTGGACCCGGTGAAATGGATGCCGCCGAGATGCCGGTCGGCCAGCAGTCGCTCGCTGATGACCGCGGCGGGACCGGGTACGAAGTTGATAACGCCGGGCGGCAGCCCCGCCTCCTGCAGCAGTCGGAAGACGAGGTAATTCGAGTAGGCCGCGGTCGCCGCCGGTTTCCAAACGACGGTGCACCCCATCATCGCCGGAGCCGTCGGCAGGTTGCCGCCAATCGCTGTGAAGTTGAAGGGCGTGATGGCGTAAACGAACCCTTCGAGCCCGCGGTACTCCATCGCATTCCAGATCGCCCCGCCAGGCGGCGAGAGCGGCTGTTCGGCGTGGATCCGTTCGGCGTAATGCACGTTAAAGCGCCAGAAGTCGATCAGCTCGCAGGCCGAATCGATCTCCGCCTGGAAAGCCGTTTTGCTTTGGCCCAGCATCGTGGCGGCGTTGACCATCGCGCGCCAGCGCGTCGCCAGCAGGTCGCCGGCCTTCAGGAAGACAGCGGCGCGGTCGGTCAAACTCCAATTCGACCAGTCACGCCAGGCTTCGCGGGCCGCCTTGACCGCGGCGGTGACTTCCTCGGGACCGGCTTGATGCACCTTGGCAAGCACATGCCGGTGGCAATGCGGCATCACCGTGTCGACGGTCTTGCCGGTACGGATTTCCTTGCCGCCAATCACGATCGGGATCTCGATCTGGCGGCCACTCAGGTCTTTGAGCGCCAGCTTGAGCTCGTTGCGCTCGCGTGAGCCGGGTGCGTAGGAAAGAACCGGCTCGTTGATTGGGGTGGGGATGTTCATAGAGGAAAGTTAACCGGGGAACCGACGAGTGTTTAGGAATCAGTGAGCATCGACCCTCGCACTCGTATCGGCCATGTCCACCTCACGGTGAGTGATCTCGAGCGTTCGCTGACATTCTACCGTGATGCGCTGGGCTTTGAGATCACGGCGCGCTACGGCCCCGACGCCGTGTTCCTCTCCGCCGGCGGCTACCATCATCACATCGGCCTTAACACGTGGGCTGGCCGCGGTGCACCGCAGCCGCCCCCGGGGACCACCGGCCTGTACCACTTCGCGATTCTCTTTGCCGACCGCGCCGCCCTTGCCGCTGCCGTGCGCAGTGTGCTCGAGCATGGCGTGGCTTTGGAAGGCGCATCGGATCATGGCGTCAGTGAGGCGGTCTACCTGCGGGATCCCGACGGCAACGGCATCGAACTGTATCGCGACCGGCCCGAAAGCGAATGGCCGCGTGGACCGGACGGCAGTATCCGGATGCACACGCGGCCACTCGATCTGGGGGCGCTGCTCGCTTAAGCTCGGGTGCGATCCCCCTCTCGCTGCGGCGGCAACGGCAGCGTGATCGTAAGGGTCTCCGAATCGCCGGGCGGCGACTCTACCTTCACCGTGCCGTTGAACGCGTTCTCCGCCACGCCGCGCACCTTGGCGAGATCGGCGAGTGGCCGGCCGCCTCGGACGACGACGCAGCAGGCGCCGCTCCAGCGTGAGACACGAACGCACCACCCGCACGGCGTCGAAGCGGGCTCCTCCACCACCCCGGGCGGTCAGCATGCCCGCGCGCGCACTCTCGCGCATGGCGCGCAGCATCTCCGAGGTGCGGTCCAGGTCTTCGAGCACCTGACCGAGATCGTCGAGCAGCGCGAGACGGCGATCCGCCGCGAGGTCTACCCAGCGGCCGATCGACTCCATGGAGAGCTGCAGGCCGGCGCGCGCGGCGCTCAGCGGATTGCTGGCCTGATGGACCATTATGCCGGGCGAAGCCGTGGCCGCTTCCTGTGACGCGATCGGTCCGGCAATCAACCCCAGCGCGAGACCCGCGAGCTCGAGCGCCAACCGCTCCCGACTGCGTCGCTCGCGGCCGCCGGGTGGGGGGGCGGGAGGACGCGAGCGGACGGGCGCGATCACCCAGGCGTCGGGCGTGCTACCGGGGGCGGTGACCCAACGCGATCCGACGGGAACCGGGATACCCCAGCGCTGCAGGATTGCGTCGAGATCGAAACCGGGGGGGCGAGCACCTACGTCGGGCCCGCTGCTCGCGCGAGGCACGGCTTGGTGAGGCCCGATGATTTCCCAGAGGACGACCGGGCGTCCCACGACGGCGCTTGCCTGGCGCAGCACTTCACCTTCGTCGCCGCGAAATACTACTGCACTCAACATGTCCTCCATCGGCAACCCGATGCATCAGGGGTGTCGTGTGGGGGGCGCACGTAGAGAATCTGCGCCCCCTTGCAGCCCCGTCAAGCGGACGATAGCGTGGGCCCATGACGACTCCTCCCGGTTTCCCCGCACGCCCGTCCGTCGGCCGGTCGTCGTTTGCGGTCGCGATGAAGGATTACACGTTCATCCGGCCCGGGATTGCCGTGACGATCAGTGCGATCACCCTCGCGCTGGCCCTCGTCATCGGGTTATGGCTGATTTTCTCGCTCAATGAGGCGGCCCAAATGGTGGCCGGCGGCGCCGGGACTTCCGCGACACTGCATCGCTACAACGCGGGACTCGAGGTGTGGCGCCAGATGGCGACCGGCGCCGATCCGGGCTTCCGCCGCGTCGAGGCTGTCGCCCAGCGGGACAGCCTCGGACGGCAGCTCCGCGTCGAGCTGGCCGACCTCGGCAATACCATGGACGACGATGAGGATCGCCAGCGGATCAAGACGATCCTGGGTGGCCTGACCAGCACCGGCACCGGCGCCGGCACCGACGCCCGCCAGGCCATGATCGTGCTCCTCGCGAAGCAGGATTCGGCCATGTTCCGGGCCGCCCAAACGTCCCAGCAAGCGGTGCTGCTGTCGGCGGTCCTGCTGGCCCTCACGATCATCGCCGCGGGCATGCTGATCGTCCCGATGGCGTGGCTCTACGTGCGGTACAAGCGGGGCGCGGCGATCGAAGTGAAGGTGTAATGGCCAAGGCCCCCCCCACCCCCCCCACCGCGCGGCGGTCGCCCCCGACGACGATCGAGAGCTCGCGCGATCGCGAGCGGCTCCGCACCGTCGTATTCCCCGAGCACTCCGACCTCGCCGCCGCCGTCGCCGAACGGATCATCGAGGTCATTCAACGCGAGACGCGCGCCAAGGGCCGCGCGGTGCTCGGTCTCGCCACGGGGAGCACGCCCCTCGGTGTCTATGAAGAGCTGATCCGCCGTCACCAGGCGGGCGAGGTCGATTTTGCGCGCGTCCTCACGTTCAATCTCGACGAGTATTACCCGATGACGCCCGACAGTCCCCACAGCTACCACCGGTACATGTGGGAGAACTTCTTCGCGCACGTGAACATCGCGAAGGGGAACGTCCACATTCCCGAGGGCGTGACCCCGCGCGAGCACGTCGTGGACGCGTGTGCCGCGTACGAAGACGCGATTCGAGCGGCCGGCGGCATCGACTTTCAGCTGCTGGGCATCGGCAAGACGGGGCACGTCGGATTCAACGAGCCTGGCTCGGACGCGACCTCGCGGACTCGGATCGTCACGCTCGACACGCTGACCCGCAAGGACGCCGCCGCCGATTTCTTCGGCGTCGAGAACGTACCGCGCGAAGCGATCACGATGGGCGTCGCCACGATTCTCGACGCCAAAGAGATCGCGCTGCTGGCGACCGGCGAGCACAAGACGGGGATCGTGGCGCGCGCGGTCGAGGGCGAAATCTCCACCGATGTCGCCGCGACGTTCCTGCAACGCCACCAGAGCGTCACCTGCTATCTCGACCTGCCTGCCGCCGCCGAGCTCACACGGATCAAGACGCCGTGGATCCTCGAGGGGATAGACTGGACGCCCGCGATGGTCGAGCGGTCGGTCGTGTGGCTCGCGGAGCGGGCCAACAAGGCGGTACTCAAGCTGTCGGCGCGCGATTACGCCGAACACCAGCTGAGCCCGTTGCTGGCGCGCGCCGGGTCGGCCGGTCCCATCAATGGTCAGGTGTTCAATCGGCTGCGCGACAAGATTCGGGGACGGGCCAAGCTGCCCAACCACGAGCGGGTGCTCGTGTTCTCGCCTCATCCGGACGACGACGTCATCTCGATGGGCGGCATTCTGCGCAAGCTGTGGGAAAACGAAAACCAGATCGTCGTCGCCTACATGACGAGCGGCAACATCGCCGTGTTCGATCACGACGTGACCCGCCACCTCGACTTCGTCGAGCGGGCCGCCGGCTCACTGGGACTCGACCCGTCGTCGCTCCAGCGCGCGCGCGGCACCATCAACGCGGGTATGGAACAGAAGGCGCCCGGTGACGTGGACATCCCGGTCGTGCAGAGTCTCAAGAAATTCATTCGCGAGTCGGAGGCGATCGCGGCGTTGGCCGCCGTCGGCATTCCGGCGAGCGCCGCGCGGTTCCTCGATTTGCCGTTCTATCGGACGGGCGAGGTACGGAAGCGGCCGCTGAGTGACGACGACATCGCGATTGTGCTGCGTCTGATCGAAGAGACGAAACCCGATCTCGTGTTCGTCGCCGGCGATCTGTCGGATCCCCACGGGACGCATCGCACCTGCAAGGCGGCGGTCGAGGGTGCGCTCGCGCGCTATCAGGGACCGCGGCCGGAGGTGTGGCTGTATCGGGGCGCCTGGCAGGAGTGGTCGCTCACCGAAGCGGACGTCCTCGTGCCGCTGTCACAGGACGAGCTGAACGCGAAAATCCTCGCCATTTTCCGCCACCAGTCCCAGAAAGACACGGCGCCCTTCCCCGGCTACGACGAGCGGGAGTTCTGGCAGCGGGTGGAGGCCCGGAATCTGGAGACGGCGGCCCGCGCCGACCGGCTCGGGCTGCCGGAGTACTACGCGATGGAAGCCTATGTAATTCAACGTAGTTAGCCGCCGAGCGTTGCACCCCGCACGGCCCGTTCATTATGTTGGCGCCGCATTCCCACTTCTACCGAGGAGGCCCAACATGAGCGCTTCAACCACCAAGGCGTTGAGTCTGGCGATCGTTGCGGCCGTGTGGGCCGCCATTTCGCATCTCCTGAAAGTGAATCTGCAGTTGTGGCCCGTGATCGTCGGCCTCGGCTGTTTCGTCGGGACCGGCGGCGGCATCATGGGGCTGCAGAAATCGGTCCTGGGGACGCTCTCAGGTATCGTCTGGGCCGGGTTGTACCTCGCCATCTCCGGCACGCTGGGCAGACAGGCGTTCGTGGACGCGCTCGTCCTGGGCGTCGTGGTCTTCGGGATGGTCTATCAGGCGCGGGTGCCGCTGCTCTCCTATACGGCGGGAGCGATCATTGGCGCCGCCACCTATCTGGCGATGGGATTCCGGACTTTCGGGATGAACGGCGCGATCCGTGTCGCGATCGCGCTGGTGATCGGCTGTGTGCTTGGCATCGCGGCGGAACGCGTGAGCGAGATGCTTGGCAGGATGAGAGTCGTGCCGTCAATGTCGAATCGCTAGACGCCGCGCTAGCGACGCTGTGACTGGTAGGGGCGCAGCAGGCTGCGCCCCTATTTTTTCCCCTCAAAACCAAACCCGGAGCCACTGCTGCGCTCCGGGTCGGCGAGGTCGGGACAAGTGGCCGTCGACACTTGCGCCACGACCTTCACTTCCTGCTCTGATCGAATGTACGCGACCTTACGCGGAGCCTTTGTCAGAGAACCGTCCAGTCGAGTTGGCTAGCTGTTGCCGGGTGAGCCTCCAAGTGGGAATCTTCAATCCATGACTCGTTTCCGGGTGCGACGCGGCGCGGTCGTCGCGGTGCTGTTGGTCCTCGCCTTCGGCGTCGCGGCCGCGCTGGCAGTACAGGCGTACCGCACGGCGCGCTATCATCGCGCGCAGGCGGACCGCGTGCTGCGCGACTATGCGCGGCTGGCCGCATCGCGCGTGGCGGTGCGGAGCGCGACTGACATTTACTACGCGGTGGTCCCACCGCTGAAAGCACTGAAGCACGCACACGAGATGGCGCCGCACAAAGCCCTGCCCGTCCCGAAGGACCTGCATTTCGACACTATGGAGCACGAGTTCTCGCTCGCGCCCTACATCCGGTTCACGTTCCGGATGGATCTGAAGTCGGGAGAGCTCACCACGTCGGGCCAGAAGCTCCCAACGGCCGTCCGCCGCTGGCTGATCGACACGCTGCCGCTGCACACGCGCACGGTCTACGACACGTCGTGGCACATGGGAACCGTGCTGGGGCAGCCCAAGGGCGATCGTCGCTACGTCGCCTACACGGTCCTCCGCGACTCGGACGGCGTGCTCCGTACCGCGCTGGGATTCGAAGCGAACCCCACCGCCCTCACCCCGCTCGTCATCCAGGCAACCGATACCCAGAAGTTCGCGCTGCTGCCCCGGCCACTCACCTCCGGGGATTCCTCGGATCCTTCACGGCGCCGCGTGCAGTACGACTCGATGGGATCGATCATCATCACCGACAGCTACGGCGTCGACATCTATCGCTCGGCGGTGCAGTACACCTCGCCGTTCACCGCGCGAGACACGATCGGCACCGACATGGGCGCGCTGTTTGCCCATGCGACGCTGCGCGCCGAGGTCGCCGACCAGCTGATCATTGGCGGCCTGCCCAAGTCGCGCCTGCCGCTGATTCTGAGCTTGCTCGGGTTGACCGCCGCATTGATCGGAACCGCGCTGTTCCAGCTGCGGCGCGAATCCCAACTCACCCGGCTCAGGACAGACTTCATCTCGGGCGTATCGCACGAGCTGCGCACGCCGCTGGCGCAGATCCGCATGTTCTCCGAGACACTGACGCTCGGTCGCGTCCGGTCCGAAGAGGAGCGGCGCCGCTCCCTGGCGATCATCGATCAGGAAGCGCGCCGCCTGACGCACCTCGTCGAGAACCTGCTGCACTTCTCGCGCTCGGAACGGCAGACCGCGCATATCGCGCCGGAGCCAACCGCCCTGGCGCCGCTGGTGCAGGAAGTCATCGACGGCTTTGCGCCGCTGGCAGCGGCCCGCGGCGTCACCCTCGCCGCATCCGTGCCTGAAGACCTCGTCGTCCCTGCCGACCCCGGCGCGGTGCGCCAAATGCTGCTCAACCTGCTCGACAACGCCGTGAAGTACGGCCCCGCGGGCCAGGAAGTGCGGATCGGTGCGACACGCGAGAATGGCGTGGCGCAGCTGTGGGTCGCCGACCGCGGGCCCGGCATTCCCCGCGCCGATCGCGAGCGGGTATGGGACCGATTCTGGCGGCTGGAGCGTGACCGCGACTCGTCAGTCGCCGGGAGCGGCATCGGGCTCGCGGTGGTGCGCGAGCTCGCCGACCTGCATCACGGTCGGGCCTGGATCGATGACGTCGGCCCC
>WNGH01009136.1_pt1 | contig 10400 bp, 8 predicted proteins | sample 5400631 | NCBI WGS metagenome assembly WNGH01 (sample SAMN13153373, study PRJNA577476) | soil metagenome | isolation source: 115 cm soil or saprolite under Garry oak tree replicate 1 | place: USA:California | collected 2016-06-15 | reverse complement strand
AAACCGGGCGGGAGGCTGGTTTACAGCACATGCAGCCTGGAGCCGGAGGAAAATCAGCAGATTGTGCAACAGTTTGTCCAGCAGCACCCCGATTTCACATTGCAAAAAGAACGTGAATTGCTGCCGTTTGTTGAGGCGGTGGACGGGGCGTATGTCGCGGTGTTGGAGCAGAGTGGCTAAACCCATTACCGCTGGCGGCTGTAGCGGGCGGTCTGCGACCGCCGAAAACGAAGTTGGAGCGGAGTGGCTAAGCCAATCACCGCTGGCGGTTGGGCGGATTGTGCCGCAGTTCCTCGAGGGCTGCCTTGGCGGTCGTGTCACCCTTTTGAGCCGCTTCCAACAATCGTTGGTTGACCGAAGTTAGCTCTTTCTCCACCGCCGCCTTCTGCAGAGGGGACAACGGCTGGCGCACCAGAGCATAGAGGAGAGTTTCCGCCGCCAAATAATCATTGGCTTTGTCGGCCTCCCATGCCTTTTCCCAGGCCTGCTTCAACTCGGGCGGGGCATTGTCAAAACTCTGTCTGTCGCTCGCCGTCGGTTCGCCCGGCTTGCTTCTGCCGCACCCGGCCAGAGTAAGCGCGACTATTATGGCCGCAATCTTCAGGTTTAGGAACGCTCTCACACTCGGGATCGGGACCCGGCCGAACCCTCGTAGATCCCAGCCGCTTTAGTGACCATCGCCTGGAGGGCTAAAGGGACTCCACCACAGATAAGTCCTACCGCCTGGTCCTGGCCCTTGTCGGCTGGGCGTGTCACCGTCCTGGCGAAACTGCACGCGCGTAAGAAACTGCACGTGCCCCATGATGGCGATAATCGTTCCGCCCTTCCTGCTATGAAGCCGGCCGATGCCTTCGCTCGCATTCGGGAAATTGGCCGCATCGTTGAAATCGAATGCGCCCGGGTTGCCCTTTCCCAGGTTGTTCTCGTCAGGTTCCCACAGCAGATAGCACATGGGACTCCAAATCTGCGTAGTTTTGCAACTGCGATTACCAGGACCGTAACCACACACGGCCCCGTTCATCACGAAGCTGGAAAACCTGTTGTTCCGGTGCTGCGGCGAACCGGGCTTCGCCAGATAGGTTGGACTCTTAACATCCACCGGACAGAGAAACGACTTTGGGTTGGGCATGTAGTTGTACCAAAGCCCTGTCTTATACGCAGTAATCTTATCGTTCTCGTAAGCTCCTCCTGGACCAGGGTCGGGGATCGTTCCGCCAATGAATCCATAACACCAGCCGGGTACGCCCACGCTCGCGTTGCCACCGTCCCAGTTGGGGAACGCCATCCGCTCATTGTAATCCTCGGCGTACATTCGCATGGCCAGCGCCATCTGCTTCTGGTTGCCAACGCACGTCGTCCGCATCGCTTTATCTTTAGCGCTGGCCAGCACCGGCAAGAGCATCGCCGCAAGGATGGCTATGATCGCTATGACCACCAGCAGTTCGATTAACGTGAAGGCTGTGAGAGGTGAACTCCTTTCTCCGCCTGCTTGGGCGGACTCATTAAGTGGCGTTTTCATAGGACGCTCTGGTTGTCTAAAGGGCTATTATTGAGCCATTTTAACCCTGCTCGGAAACAAGCGCAAGAAAAAAATGGAATAATTGATAATTGCCGCGGCACCGCCACGCCGCTACACCAGCTACATCCCCATTATCTGATACCCGCAATCAACATAAATCACTTGGCCGGTGATGGCGGCAGCGCCGTCGCCGGCCAGAAACACACCGGTGGCGCCCAGTTCGTCGGGCAGCACGTTGCGCTTGAGCGGCGCGTGGGCTTCGTAATGCTTGAGCATCTCGCCGAAGCCGGAAATCCCCCGGGCAGCCAGCGTGTTCACAGGCCCGGCGCTGATACAGTTGACGCGGATTTTTTTAGGGCCAAGGTCGTAGGCCAAATACCGGGCGCTGGCTTCGAGCGCGGCCTTGGCCACGCCCATCACATTGTAGCGCGGCACAACCTTCTGCGCGCCGTAGTAAGTCATTGCCACGATGCTGCCACCCTCCGTCATGAGCGGGGCGGCCGAGCGCGCCAGCGCCACCAGCGAATAGGCGCTCACATCGTGGGCGACACAAAAGGCCTCGCGGCTGGTGTTGATGAATTCACCTTCCAGGGACTCCTTCGGGGCGAACGCTACCGAGTGAAGCAGCAGGTGCAACTTGCCGAACCTTTCGCCGACGGTCTTGAAAACGGCGGCGATCTCTTCGTCTTTGGCCACGTCGCACGGCAGGATCAAAGTGTCGGCGCCGAATGTCCCTGCCAATTCTTCGACGTTCTCCTTGAGCCGCTCTCCCTGGTAGGTGAAGGCGAGCTGCGCGCCCACTCGATGCCAGGCCTGCGCTATGGCCCAGGCAATGGAGCGTTTGTTGGCGACGCCGAAAACAATTCCCAGTTTGCCAGCAAGGGATGACATGATTGCGTTAGAGCTAAAAAAACTTAGAGCGTCAAATCCGTGAAAACGGCGGACAAAGCGGTAGGCAATATTCCCACCTGTGGCAAGAGCATTTCCAGGCCTGAAATGCGACAGCGCGCACGACAGATTTCTTCGAGAACGCCGCCCGCTGCCGCATAAATGCAGCGTTCCGGTTGGCTTCGGAACGCCGCATTTATGCGCATTTATGCGGCAGCGAAGAATTTTGTCGCGCCAAGTGCGACAGCGCGCATCTCGGATTAATCGGTGCAGCTTCAGCGTTCTTTCTTGCGTTGGGATGTATTTGTGCCGGGCAGTTTCAGCCGTGGGTCGGCCAGATCAAGGCGATACATGATTTGATTGTACTCGTAGTAAGGCGTCGAATGAGGATTGCCGGAGAAGGTGTTGACGTAGGAGCCTTCCAGGTAGATCATCTGGCCGCCCTGCTGGTCGAAGAAGGGGTGCTGGGTCGGGTTGTAGAAATCGTGGGCGTCGTCCTTCTTATTGGCGTGGGTGATGATCTTCCGCGCTTGCACCCAAGGCCCCTCGGGCTGGCCCGCTTCGCTGTACCACACCTCGCCGAGCATTGTGGCGCCCCCGGACTCCGAGGCAATCATTAAGTAGCTCTTCCGGTAATCGTTCCAAAAGCAAGAACAGTTGTTCAACACGATTGGCTTCCCGCTTTGGGCGTCCTGCAGCCGGAACGGCGACTCCTCGCGCTGCATCGTCCCCGAGGCGATCAGCTCCTGTTGGTCCTTGGGGCTCAGCGGCGGCGTGTCCTTCTTCCATGCCCACACGAGCTGTCCACTGGCGTCGCGGTCGAGTTGGACTCCGTCCTTGCCGCCGGACCGCGTGCCGGGCTTCAGGCAGGTGTAGCCTTCGTAGGACGCAAGGTCCAGGTAGGACTTCCAGTCGGCCGTTACGCGCAACGCAGGATATGGCGCGGTGAAGCAAATGTACTCGGTCCCGGAATCGGATTTGACGCGGAAGGGGTAGCCCAGGGGAAAGATCGGCGGGTCGAGCGCCACGGTCTTGAGCTTCTCGAACCGCTCTTCCTCGTCTTTATAGACCACAAAGCCGTTCTCCAGCACGGCGCCCAGGCCACGTCGCCGTTGGAAGTACGCGAGCATCCGCTCTCGTCCGGTTTCGTCAGGAATAACCACGAGGCCAAAAAGCCAGACCACTCCCTCGCCTTGCATCGGTGCCATCGGCCTGACGAAGCCGTCATTACCAGTGAAGTATTTCAAGGTGAAACCCACTGACGGGTTGATCTGGTCGGGCAATTCGGTCGTTGCGGCTGTCATGGAAAAATTGCCCAGGGCATAGGAGAGCTTGAGCGTATCGCCGTAGAACCAGTAGAGTTTGCCGCGATAGATGGCGTTGAGGATCCCGTCCTGGCCTGTCACCTGCGCGTTGAGCAGCGGCTTGGCGACCGGCGGCTTGCGGCCAAGCAGCACCGTGTCGCGGTAGATGCCCTGGCCGGTGATGCGATAAAGACGCTCGGCGACGTTGATCCTCTTGATCTTGAGTTGAGCACTGCTGCCGGGCTTGGTCTCCAGCGTCACCCCGCGGTTGCCGAAGCCGTCAGGGGGGAACTCGTAACCGTGAGTTGAGACCCCGAACCAAACCTTCTGGTTCATGAGTCCCGGCTCGTAAAAAGCGACCAGGCCGTTGGAATCGGTGTAGAATCGGACGCTGCTGGTCGTCTGGAGTTCCACCATCGGCACGCCCCGGCCAGTCTGCTCATCAATGACTTGAATTGCGAAGTAGCGGCTCGGCTCTGAGTTTGCGGCTGCTGCGCGGCAAACTTCCAGCACGCTCAGCACCAGAACAAAGCAAATGCGGGAGAGACTCATGGGGGCCACGATAGGTTGACGCCCCCTTTTACTCAAACGCCTTCCTCAAACTGTTCCCGCTGGCCGCTCCAGCTCTGGTGGTGGTAACAAGGAGCGCCTGCAGGGAGCATGGGGCCGAATTTCGGCTTTAACGCGCCTGGCCGAGTCGCCAGATCCCCAGCAACCCGCCCAAACCCAGAATCAACAAACCGCTGACTGCCAGCGCGCTGCTGTTGGCGTATTGCGGCAAAAATTGTAACGAAGCTGCGCCGACGGCTGGGCCGGCGAAGTTGCCCAAGCCAATGGCTGCCTCGTGAATTCCACCGTGTTCACCCTTGGTCTTGCTGAGATCCATCGAATAGAAAAGCGACGAGTAGTAAATCAATCCCAGCGCGCTGCCGAACGCGATCTGCGCCAGCAGCAACACCGCCAGATTCGGCACCATCAGCATGGCCGCAAAGGCAGCGACGAGCATCACGTACGCCGCCAGCAGCCAGCGAAAGCGATAGTGCCAGCCACCCCAAAACCACAACGCAATGAATGCGCCCAATCGCGCGAAGCACCAGACCGAACAGCAAAAACCGGCCAGCATCGTGGACAGTCCCAACCGTTTGGCGACGCCGGGAGTCAGTGCGATAAGTGTGTTCAGGGAGACGTACGCAAATGGATTGGCCAACCACGCCATCCGCAGGAATAGTTTGGCTTTGGCGGCCGGATACGGGTTCAATCCCGGCGTCCGAGATCGATTTAACCCAGCTAACTCAGTTAACTGCTGGGTGGCCGCTTCGCCGACTTGGGCCGTGCGCCCGGGAATGGTGCGTCCCGCTCGCGGCTCCAGCCAGAGCGTCAGCCCGAGCTGGCTGAGTTGAATTGCGGCTGGGACATAGAAAAGGCTTTTAAAGCCGAGTTGATCCAGCATCGCCCCGCCGGTGAAATAAGCCAGCGCTCCGCTGCCCGCCCACACAATATTATAAAGCCCCACCCTGCGCTGTAGCCCGGAGCGCGTTTCGTCTTCGCTGACCAGCGCTTCAAGGGTCGGCCAGGTGAAACACATGCCGATGACTGTCGCGGCCGACACCAAAACCTGCCCCGACGCCGAGCCAACCAGCGTGCCCGCCGCCAGCGCGCCGGTCATGATCACAAAACCGAGTTTGAGCGCGGTAAAATATCCGCAGCGTTGCGCAAATCTGCCGCCCCACCACGCGGCAATGACGGATATCGCGCCGATCAGCGCCGCCAGCGCAAGGTTGGCTTTGTTGCCAAAGCCAAACGCTTTCTGCATGAAAAAATAGAGGTAATAAAAGTAATAAACTGTCGCGAAGGAGTTCAGGCCTTCGAGAACGAAGTAACCGGTCTTGAGTTGATGCGCTGACATTTCCAATTGTAATCCAGGAACCGCCTAGCGCTCCTACTTGGCCAGGTGACAGGCCACCCAATGCCCTGGCGAAAGCTCCCGCAAGGGCGGAGCCTCGGCCCGGCATCGCGGCAACTCGGCAACCGGGCAGCGCGGATGAAACGGACAGCCCGACGGCGGGTCCATTGGCGAGGGCACGTCGCCGGCCAGAATGATCCGCTGCCGTTTGGAATCCGGATCGACCACCGGCACGGCGGAAATCAGCGCCTGGGTATAGGGATGTTTGGGCACTCTAATAATGGTCTTGGCCTCGGCCAGTTCGACCACTTTTCCAAGGTACATCACCATCACACGCCGGCTGATGTGTTCCACCACGGCCAGATCGTGGGCAATGAAAAGGTAAGCAATGGCCCGCTGCTGCTGCAGGTCTTGCAGCAGGTTGATGATTTGGGCCTGCACCGAAACGTCCAGTGCGCTGACCGGTTCGTCACAAATGATCAGCGCCGGTTGGACGCCCAGGGCGCGCGCGATGCCGACGCGTTGGCGCTGCCCGCCACTCAGTTCATGCGGGTAGCGCTCCGCGTGAGTCCCGTCCAGTCCCACCGCCTGCAGCAACTCTTTGACCCGTTTCTGCCGCCCGGACCCGCCTACGCTGGAAGCTACGGCGCGGCAAGCCCGCCCTGCCGCGCCGTAGCTCCGAGCGAAGGCGGGCCACTCGCCGCGCCATAGCGAAGCGAAGGCGGGCGCGCTCTCCACCAGCCGGTGAATGTCCAGCGCCTCGCCTACGATGTCTTCAACCGTCATGCGCGGGTCGAGCGAGCCATACGGGTCCTGAAAAATCATTTGGAATCGGCGCCGCCGCCCGCGCAGTTCCGCTCCGCTCATTCGCGCGAGGTCCTTGCCCTCGAACACAATCGAGCCAGAAGTCGGGTCCGTCAATCGGACTATGGCTCGCCCCAAAGTAGTCTTGCCGCAGCCGCTCTCCCCGACCAGGCCCAGCGTTTCGCCAGGCGCGATGGTGAAGCTGACGTCTTCTACCGCCTTGACGTAAGCGCGCACGCGGCTGAACACGCCGTGTCTGACGGGGAAGTGGACTTTGAGATGGCGAACCTCCAGGAGGGGCATGTGGTTTGGGGTTTCTCAACGGGAGAGAGCATGGGAACACTTAAGCTCCAAACCCCAAGCTCCAAACTCCAGTGAAGCTCCAAGCTGCAAACTTGAAAACAATCGGCAGGTGGGGCGAGGGTGCTTGGGTGTCGGCGTTTCTTTGGGGCTTGGAGGTTGTGGTTTGGGGTTTCTCAACGGGAGAGGTTGGTTTCATTTTGCCAAAACGGACAACGCACCCAGCGATTTGGCTCGACTTCGACCAGTTCGGGCTGGGCGATTGAACACTGCGGCTTCGCAATCGGACAGCGCGGCGCAAAGCGGCAGCCGGGCGGAAAGTCGCCGAGGCGCGGCACGTTGCCTGGGATGGCCGAAAGGCGGAGGTCTGAGGGCGGAGTCGTGGGAGCATGGAGCGTGGGAGCGTGGAGCGTGGGAGCGTTGGTTCGACGCTCCGACGCTCTGACGCTCCACGCTCCCCCGCCTCCGACCCCCGCCAGCCTGGGAACAGAATTGATCAGTGCCCTGGTGTACGGATGCAGCGGTCGGCGCAAAAGTTCGCCAGTCGGGGCCAGTTCCACGATTTGTCCAGCATACATCACCGCGACACGGTCTGCCATGTCGCCCACAATTCCCAGGTTGTGCGTGATTAGCAGAATCGCCATGCCGAACTGTTGTTTGAGACCGCGCAACAGGTCGAGAATTTGCGCCTGAATGGTTACGTCCAGCGCGGTCGTCGGCTCATCGGCCACGAGCAATTTCGGCTCTGACGCCAGCGCCATCGCAATCATGACCCGCTGCTGCATGCCACCCGACATTTGGAAGGGGTAGTCTTTGATTCGTGACTCCGGCGCCGGAATGCCTACCAGTTTCAAAAGGCGGAGGACCTCTGCCGCAGTCGCTTTTTGTGGCCGGTGCAGCTTGAGCACCTCCTTGATTTGGCTGCCCACTCGCAAAACCGGATTCAGCGACGCACTCGGTTCTTGGAAAACATAGCTCACCACTCCGCCGCGGAGCTTGCACAACTCCGCGTTCGACATTTTCAGCACGTCTCGCCCGTTGAGCAGAATTTGGCCCCCGACATACCTCGCCGGCGGTGCGGGCACAAGCCGGGCGATGGACAAGGCCGTAACACTCTTGCCGCAACCACTCTCCCCGACCAGGCAGACGATCTCGCCGGTTTCCACCGTCAGCGATACCTCATCAACCGCCCGAAGACCGGCGTCGCCGGAGAGGAATTCGATTCTCAAGTTCTTGATTTCGAGCAACGGCGTCACAAAGAAGATCCATCTGGGTACAGTTTCGCTGGAGGACAATTTGTCTGCAAGGTCAACCATTTTGTTCAAACGCCTTCCCGCTTTCCCCTTGAATGCCAGGCTCCCCGGAGTACGCTGCACCGCGCATGAAATTGGAAATCACTTGGGCCCTGGCTCTGCTGGCAACGGTTTCCACCACTTTAGCCCAGCCAACCAACCCGCCCGATCCATTGCGTGAGCTCAAGAAGCGCGCCGCAGAATTCAATTGCATCCTCAGCTTGCCTCACTTCGAGATGACCACCAATGAGGTCCGCGCCTCCGTCCGCCAAACCATCGCGGTAGGGAGCAATGCCTTGGATCGCATTGGCGGGCTCAAGCCACGCCAAGTGACGTTTGAGAACAGCGTCCGGGCGTTGGACGATCTTTATGAGCAGATCAGCCTGACAGCCAATCGCCTCTCAATCCTCAAAGAAACCAGCACCAACGCCGTGTTGCGCGACACCGCGACTGATGCGCTCAAGGAACTGCAGGAGTGGATGGTGGGGTTGGATTATCGAGAAGATGTCTATAAAGCCGTCAAGGCCTACGCCGACAAGAGCCCCAAACTGGCCGGGGAGGATGCCAAGCTCCTTGACGAAACCATGAGAGATTATCGCCGCGCAGGCTTGGGGTTGCCTAAGCCCCAACGCGACGAGGTCGAGCGCCTGCGCAAGGAACTGTCCCGGCTTGCCACCGATTTCGAATCCAACATCACCAAAGCCCAAAAAGCCGTCAAATTCACCAAGGCCGAACTGGAAGGTGCGCCGGAAAGCTTCCTGCAGCAGACCAAGACCGGCGATGACCAATACACGGTGATGGCCAACGTCACTTGGCATTACCTCACAGTGGAGGAGAATGCCAAACGCGAGGATACCAGAAGGAAGCTCCTGGTCGAGCACGACAATTTGGCGCGCGAGGCAAACCTGCCATTGCTGGAGAAGATTCTTGCGCTGCGCGACGACGTTGCCAAAAGGCTCGGCTACAAAACCTGGGCCGATTACCAGACGGAAGTCAAGATGGTGAAGAACGCCGCAACGGCTATTGGGTTTCTGGAAAAACTCAAGACTGGTTTGCAGCCAAAGTTCGACGCGGAAGTGGAGGAGTTGCGCCAACTTAAGGTCAAGGAAACCGGCGATGCCACGGCGCAGATCCACATCTGGGACTGGCGCTACTTCAGCAACCAATTGAAAAAAGAGAAATACACGGTGGACGCCGAACAACTGCGCGTCTATTTCCCCTACCAGCGCGTGCTGGAGGGGATGTTCAACATCTACCAAAGCATTTTCGGCCTGAAGTTCGATCGCGTGCAACCGCCTTACAAATGGATCGGCGATTTGCAGTACAACCACTTCGCCCAGTTCGACATCATCCAGGGCAAACTGTTATCGCGCGGGAAATACCAGCGCCCGACCGTCGCCCTGATTTGCAATTTCCCGTCACCGGCGCCCGACCGGCCTTCGCTGCTTTCCCACACCGACGTCGAAACGCTCTTCCACGAGTTTGGCCACGCGATGCACTCCATTATGACCCGCGCCAACTACGCCCGTTTCTCAGGCACCAGCGTCCCGCGTGATTTCGTCGAAGCCCCCTCGCAAATGTTGGAGAACTGGGTCTGGAACAAAAAGGTCCTCGACAGTTTCGCCGCCGATTACCGCGATCCGTCGAAGAAAATCCCGGCCGAAGTTCTGGCGAAACTCAAGGAAGCTAAACTCGCAGTCGAAGCAACCCGCTACCGCCGGCAACTGTCCTTCGGCCTGACGGACCTGGCCCTCCACACCCAAATCCACGAGGCCAATGCCAAAGAAGCCTTGCCGCTCTCGAATAAAGTCCTGGGCGAAGTGTTTTTTTCGATGGCCCCGGACACGGCGTTCGTGGCATATTTCGGCCACTTGATGCAGTACGACGCCGGCTATTACGGCTACGCCTGGGCTGACGCGATCGCCGCCGACATGGCCACGGTGTTTGAACATGCACCCAACGGTTACTTCGATCAGGCCGCCGGCCATCGGTTGCGCGCCGAGATTTATGAGCCGGGCGATTCGCGCGACGTGAACGTTTCGATTGAGAAATTCCTCCATCGCCCGTGGTCGCTGGACCCCTTCCTAAAGAAGATTGGGATTGAGAAAAGCGCGGCCGGTGCCAATTGAACGTCCTGGGGCCGCCTCGTTTAATTAGCCTGTTCCCTACTATGAAAACTGTCACTCTGCTTCTGTCTGTTCTTTCGCTCATTTCCCTTCGCGCCCAAGAGGCGGCCCCGCCAAAAGCAGAACCCGCGCGCACCAACGCCCTCTCGCGACGGGAAGCCGCCCCGCTGGTGTCGCCCGAAGTCCATCCAGATCGGAGCGTGACGTTCCGCTTGCGCGCGCCAAAGGCAAACGAGGTCAAAGTGGCCGGCGAATGGCCGGGCG
>WNGH01010506.1_pt1 | contig 10402 bp, 7 predicted proteins | sample 5400631 | NCBI WGS metagenome assembly WNGH01 (sample SAMN13153373, study PRJNA577476) | soil metagenome | isolation source: 115 cm soil or saprolite under Garry oak tree replicate 1 | place: USA:California | collected 2016-06-15 | reverse complement strand
TGCATTTTTGGCGCTTCGTTCCAGAATATTTCACCAGCCACGTTTGGCAGACATTCGATCCCCTTGCGGCCGGGAATTACTACCGCCCCTTGAATATTTTGTGGTTCCGAATTAACGACGCGCTGTTCGGCCTGCGTCCAGTGGCCTGGCATGCGACAGCGATCTTGTTGCACGTCGTTGCTACGTGGCTGGTCTACGCTCTGGCGCGGCGGCTTTCCGGGAAACCGCTGGTTGCTGCATTCACGGCGCTGCTCTTTGCTGTACATCCAATGCGGCACGAAGTCGTAAGCTGGATCTCCGGCACGACGGAATCGCTCTGGTCGGTGCTATTCCTGCTGGCATTTCTCGCCTACTTGCGATCGCGCCAAGATGTCCTCTGGACTATCCTTTCATGCGTGCTCTACGCCGCGGCGATTTTGGCCAAGGAGACGGCCATCATGCTGCCGGCTGTTGTGTTCGCGCACGCCGCGATATACGGCGGCGGTGCGGACCACGGCAAACCAGGGCTTCTGGGCCGCCGATTGGGGCGCGCCGTGAAAACCGCGGCGGTCTATGCCCCCGTTGCGATTGCCTATCTGGCTGCACGGTTTGCGATTTTGCACGGGTTCAGCCATACGGACACCGGGCTTTCCTCAAGGGGATTTCTGTTCACGCTGCCCTCCGTGCTTCTTTTTTATGCGAAACAGTGGTTCTTCCCGATTCAGTTTGCGGCATCCTACGGCCAACCCGTGTGGCTCCGCTTCGATCTCTTCCACGTTCTCCTTCCGGCGATCGGGCTGCTCGCCATGGTTGCGTTTGTGTGGTTCTGGCGGCGCAGACTTGGTGAGCGGGAGCTAACGTTTGCCGCCGCGTGGCTAATTACGCTGCTGCTTCCCGCACTCGATCTCTTCGTTCTTCCTGAGGGCGAGTTGGCCCACGATCGTTACTTTTATTTGCCAAGCTTTGGAGCGTGTCTGCTGCTGGCCTTGGCCATGGAAAAATTGGCGCGGGGCGCGATGCTCGCCGGTCTTCCACGAAAATGGCTGCTCGCGACGCTCGCCGTCGTCACTCTGCTTTCTTACGATACGCTGAAGGCCACGGCCTATTGGGCCAACGATTATCGTTTGTTCGAGCATGCCTACCAGGTAGGCCCACGGAGTCGCAAAGCTCGGGATGGTTATGCCAACGAATTGGCAAGGGCCGGCGATTACTCGAGGGCTATCCCAATGATGCAAGAACTCTTCGCCGAGCAACCAAACCGATGGGACGGAAATTTCGATTTAGGTCACGTCTTCTATCAATTAGGCCAACTCTCCACTGCGGAGCCGTATCTGAAACGGGCCCAGCAACTAAACCCAACCGTGCCCTTCCCTTATCTTTATCTTGGTTTGACATATTTGCGAATGAACCGCTTTCAAGATGCGGAAGCGAACCTGCGCCAAGCCGTCTTCGTGCGCCCTTATGAACCGTTTCTGCATTTCTCTTTGGCAAGCATTCTCGTGGCCGAGGCAAAATGCGACGAAGCACGCGTGGAGTTTCGCACGAGTCTCGACTTGGACCCCGATATGCCTCACGTTCAGGATCAGCTCGACAACTGCGGTAAACCTAGAAAGAACTGAACGCTGTGCCGCGAAAATGCGCCCGCGTCGGCCGCAAACTAGCAATCGCCCCGTCCCGCCGCCGTATCCAGTCCCGAATAATCAAGCCGCGGAGCGGTGCGGCCACGCCGATCAGTTGATTCTCTCCCGTGAATCCGGTGGCCGCGCGCCGCGATGCTCTTTCCGCTATAATGATCCGCTCGCAAGCCCTCAGATTTATCCGCGGGAGCCATTGTGACGGCGCGCATCCTCGACGGCAACGCCATCCGCGATCAAATCTATGCAGAATTGCAGCCGCAAATTGCGGAACTGGCTGCTGCCGGAATCCGTCCGGGACTCGCGGCCGTTTTGGTCGGCCATAATCCCGCCTCCCAGGTCTATGTCAAAAGCAAAATTGCGGCTTGCGAAAAGCTCGGTCTCCGCAGTTGGCTTTTTACGCCTGCGGAAAGCGTTCCCACCGCGGAATTGCTGCAATTGATCGGCGACTTGAATCGCCGGGAGGACGTCGACGGCATACTCGTGCAATTGCCGTTGCCGCGCCAGGTGGATTCGCGCCGCGTTCTGGAGGCTGTCGACCCGGAGAAGGATGTGGACGGTTTTCATCCCGTAAACCTCGGACGACTGGTCCGCGGAGAGCCGGGCCTGGTCGCCTGCACGCCTTTGGGAGTGATGGAGATTTTGCGGCGGAGTGGCATTGCCACCGAAGGCGTGCCTGCGGTCGTGCTCGGCAGAAGCGACATCGTGGGGAAACCCTTGGCCCTTCTGCTGATGCACGCAAATGCGACGGTCACGATTTGTCATTCCAAGACTCGCGATTTATCGCAAATCGCACGCCGCGCGGACCTCATCATTGCGGCCATGGGCCGCCCGGCGATGGTTACGCCGGATTGGATTCGCACCGGCGCAACCGTGATTGACGTCGGAATCAATCGAATCTCCGATCTGGCCGAAGCTGCCCGCATCTTCGGAAAATTCCCCCAACGCCTGGAGCAGTTCAAACAAAAAGGCTCTACATTGGTTGGCGATGTCCATCCCGAGGCTGTGGAAATTGCCGGCGCCCTCACTCCCGTTCCCGGTGGCGTGGGACCTCTCACGATCGCCATGCTCATGAGCAATACGATCAAGGCCGCGCGGCTCAGGCGTGCCCAGACGGCCGGGGCAACGGCTGCCGGCCCGGCCTCGCGACATTAATGCTGAGCGTCGGCCTTACAGGCGGCATTGGCTGCGGCAAGAGCACCGTGGCCGCCATGATGAGCGAACTCGGCTGCCACGTACTCAATGCCGACAGAATGGCGCACGCTTTGATCGCGCCTGGAGAGCCCGCTTACGACGAGATACGCCGGCAATTTGGTCCGAATGTTCTTGCTGCGGATGGAAGCATTGACCGCGCGCGATTAGCCGCCGTCGTTTTCGCTGACGCCGCTAAACTGGCGTCCTTGAATGCCATCGTGCATCCCCTCGTCCTGCGTGAACTGGACCGGGAATTGGAGCGGCTCTCACGAATCGATCCTCACGGCGTCGCGGTGATAGAAGCGGCATTGCTGATCGAATCAGGCTACAACCAACGTTTGGATCGGCTCGTTCTGGTCACCTGCACTCGCGAGCAGCAATTGGAACGCTTGACGAATCCCGCTTTCGGACGAGCGATGTCTCGCGAGCAAGCGGAAAAGCGGATCGCCGCGCAAATGCCGCTGGAGGAAAAACGCAAACTGGCTCACGATGAGATCGATTGCTCGGGTTCCCTTGAGTATACGAAGAGGCAAGTGCGCATGCTGGTCGAACAATTCAGGCAGATGGCCGGTTCGCGCGCCTGCTAAAAGTGTTGCGTTGTTCAGCTGTTCCAAATCGCTCGCTGCCGCTCCTGCTCAGCGGGCGAGAGCCGAAACCAGGACTCCGCTGTATCCCGAGCGCGTTCGAGCGAGCGTTGCAGATCAGCCTGCTGGCGTTCGAGACCATCGCGGCCGGTTTCCTCCGGCACTTCGATGGGCGGGCCGATTACCAGGACAGCGCGGGAAAAGGGCCGGGGAAGCTGGAAAAGGTCCCAGGCTTTCTCGAAGGTATGCGCGTGCTCGGCAAAGATGTGAAAGCCGACGATCGGGCAGCGGCTGCGGCGCGCCAGAATTATAGGTCCCGGCTTCGCGATGTAGCGCGGTCCGCGGGGACCATCGGCGGCGAACGCCACATCATGGCCTTCGCCGAGCTGTGTCGCCAGCACGGAAAGGCCCCGCAAGCCGCCGCGCGACGAGCTCCCGTAGGTGATGCCGAAGCCCAGCCGCTCGAGTGCGCTGCCGAGTATCTGTCCGTCGAAATTGCCGCTGGTCATGGCCACCACGCCGCGATAACGCCACCACCACATGGCTAAGAAAATGGTTTGGTGCCAGAAAGAATAAACGCAGCGCCGGTTCTGGTTGTGCACGCGGTCAATGTGCTGCCAGCCAAGAACTTCGTATCGTAAGGTCGGACCAACCATGCGGGCAAACGCGTATGCGGTGCCGGAAATTATCGGAATCTGAGCGCGCCGAAGAGGGGAAAGCTGTTTGGGCCGCGAATCGTAGGTGCCGGCGCGTTGCTCTTCGCGCTCGGGCGGCCACTTGGCCACTTCGGTCATGCGCTATAGTATAGGCGACCGAAACACCGATATGAGCGATATGAGCGCATACCAATTCCATTCCGAAGCCGCACGCAGAGATCGCCAGCGGGCCATCTTCCGGATCATGCTCTGCTTCGTATCCCTGCTGGTCTTTCAGGCGAAGGGTAAGGCGGCGCAGGCCGCGACACCTGGTCCGCATGGACGCCAGGAGGTGATTGGGCGGCTTTCCGGAGATGATGTTTCCGTGAACGGAGCGATCGGCTTTGAGACCGAGAACGGACGCACCACAGCCTTGCTGGCCAGCGGCAGCGATCTTACGCTCCGATCAGGCGAGGCAAAAGTCGATTTGCCGGAAGGCGGCGATATCATTCTCTGCGGGCCGGCTCATCTCTCCATCTTGAAGTCGGGTCCGGCAATTACCATCGCGCTCGATTACGGCCAGGTGCATTTACAGCTTGGCGCCGCCGTGCAGGTCACCATCTATACTCCGCTGTTGATCGTCACTCCCGTGGTCATCGGGGATCGGGGGCGCGATCTGACTGTCGGGTTAGATCAGAAAGGGGAGCTATGCGTCATGGCGCTTTCCGGCGCTATGCGCATCGAAGAGCAATTCACGGGAGCGAGCTTGATTGTTCCGCAGGGTGGGGACATTCAAATTGAGGCCGGCGAACTCCGCACACTGCGCAATGGCTCGCGAACCTGCTCGTGCGAGCTTCTGGTCTCCCAGAGTAATACCCAAAGGCAAATAGAATTGAGCGTGCCCGCGCATCCGTCCGCGAGTAGCCCAAGCGTTCCGCGGGCGCCTCAGCCGATCAATCCGCCGGCTTATCGGATCGATATGCCGCCGTTAACCTTCGATGCGTCCTCGCCGGCTCCTCCTCCGCTCCCGAGTCCGGAAGCCATGCTGATCATCCGCGAATCGGTGGCGGACCCCACGATATCTTTTCGGGGTGCTGTAAACCCCGCTTTGCCACCGCCGCCGGGAGAAGTTTCCAGTCCAGGCTCGCGATCACACCACTCGAGGCTTCGCTTTTTCGCGAAGCTCTTCGGAATATTTCATCACCACAGGGCCTCGGAGCAGAGCGCGGCAGCGCGGCCCTGACGTGCTTTGGGTGTGTTCCGCGCAGCCTCTTGCTGCAGGGAGCTGATTTCTGTCCTCAAAGCACTTGACCAGCCCATGCTCTTTAAGCTAAAAGACGTGCCCTTGGCAGCCGGTACCAATTTCCTATAGCCAAAGACTTCGGTCCAACTGACAATTTTCAGACCCGTAAAACGCCAGTTACTACGAACCGCTGAGCGTAGGAGTGGCATTGGCTAAGAGTTACCGAGTCGAACTCGCCTGTCCTCATATGGACCACACCGAATGGGTGGTCATGGAGAATCTCTATCTTTCGCTCGAAGGAATCTTGAACACGCAGTGGGAATTTGATTGCCCCGTGCATGGAACACAACACGAAAAACCGCTACAGGCGGAAGAGAAGAGAGAAGGGCCACAAAAGGACATAGGATGTAGTGTCGAGGGTTGTCCGAACGCACCTATTGGCGTGGTAGAAGGACATGCATTCTGCGGGGACCACTTCATCCTTACATGCCACAAACAACTCGACACATACTATGCGCGGTTCAAAGAACACCGCTGGCGGGAGGTCTCACTGGAAGCGGTGTCGCGGTTCATTCGCGAATCTATGAAGGAGGCCGACCGCATCGGCCTGGATAAGGTTGAGCGAGCGCGACTCCTAGCTGTAATTCTATCTGCTGCGGAGTTGGGACGACATCTACGGCGAAGCCCGCGAAAAGTCCTAGCGATTCCGGTTCGCCTGTTGTCTGAGGACCCGCGAGAGCGTTGGGAAGAAGATACGGAAACAGTTACTGTTAGCCGTTGCGGGGCTCTGGTACGAAGCCAGCACTCAGCAGAGCTAGATCAACGGCTCAGAGTTTTAAGGCCTGATGAGGGGCGACAGGCGCGGGCTCGTGTAGCTTGGTGTCCACCGGAAAGAGAAACCAACCCATTGCTCGCTGTCGAATTCATTGACAGCGATAATTTCTGGGGCTTGGACTGGGGTGCAATCGAAACCGAGCTAATGGGCCAAGGTGATCAACCACGTTCCCCGAACTGAGGCTGGCTTTAGCTAATTTACCTTCAATCTCCTGTAAAGGGTCGTTTTACCAATCCCAAGAATACGTGCGGCCGCGATCTTGTCGCCGCCGGTCTCCTGAAGGGTACGCGCAATCGCTTGCCGTTCCAACTCGTCTAGAGTAGGCAACTCGCGGTGGGGCGTCGGTTCGCTCGCCGCGTCACGTCGAAAGTCCAGAGTCAAGTCCTTCACGTCTATCAAGGACTCAGAAGAAAGAGCGAGCGCCCGGGCCACGACGTTCTCCAACTCCCGAACGTTGCCAGGCCAGTCGTACCTCGACAGATGATCTATCGCTGCATTGGAGAATGTACGCCTCGTCCCGTCGGGTTCGGCATATTTGTGGAGTAAAGAATCAACCAGCAGCCTTATATCACCTTGCCGTTCACGAAGAGGAGGCAAGGTAATTTGCAACACGTTCAATCGGAAGTAGAGATCATCTCGGAACGCTCCTGTCCTTACTTCATCCTGTAGGTCTCGGCGGGTTGCAGCAATGACTCTCGCTCCGAATGGCATATGCGAAGTACAGCCGATTGGCCTGAATTGTCTCTCTTGAATAACTCGAAGGAGTTTTGCCTGTAGGTTTGCTGGAAGATCGCCGATTTCATCTAAGAACAACGTTCCTTCGTGGGCAGCAGCCAAAAGCCCCTGCCTGTTCTGGAATGCTCCCGTGAAAGCGCCCTTCACATATCCAAACAGCTCCGCCTCAATCAAGGTGGGCACGAGCGCGGCGCAATCCACAGGAACAAAGGGTTTGTCTCTGCGCGGACCGATGAAGTGTATCGACCTAGCGACCAGCTCTTTGCCGGTGCCAGTTTCCCCGAGGATGAGTACAGGAAACCGATAGGCGCTGACCTTTTGTATCAGGCTGTAGACACGCTGCATCGGGGCGGAGGTCCCAAAAAGACCGCCCAGCCTTATTCGCGGTGTGTCTTGGCCGTTGATCCCCATGACTTGAGATGGTTAATCGAGTCACCGAAACCAAGCAGTAAACGGCCCCGTTGCCCAATTTGGGAGAAGAACCCTGGGAACGCCGGAAATGTAACACCTAGGTAGAGTAAGTCAAGAGTAAAAGGGCGAGCCGAGGAAACCCGCCGACATACCTTACGGCTTGGTGCACGTTCCGTCACTGTATTGCCAACAACGAACACCGCCGTGATGAGAGCAGGCAATCTTGCTGCAGGGAGCTGATTTCTTGACATCCAGAACGCCCGCGTGGTAGTTTCCGCCCGCCTCTCAGAGCATTAGCCAGCGAGTTACGGACCGCCTTCGTAATAGGGGTGCGATGTGTGCGCGTTCCACCTCTGCCTTTTCTACCCACTTGTCCGCAGGCGCTTTCCTCGTTCCAAACTCCATGCAATGGCCAGATGGCTCGCGCTGATCGCCATAACGCAGCAAATCTCGTGCGGTGGAGGAGCCGGCCAAAACAGCAACGTCGATCCTGCCCAGGCCGTTACTGTGAGCATCTCGCCGGGATCAGCACAGATATCGGCTGGCGCAAGCATTCAGTCCACTGCCATTGTGCAGAATGCCTCGAATCCGGCGGTTAGCTGGCAGGTGAAGGGGGTCCCCGGCGGCAATTCTTCCGTCGGCATCATCACACGCCTTCCGGCGCGGCCACGGCCTCCTATACGGCCCCTGCAAACGTTTCGGGCGCGCTTACGGTCACGATCACGGCCGTGTTGCAGGCTGACGCGACAAAGTCCGCTTCAGCAACAGTGACCATCAATCCGCTGCCCGGTCCCCAGATAGCTGTTTCGCCGGCAAACGCCACTGTCGTGGCCGGAGGTTCGCTGCAATTCAGCGCCGTTGTGCAAAACGGGCCTCCGGCAGTGATTTGGGAAGTCAACGGCATGACGGTTGGGGATTCGACGGTAGGGTTCATAAGTTCGTCCGGCTTTTACACGGCACCCGCGCAAATTCCCACTCCTGCTGTGGTTACCATCAAGGCCATTTTACTAACCGATCTGTTGGTTTTTGGAACCGCAAGCGTCTTGATCGTTCCTCCTCCTCCCCCAAGTGTGAGTATCTCTCCAACTACGGCCAATGTCGTCGCCGGTAAGACGCTGCAATTCTCTGCGAGCGTGCAGAACTCGAAAGCGGTCGTAATTTGGCAGGTGAACGGCGTCCCGGGCGGTGATCCGACGGTCGGAACCGTCACTTCTTCCGTGCCGTATATTGCGACATATACCGCCCCGCAAAATATCTCGCCCAGTTCCACTCCGTTCACCGTCACTGTAACGGCGGTCCTCCAAACGAACCCTCCGCCCTGGAGGAATGACAACAGCCTGACGGGACAAAACGGGCAGGAAACCACGCTCACGCCATCAACCGTAAGTCCCACCACATTCGGAAAATTGTTCGGCTGTGCCGTAGACGGGCCGATATTTGCGCAGCCGCTTTACGTCGCGAATGTGGCGATTCCCTCGCAGGGAACTCACAATGTTCTATACGTCGCCACCGAACACGACAGTGTCTATGCCTTTGATGCGGATGCGAATTCCTGCCAGATGTTGTGGCAGGTCAGCTTTCTCAATTCAGCTTTGGCTGTAACCACGGTCCCAGCCACCGATATCTCCGATCAGACGGACATTGTTCCGGAAATCGGCATCACGGGAACGCCTGTCATCGACCCGAACACCGCCACGCTTTATGTCGTCTCCAAAACCAAAGTCACTGCTAACGGGCTTGTCGTGTACAAGCAGGAGCTGCACGCGCTCGATCTGACAACAGGCTGGGTAGGCGGCATAGCGGGCGCGGAAAAATTCCGCGGCCCCGCAATCATTAAGGCTACCGTAAGCGGCACCGGGGACGGCTCTCTTGCAGGCGAGATCTCGTTCGATCCGCTGAAAGAAAATCAACGCTCGGCGCTGCTGCTCGCTCAGGGCAGTGTTTACATTGCTTTCGATTCATACGACGACACGCAGCCATTTCACGGTTGGCTCTTCGCCTTCAATGCCGGAGACCTAAAAACTCCGCCAGCTGCTTTCCTCAGCACGCCCAATGGCTCTAACGGCGGAATTGGTGAGAGCGGCGCCGCGCCTTCTTCCGATGCGACCGGAAATGTCTTTGTCATCACTTCGGATGGCACATTTGACGCCAATTCGGGTGGCAACAACTACGCGGAAACGCTGCTGAAGCTGCAGATGAGTTCGCCCTCGCCGGTTGAGGATTATTTCACCCCCTGGAACCAGGCTACCTTAAACCTTACACACAAGAATTTCGGTTCCACTGGGGTACTGCTGCTGCCGGATTTGGCGGGCAGCACGACCCATCCACATCTCGCGGTGGCAGGAAGCCAGGCAGGGAGCCTCTACTTAGTTGATCGCTACAGCTTGGGCGGCTTCAGCTCAACGCCGGGAGTAGACAACGTTGTGCAGACGCTCTGCTTCGGTGCGTCACTAACAGGAACACCTGCATACTGGGATAACAACAATACGCCCACAGTCTACGTGGCAGCCTCCGACGACAATCTCAAAGCCTTTCCGCTTGCGGCGGGCACATTTAGCTCGCCTTCGTGTTCTTCTGGATCGGCGGTTCCCACCTCACATTCGGCTGACACATTCCCCCTTTTCGGCGCGTCCGCGGTAATAAGTTCAAATGGCCCCGCTGGCGGGATTATCTGGGCTTTGGATACGAGCGGATACGCCACATCTGCACCGGCGGTGTTACACGCCTACGACGCCACAAATCTTGGGACCGAGCTGTATGCAAGTCCCTTGAGCGGCAGCGGAGCAGCGGGAATTGCGGTGAAATTTGCCGTGCCCACGGTGGCAAACGGTAAAGTGTATGTAGGCACTCAAGTCGTGGCTCCAAGCGGCACCCAAGGCGAGCTTTCAGTCTTCGGCCTGCTCCCCTGATGACGGTCGCACCTGCCTCGGGCCGCTACATGCCTTCGTAATTCGGCCCGCCGCCGCCCTCGGGCGGCACCCAATCGATGATTTGATAAGGATCGGCGATGTCACAGGTCTTGCAGTGTACGCAGTTTGAGAAATTGATCTTCAGCCGCCGGCCGCCCTTTTCTTCCACCATTTCGTAGACGGCCGCCGGGCAAAAATATTGGCAAGGGCTGCCGTATTCGAAAATGCAGCGATGGACGCAGA
>WNGH01077679.1_pt1 | contig 10404 bp, 7 predicted proteins | sample 5400631 | NCBI WGS metagenome assembly WNGH01 (sample SAMN13153373, study PRJNA577476) | soil metagenome | isolation source: 115 cm soil or saprolite under Garry oak tree replicate 1 | place: USA:California | collected 2016-06-15 | reverse complement strand
CTGCGGAGGGATTCGCTGGATTGTCGCGCCGGTCACGTAAATCACCAGCGCGGCTTCTTTGGGATTGTCGGCGCTTACTCCCACGCCGACTCCCGCGATGGCGGGATCTCTCATCAATTCGGCGGCATGCGCCTCTTTGACGACGGTGGCGCGCTGAAGCTCCTCGACAGAAAGCGTGGCGGAGTTGGCTCCGGAAAGCAGGGTTGCGCTGCTGGCGGTGGCCGTCGGTTGGCAGCTCACCATGCGGTCCGAGCCGCCCACGATGGCGGGCGTTCCACTGGCGTTTGTAAACGCAGTGATGACGTCCTGGATGGGATTGGCTGCGGTACTTGTGCTATTCCCAGCGAAAAGCAGCCCGAGGGGGCGCGCCGTGTCCGATGTCACCACCAAGGACCCGGAGTCGCCTGCAGCACTGAAATTGCCGCCGTTGATCACGACCTGATTTGAGAAAGTCGAAGTGAAAGACGTGGCCCCGTTGCACGATGCCTTGTAGGTGACGGAGACATTCGTACTGATGGAAGACAGCGTTGAGCAGGTTAATCCGCTGCTGCGGCCGCTCTTTGCCACTCCTTCATTGCTTCCCAACACGGTGGCCGGAACGGCGGGTGTGCTTGAAGGTGGGGCTGCAGCGATGCTGCTCGGGCCCGCTGTACCGAGATCAAGTATTGCGCCGCTGATGTCAACAGCGAAAACGGGTACGGTTACAATCGCGGCAATCGCCGCATCAACATTGCTCGGCGCCGGCCCCGAGGTCCCGTTGGTTGGCTTCAGGGTAGCTGCCTGAGAAAGATTGGCGACCAACGTACCCGCATTGCAGTTGTTGTCCACCAAGCCCGGCTGAGTTATGGGATCCCCAATTGTTCCTTGGCCAGATTTGTCGAGGACGTGGTTGTTGCTCAGGATGAAAAACGTGCCGCTTCGACTCACTAGGCTGCCCAAAGTACCCGAGCAGCACGTAGTTGTATTGCCGGTGGTGGTCTTGTCGGTGGAATTGCCGCCGCTCGTCCCCAACTTAATGGGAATCAACTGGGAGGTGTGGTTATCGTTGGGGTATACGACCGTCAAATTGGCGCTTCCGCTTGCCCCAGATGTAGAGGCGTTCACCATGAACGCGTTAGGAGAAGGAAATGAAGCAGGGGCGGTGTACCTGCCAGTGCTGTCAATGGTGCCGACCGTCGAGTTGCCGCCTTGCACCCCGTTGACACTCCACATAGCCGTCGTTTGAACTGTCCCGTTAAGGCTGGCAGTAAATTGCTGCGTTCCCCCTAGCGGCACAGTTGCCGAGCTTGGAGACACGGTCAGCGTCGCAGACACGACCGTCACACTGCCGGTCCCACTTACCCCGGACGCCGAAGCGGTCACCGTTAACGTTGCGGGGGATGGCAACGATGCGGGGGCGTGGTACAAACCGGTGCCGTCAATGGTTCCGACCGTCGAGCTTCCGCCTTGCATCCCGTTGACACTCCAGGTGGCAGTAGTTGCGGCCCCCGTGGTGCTGAGGATTGCCATGAACTGCTGCGTTCCTCCGAGGCGTACACTTGCTGAGGCTGGAGATACGGCGAGAGTGGGCGGCGGGCTGGAATGCTCCCCGCAGGAGATCAGAGCCAGAAAGCAAAGGCAGGTTAGGCCAACTATGAGTCCTTTTTTCATAATCCACCCATCGCACCTACGGGATCCGGCAGCACGTTGTTTCGACGAGTTTCCCGGTGGGCGGGGCGGACAGGGACCGTCGTTATGATTAAACCCTAAGCTATTCTCGATGTTGCGCCCCGGACTGTCAATCCATCTAATCCGGTTGTCCTTTGCGGCCAGCGGAAACAGCTCCGCTGCAATGGCGCAGCTTGAATTAGAATGAGAGCAGGCCAATCCGGGAGATTTCGGAATGCGCGTAGCGAAGCCGATTGAATGGACCGAGCGGGGCGTGGTGATGCTGGATCAGCGGCAGCTTCCCGGCAAGGAGGTCCACCACACTTACACCGATTACCGGGACGTGGCGCTGGCCATCAAGGAAATGGTGATTCGCGGGGCACCGGCGATTGGCGTGGCAGCAGCGATGGGCGCGGCGCTCGGGGTAGCCCGTTCGCGTGCGACAACCGTGGAAGCATTGAAAACGGAGTTTGCGGAAATCTGCGACACTCTGGCGAAAACGCGGCCCACGGCGGTGGACCTTTTCTGGGCCATCGGCCGCATGAAAAAGCGTTTTGCGAAAGCTGCCGCGGAGGGAGCGAGCCTGGAAGGCATCCGGCAGGCAATGATCGCTGAAGCCCAAGAGATTCACGTCGAAAAAAGAGCCACCGATGAGGCCATGGGGCGCCTGGGCGCGGAGTTAATGCCGCAGACCGGCCAGGTGATGACGCAATGCAACGCGGGCGCACTGGCCACCGCAGGAATCGGGTCGGCGCTGGGCGTAATTCGCATGGCCATCGAGCAAGGCCACAAGCTCCACGTGCTCGTGCCGGAGACGCGGCCTTATTTGCAGGGCGCGCGGCTGACGGCCTGGGAGCTGCACCAGGGCGGCGTCCCGCTGACGCTGATCACCGACAACATGGTGGGACACTTTCTGAAGACCGGGAAAGTTGGCGCGGTGGTGGTCGGCGCGGACCGCATCGCGGCCAATGGAGATACCGCCAACAAAATCGGGACGTATCAGATGGCCGTGCTGGCCAATGAGAATCGCGTGCCGTTTTACGTGGCCGCGCCGGTCTCAACGTTCGACCTTTCGGTTCCCTCCGGCGAGCACATCCCCATCGAGGAGCGCCCGGCAGCCGAGGTCACGCACATTCAGGGGGTGCGCATCGCTCCCGATGTGCCCGTCGCGGCTCATCGCCGCGATCATCACCGAGTGCGGCGTGGCGCGCGCGCCGTATCCGGACTCGCTGCGAAGGCTGGCCGAATCGGCGGCAGCGGCAAGCGCTTCGGGCAATCGCTGACACTCGGGCCTTTGCTCAAACGATTCGCAAGGCAAAGACGGTGCGCTCCCGCTGCCGGAACATCGCAAAGAAGTCGAGCAACTGCTTCAACGGGAGGTATTTCCGATTCAACAGCCGCATTCCCCTTGCCGCTTCCTCGCCTTGCAGGATTTCCGCGCGTGCGTCCACCCAATCCCCGCGCAGGCCACCGCGCATGTTACATGGAGCAATGCGCACACGCGGATTGTTGCGGATGCGTTTTACCTTGCCAGAATTTCCAATCGTGTACACATAGAGGATGACCTCGGACGAATCAGGGGAGATAGGACCCGACGCAGCAAACCACACCGGGGTGCGCACGCCCAGGCCGTTTTTCCGGAATGTCTCCAGGCAGAGGTACTTCTGTCCGGCAAATTGAAGAAGCCCGGAAGAAGACATTTGCGTGTTATGCCTCTTTCCGAGCTTCGCGAGCCCAAATCACAATCAACCGAAGAATGGCGGACGGACGCTCAGTTCTTCGGGAAGTTCGGGTCGGCCTTGACTTCCAGGATTTGCAAAGTGTGCCGCCGGGTATGACCGGAAATGAGCAGGATCCATTGATAGGCGTCGAGCGTGCCAATCGCCGGGACGGGGTGGTCGTAGAAATGGTCGCGCAGGTCGTCCTGGGTGGTCTTCACGTAGTCGATCGTTTTCGCGCGACTGTCCAAAAAGAGCTTCATGGAATCCTCGGCGCTCATCGGACGCTTTGTGGGATCGATCGGCTCGGGCGCCGTGGCTTTGTGGCTGCGGTCCTGGAGCATTTTCACAATCAATTCATCCTTGCCCTTCACCGCCTCACGCTTCTCGGGAGTGGCAGGGCCTTTCACGACCTGATTGCTCACCAGGCCGAAGATGAATCCTTCGCTGAGCGCGATGTGCTCGGCGCATTCCGCCACCGACCAGCGTTCGGGCGCAGGCTTGAAGTTCCACTGCGCGGGCGACAAACCCTTCGTGGCGTCGAGGAAAACCTTACGCGAGCCTTCCAATTCGGCGACAGCTTTGTCGCGGTCCGCCTGCGTGAGCGTATCGGCTGAGACGGCGACGGCTGCCAATAAGAACAATGCGAGCCATTTCTTCATTCTCGTTTTCTCCGTTTTTCAGGTCCCGGTCGAACCGGGCCTGTTGAATTTGAATGAGCTGGGAATTCAGCGCTTCCGAGTATACGTCAAGACTTCCGGGAAAGCAGCCTACCGGTGATTGTCCAGGGAAGGCTTAACTCTGATCGCGGATGCGTTCGGCGAGGGCGCGCGCGCGCTGCCTGGCTATGTCCACAAAGCGCGGGTTGTTGGCGATCTCATCCAGCACTGGAACGACGCGCTGGGGTTCCGGCAGCAACTTGCGGTTCAAGTCGGTTTCGAATTGCAGCAACGCATCATTGACGCCTAGGCGGTCGTACTTCATCCTGCGTTCGAGGGTGACCACGTGTTCCTGCTGCCGCGCCAGCCCCTCGAAGATCTGCATCAACTGGTTGGCGGGGCCGTTGAGCGTGTAATTGAACTTGGTTTCGTGCGCTTCCTTCCCTTCCTCATAGCGGAACGTTTTCTCGCCCAAGTTCGCGATGCGGCGGCGCACATCGAGTTGTACATTCTCGAAGTGGTGGAGCTGCTCGGCCAGCTCAAACATCCTGGCGCGGAGCGGGGCGCCGACTTCGAAGGGAGTCGGCGAAGCATCTTCATCGAGCTGCCGGATTTCAAACGTGGCGTTGAAGATGCGGCGATAGGACAGTGTCGCGGCGTTGGGCTTCTCCGCGGGCAAAGCCGTCAGAAACGCAAACGGCAGCAGCCACACAGCCGTCAGAAAGCGTCTTGCTCGCAAGAGTTTCATCGCGCGGGTGAGATTCGTGCAGCAACCGTCCGGGTTGCGCGCGCCGCTGGCGCTGCCCGGCTCGTTTCCCCGCAACGCACGCCCAGTGGCTCGAACCGCGCCTGCACTCTCTCCGCCTGGATGTGGCAGACGGCCACGGCCAGCGCGTCGGCGGCATCGGCAGGCTCGGGAGTCTCGGTCATGCCCAGCACGGCGCGGACCATGAGCTGCATCTGCTCCTTGCTGGCTTGGCCATAGCCCGCCACGCACGATTTTACTTCACGTGGCGAATAACTGTGCACCGGCACGCCGCGTTGCGCCGCGGCCAGAAGCACCACGCCGCGCACCTCCGCCAGACGCAATGCCGTCTTGATGTTGAGCGCCGTGAAGACCGATTCGATGGCTACTGCGTCGGGAGAAAACTCTTCCATGAGACTTGCCAGCCGCTCGTGAACCGCGCGCAATCCTGCCGCCGGCCCTTCCTTGCGAATCCCGGAGGAAATTCGCAGCGCTCCGTAGTGCAACGTGCGCACCTGGCGCCCGTCGCTCTCGACCACGCCGTAGCCGGTCGGCCCCGCCGCCGCCGGGTCCACACCGAGCACGCGAAAACACTTCCCGTTGCGCCGCGCTTGACTCGCCATTGCGCACCAGTGTACGGCGGCGCGGAAAGGAATAGCTAGTTTTTTCAACGAGAGTGTTGCGGAAGCCTGGCCCGATGCGAGGATCAGGCGAAGAGGAGACTCGAATGGGAATACGGGTCAGAGCCAGATTTATGAAGCAAGGTATCCGATCTCTAGGCCGCGCCGACCACGGCCTGGATTTCCTTTTCGTCAATGTCGAAGTTGGCGTAGACGTGCTGCACGTCATCGTGCTCTTCGAGCGCTTCCACGAGGCGGAGCATTTGTGCCGCTTGCTGCCCGGTGAGCTTCACGTAATTCTGCGGCACCATCGCGATTTCCGCTGAAGCGGGTGTGATTCCGGCCTTGACCAGCGCGTCGCGCACGGCCTCAAACAGTTCCGGCGGAGTCACCACGTCCCACGCCGAACCGTCGTCTTTCAAATCTTCCGCTCCGGCATCGAGCACAATGTTCAGCATCTTGTCTTCGCCGGCTTGCTCCTTGGGAACGATAATCTCGCCCTTGCGGTGAAACATCCAGCCAACGGCCCCGGCTTCGGCGAGGTTTCCGCCGTTCTTGCTCATCACGTGGCGGATTTCGCTGACCACGCGGTTGCGGCTGCTGGTGACCACCTGGATGAGCACGCCCACGCCGCCCGGCCCGTATCCCTCGAAGGTCACTTCTTCGTACTGCTCGCCTTCGAGCTGCCCGGTGCCGCGCAGGACCGCGCGCTCGATGTTTTCGTTGGGCATGTTTTCGTTTTTCGCGGCGGCAATCGCTGTACGCAAACGAGGATTCGTAGCCGCGTGAAGACGCGGCCGCGCTTGGCGTCGGTCGCCGCCTTCTTGTGCTTGATGGTTGCCCACTTCGAATGGCCGGACATGGGAGTGCCTCGCCAGAAGGAATTCGGGCGCCGGGCGAATCTTCGCGCACAGCCTAGCCCGTGTCAATTGTTTCGCGGCTACTGCGGAGACCCTCGGTTGGCCGCAATCCCTGATTTTGCCCGCCTAGTCTAGCACACCCTTCCCCCAAGCAGGTAGGCCGGTCCGGAAGTCTGCGTTAGCTCGTGATTCTGTGCGGGTTCGGTCAAGCTTGACAGCAGCCCCCGCGAGATGTAAGCAGGACGCCTGCTGAGGAGGTGTTCCGATGGTTGGCTATTGGAAAAGAATTGCATGGCTGGCAGTTCTGACCGCAATAGCACTCTTTCCCGCCGCGCACGCCCAGGAGAAAGCGCGAAAGCTTACCGCGATGGATGAGTTCAACCTCCAGACCGCCAGCGACCCGCAGATTTCGCCCGACGGGAAGAAGATCGTTTATGTCCGCGGGTTCGCCGACCCCATGACCGACCGGCGCTACTCCAACCTATGGATCATTGGTGCGGATGGCGCCGACCACCGCGCGCTGACGACGGGAAACCGAAACGACACTTCGCCCCGCTGGTCGCCCGATGGCACGCGCGTCGCGTATCTTTCCGGCGAAGACGGCCGCACGCAGATCTATGTGCGCTGGATGGACAGCGGCCAGACCGCGCGGATCACAGACCTGGAGCAATCGCCGAGTGCCATCCATTGGTCGCCGGATGGGAGAATGATTTCGTTTGCGGCCCTTGTGCCCGCCAGCGGGCCGCATATTGCCGATCTCCCCGGCCCGCCTGAGGGTGCGAAGTGGGCCGACCCCGCGAAGGCCTACGACCGGCTCGTCTATCGCTTCAATGGCACCGGCTACCTCAAGCCCGGCTTCATGCAATTGTTCTTGGTTTCGGCGGAAGGCGGCGCGCCGCGGCAGGTCACCAGCGGAAGTTTCCCCAATGGCGGCACCGAGTTTGGGCCAACCCAAGCGGTGTGGACGCCCGACGGCAAATACCTCATCGTCTCGGCCAACCACCATCCCGAAGACGCGCACGAATACCTGGATACGGAAGTCTACGAATTCTCCGTGTCGGATGGCACCATGGGCCAGCTCACGCATCGCAAGGGCCCCGATAACTCACCCACGGTTTCACCCGACGGCCAGCACATTGCCTACACAGGCTTCGACGACCGCTATCAGGGCCATCAGACGACACACCTCTACTTGATGAATCGCGACGGCAGTGGCTCGCACTCTTTTTCGCGATGGCTCGTTTCAGAAAATTGCCGACCACGTGGCCGGAGGCACGAGCGCCGGTGGCGGCGGCTCGTTCTCGGTCTCGCGCTCCGGGGCCATCGCGTTTACCTACGGCCGCACAGATGCCCCCGGCGACATTGCTGTTTTGAGCGGCGGATCGCAAAAGGTGCTCACGGCAATTAACCAGGAACTCCTGGCACAGAAAAAACCCGGCGCGGTCGAAGAAATCTGGTACGAGTCTTCAAAGGACAAACGGAAAATCCAGGGCTGGATCGTCAAGCCTCCCGACTTCGACCCCTCCAAGAAATATCCCCTGATTCTCGAAATCCACGGCGGGCCGTTTGCCGATTATGGAGACCGCTTTGACTTCGAGAAACAGGTTTGGGCGGCCATGGGCTATGTGGTGCTGTACACGAACCCGCGCGGCAGCACCAGCTATGGGGAAGAGTTCGCCAACCTGATTCACCACGCATATCCCGGAGACGATTTCTACGACCTGAATAGCGGCGTGGATGCCGTCATTGCCAGAGGCTATATTGATACAAACAATCTCTTCGTCACCGGCGGCAGCGGGGGTGGCGTGCTCACCTGCTGGACAATCGAGCACACCGACCGGTTCCGCGCGGCCGCGTCGCTTTACCCGGTCATCAATTGGTACAGCTTCGCGCTTACCTCGGACATTCCATTTGTCACCAAATACTGGTTTCCGGGATTGCCCTGGGACAAGACGGAGAACTATATGGCGCGCTCGCTGACCAATCTTCTGAGCAAAGTGAAGACGCCGACGATGGTGATGACCGGCGAGGCAGACTTCCGCACGCCCATCTCCGAAGCCGAGCAGTTCTACGAAGGCCTCAAGTTGTTGAACGTTGAGGCCGTGCTCGTCCGCGTTCCAGAGGAGCCGCACGGCATCAGCAGGCGTCCGAGCCACTACATCACGAAAATGCTCTACATTGCCGGCTGGTTTGACAAGCACAAGAAGTAAAGCGCTACTGGTATCCCGCGAAGTCCGACGGGGGCGTTCTCGTCAAATGCCCGCGCGATCAGGCGGCGCTTTTTGCGCGCCCGCCTTCCAGGAAGGTGTACAGCACGGGCATCACCAGCAGGGTGATGAACGTCGAGAGCGTCAGTCCGCCAATCACCGCGAGCGCCAGGGGCTTCTGCAGCTCCGCCCCGGAGCCGAGACCCAGCGCCAGCGGGAGCAAGCCGAACAGCGTCGCCAGCGTGGTCATCAGGATCGGCCGCACGCGGATCCGCCCCGCGCGCACCAGGGCCTCGCGCAGCGGAAGTTTTTCCACTTCCCAGAGCTGGTGCACGTATTCGAACAGGATGATGCCGTTCTTTACCACCAGACCGACCATCAAAATAATCCCCATGAAGGAAGAAACGTTCAGCGGGGTTCCGGTGAGGATCAGCATGGCGAAAACCCCCAGCAGCGACAGCGGCGCGGCAGAAAGAATAATCAATGCGGCGCGGAAACCTCGGAACTGGGCGACGATCACGGTGAAGACCGCGGCGAGCGCCAGGCCCAGCACAAACAGCAAATCTCGGAATGTGCTCTGCTGGCTTTCATATTGCCCGCCGATGTCGTACGTGCAGCCCGGCGGAAGTCTCGTTCGTTGCAGGACGCGCTGGACATCGCCAATGGCGCCGCCCAGATCGCGGTTCTGCAGCCGCGCTGTGAGCGCCACCATCAACCGCTGGTTTTCGCGCGCAAGCTGATTGGCTCCGCGCACTTCCTCGACGCGCGCCAGCGATGCGAGCGGCACAATCTGTTTCGCGGGGGTGATGATGGGAAACTGCTGGACGCTCGCGAAGTTGTACCGGAAGGCATCCGGAAACCGGACGCGGATGCCGATGGTGTGATCGCCGACGCGAAACGATGTGCTCGTGACACCCAGGAGTCCTGCGCTGACTTGTTGCGACACCTGCTCGACCGTCATTCCCACGCGGCCAGCCGCCCCCGGCTCGATGTGGTACACAATCTCGGGATTGCCCTTCTGGAGGCCTTTGAAATCCACGATGCCGGGAATTTTCTCAATCTTCGGCCCGATTTCGTTGGCGGCTTGTTCGAGCACCGCCATGTTGTCGCCGAAAATTTTCACCTCCACGGGCTCGGGCGTGCCTTCGAGGTCGCCAATCATGTCTTGCAAAATCTGCACGAATTCCACCGAAATCCCCGGAACATTCCCCGTAATGCGACTCCGCAGATCGTTGATGACTTCTTCAATGTCCCGTTTGCGTTCTGAGCGCGGCTTGAGGCGCACGAGAATGTCGCCGGTGTTTTGCTCCGTGGCATAGAGGCCGAACTCCGCGCCGGTACGGCGGGTGAACCCGGCGGTCTCCGGCAGCTTCGCGATGCGCGCCTCGATGTCGCGCAGGATGCGGTCCGTTTCCGCGAGCGAGGTGCCGGGCGGCGTGCGGTAATCGAGGACAAAGCTGCCTTCGTCCATCTCCGGCAAGAAACCGGTCTCGAGCCACGTGTAAAGGAAGACGGCAAGGCCAAGCGACGCCAGCGTGACCAGCGCGACGATCTTTGTCTTCCCCAGTGCCCAGCGCACGGAGCGCTCGTATGTGCGCAGCACCGGCTCGATGAAATGCTCGGCGGAAGTCCGGTACGCGCCAGGACGAAGGAACCGCTCGCACAGCAGGGGAACCAGGGTCACCGCGAAGATGAGCGAGAGCAACACGGAACAGGCCAGCGTAAGGCACAGCGCGCGGAAGAATTCGCCGACCACGCCACTGAGCAAGCCGAGGGGAAGAAACACGACCAGTGTCGTGGCGGTGGAGCCCACCACGGGGGCAAGCAATTCGCGCGTGCCTCGTTCGGCGGCCACGCCGAGCGGCTCACCCAGTCCCAGGTGCCGGTAAATGTTTTCAATCACCACGACGGCGTCGTCAATAATCAGCCCGATGGCGATCGCCAGTCC
>WNGH01008295.1_pt1 | contig 10405 bp, 9 predicted proteins | sample 5400631 | NCBI WGS metagenome assembly WNGH01 (sample SAMN13153373, study PRJNA577476) | soil metagenome | isolation source: 115 cm soil or saprolite under Garry oak tree replicate 1 | place: USA:California | collected 2016-06-15 | reverse complement strand
TGGAAGCAGTTCTCGTTTCAGGTATTGCCTACGATAAAAACGAAGCGAAGATCGCCGTGATGCACGTGCCGGACAAGCCTGGCATCGCCGCGAAATTACTGTCGCCTCTGTCCGACTCCAATATATCCGTGGACATGATCGTTCAGAACGTCAGTGAAGCGGGGTTGACCGACTTCACCTTTACCGTGGCCAAGGCGGATTTCAAAAAGGCGCTTGCCATAACCAGGGAAACCGCTAAAGAGGTGAACGCTCGGGATCTGGTGACGGACGAAAACATTGCCAAGGTCTCCGTCGTTGGCGTCGGGATGCGGAGCCACGCGGGAGTTGCCACCAAAATGTTCCAGGCCCTGGCCAAGGAGGGGATCAACATCCAGATGATTTCCACGTCCGAGATCAAGGTTTCCGTGGTGGTCGATGCCAAGTATACCGAACTTGCGGTCCGGGTCCTCCACGATGCCTTCGGCCTTTCCGGCAAGGATGTGGTCGCTGAATAAACAGAGCGGAAGCGCGGAAGATCGGAAGGCTGGAAGGAAAGACTTTACTTCCGCGCTTCCGAACTTCAGACTTCCGTACTCTCAAAGGGTGACAACATGAGCCTGGTGAAACTTTACGATACGACACTCCGCGATGGGACGCAGGCGGAGGATATCTCCTTTCTGGTGGAAGACAAGATCCGTATCGCCCATAAACTGGACGAGCTCGGTATCCACTACATCGAGGGAGGATGGCCGGGGAGCAATCCCAAGGATGTGGCATTCTTCAAGGATATCAAGAAGGAGAAGCTTTCCCAGGCAAAAATTGCCGCCTTCGGTTCCACCCGCCGGGCCAAGGTGACGCCCGATAAGGACCAGAACATCCGTACCCTGGTGCAGGCCGAGCCGGATGCGATAACTATTTTCGGCAAGACTTGGGATTTCCATGTCCACGAGGCGCTGCGCATTTCCCTGGAAGAAAACGTCGAGCTCATCTTTGACTCCCTTGAATACTTGAAAAAACATGCTCCGGAGGTATTCTATGACGCCGAGCATTTCTTTGACGGTTACAAGGCAAATCCGGACTATGCCATCAAGACTCTGAAGGCCGCGGAGCAGGCAAAGGTCGACTGCATCGTTCTGTGCGACACCAACGGCGGCACCATGCCCTTCGAGCTCGTCGAGATTATCAAGGCTGTCCGGAAAGAGATCCGGACCCCTCTGGGGATACATACCCACAACGATGCGGAATGCGCGGTTGCCAACACTTTGCACGCCGTGGATCTGGGTATTGTCCAGGTTCAGGGGACGATCAACGGCTTCGGCGAGCGTTGCGGCAACGCGAACCTCTGTTCCATCATCCCGGCCCTGAAGCTGAAAATGAAGCGGGAATGCATTACCTCGGAGCAGTTGAAGAAGCTGCGCGAGCTTTCCCGCTTTGTCTATGAGCTTGCCAACCTCTCGCCGAACAAGCATCAGTCGTACGTCGGGAATTCCGCCTTTGCCCACAAGGGGGGGGTTCATGTGAGTGCGATCCAGCGTCATCCCGAGACGTATGAACATTTACGGCCGGAACTGGTGGGCAATTCAACCCGGGTCCTGATCTCCGACCTGTCGGGACGCTCCAATATTCTTGCCAAGGCGGAAGAGTTCAATATTAACCTGGACAGCAAGGATCCGGTAACCCTGGACATCCTCGACAACATCAAGGAGATGGAAAACCGCGGCTACCAGTTTGAAGGGGCGGAGGCCTCTTTTGAGCTCCTGATGAAGCGAGCCCTCGGTACTCACCGGAAATTCTTTTCCGTCATCGGTTTCCGGGTGATCGACGAAAAACGCCATGAGGATCAGAAGCCGACCTCGGAAGCCACCATCATGGTCAAAGTAGGTGGGAAGGTCGAGCACACCGCTGCGGAGGGAAATGGGCCCGTCAATGCCCTGGACAACGCTGTTCGCAAGGCGCTGGAGAAATTCTATCCGAAGCTCAAGGAAGTAAAGCTCCTCGATTACAAGGTCCGGGTGCTGCCCGCCGGCCAGGGGACGGCTTCGGCGATCAGGGTGCTGATCGAATCGGGCGACCGGGAGCACCGCTGGGGGACCGTCGGGGTTTCCGACAATATTATCGATGCTTCCTATCAGGCACTGATCGACAGTATCGAGTACAAACTCCACAAAAGCGAGGAGGCCGAGGCCATCAGGAAGTGATGGACCGAAGCCGACGCTTCATTATTTTTCTGGCAGCCGCAGGTTTGGCGGCAACACTCGTTCCCAAAGGCCACCCCCCATCTCAACAGGATGGGAGGGTGGCCTTTGTGTCTTTGACATCTTCCCGCGTGACTATCAGGCTTGGCGGGATGGTTCCGGCCCCGGGTGTGTACAGCTTCCCGAATGGGGTCACTATTGCTGATGTCATAAAATTGACGGCGGCGTTTCCGGCTGCGTGGATGGCAGGGAAACCGATATTTACCGTGCGTTTAAAATCTGGAGATATGGTGACGGTGGCCGGTGAGAATCCACAACAGACTGAAATCAGCGTGAAGACGATGAAGGCGGGTGAACGAATACTGCTCGGTATTCCTCTCGATCCTGACCAGATGGACCGGGCAGATTGGGAAGACTTGCCGGGAATTGGGCCAAAGCTTGCCAGGAAGATAGTTGAAGACCGTCAAATATATGGCTATTTTCGCTCGGCGGAAGCGATCCGGAGGGTGCCTGGAATGGGGGAAGGGAAGTTTAATACGATAAAAAAATATTTTAAACTGTTGTAACAAGCCGGTATTAATAGTAAAAATATATACCAGTAATGCACATGGGTCTATTTTAATCGAATTGGCATGCATTCTGTAATACCCTTACTACTCGACTTTGCAGGTTACTAAGTATGGGGGGTGACTACATGAATTGTCCCAAGTGTAAAGGCCGCATGTTCGCAGAAAAATTTTACGATTTCGTGAGGTCCTTTGACGCATGGAAATGCACCTGTTGCGGTGAAGTGATCGATCCCACCATATTGACAAACAGAGCGAGGAACAGCAGGATCTTCCTCGGCTAACAATATATACCATGATCGTCTGGTAAAAAAGAGGGGGAAATTTTCTCCCTCTTTTTTTGTTCTCCACGGTATATAATTGTAATAAGTCTACCAGGGTTTCAAAAATCCCGGTGAAATAAGTCATGAGCAAATTCTTCTCGTTAATGGAGAACCCATGTGTCCGGATGCCATTTCGTTGAATGTCAAAAAATATACCGATGATATGCTGGCCTGGGTGCGGGGGCGGGGAAAAATCATCATAATCGTTCACGACAACCCGGATCCTGACTGTCTTGCTTCTGCTCTGGCCCTTCGCCATCTCTTCGTGATGAAGCTTAACAAGGATGCGGTAATTGCCTTTTCAGGGATGATTGCCCGCAGCGAAAATCTGGTCATGGCAAAGGAGCTGGAAATCCCGCTCTTTCCGCTCGGGATGGTCGATCTGAAGGAATACCAGGTCGTATGCATGCTCGATACTCAGCCCGGGACCGGGAACAATGCCCTCCCTTCGGAAACACGCGTGGATATTATCGTCGATCATCACCCTTTGCAGGAATTGAGCACGCAGAGCAGGTGGGTCGACATTCGCGACGACTACGGGGTTACCGCCACCATCATCTATGAATACCTCCTTGCCCAGGAGGTAACTATCGGGACAATACTTGCGACTGCGCTGTTTTATGCGATAAAGTCGGAAACCCAGGACCTTGGCCGTGAGGCGAACAAGCCTGACAGGGATGCCTATCTTCGTCTCTTCCCGCTCACTAACAAAAAACTCCTCTATGAGATTACCCATCCGAAACTTTCCAAAGAGTATTTCCTGACCATCAGCAATGCCCTTGAACACACAAAGATTTATGGATGTCTGCTGATCGCCAACCTGGGACGCATCATGTTTCCCGAGATGGTGGCCGAAATGGCCGACTTCCTCCTCAGGCTGGAAGATATCGAAACTTCTCTTTGTATGGGGCACTACGCTAATGAAATGGTCATTTCCATCCGTACCGTCAGGCAAGACCTCAATGCTGGCGAAATCATCAAACGGCTGGTGCTCGGCATTGGGACGGCAGGGGGGCATGGCATGATGGCTGGTGGGAAGATCGATAACATGTCAGCCGATCCTGAAGCCGCACTGCGGATAGAACGGATCCTGACCGAAAGACTCCTTGCCGAACTAAACCTCCAGGAAGCCGTGCCGCGCAAACTGTTGGAATGAACTATTTTATCGCTCAGGCGGCATCCCCCGTTGACAACCTGCCGGGCTCTGGGGTACTCTGGCTGTGATATTACAGCGTATCCAAAGGAGCAGTATGCGATTCGACGGCAGGGATCCGGGAAACCTCAGAGAAGTCACGATTACCAGGCGTTTCACAAAGCATGCGGAGGGATCGGTTCTCATAGAGTTCGGCGACACAAAGGTGATTTGTACGGCCTCGGTCGAAGAAAACGTTCCCCCGTTTCTCCGCGGGAAGGGAGGGGGCTGGGTGACGGCGGAATATTCCATGCTGCCCCGGGCCACCCATACCCGCTGTCAACGGGAATCCTCAAGGGGGAAAGTGGGGGGGAGGACCCATGAAATCCAGAGACTGATCGGGCGCTCATTGCGCGCCGTCACAAATATGACGCTTCTGGGGGAGCGGAGTATTTTGATTGATTGTGACGTGATTCAGGCCGATGGGGGAACTCGCACCGCATCCATAACGGGGGCGTATATTGCCCTGGTTGATGCAGTCCGCTGGCTTGAAGCACGCCAGGTGATTGCGACCAGTCCGATAGTGGAGGCAGTGGCAGCCGTTAGTGTCGGCATGGTTGACGGTGTGCCGCTCCTGGATTTGAATTATCAGGAAGATTCCGGGGCCGAGGTCGATATGAATTTTGTGATGACCTCCTCGTGCCGCTTTGTCGAGGTCCAGGGCACGGCGGAATCCAACCCTTTTACCGTTGCCGACATGGATGCCATGCGTTTGCTGGCGACGCAGGGGATTAACCGGCTGTTCGCTATCCAGAATGAGGCCTTGGGAAAATGAAGGAGCTTCTGGTGGCAACCGGCAACAAGGGAAAGCTCAGGGAGCTGGAACTTCTCTTGCATGGAACGGCACGGCTGGTATCCCTGTTTGATATTCCAGCCCTTCCGGAAGTTGAGGAAGATGGGGAGACTTTTGCGGAGAACGCTGTCAAAAAAGCGCGAAGCGCAGTTGTCGCCACGGGAAAGACGGCTGTCGCAGACGACTCCGGGCTCGTTGTGGATGAACTCGGTGGGCAGCCCGGGGTTCGTTCAGCCCGTTTTGCCGGGGAAGGTGCCAGCGATGCAGAAAATAACGCGAAGCTTCTCCGTGAGTTGGCGGGGGTCCCCGAGGAACATCGTACTGCCGCCTTCCGCTGCGTAATTGCCCTGTGCATGCCGGACGGAGAATGCCGGACGTTTGAAGGTGAGCTTAAAGGAATTCTTCTCGGGGCGCCGAGAGGCAACGGCGGGTTTGGCTATGACCCGCTCTTTCTTGTACCAGAATATGGCCAAACCCTCGCTGAACTCCCGCTCGAAATAAAAAACGCCATCAGTCACCGCGGCAAGGCATTCGCCAAATTAAAGGACTATTTGCAGGAGCTCTGAATACCAAATCCTACGACATGGACAGCCGAATGGGGGCTGAGGGTGGTGCTGATTTTAGGAAAAAAAGCTTGCATAGCGGTGCCCGCTGTGTTATAAAAAGCGCTTACCAATCGGGGTGTAGCGCAGCCGGGCTAGCGCACCTGCCTTGGGAGCAGGGGGTCGGAGGTTCGAATCCTCTCACCCCGACCAACTCTGCGCCTGTAGCTCAGCCGGATAGAGCAACGGCCTTCTAAGCCGTAGGTCAGGGGTTCGAATCCCTTCAGGCGTGCCAGTATCCCTATATGGTGGCTATGGTGAAGCGGTTAACACAAACGACTGTGACTCGTTCATGCGTGGGTTCAAATCCCACTAGCCACCCCATTTAATCAGAGGCCCCGCGATGAGCGGGGCCTTCGTATATACCCAGAGTTGCGAGAGTGGCGGAACTGGCAGACGCACTGGACTTAGGATCCAGCGGGTAACCGTAGGGGTTCGACTCCCCTCTCTCGCACCAGCCATCAAGATGATCCTGGCCCGAATTCCCCGCCGACACTTAATACAACTCAAATTATTTTTTCAGTTACAGAACTCAATGGCACATAATTACTAAACGAGAGGTTTGAAATGCAGATTAAAGTCGAATCAATAAGTACGGTAAAAAAGAAGATAAACTTTGAGATTCCGGCAGCCCGCGTCACGTTGGAAATCGACAAGGTTTACGAAGAAATAAGGAAGCGGGCTGCAATAAAGGGCTTCCGTAAGGGAAAGGTCCCCAAGGCCCTCATCGAGAAGCATTACAGCAATGCGATGGAACAGGATGTGGTCAAAAATCTGGTTAATGATACCTATTTTAAGGCACTTGCCGACGAAAAAATCTATCCTGTTTCGCACCCTATAATCGAAAACGATGATCTGAAGGCAGGTGAGCCCTTCAGGTACACTGCCGTTGTCGAGGTGTTTCCGGAAGTAGCGGTAAAGGAGTATGAAGGTCTTGAAGTGAACAAGGAAATATATCATTTCGACGAGGAAGTGATCAGCCGGCGTATAGAGGAAATGAGGGAACGCCTGGCCCAACTGAAGCCAGCTGAGGCCGAACGCTCATCGGCGACCGGCGATTTCGTGACCTTTGATTTTGAGGGATTTCTCGACGGAGTCCCCTTTGAGGGGGGCAAGGGAGAGGATTTTCAGTTAGAGATCGGCTCGGGACGTTTTATCCCCGGTTTTGAGGAGCAAATCTGCGGGATGAAGGCAGGTGATGAAAGGGAAATCAAGGTGACATTTCCCGAGAGTTACGGCAATGCCGAGCTGGCCGGCAAAGAGACGTCGTTTGCCGTCAAGGTCAAAGAGATCAAGATCAAGGAACTTCCCCCGCTTGATGACGACTTTGTCAAGGAATTGGGTGAATATGAAACCCTCGACCAGTTGCGGTCGAAGGTCAGGGATGATTATGAAAAACAGGAAAAGGAGAGGATCGAGGCCGAGTTTAAAGAGAGGGTTGTAAAAGCCCTCGTCGAGAAGAATGATTTTGAAATTCCTGAGGCGCTTGTCGACCAGCAGCTCGCTTTGATGCTTGAAAATGCCAAGAAACGACTTGCCTATCAGAGGCTCAATCTGGAAATGATGGGACTTGATGATGAGCGGTACAAGATTCAGTTCAGGTCTGTCGCTGAAAGCCAGGTAAAAGGTTCGCTGCTCCTGGAAGCCCTTGCCAGAAAAGAAGATATCAAGGCAACTGAAAGCGACATCGACGACAAGTTCCGGCAGTTGTCAGGCGACAACGACCAGAGCCTGGAAGCGGTAAAGAAATATTACCTGCAGAACGAAAAGGCCAAAGAGAACCTCATCGCCCAGATACGGGAGGATAAAGCAATCGATTTCCTGATTGCTCAGGCTAAAGTTACCGAGGTGCCCGGCGAAAAGGTACAACAATAGGCGCCATTTTTCGCTGAGCTGTCTTTGTTGTGCTGCCGTTTGGCGTTTTGACGAAACAGATTTCCCGGAGGTGTTATGCTTGTACCCATAGTTGTCGATTTAATCGTCAAGGACGAGCCGTCATACGATATCTACTCGAGGCTTCTCAAGGATCGAATCGTTTTTCTTGGCGGTGCGATCGAAGATCATGTCTCCAACCTGGTCATTGCCCAGCTTCTTTTTCTGGAGGCTGAAGACCCCGACAAGGATATTCATCTCTACATAAATTCTCCCGGCGGGGTAGTTACGGCGGGTATGGCTATTTATGATACAATGCAGTATATCAAGGCCCCCGTTTCAACCATCTGTGTCGGCCAGGCATCCTCCATGGGTGCTTTTCTCCTGGCAGGAGGGGAAAAGGGCAAACGCTTCAGCCTTACCCACTCAAGAATCATGATCCACCAACCAATCGGCGGATTTCAAGGCCAGGCAACTGACATTCACATTCATGCCCAGGAGATCCTGCGCTTGAAAGGGAAGCTGAATGAACTTCTGGCGGAAAACACCGGTCAATCTCTGGAAAAGGTCGAACGTGATACCGAGCGCGATTATTTTATGTCTGGTGAAGAAGCCCGCGATTATGGTATCATAGATTCAATTGTATCAAGAAATATCATAACGGGAGGTTCCCGGTGAGTCGAAGGGACGACAGAACCGACAACCTTATCTGTTCTTTTTGCGGAAAGAGCCAGGATGAGGTAAAAAAACTTATAGCTGGTCCGACGGTATACATCTGCGACGAGTGCATCGAACTGTGCAATGACATCATCGCCGAGGAGTCCAAGCTGGAAGAGGCAATGGGACCAGACATCAAGAAGCTTCCCAAACCTCACGAAATCAAGGAAGTCCTCGACGAGTACGTTATCGGCCAGGCGCAGGCCAAGAAAATACTTGCGGTAGCCGTGTATAATCACTACAAGCGGATCGAGGCTATGGCGAAACCCGGCGAAGTGGAGATGCAGAAAAGCAATATTCTCCTCCTCGGCCCCACCGGCTCCGGCAAGACTCTCCTCGCCCAGACATTGGCCAGGATACTTAAGGTACCCTTTGCCATGGCGGACGCCACAAACCTTACCGAGGCCGGTTATGTGGGCGAAGATGTGGAAAATATCGTCCTGAGTCTCCTCCAGGCTGCAGATTACGATGTGGAACGGGCACAGAAGGGAATCATCTACATCGATGAGATCGATAAGATTGCCCGCAAGTCCGATTCCCCCTCCATTACCAGGGACGTGTCAGGAGAGGGGGTCCAGCAAGCCCTCCTGAAGATAATCGAGGGGACGGTGGCGAGCGTTCCACCCAAGGGGGGGCGCAAGCATCCCCAGCAGGAGTTTCTCAAGGTTGACACCACGAATATCCTGTTTATCTGCGGCGGCGCTTTTGCCGGCTTGGACAATATCATTCAGCAGCGCATCGGGGTGAAAACCCTCGGTTTTGGCGCGGATGTGAAAAAGAAGGTCGAGAAGAGGGCGGGAGAACTCCTTAATGTTGTAACCCCCGAAGATTTGCTCAAGTTCGGTTTCATCCCCGAGTTTGTCGGCCGGCTTCCGGTTCTTGCCACACTCAGCGAGCTCGATGAAGAAGCAATGGTGCAGATCCTGAAGGAACCGAAAAATGCCTTGGTGAAGCAGTATCAGAAGCTCTTCGAGATGGAGCATGTGAAACTGAAATTCACCGACGGTTCCCTTGTGGCGATAGCCCGGGAGGCACTAAAGCGGAAAACCGGCGCCCGGGGGCTACGTTCCATCCTCGAATACGCCATGCTTGACATCATGTATGAGATCCCTTCCCAGACGATGATCAAGGAAGTGGTGATCAATGATGATGTTATCTATCGCAAAGAAAAACCGATAATTGTCTATGAGAATGTGGCTGAATCAGCCTGACAGGGTAACGGATGAAAAGTGACCAGTTAAGAATTAGTACGACGGGAGGGAATCTGTCAAGATTCCCTCTTTTGCCTTTAAGGGATATTGTCATTTTTCCCCATATGGTGGTGCCGCTGTTTGTAGGGCGAGAGAGGTCGATTCAAGCCTTGGAAGCCGCCATGAGCGGTAACAAGAGTATATTCCTTGCTACACAAAAAAATGCCACTATTGAAGACCCCAAGGCGGAAGATGTATACAGCGCCGGGACAGTCTGTCAGATTATCCAGCTCCTGAAGCTTCCCGATGGTACTGTCAAAGTTCTCGTGGAAGGGAAAAAGCGTGGCGTAGCTAGTTGTTGAATTGAATCAGGTGACGCCGAGCATGGAAGCGCTGATGCGTGGGGTTGTCGCGACCTTTGAGAGCTATGTCAAGCTTACCAAGAATATTCCTCCAGAGTTACAGACCGCCGTCAATAGTATCACCGAGCCGGCTCTCCTGGCGGATAGCGTGATATCTCATCTCAATCTGAAAATTGCCGATAAGCAGGAGCTTCTGGCGATCCACGACTCTGCAGAAAGACTGGAAAAGCTCCTGGCGCTCATGGAATCAGAAATCGAGATCCTCCAGATCGAAAAAAAGATACATTCCCGCGTTAAGAAGCAGATGGAGAAATCCCAGCGCGAGTACTACCTGAACGAGCAGATGCGGGCCATCCAGACGGAGCTTGGCGGGAAGGACGATTTTAAGGAAGAGCTCCGCGCCTACGAGGAAAAAATCGCTGCATTGTCCCTTTCCAAGGAAGCTAAGCAGAAGTCACTTGCTGAACTGAAAAAATTGAAGATGATGTCACCTCTGTCAGCCGAAGCGGCTGTAGTGAGGAATTATATAGACTGGCTCGTTTCCTTGCCTTGGGGAAAAAACTCTCGTGAAAAACGTGATATCTGGGAAGCTTCGGACATCCTGAACGCAGATC
>WNGH01007454.1_pt1 | contig 10405 bp, 6 predicted proteins | sample 5400631 | NCBI WGS metagenome assembly WNGH01 (sample SAMN13153373, study PRJNA577476) | soil metagenome | isolation source: 115 cm soil or saprolite under Garry oak tree replicate 1 | place: USA:California | collected 2016-06-15 | reverse complement strand
AAAGCTATCGCCTCAAAGAGGCCGCCAGCCGCCTTGCGCAATCTAACCATTCCGAGTAAAAATCCCCTACGTCCTGTCGTTCCCCCTGGGGGAATTTGACCCGGCCACAGATGGGGGAATTTGAAGTGGCCGCCGGGGCCGCAGTGCGAGCACCAACGTCGCATTGGCTCTTCATCCGAAGATCTCCCGCTTAGGGCGAGCACTTCAAAAGGTAGCACCCCAGTAGCCCCAAACAAAAATGGGTTAGGATGAAAATCCTAACCCATTGAATTTATGGCGCGCCCGGAGAGATTCGAACTCCCTACCCCTTGGTTCGTAGCCTACCAGCATCACTTATATTTTAAAACAATTAATCAGATACTTACATGCAACGCCGTGGACTATTCAATTGAGTCAAAACCAATAAAGAGCCGCTTAACCATGCGGGTTTGCTCGCACCAATAGTCCACTTTCGTTTTCAGCTTTCGGGCAGCCGGGGTTATCCTGGCATCCCCACGGGGATCACAGGAAATCCCCGCTATCAAGATAATAAGGTTGTTATCCCTGGCTACCTGAGTTTCGTGGTGTTGCCGCAATGAACAAACAGCTTGACCATTCGATTCATTGCGCATAAGGGAAGACGGTCGCTTCCGGAGGCTTCGGCACTCACTGCAACGGAATTGTTTTCGCCAAGCGTCGATTGATCCAGTACGTCGCATTTTGCTGACATTCACTTGTTGACCGGGCTCCGGTCAGACCTCGATGATGGTGTCGCTGTAGCGCGCCACCACGGGGTCATGGGTCATCAGCCGCATCGGTTCAACCAGTGCTTGGGCGACGAGGATGCGGTCGAACGGGTCTTGATGGTGTGCCGCCATGTCCTCCACGGCTACCGCGTGCTCGACCTCGACGGGCAGGAAGCGGTAACCGGACTCGTGGAAGTAACGCACGGCGTCCTGGCTGGACACCGGCATGTCGCCCCGGCCAAGTGCGTGCTTGATGGCGATCTCCCAAACGCTCGCGGCACTGATCCATACCGCGGTCTTGGGCGACTCGATCAGTTCGCGTGCCTTCTTCGGCAGCTTTGGGCTATCGGTGATCGCCCAAAGGGCGACGTGCGTGTCGAGCAGGAGATTCAAGATTGCTGCCCGCCCAAGAACAAACGCGCCACCTCGTCGTTATGGGCGTCGATACTGTCCGGCACCTCGAATAGGCCCTTGGCGACACCGATGCGCTTTCCGGCGGGCACCGTCTCAATCGGCACCAGCTTGGCGGCTGGACGGCCATTGCGGGCAATGACGATTTCGCGCTCCTGCCCCTGCTCGATAGCCTCCACCAGGCGGGACAACGAAGACTTGGCTTGCAGCATATTGACGGATTGCATGGGTTCCCCCTAAACAGGACTTAGTCTAGCCTAGCTAACACCGCCAGTCAAGCGGAGCTTATGCCCGTAGGCCAGTAGGGATGAAATCGCGTTCCGTCATGCCGGTCAATATCCTGAATCAGGGCACCCAAGGCGTAACCGAACACCGCCAGTCCCTCGCGCCGGCCGAGGAAGTCGCTAAGCGCCCCGGAGAACACCTTGACGAACAGGGCGGTCGATTCGGCCAGACCCTCGATCAGGCCGACCGTCAGCGCGCTCGCCCCCAGCGTCGTGACCAGGAAGAGGGGCATACACGCCGGCCGATACCGAATCGCGCTCGACTCTCTCAAATGGTTCTCTGCAATTTACGCTTTCCCCGAAGCTTCAAAGATCACTTAAGAAAGCCATACCAAGATCGCTCTCCTCTCTGCGGGTTAGTGCGCCGCTCAATGATGCCCCCCGGTACCCAGACCTACGGTGCCCGCAACCGGTCCTCCTCGCCAGCCACACCGCGGACTTCGAAGTCCACTTGATCGAGCTGCTTTTGATCGGCAGACCACAAGACCAAGTAATGATGGCCCGTAACGGGCTCCCAGCGCCCATTCTCGACGGCCTCGCCGTCCAACGTCCAATGCAGGCCCAAAGGGCTGGACGAACTCCTGAAGGCAACCCTCTGGCGGCTCGCCGGAATGTCGGGATCGACAGCGATGACGGTGCCCGGGTTCGGATAGCTGATGCGAAGGAAGGCGCCGTCCGGGCTGGAAGCGAGGTGGTTTGTGGTTCCGCCGACCGTTCCGCGCAAGAACCATTCGTATTGCGAGGATACCGCGCCGTATTCGTCCGACCGCAACGGCACGCGCTCCACACTTGCGGGAACAAGCGGCCGATCGTTCGACCGATCTCGCTGCAGGACCTGCATCATTTCGCGCCAGATTGGGGCTGCTCCCGCAATGCCGGAGACATCGCGCATCGGTTCGCCGCTGGCGTTGCCGACCCAGACGCCGACGGTGTAGCGGGTCGAGAAGCCAATGCACCAATTGTCGCGCATGTCCTTGCTGGTGCCGGTCTTGACCGCACTCCAGGAGCGCGTTGCGAGGGGATTATCGAGGCCGAAAGTGAACGCGCGGGCACCGCGGTCGGACAGGATCTCGGCGACGATGAAGGCCGCCCCAGCTTCCATCGCCTGCCGGCCTCGGGACGGCGGATCGTCACTTTGGAAACGCAGCGCTCCCCAGCGTCCGCCGTTGGCGATGGTCCGATAGGCGTTGGTCAACTGCAACAGGGTGACCTCCGCCGAACCCAGGGCCAAGCCGTAACCGTAATAGTCTCCAGGACGGTCGATCGTCTCCAGGCCCACGTCCTGCAGCCGGTCGCGAAACGGCGCCAGGCCGACGAGCATCAGCGTACGTACGGCCGGCACGTTGAGCGAGGACGCCAGGGCCATGCGCACGGTCACCGGTCCCTTGAAGTCCTTGTCGTAGTTCTGCGGTACGTAGAGGCCAGCCTCGGTGGTCAGCGCGAGCGGCGAGTCGTCGAGAATCGAGGCCGCGGTCAGCAGACGCTGCTCCAGCGCGAGGCCATAGAGGAACGGCTTCAGCGTCGACCCCGCTTGGCGCCGCGCGCTGGCGCCGTCCACTTCCCGGGCGCGGGACAGGTCGCCGCTACTCCCGACATAAGCAAGGACATCGCCACTGGCGTTGTCGATCACGACGATCGCTCCATCCTCGACGTTGCGCTCCGCCAGTTCGGCAAGTTGCTGATGCAACAGTTGCACCGCCGTCCGCTGCAGGTGCGCGTCCAGCGTGGTGATCGTGCGGCTGCCGGCGGCGCCAGCGAGTCGGCGAAGATGGGGTGCCAGTTCGGTTTCGGCGGCGAGGCGGTAGCGACCGCCAAGGACCTCATAGGCCAGCCGCTCGATGCCGGGGCAATCGGTCTCGCCGGGCGAGGCGACGGCCGCCACCGTGCAGGCCCGCGTCGCCACGGTCCGCGCGGAGGCCGCCGGGCCTCGCAGCAGGGCCACCAGGATCGCCGCCTCCGGACGGCTCACGCCGGAGGGTGTCTTGCCGTAGAGGCCGCGGGCGGCGGCGTCGATGCCGGTCAGCTCGCCGCGAAACCGCGCCAGGTTGAAATAGGCTTCGAGGATCTGCTCCTTGCTCCAACGGCTCTCGATGTCCAGAGCCGCCTGGACCTGGGCCCATTTCTGGTCGAGGCGCCGCCCGTCGCGGCTGCCTTCCAGCGCTGGATCGAGGAGGCCCGCGAGCTGCATCGTCAGGGTCGAGGCACCGCGCTGCCGCTGGCCCTTGAGGCCGCGTGCCAGGTTGCTCCAGGCGGCACCGATGAAGGCCTGCCAGTCTACGCCGCCATGCTCGAGGAAGCGCCTGTCCTCGGCCGCGATCAGCGCTTCCTTCAGCGCCGGCGACAAGTCTGCCAGAGGCACCCAGTCCAGCCGCCGCACAGTGGGATCGACACGGAAACTTTGGATCACCTCGCCGTGACGGTCGAGCAGCCAGGCCTCCGACGGCCGATACGCCGCCCGGACCTCCGCGAAGGAGCCAATAGCCCGCGGAGCGGCCTCGGCGACCACGGAGGCCAGAAGCAACATGACGGCCAAGCAAAATCGGGTCACGGCTTTACCACGAGCCGGGCGTTGGGCAGTTCGCCGAACATCTCCGGCGCATACATGGCCTCCACATGCGTTTCCGGCAGGCGGAACTCGCCCGGGTTGTTGAGGCGCAGCGTGTATTCCACCGTCCAGCTACCCTTGGGGACGAACGGGTAGTAGGCGCGGAAGGCGGTGAAAGTGCGCTCCTCGAAGGCCGGCCAGACCCAGCCCTGGCGCTTCTCGCCACGGGTCCGCAGCTTCGCGTCACGGCCCAGGCCGGTGCCGAGGATCGCGGCGCCGGCCGGCACCGGATCGTCTACCACCACCCAGCTCATGTCGGACTGCGCCTCGAGTTCCAGGCGGACGCGCAGCACGTCGCCGCGATGCCACTCGCCATTGACCTTCTGCTCGACCGGGGCGACGCTGCGTGTGATCCGGTAGCCGCTCGAGAACGGCTTGGCGAGGGGAATCGCCGCCAGGCCGCGGACCATCACCCAAGGCTTGCCCTCGCCGTCGTGGCGCACGCCGAGAGCATCGCGCCGCGCCGGCCAGGGCAGCAGCATTTCCACGCCTTGCGGACGCTGACTCCAGTCCTGGATCTTCTTGGCTTTGCCGAGATCGGCGACGGTCTTGCCGGTGACCGCCTCCGACTCGAAGGCCGTGGAGAACGCGTCCATGGCGACAACGCCCCAGGCGTTGGCGACGGTGGTGTGCCAGTGGCCGCGCTGTTGCCGTCCCAAGGCGCCGCGGACCAGGCGGGGGATGTCCGCCTTCCAGGCAGGATTGTCGAGGAACAGGGCGAGCATCCGATTGGCATTGGCATCGCCGGACACCATCAGCCACCAGAGGGCGTCGCTGCGCTCGGTCGAGAAGCCCATCGTGGTGCCCTGGAAGTTAAGCCGGGCGCGCAGGATGCGTTCGGCCTCGGCCAGGCGCTGGTCGCGCCGCGGCAGCTTCGGCGACTTCTTCATCAGGCTGTACCAGTCGAGCACTGCGGAGGTCGGCCAGAGGTTGGGCTGCACCGAAATGCTGTCGAGCCAGCGGGATTCGACGGCAGTCTTGCCGCGAGACAGCGCCTCCAGAGCGGCCACCTTGCGGATTGCCAAGTCCGCGGTCGGCAGGGCCGAATGCCGAATGACCCGGCCCTCGACGAATCCGACCAGGGCCTTCTCCATGCGCTCGCGCGCCAGCGCCGGAATCTCCAACCTGGCCTCGTCGGCGATGGCCAGCAAGTAGGCGGTCAGCACATCGCTGCCTTCGTCCAGCGACGGGAAATACTTGGCCAGGCCGTCGCCGTCGAGATGACTCGGCAAGTCCGCCATCACCGATTTCCAGCGGCCGGGGTCGTGCAGCGCCACCGCCACGGAGGCGCGTTGCTCGAAGCAGGTGTAGCGATAAAGGCCCATGAACTCCCGGACGCCGTCGAGGTTATCGGCCAGCTTGGCCTGCAGGCCGACCTGGATGCCGCCGCGGCCCGGCACGGCATCGTTCGGCAGGGCGATGGGCAGGGACAGTGGGCCGGCGAGCTGGGCGATGGTCGCCTGGATAGTGCGCACCGGCACGGCCGGAATCACCTTTTGGGTCAACTTCAGGCGATCCACGGCCTCGCCCCCCTTCAGGTTTACCTCCCAGTGCAAGGTGTCGGCACCTACCGGCGCCTTGACCTCCCAGGCGACTTCGAGCGCCTCGCCCGGGGCCAGCGCCAGTGCCTGCGGCGGCAAGGCTTCGAGCTTGCCGGGTGGTCCCATGCGAGCGGTCAGTTGGGCGTCGAGCGCACGCTCCGAAGCATTGCGGACGACGAACAGGGCGCGATACTTGTCCTGTTCGCGAACCACCGGCGGCAGGCCGGATATCAGCATCAGGTCCTGGGTGGTGCGGATCGCCGTGTGCCCGCTACCGAACCAGCCGAGCCCACCCTGGGCCACGGCGACGATGCGGAAGCTGCTCAGGGAATCGTTGAGGGGAACCGTGACGCGCGCCTCACCGTTGTCGTCGAGGACCACCCGGGCTTGCCACAGCAGCAGCGTGTCGAACAGTTCGCGGCCCGGCTGGCGGCCCCCGCCGCCGCCGGGCGGCTGCGATTTGCGGCCGAAGTGGCGCTTGCCGACCACCTGCATCTGGGCCGTGGATGTCTCCACCTCGAGCCCGCGCCGCCGCATCATGGCGTCAAGAAGCTGCCAACTGTCGTTCGGCATCAGTTCCAGCAGGCCTTCGTCGACCGCTGCCAAGGCCACCTCGGTACCCTTGGGCAGCGGCTTGCCGTCGCCGCGCTGGACCTGCACGATGACGGCCGCCTTTTCGCGAACGCGATAGACGGGCTGATCGGCCGCCACCTTGACCTTCAGCTCATGGGCGCCCCAGCCGACTTCGATGGCGGCCATACCCATCTTGTAGGCGGGTTTGCCCAGGTCCACCAGCGCCGTCGGCGCCGGCGTGCCGACGCGGCCCCGCACCAGGAAGACGGAAACATAGACGTTTGGCGCGTAGTCACCCTTGAGCGGAATCTCGATCACCGGATCGTCGCGGCTGACCGACCGAACGAAGGCCTCGACGATCCCTTCGCGTTCCACCGTAACCAAGGCGGTGGCGCGCCGAAACGGCATGCGCACCTGGAAGCGGGCGGTCTCGCCGGGCTCATAACGACGTTTTTCCGGCAGCAGATCGATGCGGTCGTTGTCCTGCACCGCGAACCAGGTCTCATCGCCGGGTACCCAGATTTCGCTGTGGGCGTGGCTGGCATTGCCCTGGGCATCGGCGGCTGCGGCGTGCAGGATCAGGCTGCCGCTGGCCGGCGGCTTGATCTCGCACAGCAGCAGGCCGCGGGCATCGGTGACGCCGCCGCAGGCGTCGCCAAGGCGCTTCACCTCGTTGCCGTGCTCATAGGCGTAGAAGCCGCCGATCAGCCGTCGGCGATGCGAGAAATACTGGCTTTGCAGCAGGTCCGCCTTGACCGCGACGCCGCCGATCGGCCTGCCCTGGGTATCGAGCGCCACGATCTGGAAATGCACCGAGTCCTTCGACGCCAGCCAGGAATCGGTCTTGACGCCGAGTACCACCGCCGACGGCCAGAGCGGCACATGGGTGGCCGCCGCCAGCGTCTCGCCGTTGGCATCGCGGTATTCGGCTTCGGCCAGCAGATCCATCGGTTTGTCGATGCGCGGCAGCTTGTCGAAGCGCGCCCGGCCGCCGCCGCTGCCGTCCAGCACCAGGTCCCGCACCTGGAACACGCCGCCGGCCTGCGGCGCCCGTTCGGGTTCGGCTTCGCTCTCGCTTTCGTCGCCGTCCTCGACCGAGTACTCGCCGATCGACCAGCGGTCCTCGCCGGTCGCCAGGCCTTCCTTGACGCCGCCGTTGGCCAGCGTGAATTCCTCGTAACCGGGAAAGGATACGCCGCGCGGCTGCAGCTGCGCGCGCAGTTTGACCGGCAGCCCCGCGGCACCACCGCCGGACAGGTAACCGATCTGCAGGTCGATCGGCACTTCCGTGGCATTCACGGCGGGCGTGGCGGGGCCCTGCAGCTTGGCCCGCAGGGTCGGAATGCGGAAGGCCTCGACGCGGAAGCTGCCGACCGTCTCGGTCGTGGTCTGTCCGTCGCGGCGGACCTCGATCTCGAGGCTGTACAGGCCCTGCTTCGCTTCCCTCGGCACGGTAAAGTCGGCGGTGGCGGTTCCGGTAGCGTCCCAATCTAGCGGCACGTCCCAGGTCTGGTTGGAGCCCTCATGGCGGATGACCAGCTTGGTGCCCAGATCTCCGGGCTCGGCCAAGGCGAATCCCTGGCGCGTCGGCCGGCGGGCGACGAGCTTCATGTGCGCCGTTTCGCCGGTCCGCAGCAGGGTTCGGTCGAGCACCGCGTGGACGATGTCGCGGCCGCCACGGACACCGCCGGGCAGGTTGAAGCGCCAGCTGGCGATGCCGCCGTTCCAGCCGGACAAGTCGAAAGAATAGTCGTCGCCGAGCCGGGCGGTGACGAAGTACTGGTTGTCGTAGGGTTTCAGGCAGCCCGACGACGATAGCAGCGGCAGTCCCTTGTCGATGCGGGAGACGCCCAGACGGTCGGTCTTGCCGGACCACAGGCGCTCGCCCCGGCCGCAGTCCCAGACGGCCACCGCAGTGCCGGCCACGGGCTCGCCCGTGTCGAGGCGGGTGACCCACACCAGCGAGGATTCGCGGCCCTTCTTGAAATGCACGGCCAGGTTGGTGACCAGCGCCGCGGCATGAACATGGTAGGGCTTCGCTTCGCCCAGCAGCGCCGCGCCCAGCAGCGCCGCGCCCAGCCGCGGGCTCGCGATCTCCACGACATGAAAGCCGGTCTTCAATGGAATGCCGATGACCTCGAAGGCCTTTTGGCCGAGGGGCTTGGGTAGGGTGAAGTGCTTGCGCCGGTCCTGCTCGGTGAAAATGGAGCTGGCGCCGGCGTGGGCGACGATCTCTTGCCGCTGGGTGTCACGGTTGTAGCGACGGACGTCTTCGTCGGCGCGCTCGAGGCGGCGCAGCCAGGCAACGACCGCCAGTTCGTTGCCTGGAGGAACGCTGACGGCCTGGCCAGCAATTGCCGGCGCCTCAGCCAGCGCCAGCGAGGTTGCGGAGAGCCGGCTCTCGACGTTGCGCAGGGTGACCGGCAGCGCCGCGGTGCCGTCCGGATAGGCCCGGGATTCGAGGATGCCGAAGCGGGCGGAGAACTTCGCCAGCGGGGGACTCTCGTCGGTGCGTACCGTCAGCGGAAAATTCGCCGCATTGCGCAGCAATCGGCCGGCGTCGTCCTTCAGGTCCCGCGGTAATTCGATGCGGAACCGGGTTTTCTCGGGGAAGGGGCCGGCGAAGCTCAAGGAGTCGGTGAAGCCGCTGCCCTTCTCGTCGGCGCCCTGCTTCGGCTTCCATACCTTTCCGGTGGCCGCGACGAGGCGGATGCGCTCGGCGCTCGCCGCCGGTATCGGCGCCGTGAAGCCCAGCGACATCGGTAACACCGGGATGCACTGGGCCTGCTTGTTGACTCGTTCGCAGCTGAAGCTCGCCTCGAACGGTTTGCGCGTCTTGAAGGCCAGCTCCTGGTTCGCCGAAGTGGGAATGCCGCTCAGGGATTCGATGCCTTGACCCCACACCAGCTTCACGTCCGCCTCGTAGGGCAGCGTGCGGTCACAAGCCAGGACCGTCAGCGGCGACTTCTCGCCGTCGCGCAGTTGGAGGAACCTGGCCTCGTCGCTGCCCTTGTTCGCCACGCCGAACACAATGGATAGCTGGATAGCGCGCGTCCGCCACGCTTGAGAATGGCCTGATACCAGCTGGTGAGGAAGCTCTCGCGGTTCTCCAGCACCTGGCGGCGCTCCTCGCCCTCGAGAAGACGAACCGGAATCCGTTCGGCGATGCCCTGGGCCGCGCAGTAGGCGTGCCGACGCACGCTGTCGGCCTTGGCCGGCGCGTCGAGACCGAGGATGAACACCTGGTGCTCGTCGATCCATTGTTGGCCGCTCCGCGGCAGGCTGTTGCGGACGGCGGGGCCGCCGGTGTGAATTCGTGACGCCTGCCGGACGCGATCGGCTGGCCGGCGAGCGATGCCAAGCCGCGCCGGATCGTGAAGCCGCAACGGACGCCCGCCGGCAGGTCGCGGTCGAAGTCATATACCCAGTTGCGGTCGTCGGCCCAGCGCCCGCTGCCGTTCTCGACGCAGTCGATGTCGAATGGATCGAGTTGGCGCGGATCGCCGAAGGGCACCATGGATTCGCTGAAGCGCACGGTTACCTGCCGCACCGCCTTGACCTCGCCTTCGGGCGAGAACAATTCGATGCCGGCATCGCCGGCGTGGGCGGCGTGGCTGGCCATGCAGAGCAGCGCACAGGCCAGTCGGCAGAACATGTTCGTCATTACGATCCCCCCGTGATTTTCCGTTGGCATTATCCGGACGGGGCGATGGGACGTCCAGCGCCGCGTCGGGGGCGAACACACGGTCACGGGAATTATGAGGGATGAGAGGATATCGCTGACGGAAATACGCAAATCGAGCCCGCCGAATTGATGGGGCAGACAGGTCAAATAGAGGGTCGATCGCGTGGCTCCAATTCCTCAGCACAAGACGACGCGACAACGGATGGCATCGCCCATCACCGATCGCTGACAATCGAGTGCAGAGCGCGCTGTTTCGGGCGCCGGACACACCGCGCGGGATGCAGGTCACCTTGTTCCAGTTCACGCAGTCACGGCCGATGGTCTCACGGTCGGAGACGGAATGGGCGGTGCCCCGGGGCGTCGGTGCAGCGGGCGAGGGAGTTGACGGACTACCTTTGCCGGCCGGGATTGCCTCCCTTGTCGCAGATCGCACCTTACGATTTTAGCCTGAAGTTCCTGCGCATGCCGGACGAGTTCCGCCGATGAGTCAAGAACTTGCCGGGTAATCCGCGAATGTTTTCTGACTACGATTGGATTGCGTGGACGAGCGCGAGGGCGCGTTGGTGCAGGGGTCCAGCGGT
>WNGH01009814.1_pt1 | contig 10406 bp, 5 predicted proteins | sample 5400631 | NCBI WGS metagenome assembly WNGH01 (sample SAMN13153373, study PRJNA577476) | soil metagenome | isolation source: 115 cm soil or saprolite under Garry oak tree replicate 1 | place: USA:California | collected 2016-06-15 | reverse complement strand
CAGACGCTCACCGGCGAAGGCTTGCAAATCGCCGAAATCGGCACCGGCTCCGGCTGCATCGCCATCGCCCTCGCGAAAGATCTCCCCGGCGCAACGATTTACGCGACGGACATTTCGAGCGCCGCCCTCGTCGTTGCGCAGCGCAACGCCACCCGTAATTCCGTCTCCGACCGCATCCATTTCCTCGAATGCAATCTACTCGATGGCTTGATCGATCGCGCCGCGGCACCCGCGGGACTCTCCGTTGTAGGGGCGCAGCATGCTGCGCCCCTGCTTGGCAATGACCCACCACACGAGTCACCAGTCACGAGTCACCAGTCACTTCTTCTCGATCTCATCGCCAGCAACCCTCCCTACATCGGCCGCCGCGAATCCGCAACGCTCATGCGCGAAGTCCGCGATCATGAACCGGAAATCGCGCTCTACGGCGGCGAAGAAGGCTACGAATTCTACGCCGATCTCATCGCGCAAGCCGCGGCGCACCTCAAGCCCAGCGGCATCCTCGTCCTCGAACTCGGCCACAACAGGCTACCCGCCGTGCAACCGCTCCTCGACGCCCCCACCTGGACCAATGTGGCCGTAACCAACGACCTTGGCGGAATTCCCCGCGTCCTCGCTGCAGAACGGTTGTAGCGGGCAAGACCGCAGCGTAGGCTAGGAAGGATGCCGGACTTCGCGCGATTCCGAGCCAAGCATGGGCCGCTCGACGAGCGGTCCGCGGAAGCGACGGCGTCGATCCTCCACGTGGACATGGACGCGTTTTTCGTCTCCGTGGAATTGCTTGAGCGGCCGGAGTTGCGCGGCATGCCCGTGGTTGTGGGCGGACGACCGGATCAGCGCGGCGTCGTTTCCGCGGCGAGCTACGAAGCGCGCAAATACGGCATTCACTCCGCGATGCCGCTGCGCACCGCGGCGCGGCTTTGCCCGCACGCGGTTTTTCTGGACGGTCACCACGAAAAATACGGAGAGTGGAGCGACCGCGTCGCGACCATCCTCGCGAAATTTTCTCCTATCGTCGAAATGGTTTCGATCGACGAAGCGTATCTCGATCTCGCCGGCACCGAGCGATTGCATGGACCTCCGCTGGCGACAGCCGACAAGTTGCTTCGAACCATCACGCAAACGACCGCGCTGCCCTGCTCCGGCGGCCTCGCCGCTACGCGCCTGGTCGCCAAAGTCGCTTCCGAGCAAGCCAAGCCGCGGGGACTTGTCTGGGTCCCCGCAGGCAGCGAAGAACGCTTCCTCGCGCCGCTCCCCGTTCGAAAAATTCCTGGCATCGGCGAAGTCACGGAACGCGCGCTGCGCGCCCTGGCCATCGAAACCGTCGAGCAAATTGCCGCCGTCCCTCAAGAATTGGAACAAATTTTCGGCCAGTGGGGCACGGCGCTCTATCGCAAGTCCCGCGGCGGCGATTCCTATGAGTTTGTGGTCGACGCGGAACCGAAATCAATCTCGCACAATCACACGTTCGGTGAAGACACCGGCGACACGGACGCCCTCTCCGCCATGCTCAGCCATCTTTCGCAGAAAGCCTGCAAGCGCCTGCGCGAAGCCGGCCTCGCCACGCGGACGCTTACGCTGACGATCCGCTACGCCGGCTTCGATACCCACACGCGCTCCAAGACGCTGGGAGAACCCACGCGCCTCGATTCCGACATTTTCGCAGTGTTCCAGGAACTTTTCAGAATCCATCGCGATGTGACAAGAAAAGTCCGCTTGCTCGGAGTCAGCCTCGGCGGCCTCACGCACGGCAGCGAACAACTCGATTTGCTGGACGCCGAGCGCCGCGCAAAACTCGAAAAGCTCACCAGTGCCACGGACCGTCTTCGCGACCGCTTCGGTTTCGGCAAAGTCCAATTCGGCGGCTCGCTTCGCCACGACGAAACCGGACACGATCGCGAAGACTCGTAACTCCCTGCGAATCGCAGCCGCATGTCCTATACTCTATCGTCTGTGAGCGATCATCCATGAGCGTGCCTCCCACTTCTGGTGTTTCTTCTTCGCCCCCCAGGCTGCACGGAATGAATCGCCTGCGCCATTTCTGGCAGCGCGTCAGCGAAGGCCGCCAGGTTGATGAATTATGGTCGCAATTCACCGCTGACGCCCGCGCGAGCTATAGCTTCTACATGAAAGAAGCGGACTCGGAAGAGCTCGGAACTCTTCGCGGCTTCAAGCGCTGGATCCGCGTTTGCAAAATACTTTTTTGGTCGATGCTGATGAAGATGACGCCGGCGCGGCGCGTCCTGTTGCTATTGGCGTTTGTGCTGTTGGCGATTTCCGGAATGAAGTTTACATTCAACAACGTTTCCACGGAGGCTAATTTCGGACCCGTGGGCGTCTTCCTCCTTTTGCTGCTGCTTTCCCTGGAGCTGGCCGACAAGGTCACCATGAAGCGCGACCTGGAAATCGCGCGGGAGATCCAAAGCTGGCTTGTGCCTTCACACCCTCCGGAAGTTCCGGGCGCGAACATAGCGTTCGCGACGCGTCCGCAGAATTCCGTCGCCGGCGATTATTACGATGCGTTCTATCCCAACGCGGAGAATCGCGAGAAACTGATGGTGGTGATCGCCGATGTCGCCGGCAAGAGCGTTCCTGCGGCGCTGCTTATGGCCACCCTGCAAGCAAGTTTGCGGACGATCGCGGGAGAAAATGCTCCTCTCGCGGACCTGGTGGCGCGGCTGAATCTTTACGCCTGCGCGCATAGCCTGAATGGCTTGCGCTTTACGACCGCCGTTCTCTCCGAATACAACCCGGTTTCGCGGAGGCTGACTTACGTCAATGCCGGGCACAACGCCCCTATCCTCCGCCACGCGAATGGCGCGCTCGAAACTTTGGAGGTCGGCGGCATGCCGCTTGGCATTCAACCTGCCACGAATTACGAGACCGCGTCACTGGAACTCAAACCCGGCGACGCTCTGATTTTCTTCACCGATGGCGTCGTCGAGGCTTTCAATGAATCGGGCGAAGAGTTCGGAAACGAGCGCTGGCTCAGCGCCATTCGCAACCTGCCGGATTGGGATGCCCAGCAAACGCTTCAGTACCTGATGAAGGGCGTGGACGAATTTGTCGGCGCCACGCGCCAGTCGGATGACATCACCTGCCTCGTTTTTCGCAGCAAATAATTCGAGCCAATCGATCCGTCCAACTAGGGCGTGGAAAAGCCTCACCCCTAAAGGGGTGAGCTACAGGGCGAATTGCCGCATAATCGGACCATGACGCCGCGCGACATGGCCAATTCGATTTGCGACACGCTCCTGCGCAGCGGCTATCAGGCGCTGCTCGTGGGCGGATGTGTGCGCGACCTGCTGCTCGGCCACGAGCCTGCCGATTTCGACGTCACCACTGATGCAACGCCGGATCAAGTTATGGCGCTCTTTCCGGAGAGTATCGCCGTGGGCGCGCAGTTTGGCGTGATTCTACTTCCGCGGGATGCGTTGAAAGTCGAAGTGGCCACATTTCGTTCGGATGTGGCTTACAGCGACGGACGCCACCCGGACAGCGTTGTTTATTCGAAAACACCGCAAGAAGACGTGCAGCGCCGCGACTTCACCATCAATGGCCTGCTGATGCGCCACGACACCGGCGAAGTGCTCGACTACGTCGGCGGGCAGCCCGACCTTAAAGCAAGAGTCATTCGCGCCATTGGCGAACCTGCTCGCCGGTTCACGGAAGACAAACTGCGCATGATGCGCGCGGCGCGTTTCGCGGCGCGTTTCGGATTCGAAATCGAAGCAGCAACATTTCGGGCGATACGCCGCCACGTCGCCGAAATCCATCAAGTCTCTCCCGAGCGCCTGCGCGAAGAACTCACCAAAATGCTCACCGAGGGCGCCGCTCGGCAGGCCTTCGAATTGCTCGATGAAACCTGGCTGCTCCAGCAGGTTCTTCCTGAAATCGCCGCGATGAAAGGCGTCGAGCAGCCTCCCCAATTTCACCCGGAAGGAGACGTGTGGATTCACACGCGCTTGATGCTCGAAGGACTGCCTAAAAACGCTTCGCCAACACTGGCCTGGGGCGTTCTTCTCCACGATGTCGGCAAACCGCCGACGTTCCAATCCGCTGCGGAGACAAGAGACCGTATTCGCTTCAACAATCACGTGGAAGTCGGAGTACGCATGGCCGAGGCCATCTGCAAGCGTTTCCGTTTCTCCAATGAGGACACCGAACAGATCCTTGCACTCGTGGACAATCACATGAAGTTCGGGGCCGTCGCGGAGATGCGCGCTTCCACGCTGAAGAAGTTTGTGCGCCTCCCGCGCTTCGAGGAACACCTGGCGCTGCATCGGCTCGACTGTCTTTCCAGCCATCGCCACCTCGATTCCTATGAATTCGTCCAGCGGTTCCTGGAGGCGACGCCTCCGGAACAGGTCCGCCCGGAGCGCCTGTTGACGGGGGATGACCTTCTGGCAATGGGCTTCCGCCCCGGCCCCGTATTTGCTCAGATTCTGCGGATGCTAGAGGACGCCCAGCTCGAGGGACAGATCAAAACGCGCGAGGAAGCCAAGAACTGTGTGCTGAAGGATTTTGCTTCCAGGAGATGAAGGGATCCCGTCAATCAATGCCATGCTTTGGCAGGCGAATCGTCCCTATGGACGACAAGCCCCCCGGATATGGATTGTATAGTATTGAACAGAAAGGCTTTGGTTGATGCGAAAGAATGCTGTAAGGATTTAGGCACATATGAGTGTAATATGCTAAGATTTTATGCTAGCAACTCTTGTAATTTTGTGCACCCTTTCTACTACCTTTGCATCTAAAGTGGGTGACGCAGCTTCACAACGGCTGCGCCCGTGACTAGGGGACATCATGGCTGAGAAAAAATTTGTAGTCCCAGAAGTACTTGCCATCCTGCCGGTTCGGGACACTGTCCTGTTTCCAGGCGCGGTGCTGCCTTTGACCGTGGGACGCGAGAGCTCTCTGGCACTAGTGAATAGTTTGCAAGGCGACGAAAAGTTGCTAGGGGTAGTCGCGCAGCTCGATCCGCGTGTCGAGGATCCCGCGGCTGCCGACCTCCACAAAGTCGGAACGCTAGCCAAGGTGCACAAGACCGTAAAAATGCCGAACGGCAATGTAGTGGTTTTTCTGGAAGGCCTCCAGCGCATTCAGGTGCTCGAACTGATCGGTTTGCGTCCCTTCCTGCGCGCCCGCGTGCAAGCGGAACCGGACATCATCGGCGAAGCGGATACCGAACTCGAAGCGCTGGAGCGCAATGCGCAGGAGCTGTTCCGCGACGTGGTGAGCCACTCGCCGCAGCTTTCCGACGACTTGCAATCCGCGGCCTTGAACATCGACGACCCAGGCCGCCTGACGGATTTCATCGCCGGCACGCTGCCGTCTCTTTCGACGCTGTTGCGCCAGGAATTGATCGAGACCTCCAGCGTTCGCAAGCGGCTCGAATCCCTGATTCGCGAACTCTCCAAGGAACTCGAAGTTCTGGAGCTGCGTTCGAAGATTCACGATCAGGTGCAAGAGCAAGTCAGCCAGAACCAGCGCGAATATCTCCTTCGCGAACAGATGAAGGCGATCCAGAAAGAACTCGGCGAATCCGACGATACGATGCAGGAGATCGACGAGCTTCGCAAGAAGGTCGAAGAAGCCGGCATGACCGCCGAAGCCAAGAAAGAATGCGACCGCGAACTGAAGCGGCTGGCAAAAATGACGCCGGCGTCCGCGGAGTACATGGTTTCGCGGACGTATCTGGAATGGATGACTTCCCTGCCCTGGAGCAAATCGTCGGGCAGCGCGGAAATCGACATCACCAAAGCGCACGAAATCCTCGACGAAGACCACTACGACCTGCAGAAAGTAAAAGAGCGCATCCTCGATTACCTGGCCGTGAAGAAACTGCAGCCCGGCATGAAGGGGCCGATCCTCTGCTTCGTAGGACCTCCAGGCGTGGGTAAGACTTCGCTTGGCAAATCCATCGCGCGCTCGTTGGGACGCAAATTCGTGCGCATTGCTCTTGGCGGCATGCACGACGAAGCGGAAATTCGCGGCCACCGCCGCACCTACATTGGCGCGTTGCCCGGACAAGTTATTCAGGGACTTAAGCGCGGCGAAACCAACGACCCGGTCATGATGCTGGACGAAGTCGACAAGCTGGGGCGCGATTTCCGCGGCGATCCATCATCGGCGCTGATGGAAGTTCTCGACCCCGAGCAAAACAACGCCTTCCGCGATCACTATCTGGACGTACAGTTCGATCTCTCGAAAGTGCTGTTCATCGCCACCGCCAACTGGATGGATCCCATCCCGGAGCCCTTGCGAGACCGCATGGAAATCATCGAATTGCCCGGTTACACCGGAGAAGAAAAGCTGCACATCGCGCACAAGTACCTGATTCCCAAGCAGGCCACCGAGCACGGCTTGAAGGTCGGGGAACAGATCGAATTCGCGAACGAAGGCTTGCAGGAAATCATTCACAGCTTCACGCGTGAGGCGGGGGTGCGCAACCTGGAGCGCGAAATCGCCACCATCACGCGCAAACAGGCGCGCCGCATCGCTGAAGGCAAGATGGACAAGATGCTCGTGACACCGGAAGTGGTTCGCGAATTCCTGGGCGTGCCGAAATTCCGCACCGAGAAGGAAGTCGAGGAACGCGTCAAGAGGCCCGGCGTGGCCGTCGGACTAGTCTGGACGCCGGTGGGCGGCGACATCATCTTCATCGAAGCAACGCGCATGCGCGGCGGCAAGCAGTTCACCATGACCGGGCATCTCGGCGAGGTCATGCAGGAATCCATGACCGCGGCGTTGACCTGGACGCGCGCCAACGGCGAACGCTACGGCATCGATCCGGACTTCTTCCGCAAGCAGGACATTCACATCCATGTGCCGTCGGGCGCGGTGCCGAAGGATGGCCCGTCCGCCGGCGCGGCGATGGTGACGGCGTTGGTGAGCTTGCTCAGCGGCCGCCCGGTGAAAGACCGGCTGGCGATGACCGGCGAGATGACGCTTTCTGGCGTGGTCCTGCCCATCGGCGGCGTAAAGGAAAAGGTACTCGGAGCGAAGCGCGCGGGCATCACGGAAGTGCTGCTGCCGGCGGACAACGAACCGAATGCCGCGGCGGATCTCACTCCAGAGATTCTCGGCGACATTAAGATCACTTACGTGCGCACGCTCGACGAAGTTCTGGAGCACGCGCTGCAGAAAGACGCGGTGACGCCGCCAATCGTGCCGCAGCCCGAGCCAAAACAAAAGCGCGTTGGCCCGGATAGTCCGCGGGCGATTCACTGAAACACGTTAAGTTTTTGGCGAATGGGGCGCAGCGGCCCCTGCAAAGAGCAAAGAAGAGCCCGGCGAAGTTTACCGGGCTTTTTCATTTCCGATACGAGGCGCGAGCAAAGAACAGACTCCTGCTAACATGTTCCCTGGAACATGCCGCCCGAAAAACAAATTGCAACCGATCCACCGGCGGAACTCGCCCAACGTATCACAGAGGCGCTGCTTCGGGAGCGCGTCGTGCCGCGCTTTGTGGATTCCTACGTGGTCGAAAACAGCCGTCACGCGCTGCAAGTCCATGCGTCTCTTTACCGTGACCTGCTCGAACTGTTGCAACGTGAGGCGTTGCTGGCCCTGACCGTGCGCGCTCTGGCCATCGTTTGCAACGAGCCACGGCCCGCCGGCAAATCGAAGCCGCGCCCCATGCTGCGGAGGGATGCCACGGCATTCCGCAGAAGGTTTCTGGCGTCACTAACGCGCCAGCAAGGCTGGACCGTGGGCGACGCACTCGATTTTCAGCGGGACCTGCAAGTGTATGAGGAGCTGCTTGCGCGCGCGGCGGCGAAGCGGCGCCCCCGCAAACCGTTTGAAGCGGCAGACCATCCGTTCGTGGACCGTTGCGCGTTTCTGCTGGATTCGTCTTTCATGGAGCAGGCGCGCCTGGCGGCCACCCGCGCGCTAACGGGGATCCAAGAACTGGCGGCGGTCGTGGCGGAGCAGGTTCGAAGTGGGCGAGTCTGCTGAGAGTAGTGAACAGGCTTCGGCTATTCGAAAAGGTCGTCCTTCCAAAGACGCTGGCCCGCGAGAGAGGTATAAAAACCCCACGCGGCAATCACTGCAAAGCCCAGCACCACGCAGAGTGCACGGGCGGCATACCAGTTCGAAAGATCCAGCGTGATCGGCACATTGAGTAGAACGTCGACAGTAAGCACGCCTATGGCGAGAACGATCAACCCGAAGCGCACAACAGCAAAGGCAGCGATGCCGTAGACGGTGAACCAAACAGGAGTCTCAATCGTGGGATGATCGCTGCCCAAGACCTTCGGCACGGTAAAAAGCAGGGCGAACAAAACGGCGGCCACCCAGCGATTCTTTACAATCACACGCAAAAGAACAACCAGGAAAAAAAAGATCAGCGTACTCTGAATCGAGCTGACGATATTGACGAGCCCAAGGGCGACCGACTCGCGAAATCCTTGGAGGAACTCTGCACTTGCAAGTTGCGGACGAGCGCCCGCGCGAATGAGAAAGAAGCTGCCGACGGCTAAGACGAAGATCCAGCAGATCCCGAGGAGGACGCCAAAAAGAAGGTCCCGTCCGACCAGCGGATCGCGAAAGCGTCCGCTGACCAAGCGGGTCCACGAGATGATCATCTGCGGCCAATTGCGGCGAACGTAGGGTTCAAGGGCGAGATACAGGACCCAGATGAAAGCGGAAACAAAGAGCCCGGTGCTGACGGCAAAGATCAGTATTCCAATGGTGTCAAACGTCAGAACAAAGTGAGACCGGAACAAACAGATAGAGATCTCAAGAGCAAAAACGAGGGCGGCTAGGCGTAGCGCGCCCTGGCGGTCACTCTTGCCGCGCGAGTGATTGCGATACGCGAGGAACAAGCCCGCGCCGATGATGAACAGCGCGAGGGTGAGACCGATGATCTGGCTAGTCTTGTCCGCGCGCGTCTTTTCAGCCTGATTCATGCGCCGTGCTTTCGTCCACGGGCCGCTCAGGGAAAAAGAGACAGGCTTGCCGTGCCGGGCAGACGCTTCGACGTGCAGAGGACGGCCGCTGCCGGGCCATACACCGTCCCAGGCCGCGCGTGTGTCAGCAGCAGCGAGCGAATTCCAAATGGGCTCCACCGCGTGAAACTGCGTGTGATCGAGTCCCGCGGCAGCGAAGAGCGGAAGCCAATCGGCAGATCGCGTGGGCTGCAAGGTCTCTTCCTTTTCAGGCGGCATGACCAGGAAGTCAAGCAAACGGCCATCCGGATCGAGTTGGACAGCAATCATGCCGGAGTGAGTGGGAGGCGGATCCGAAAGGGTAACCACGCCGGGAGTGAACGAAAGATTCCAAAAGCCGTCGGGGCTGAGTTCGCGAGGACTCTGCCGATACCAGTACCGGAGGAGGGGTGGCTGTCCGGAAAGCACGCTGTCCCATTGTGGATGCTGGGAGTGATCCTTCTCGAGGTAAGTGAGAAAATCGTCGTCGTAGAAGAAGCCGTCGGCTTTGTCCACAGGCGGGCCGGCATAACCGAGGGTGGAAATAATTTCGCGGGACTTTTTGGCGAGAACCTCGGAGGAATTTTCAGGATGGATACGTTGGAGGCCGTTTTCCTTGATGCTTACCGCTATGAAGAGAACAAATCCCAGGATTACTGCGGCGAGGCACGTGAGCGCGATGCGAGGCGCGAGGCCTGTGTTTTCTCCAGCGGCAGCGACCATTTGCGGAGACGGTGTTTCTCCGGCAGCGAGGGCGGCTGCCAGCGGGTCACCTCCGGGCAGCGCCGCAGCCACCTGCAGGGCGGAAGCCGGACGCTTTTCCGGCTCGTTCTCCAGGCAGCGAAGGATGACGCGTTCAATCAGCGGATCGAGGTCGCGTACCAGCGACGAGGGTTTGGTGATTGCGCCCGACTCACGCTGCTTCATCATTTCTGGGAGCGTGGAAGCTTCAAACACACGCTTGCCAGTTAGGATTTCGTAGAGGATGAGGCCGAGCGAATAAATATCGCTTTTCGTACTGACATCGCGTCCGGCAAGCTGCTCGGGCGCCATGTAGGCGGGTGTTCCGGCGCGCACATCCGCACCCTTGATGGTGGCCGCGATACCTGCAAGGCCAAAATCCGCGATGCGAATTTTGCCGCCTCCATCCAGCATTACGTTTGCCGGCTTCAGATCGCGGTGGATCACGCCGCGTTCATGGGCTGCGGCAAGGCCCGCGCAAATTTGCCGCGCGACCTCCGCGGCCTTGTCCGGCGAGAGCCTGCCGATCCGGCGGACCACCGAAGCGAGGTCCTCTCCGTCAACATACTCCATCGTCAGGAACAGAGTTCCCTCGGCTTCGCCGATGTCGAACATGCGGCAGACATTGGGATGAGAAACCTGACGAGCGGTGCGCACTTCAGCGTGAAACCGGGCAAGCGCAGTGGCGTCCTGGGAGAGAGTCGCGGGTAGAAATTTCAGCGCGACAACCTG
>WNGH01013470.1_pt1 | contig 10407 bp, 6 predicted proteins | sample 5400631 | NCBI WGS metagenome assembly WNGH01 (sample SAMN13153373, study PRJNA577476) | soil metagenome | isolation source: 115 cm soil or saprolite under Garry oak tree replicate 1 | place: USA:California | collected 2016-06-15 | reverse complement strand
TCGCGCTGGCCGCCACAAGCTGCGCGGGGCCCGCGCTCGATCTGTTGCTGGCGTCGGACTACCGGATAGCGACCGCGGATACCCGGCTGTTGCTGCCCGTCAATGACGGCCAGTTCTGGCCGGGAATGGGTGTTCACCGGCTGGTAAACCAGGTCGGGCTGGCGCGGGCCAGGCAGCTGGTGCTGTGGGGCGGCGAAATCCTCGCGGAGCAGGCTGTCGCCATCGGCCTGATAGATGAGATCACTAGCGACCCGGCAGCGGCGACGCAGGCGGCGGTGGTCATGCTCGGACGCGTTGCGGGCGCCGAGCACGCGATCCGGCGTCAGTTGCTGCTTGAGGCGGCGACTACGAGCTACGAAGATGCCCTCGGTGCCCACCTCGCCGCCTGTGACAGGGAGCTGAGGCGGCTACGCCGGATCGGCGAGGGGTGACCCGTGGTCACCGATGCGGGGCTGGAAACGGTACGACGCTGGCGGGAACGGCCGCCGGCATTCACCGGCGTGCTCGCGCACGACGCCGCGGCACTCACCGGCTACGTGCGCCACGGCGAGAGCGTCCTCGCGGCGCTGCCTGTCAAGGCCGAGCGCGATGCGGCTCAGCAGGAGGCCGCGACGCAGGTGCTGCGAGCCTGCCGGGCCGCCCGGGACCTGTTCATCAACACCAACGCCGAACCGGTCTACGACGCGCTGACCGGCGGGCGGGCACTGTATCTCCGGCTCGACGAGCTTGCCTACGCGGCTGCGGAGCGATTCGCCGGCCTGGTACCGACGCGGGCACAGATCGCGCAAGAGCGCGCACACGTCCAGGCCGACAAGGACGGGCACGAGATCGATCAGGGCATTTTCTTCCGCGGCCTGCTGAGATCATCAGCCGCGGGCGCTCATCTGATTGAGGCGATGCTGCTTGGGTCGCCCCGCGCGCAGAAACTGCTTCCCGCCTTTTGCCGCAGCGGCCGCGTCCAGCTCCAGTCCGTGTCGATCGAGCGGTCTGACGGCACCGCGCACATCACCGTCGAAAACGGGCGATGTCTGAACGCCGAGGACGACCAGCTAGCCGACGACATGGAGACGGCGGTCGACCTCGCGCTGCTCGATACACAGGTGCAGGTCGGTGTCCTGCGCGGCGGGAAGATGACACATCGGCGGTACCGCGGCAAGCGGGTATTCAGCGCGGGCATCAACCTGGCGGACCTTCGCAACGGCCGGATTTCCTTTGTTGATTTCCTGCTCCGCAGAGAGATGACCTACATCAACAAGATCGCCCACGGTCTGCTGCCCAGCCCGGGCGCTTCGCCGGACCAGGCCGTGCAAAAGCCGTGGGTCGCTGCGGTTGATTCGTTCGCCATCGGCGGTGGCATGCAACTCCTGCTCGTGTTCGACCGGGTCATCGCCGCGGATGACACGTACTTCAGCCTGCCAGCCGCCCAGGAGGGAATCGTGCCGGGGGTGGCCAACCTCCGGCTGACCCGCCAGACGGGCAGCCGGCTTGCTCGGCAGATAATCCTCGCTGGCCGGAAGATCAGCGCCGCCGAACCGGCGGCTGAGCTGCTGTGCGACGAGGTGGTGCCTGCCGAAGAGATGGACGGTGCCATCGGTAGAGCCGTCGCTCAGCTCGCGGGCGCGGCCGTGATCGCTAACCGGCGCATGCTCAACCTCGCCGAGGAACCGCTGGAGGCGTTCCGGCGATATCTGGCCGAGTTCTCGTACACGCAGGCTGTGCGGCTCTACAGCGATGATGTGATCGCCCGGCTGGACCAGATCTGGTCACGTGGTTCCGGCGTGGAAAAGGGCACGGCCGGATGAGCCATATCGACGAGACCGCCTTGCACGGGTCGCTACGCGACCCCGTGATGGGCTCGCTCAATTTCCTCAACGAAATCACGGCGAGATACCCGGACGCGATCTCCTTCGCTCCGGGCGCCCCCAACCTCATCCATCTCGATGACCTCGACGTCACGCGGTGCATCGACCTGTTCGTCAATCATCTGCGCACGGACTGCGGCTTCACCGCCAAACGGGCGCGCCGCCTGCTGTACGAATACGGGCCTAGCCGCGGAATCATCAACGATCTGGTGGCCCGCGCGCTGCGGGCAGACTTCGATATCGGTGTCTGCGCCGACGATATCGTCATCACGGTAGGCGCCCAGGAGGCGATGCTCGTCGCGGTACGGGCATTGTGCCGGCCGGGCACCGACCTGCTTGCCATAACCAACCCCTCTTTTGTCGGCATCACCGGCGCGGCCCGGCTGCTCGATGTCGGCATCGTCCCGGTCGACGAGGTGCCCACCGGCCTTGACCTGGATTACCTGGTTGCCGCGTGCAGGCGGGCGCGAGCCGAGGGCCGCCGGATCCGTGCCTTTTATGTCGCGCCGGATTTCGCCAACCCGTCGGGCACCGTCTTGGATCTGGCCACGCGCAAGGAATTGCTGGACATCGCCGAACGCGAGGATCTGTTCCTGCTTGAGGACAATGCCTACGGGTTCACTGCCCAGCCGGGGGCCGAACTTGCCCCGCTCAAGGCCATGGACGAGAACCATCGAGTGCTCTACCTGGGCACCTTCGCGAAGGTGTGTCTGCCGGGCGCCCGGGTCGGCTTCGTCGTCGCCGACCAGGTGGTGCGCGACGCGGCCGGATCCACCGGGCGGCTCGCCGATCATCTCGCCACCCTCAAGTGCTTTGTCACCGTCAACACATCGCCGATCAGCCAGGCCATCATCGGCGGGATGCTGCTGGATCACCGCGGTTCGTTGGCAGAACTCGGCCGCCACAGGTCGGAGGTTTACCGCCGCAACCTCGTCTTGCTCGTGCGCGCGCTCGACCGTACCCTGCCCGCGAACACGGTGCCGCCGCGGGTAACGTGGAATCGCCCCGATGGGGGATTTTTCGTCCGGATGCGGCTGCCGATACGCGTGGATGCCGCGCTCATGGAACGGTCGGCAGCGGAGTACGGCGTCTTGTGGACGCCGATGTCCCAGTTTTATCTGGATGCCAAGGGCGATTCGGACCTGCGCCTGTCCTGCAGTTACCTCGACCCGGACCAGATCGGGGAGGGAACGGCGCGGCTCACCGGGTTCCTGGCAGGCGCCGGCTGCTTGTAGGGCGTGTCCCGTGGGACCTTGGTGAATGCGCGCGGTGCCGAGCCGCGCCGCCACAGATCCACGGGTCACGCTCTACAGCATCAACGACATCGATACCGAACGGCTGCCGCGTCGTGGCGCGATCCTATCCGCGCGGCACGTGTGGGCAGCCGCGCCCGAACGACAGGGTGGCCGGCGAACTCAGCGTGACCTGCTCACCGTAGGGGACCGTCCAGGCCGGGTCGAGATGGCTGATGTCGGCGTTGGCGACCACGGGGTACTCGGCATCCGGCAGCAGGTCGTCGAGAAGGTCGCTCAGCATCGCCGCCCATTCGTGCGGCGGGATGTCCGGATGCGCGCCGACCACCATCCCGGCGAGCCCGGTCAGGTCGACGCTGCTGCACAGCTTGCGAAAGAGCGGCTCCGGCGGCGGGGCCTTGAAGGCGAGGTGCCAGAAGAGGACAGCGCCGCCGAACGTGAGGGCAAACCTCTCGGCCACTTCGGGGAGCAGCCGTATCTCACCACCGACGAGGGGGCCCCGCGCGGCGCCGGGACGCAGCCACGTCCAGCCGCCGGCGACGGTGCGGTGCCGACGGCGTGCTTCGTGCCCGGGGATATACCAATTCACAAACTCCCCTGTGCGGGAGGCCACCGGGGCACACTCCAGGGGTGTTGTGCTGTCCAGCGCCCGCAGCAGATAGTCAAGGGTTTCCGTGAAGGGGCCGTCGGCTTCGCCCAGATGTGCCATAAATGTGCAGCCGTACAGCGAGCTGAGCCTTGCCGTCGACGCGAGATACTGGTTGATAAATACGTTGTCGCAGTACCCGATCAATGGCTTCGAGCTGGCCGTGAACACCCCGGGGTCAAGAAAGTCGAGCAGCTCGCCCGAGCCCATGCCGGCGTCCGCGCACAAGACGGCGTCCACGGCCGGATCCGCGAATGCCTCCATAAGGTCATGCGCGCGCTGCTCCGCACTGCCGGCTTTGGTTCCGTCGGCCGAGACGGCCGCCGCGTGCCTGCCGAGGCTTACCGTGAAGCCAAGGCCGGCGAGCGCGGCTTCGGCTCGCTGTGCCCGCTCGGGGAGTTGTGCCAATGTCGGCATGCCCGGGCTGATGACCCTGATATGACCGCCGGGCCGGACTGGCTGGCAAATCCGTAGCGACGCGTTCACATGCCCTCCTGCCGGTGACCGCTGGCCGCCCTCATGCTCCTGCCGGCGACGCGGTTCATAACGATCCGTTCTGCGCGCCGCAGCGGGTGCGCAAATACTCGGCCAGGGTGACCACCGTCTGGTGGCGGTACAGGTCCCGGACGCTGAAATCGGCGCCAGGGAGGCGGCTCTGCAGGCTCGCGTGGACGCGCAGGAGATCCAGCGAGTTGCCGCCGACGTCGAAGAACCGCTCATCGGGCGCGAACTGCCCGCGGCCGAGCGCCTCCTCCCAGGCGTGCCGCACCGCCGCCTCCACCGGATCAAGCGCGGTGACACCGTCCCCGTCGGCGTCGCGCTGGGCGGCCGCGTCGGCCTGGGCCGCGCTGACCTTGGGCGCGCTGACCTTCGCCGCGCCGACCTTGGCCGCGTCAGTCGGGGCCGTGCGAACCTGGGCCGCGCCGGGCTGGACCCCGGAGTCGCGGGAAGCGGCGTCCCGGGCCCGGCGCCGCGCCACGAACGCGGCACGGACGGGGTCACTGGCCTTCGCGATGTCGACCAGCCGCGCCGCGTCTACCTTGCCATTGACGGTAACCGGCAGTTCATCGACGAACGCCCACAGCGACGGTATGGCATAGCTGGGCAAGCGCTCGGTGGCGAATGCGCGTAGCGCCTCGGGAAGTGCCGGGTCGGCGGGGGCGGCCACGCCCGCCACCAAGCGCCGGTCACCCGAGCCCGGGGTGGCGACGACGACAGCGTCGCGAACATTCGGGAACTCGCGCAGCGCACGGCTCACGTCATCGAGTTCCACACGGAAACCACGGATCTTGACCTGGCCGTCGCGCCGGCCGAGAAACCGCAAGCGCCCGGTGGTGTCCCAGCGGACCACATCGCCGGTCCTGTACAGCCGATGCTCGCTGTCCGGGCTGAATTGGCCAAACGCTCGTGCGGTCTCGGCGGGAAAGCCGACGTAGCCGTCGGCGAGACCGTCACCGTAGGTGTGCAGCTGCCCGATGCCGCCCGCAGGCACAAGCCGCGACTCCTCGTCAAGAACGAGAACCCCGGTGCCCTGGATCGGCCGGCCGATCGGGACAGGATCCTCGACCTCAGCGACATCGTCGATGTGGTGGACGGTGGTGAAGGTCGTGTTCTCGGTCGGCCCGTAGCCGTTGGTGATGCGAAGGCCCGGACAGGCACGCAAAACGCGGGCCACATGCGCGGCCGGAACAACATCGCCGCCGGTCAGGAGCTGCCGGACGGTGGCGAACGCGCCCGGCTGGTAGTCGGCGACCAGCCGGAACAAGCCCGCGGTGAGCCACAGCCCAGTGATGTCCCGTGCCGCCACGAACTCCGCGAGCGCGTCCGCGGTGACGTGGTTGCCCGGAAAGACCTCGATCGTGCCCCGATTGAGCAGTGGGGCGAATATCTCCAGCGTTGAGGCATCGAAGGCGAGCGGTGCAAGCCGCATGAACCGGTCGCACGCGCCGGCACGCAGGTACTCGGGTGCTTGCGCCAGCCGGACGACCGCACGGCGCGAGACTCCCGTGCCTTTGGGGGTGCCCGTCGTGCCTGAGGTGAAAGCCACGTAGGCGGCGGCCGAAGGATCCACGATTGCCGAGGGCGGCGGCCGCACGGCGGCCGCGTACTGGTGCGAGCGCAATATGGTCAGCGCGGTGCGGCCGTCCAGTGCGCTCCCGAGCGACGCCAGCCGTCCCGCGTCGCCGAGCACGACCCGTATCTGGGCGACGTCGAGCATCTTCGCCACGAGGGCGGGCGGCGTGCTCGGCTCCAGCCCGGTGTAGGCGGCTCCTTGCCGTAGCGTGGCCAAGATGGCCACGATCTCGCGTGCGGAACGCCGCACGGCCAGGGCGACGCGGTCGCCGGGTCGCACTCCGGCCGCGTCCATCGCAGCGGCCTGCGCCTCGACGGCGCTCAACAGCTGTTGGTAGGTGAGGGTTCGGGTCGGATCGGTGTCGCGCAGCGCGGTCGCCGAGGGGTTCGCGCGCGCCGCCTGCTCCAGGAGCTGCCACAGGTCGGCGGAGCTGTCGGTGGACGGCCCGAGGCCGCAGCGGACAAGCTCGCGTCGCTGCTCGTGGCTGATCGTCCTTACCTCGGCCAGCGGCCGACCGGTATTGGCGGCGAATTCAACGAGGGCAACGTCGATGGCGCTGGCCAGGGCCGCCGCTTCGTCCCCCCGCAGCGCCGACGTGCTGAATTCGAGCGCGAGCATGGGGCTTTCGCCCCACCGCTGGACGTAGAGAACGGCTTCGAAGGCGGTGCCGCCGCAGAACCCCTCCCGTAGGTGAAATGTGACATCTCCGGCGGGAATGCAGGGTGGCAGCAGTTCGTCATGAGCGCCGAATGCGAATTGGACCAGTGGGTGGCGCGACTGGTCGCCGCCGGCTCCAAGCGCCGCGACGACCTTTTCAAAAGGGGCCTCCGCGCATTGCAGTGCCTCGCGTAGGGCAGTCGCGGTATCCCGCAGGTAATCCTCGACGGTAGCGGCACCGGTGAGATCACAGCCAACTGGCAGCAACTTGGTGCCACACTCCACGGCCTGCATCGATTCCGCGGTGGTCCGGCTCGCGGAGGCCACACCTATCAGGAGCCTGGACGCCGCCGCCCGGCGGCCAATCACCAGCGCCCACGCCGCGAGCAAGATGGTGTTCCTGGTTACGCCGAGTTCTCGGGTGAGCTGCGCACATCCGGCGCGGGCGGTCTCGCTCAGGCCGAAAACCAGACGTGCCCCAGCCATCGATCTGTCGCGTGGCCGGCGAAGATCGGTCGGCAGCTCCAAGCTCACGCGCCATCCGGCGAGTGCCTCGGCGCGCCTTCGGGCGGCCCGCTCGGCGGCCTCGGTCCGTTCGAGGGCAGTCAAGCTTTCGCCCGCGGCTTCCCCGGCTGGATGATCAGTGATCGCGTCCGGTCCCGCCGCGTAAGCGGCGGCCAGTTCCCTCCACAGCAGCCCAGCACCCCAGCCATCGATCACCGCGTGATGCGCCAGGAGGGAGAGCACCGTGCGGCCGGGGCCAGCCCGGCCGATGAAGAACACCGCCGGCGGCTGATCGTAGGGCCGCAGCAACGAAGCGGTGAAGGGAACTATCAGCGCCTGGGCGGCCGCCACCGGGTCCGTCGCGGCCACCGCCTGGCCCGGGGCAGCAGACGGCAGGTCTGCGGCGCCCGGCGGCGGGTCCGCGGCGGCCGGAGGCTGGTTCATGGCGGCCGGCGGCAAGGGCTGTTCGATGATGACAGGCGCCCACGAGCCGAGGACCGCAGCCGGGCGACGTCGAGCGGGCCATGGATATCGGCGCTGAAGAGCAGATGAAAAGCTGTCCCCCCGAACAGCTGCTCGTTCAGCAGCATCGCCTCTTGCCCCATCGTGAGGTCGTGCGGCGCGTCGGCGCCGCCGGGCGGTCGCGGCGGCTGGGCGGCCGCCTCATCCGCCGTGGCAGCATCATCCGCCGCGACGGCCTCGCCGGGAGCGACCGCGCTCAGCGGAGAGCCGCCCAGCAGAGCACCCACATCAACCACGCGATGACAGTCCCGTGTCAGGCGCGCGGCGTATTCAACCGCACGTAGCGAGGTGCCACCAAGCTCGACGAAGGATGCGCCGTCTACCTGAGCGGCGAGATCTGCTTCGGCAATCTCCAGCACAGAAGCCAAGATCGGCAGCCACTCGCGTGAGGCGTCCGGGCGCGGTTCCATCCGTGGTCTCCTTGGTTGGCGGCAATGTAGGGGGAGCCATCACACCCTGGGGTGGGCGGTGTGCGAGCGCGCCGGCTGGTGCGCTCGGCTCGGTCGTCGGGCAGTCCCCCGTTCCGGGATGCGATCAGCGGCTGTCAATGCGGAAGAACTCCTCGGCGAGCGATCCCGGCGGCATGCGCTGCTGTGCCGCCGATTCCTCGCCCCACGTGCGGAAGAAACCTTCGGGGTCGTCCCCCAACCCGGCGAGCTGCGATCGGTGGCAGCGAATGGCGTCCATCTTCGTGCTGAACTCAGCCGTGATGTCCACTCCGATGTCAGATTCGGCCGTGCCGTGCAGCCACACCTCGGGAACGATGTGCGGCTCGAGACCCTCTTCGAGCAGCGCGGGAAACATCCGCTCGTTCCTCGCATCCGGATAGACCGTCGCGAGCGTTGCCTGCCCGACGGCGAGGTGGTCCGGGTGGCTCGACCGGACGCTGCGGAGATTGCGGTGCGGCGTGTGCGTGATGACCAGGTCAGGGCGGACGCGCCTGACGGCTGCGGTCAGCTCGCGGCGCAGGTCGAGGCTCGGCTCGACAAGCCCATCGGGGAAGCGCAGGAAATGCGTGCTCGACATGCCGATTACCGCCGCGGCCGCGGTCTGCTCCCGTTCCCGCACCGTGGCGTCGGCACCGGCAGGCAAGCCCGCCTCGCCGCTGGTCACGACCACGAGAGTGATCTCGGCGCCGCTGCGTGCCAAGGTCGCGACGGTGCCGCCGCACACGAACTCCGTGTCATCCGGGTGGGCCGCGGTGATGAGCACCTTCACCGCGCACCTGGCCAGGCTTCCAGGGCCGCCCGGTGGACCTTGCCGTTCGGGGTGAGCGGTAACGCGTCCATCACCACGATGCGTTGCGGCACCATCGCGGGCGGCAGCAGTTCTCGCAGCCGGGCGCGCAGCCGCCGCCGCAGCGTCTCCCCGTCATCTGTGCTTTCGACGAAGAGCTGCAGGGCCGCCCGCTCGAGGGTGTGGCCGACGACCGCGACGGCGGCGCGTACCCCGCTGAGCCCGGTGGCCACCGACTCGATTTCTCCCAGCTCGATGCGGTTGCCGTTGACTTTGACCTGAGTGTCACCGCGCCGCAGCCAGTGCAGCCGCCCGTTGACCTGACGCACGATGTCACCTGTGGCGTACAGCCGCTCGCCGACGGTCATGGCCCACGGGTCGGGAATGAAGCGGTCCACCGTGAGGCGAGGTCGTGCGCGGTAGCCGTGCGCGACCGCGGGCCCGCCGATGTGTGCTTGACCCTCGACGCCGTCGGGTACCGGCGCCAGGTCCTCGTCAAGCACGTGGACGCGAGCGTGCGCCAGCCCCGTGCCAATCGCCACATCCGCCGACTCAATCGGCCATGCGGTGGCCCAGACCGATGCCTCGGTCGGCCCGTACATGTTGAACGCGGCCGCCGGAATCTCGGCGAGACGCGCCGCCAGCGATGGTGGAAGCGCGTCGCCTCCGCAGAGGGCGACCTGGCCGCCAGTGAAACGGGCGCCCCCGTCCAGCAGCAGTCGCCACCCAACCGGAGTGGCCTGGACCAGCGACGGGGCGGCCGAGTTGATCAGGTCGGTAAGGGACCTGCGGTCGAGCAGCCAGGTATGTGGCGCGACCAGACAGGCCCCGCCCATGGTCAGCGGGAAGAAGATCTCAAGCCCGGCGATGTCGAAGGAAATCTGCGTGCTGAACAGCACCCGGGCAGCGGCCGAGGTGGGGAGCAGCATCGCCATGGCGTCGAGAAAGGCGGCGAGATTCCGGTGGGTCGCTTCGACGCCCTTCGGCTCCCCGGTGGATCCCGAGGTGTAGATGACGTAGGCGAGAGAGTCCGGCTCGCCGGGGTTGAGACGGCCGCTGGTGCCGGCGCTTGACGCAATGTCGGCGATGCCGAGGACGGGCACACCGGTGGCAGATGTCCGCTGTATGTACCGCGGGCCGCTCACGATGACCGCCAGCCTGGCGTCGGCTGACATGAACCGCAGCCTGCCCTCGGGGTAACTGCCATCGAGCGGCACGTAGGCCGCTCCAGACGACAGAATGCCGAGCAGCACGGCGACAAGATCGGCGCTCCGGTCCATGCAAACGCCAACCGTGTCGCCGGACACGATTCCCATGTCCGTGAGCGCGGTTTGGACGCCGCGCGCCCGCGCTTCGAGCTGGCCATAGGTGTACACGACGGCATCGGCGTCGATCACCGCGCGCTTGTCGGGCGAGCGCCGCGCGTGCCGCGTGAAGCGGGCGATGACCGTGTCGATCCTGTGGGACCTGCGCGGTGGCCCGGCAGCGGCGCCGCTGGCTTGGTTCGAGGCGGACACCGCGGCCTCCAGCGCGGCGGCGCGGTCCATGGGCGGCCCAAGTTCGCACCAGCCGACCGGCAAACGGCGCCCAGCCGGCCATAGCGACACGTACCCCAGGTCACTCGCGACCGGAGACCAGGTACCGGCACGAAAT
>WNGH01009931.1_pt2 | contig 10408 bp, 10 predicted proteins | sample 5400631 | NCBI WGS metagenome assembly WNGH01 (sample SAMN13153373, study PRJNA577476) | soil metagenome | isolation source: 115 cm soil or saprolite under Garry oak tree replicate 1 | place: USA:California | collected 2016-06-15 | reverse complement strand
CGCGCCGGCGCTGGTCTCGACCATCCCGCACTGGCCGCCATTCCCCGACGTCGGTCCAGCGCTGGCAGAGTTGCGCCGCGGAGGCTGGAGGCTCGCCCTGCTCACCAACTGCGATCGCGACATCATCGCCTTGACGCAGCGACGCCTGCCGGCGTCGTTCGATGCTGTGGTCACCGCCGAGGACGTGTCGGCGTACAAGCCGGACCCGGCGCACTTCCGGCTGTTCCAGTCGACGTTCGGGTCATCGGCCGACGCGTGGATCCACGTCGCGCAGAGCTACTTCCACGACATCAGGCCGACGCACGAGCTCGGCATCGCGCGGGTCTGGGTCAACCGCCAGGGTGAGAAGGACGATCCATCCCTGGCGGACGCCGTGATCAGCGGGCTCGCCGAGCTTCCGAACGCGGTGAACGGGCTGGTGCGCGTCTAGCTCGGCCGCCGGTCAGGTAGTCGGCGCTTGAACAGGCTCCGGCGGTAGTCGGTTCGCCTGAGCAGGTGCCTTCGCTCGTCCGCCGCACGAAGGTGCCTGAGCCTGCGATCGGCCTCTCGCCGATCGTCTCCAGAACGCCTCGCGCTTGTTCGTCGTTCCATTTGGGCAAAAGAGGGCCAGAGCGGGTCTGGCCCCCTCTTATACGAAACGTCTAAAGCACGGCGACATACCCTTTTGTTCGTTGTAACGGGCTCGCCACGCCCCTGCGTTCGGCTGGCCGGGCTGGGTCAGCCGGCAGAACCTGTACGCCGGCTAGCGAAGTCGGCGAGGTCGACGGTCGCGCGGAAGACGCGGCGGGCGGGGCCTGACTGCACCTGGTTGCCGTTCGCGTCGCGGCGCACCGCCAGATTGCCGCCGGGCATCTCAACCGTGACGCTGTCATCGACAAGGCCGCGGCGCATGCATGCCGCCGCGACCGCGCTCGCGCTCGTCCCCGACGCCAGCGTGTAGCCCGCGCCGCGCTCCCAGATCTCCGCGCGCACGCGCGCGCGATCAATCACTTCACACAGCTGGACGTTGGTCCGTTCGGGAAATGCGTGATGCCGCTCCAGGTGAGGGCCCAGCTCGAGGCATCGCTCCTTCGTCACCGGCTCGCCGAAGACGACGCAGTGCGGGTTGCCAACAGACACCAGCACCGCCTCGACCCGCCCGGACGATGTTTCCAGGTCGACGTGGTCGGGCTCGCCATCGAATCTTGCCGGCAGGTCGGCGGCCCGGAACGATGGCTTGCCGATGTCCAGCTCGGTGACCACCTCGGCGCCGTCCATGTGCATGACTCTCACCGTGTTGGCGCGGTCGGCGGTGCGCAGCTCGAACGACTGGCCCGCTCCGTGCTCGAGCACCGCGTGGGCCGCGGTGATGCGCAGGCCGTTGCCGCTCTTCTGCGCCTCGGAGCGGTCCGGGTTGAAGATCCGGACGCTCATCGCGCGCGGGTCAAAGGCGAGCATCCCGTCCGAGCCGACGCCGAAGTTGCGGTCGCAGATGCGGGGAAGCAGGGCGACGACTTCTTCGAGCGGCCCCGGCAAGTCCATCACCAGGTAGTCGTTGCCGAGTGCCTGGTACTTGAAGAGCGCTACTTGCGACACGGTCGCAATTGTCGGGGAATTCACCACTGGGTCCTGGCGTTTCTTAGAATTGTTGGCCTATGCGGGACCTCATCTGGCCTGCCCAGCGCCTGACTCACATCCCGGCCTGCTTCTGTAGCTAGTACCGGTCGCTTGCTCGTGCCGTAAGCGGCACGCCCACCCGACCGCCCCGTGTCTCCTGACCGTTCGTTCGGTACTTGCATTTTTTCTGGAGGAATTGGAATTGAGCTCTCAGACACAGACCAAGCCACTCGTGACGACCGAGTGGATCGCGGAACATGCAAACGACTCAGGCCTTCGCCTGATCGAGGTCGACGTCGACCCGACCGTGTACGAGAAGGGCCACATCGAAGGGGCCGTCGGCTGGAACTGGAAGCGCGACCTGCAGGAACAGCTGGCTCGCGACATCGCGTCGCGCGAGGCGCTGGCCGCTCTGCTCGGCAAGAGTGGGATCACGCCTGAGACGACCATCGTGCTCTATGGCGACAACAACAACTGGTTCGCCGCTTACGCGTACTGGGCGCTGAAGTACTACGGCCACGACAAGGTCCACCTGGTCGACGGCGGCCGCGTCAAGTGGGAGAAGGAAGGCCGGGCGTACACGACGGACGTGCCGGAGCAGTCCGCCAAGACCTACCACTTCGCCGGCCCGCAGAACGAGAAGATCCGGGCCTTCCGCGAGCACGTGCTCGACAAGATCGGCAAGGCGGCGCTCGTCGATGTCCGCTCCCCCAAGGAGTTCTCGGGTGAGCTGCTCGCGCCTGAGAACCTCCCGCAGGAGGGCGCGCAGCGCGGCGGCCACATCCCGACCGCGGCGAGCATCCCGTGGGCGACCGCGGTCAACGCCGAGGACGGGACATTCAAGAGCACCGATGAGCTGAAGGAGATCTATGGCGGCAAGGGCGTCGTGCCGAACAAAGAGGTGATCGCCTACTGCCGCATCGGCGAGCGCTCGGCGCACACGTGGTTCGTGCTGCACGAGCTGCTCGGTTACCCGGACGTGAAGAACTACGACGGCTCGTGGACCGAGTGGGGCAGCTCGATTCGGGTGCCCATCGAGAAGTGAGCACTCGCCCGCCCTTGGTGGTCGACCACTCCGCGCTGAAGGTCAACCAGACCGGGATCATCACGACCGTGCTGGTCGCGTTCGTCGGCAGCCTGCTTTGGCGGCCGCTCCTCGTCCTGATCCCCTTGCTTGCCATCGTGCTCCTGCTCGGCACGTTCGTGCCGCGGCTGGCGCTGTTCAAGCAGCTCTATTTCCAGGTCCTCAAGCCGCGCGGCATCGTCAAGCCGCGGCCGGTGCAGGACCGACCCGAACCTCACAACTTTGCTCAGGGCTTGGGCGGGGTGTTTCTCGCGGTGGCGTCAGTCTTCCTGATTCCGCTGCCCGTAATCGGACTGGCGTTGGCGCTGCTGGTTGCCATCCTCGCGTTCGTCAACCTGGCGTTCGGCTACTGCCTCGGATGCCAGATCTTCTTCCAGCTGGATAAGCGGGGTCTCGTTAGAGCGTGAGTGCGCAACTCTGGGCTCTGGCGGTGGCGGGGGCTGTGGTGCTCGCCGCCGCCGGCCTGGAGACTTTCCGGTCTCGCCGGGCGCGGCGCCTGGTCGCGGGCGCGACCGCGGCGCCGGCGGCGGACCCGTACATCCTCTACTTCACCGGCGACAGCTGCACCGTGTGCAAGACGCACCAGGAGCCGGCGCTGGCGAGGCTTGGCGGCGTGCGCATCGACAGGGTGGACGCGGTCGAGGAACGAGTGCTCGCCGATCGGTTCCACGTGTACACGCTGCCGACCACCGTCGTCATGGCCGCGGACGGGCGGGCGGTGCACGTCAATTACGGGTACGCGGGGGCGCCGAAGCTCGAACGCCAGCTCGCGGAGGCGCGCGGCGCCGGATTGAGGTCAGCCGCAACCGCCTGACAACCGTTAGGTAACCTGAGCCCGTGGTCCGCCTGGTTGGGCTCGTTGCTTTCGCCCTCTTGATCTGCGCGGCATGCGCCCAATCGTCCGCGGCCCCGGGCCAGGTCGTGCTGGGCGCGATCTATCCGTTGAGCGGGCCGCAGGCTCAAGGCGGCCGCGAGGAGCTCGCGGGCGTACAGGCGGCGCTGCGCGTCTCCGGCGCCAACTTGCGCCTGCAGGTGATCGACGCCATCACGCCGGCGCAGGCTTCGGCGGCGGTGGACACGCTCGTCTCCAGGTACCACGTGCCCGCGATCCTCGGCACCTACGGCAGCACGCTCTCGGCCGCCGCGTCGGCCCGCGCCGAGGCCATGAAGACGGTCTACTGGGAGACCGGCGCGGTCGCCGACCCGATCACGGCGCAGCGCAAGTACGTCTTTCGCACGGTCGCCACCGGCAGCTCGCTCGGCCGGATGGCGGTGACGTACTCGCATGACGTCCTCGTCCCGCAGCACCACCTCGTCGCGCCCACCGCGGTGGTAGTTCGGGTGAACGACATCTACGGCAGGTCGGTCGGCGGCGGCGAGGAGGCGCTCGCCAAGCGCGACGGCATCGCCGTCGTCGACGTCATCGAGTACAACCCAAGCGCATACGACCCGAGCGCGATCGCCGCCCGCATCGCGGCGGACCGGCCCGACTTCCTGTGGGACGTGAGCTACCTCGACGACGGCGTGGCGATCTGGCGCGCGCTGCTGGCGGATCGCGTCACGTTCACGGGCGCGATCGGCACCAGCTCCGCGTTCTGCATGCCCGCGTTCAGCCAGCTGCTCGGAGCGGGCTCGATCGGCGTCTACGCGGCCGACAAACCGGACGGCGACGTGAGCGCGGGCGCGCTGTCGGCGTCAGGCCGGGCCCTGCTGGCGAAGGCGAAGGTCGCCTACGGGAACAGCTCGATGGAGATTCCGGCGGTGGCGGGGTTTGTCGGCGGGTGGACGCTGTTCCACGACGTGCTCCCGAGCGCGGGCGCGACGCCGACCTCGGAATCGATCCGCACGGCAGCGCTCAATGTCGATGTAGCGGTCGGCGACAGCATCAACGGCGGCGGGGTGAAGTTCGCGGCCGCAGGATCGCTGGACGAAGGCCAGAACACCCGCGCGGCCGCGGTGGTCGGGCTGTGGACGGCGGTCGGGGTGATGAAGACCGTCTACCCGCCCGCATACGCGGGTGCTTAAAGGTCTTTCTGGACCAGCGTGATGTCCATCCAGCGGTCGAACTTGTGCGCCGCGTTGCGGATGGTCCCGACCACTTCGAATCCCTGCTTCGTGAAAAGCGCCAGGCCGGCGCGGTTGTCCTTCGCGACGCTGGCCACGATCGTCAGGTAGCCCAGGCCCCGCGCCTCTGTCGTCAGATCGGTCAGCAGCGCCGCGCCGATTCCGTGCCCATGGTGCACGGGGTCGACGTAGACCAGGCACTCGGCCACGTCGAAGCCACGCTGCTTCCAGGGGAGGAGCCGCGCCCAGCCGATCACGCCGGTCTCGTCGGTCGCCACCAGGAGCTTCGAGCGCCTGCCGTGCATCTCCCACCACTGCTGCGCCTCCTCGGCGTCCAGCGGCTCGGAGTCGATGGTGGCGAAGGTCTGGTTCACCGCCCAGTTGTAGATGCCCATGATCGGCCGCAGGTCCTCCAGGGTCGCCGCGCGCACCGACTTGGCGGGTTTTGCCTTGGTCCGAGGCATCGCGACCATTATCCTTCCCGCCCGTGACCAGGCCGGAGATCAAGACGCCGCTGCCCGGGCCGAAGGCCGCCGAGCTCATCGCCCGCGACGCCAAGTCGATGTCCCCGAGCTTCACCCGCTCCTACCCGTTCGTCATGGACCACGGGCGTGGGTGCTGGGTGACCGACGTCGACGGCAACCGGTTCCTGGACTTCACCGCCGGCATAGCGGTCGTCACGACCGGGCACTCGCACCCGAAGGTGGTGGCCGCGATCAAAGAGCAGGCCGACCGCTTCATCCACATGTCGGGCACGGACTTCTACTACAGCCCAGAGATCGAGCTCGCCGAGAGGCTCGAGAACAGGATCCTGCCGGGCACGCCCGCGCGCGTCTTCTTCACCAATTCCGGCGCGGAGGCTATCGAGGGCGCGATGAAGCTCGCGCGCTTCACGACCGGCCGACCGAGCTACATCGCCTTCATCGGCGCCTTCCACGGCCGCACGTTCGGCGCGCTTTCGCTCACCGCCTCCAAGGCGAGCCAGCGCCGCCGCTTCGCTCCGCTTCTGTCCCAGGTCTTTCACGCGCCATACCCGACGCCTGCTCGCAACATCACCACCGACCAGGCGATCGAGCGCATCGAGGAGCTGTTCAGCACCGTCGCCCCGCCCGAGAGCGTGGCCGCGGTCTTCGTCGAGCCGATCCAGGGCGAGGGCGGATACCTCGTGCCACCCGACGACTTCTTGCCAAGGCTCCGCGAGCTCACCAAGAACCACGGCATCCTGCTCGTCGCCGACGAGGTGCAGTCGGGAATGGGCCGCACCGGGCACCTGCTCGCGGTCGAGCACTGGGGCGTCGAGCCCGACATCGTCTGCCTGGCCAAGGGCATCGCCTCTGGTCTTCCGCTGGGCGCGTTCATCGCTCGCGCCGAGCAGATGAGCTGGCCACCGGGCTCGCACGGAAGCACGTTCGGCGGCAACCCCGTAGCGTGCGCGGCCGCCCTCGCGACCCTGGACCTGCTCGAGGACGGGCTCATGGACAATGCCGCCAAGGTCGGCGCGCAGCTCCAGGACGGCCTGCGCGAGATCGCCTCGAGCCACAAGGACGTGACGGACGTGCGCGGAATCGGACTGATGCTGGCGCTCGAGCTCAAGACGCCAGAGCTGGCGGCGAGGCTCGTTCAGTCGGCGTTCGAGCGCGGCCTGCTGCTGCTCACCGCCGGCACGCGCGCCGTGCGCATCAGCCCGCCGCTTGTGCTCGACCACGACGAGGCCGCGACCGGCCTCGAGATCATCGCGTCGGCGCTCGACGCCTAGAGAGAGTCCGCGAGCGGTACCATCGATGTCGCGGCGGCGCGGTCGTCGCCGGCGACGTCGTCGAGCTTCTTCGAGCGCTGGTCGTCGATCACCTTGATCGTCGCGTTGACCTGGTTGGAGACGATGCCCGGCGAGACGTTCGTGATCGACGCGAACTGGGTGACGAAGGTTTCCGTCAGCGCGTTCCTGGACACCTCATCGCCGGTGCTCGCGTAGCGCTGGATCGTCAAGAGCTCGTCCGACCACGCCTGCTTCGAGCGCGAGCTGTTCATCTCCGCCACGATGAGGTTCAGGTTCGCGGACAGCGCGCCGAGCGCCTGCGCCTTCTCGTCGCCGCGGCCGTTGACCTGCGCGTCGGTGGCCATCGTCAGGAGGTATGCGCGCTCCTGCGTGAGCACGTTGAGGTGGACGCGCCGTACGACCGCTGACGCGGTCTGGTCGCCCGGGAACTTGTCCGGGAACCGCAGCACGATCTTGTCGGAGAGCGCGTCGCCCAGTGCTTTGGCGGTGGAGACGGCGCTCGCGAGGCTGACGTACATCGCCGCGTAGTGGTGGTCGGCCGCGGCGTCGATGGTGTCGCGCAGCCCGGTGACCTCGCTCGTCACCATGACCAGGAAGGGCTGCGCCCGCCCAAGCGTGAGCTCGGCGAACTGTTCCGCAAGGTGGGGCATGGTCGTGGCCGTCAGCCGAGAGGTGGCGGCGTCGGCCTTCTCGCCGTCGTGGGTCGCGATGCGGATCGCGTACTCGACGAGGTCCGAGTTAAGCGCCCTCCAGGCTTGCGAGAAATGCGATGCGGTGGTGCTGCCTGCCGAGCCGCGGACCGCGCGCGTGAGCGCATCCTCGTTGGTGGAAAGCAGCGCCGCGTACGCCGGGTACTCGGCGGAGCCGTTGACCGCGGCGGCGGACTCTTTGGCCACGATCATCACGTGCTCGGTGAGGAGAAGGTCGAGCTGCGTCCTCAGGTCGCCGGCCTGTGTGGGTGGCAATGGCGATGGAGTGGGCGCAGGCGTGGGCAAAACCGAGCAAGAGACCACCACCCCGACCAGGGCCAGAGCTCGGACAGTCGCGACTAACCGGGCTCTTGCCGCCTCGAAACCCCGGATAGTCGCGACTATCCGGGGAGGACCAACCTGCAAACCGCCGCCATTGTGGGCGAATTAACATCGTCGGGTCTCGGCCCTGCGCGACCAGGTTTAGCCTTTTCGTGTGCCCGAATGGCTGCTGGTTGACGGCTCGAGCATGTTCTTCCGAGCCTTCTACGCGATACCCCAGACGATGCGCGGCCCGGGCGGCGTGCTGGTCAACGCCGTGCGCGGCACGCTCGACACGCTGGCCCGCTACGCCACCGACCGCAAGCCGCGCCACCTGGCGTTCACCACCGACGAGGACTGGCGGCCCGACTGGCGCGTCGAGCTGATCCCCGGCTACAAAGAGCACCGCGTCGCCGAGCCGATCCCGCCCGCGCTCATCCCCCAGGTGCCGATCATCCTCGCCGCCCTGACCGCGGTCGGCGTGGACGTGGTCGGCCTCGATGACTACGAGGCGGAGGACATCGTCGCGTCGATCGCCTCCAAAGTGAAGCCGCCCATCGAGATCGCCAGCGGCGATCGCGACCTGTTCAGCCAGGTGCGCGGTCGCGACATCATCGTCCTGTATCCCCAAAAGGGCGGCCCGGCCGAGGTCGACGAGGCCGAGGTCGCGCGTCGTTACGGGATCCCGGGCACCGCGTACTCCGATTACGCGATTCTGCGCGGCGACCCGTCCGACGGGCTGCCCGGCATCCCCGGCATCGGCGACAAGACTGCGGCGCAGATGGTGAAACGCTACGGCTCGATCGAGAAGATGCTCGAGGCCGGCGTCTTCCGCAACCCGGAGCACGCGGATTACCTGCGCAAAGCGCTCAAGGTGGTCCCGCCTGTACGCGACCTCAAGATCAAGATGCCGCGCGGCCGGCGCGCCCGCTACCCGGCGGAACCCGAGGTCGTGGCCGAGATGGCGAAGCGGTACGGCATCGGCAACAACCTCGACCGCCTGGTCACCGCCCTCAAAGCCCTTCCTCCGCTTACAAAGACCTGACCCCTCGCTGTCGGTGATCTGACAGCGCCCGCGCAACGTATTCCTGGTCATGACGATCACGTGGGTCATGCTCCGGCGGCGCGCCGGGGCTACATCATTTGGAGTCGTGGAAGTCGGGCTGTGCGCGACGTGCAGGCACTCACGCATCGTGAAGGGTGCGCGGACGATCTTCTGGATGTGCGAGCGGTCGCGGACGGACCCGTCATTTCCGCAGTACCCGAGGCTGCCGGTCGTCCGCTGCCGCGGCTACGAAGAGGACTCGTCTAAGCGGCGGCCACCCGCATGAGGGCCATCGGAGTCCCGGCCGACGGGTCGAAGATGCCGTCGACCGCGCGCGAATCGATGGTGACCTGGGCGATCCGGCCCTCCGCGCTGACCGCGTACAGGTGCTTGCCGTCCGGGCTGAGGCCGACGCTGGGGAGCCGACGCTGGGGATGCTCCAGCCTCCGATCGAGCGGTCCACTACCTTCAGGCTCGAGGTATCGATCCACGTCAGGCCCGCAGGCCCACCGACGATCAGCATCCCGCCGCTGACCACAGCGCCGTTGGCGCCCTGCGCCGGGCTGCCGTTTGACGCCGATCTGGCGAAGCGGGCGGTGCGTTCGATCGTGGGCGCACCATTCGAACCGTTGGTCATCACGGCGAGGTCGCCGGTGGCGGGATTGACGGCATAGATGCGGCCGCCGTCCGGGCTCATGGCCAGCGACCACTGCATCTCCGCGGGATCGTCGGCGTAGCCGCGCCCGGGCAGGTCGAGGCAGAACGCAAACGGGCCGTCGAGGCTGAGCGCGTGGATGAACGGCGCTTCGTGCTCCCGGACGTAGACGCTGAACAGCCAGTGGCCGTCGGCCGACGGGATGCCGGAGAGGCGAAGGCCGGCCATCGCCTGGTTGCCGTCGCTCTTGTCGACGACGATGTTCGAAGTCAGCGATCCGGAGGTCAGGTCGTAAAGCCGCACGTAGTACTCGCGGCCGTTCAGGTGCTCTATCAGGTAGAGGTTCAAGGCCATGTTGTCGATGGCGTCGAACTCGAAGTAGCCCTGAAGGTCGACGCGGCCCTGGACCTTCATCGCTGCAGTGTCGATGACGAGCATGTGGGTGGCGCTCGGCATCTGCGCTGACCCGTCGAACCGTTCTACCACGAGCCACCGACCGCTGGGCGAGAGCCCGCCCGGCATGCCGTTGGCGGTCGCCGCGGGCAGGTGGTAGGCGCCGTGCAGCTGCATCGTGTTGACGGTGTCGCCGGTTGCCGTGTCGGTGTCGACTAGCGACGTCCCGGCGGTCGTGTAGACGTGCTTCCAGTCGGACGACGGCACGCCCAGGGCGAGCTTGCGCTCCGCGTTGTGCGAGCGTGAGTCGATCACGGCCAGCATCTGCGACTTGCCGCTCGCCACCGCCTCGTACAGCTTCTCGCCGCTGATTGGTCGCGGCGCCTGGGGAGTCGACGCGCACGCGGCGACGACCACGGCCAGACAGATCAACGCTCGTGTTGCCCTCATGTGAGTGACCTCCCTATCTCAAGTGCCTGCGCTTTCGTCATGTCGCCCTCGATCCGGACGAGCGTGCCGCCGTCGTCGAAGATCAAGGTGTTGGTGGCCAGCCGCAGCGTGTCGGAGTAGAAGTTGCCCTGCGCGTCCGTGAACGCGAAGTCGTGCGGCCGGCCCGAGATCCACCAGCCCGCGTGACCGTTGACCGAGACCTGCTCCACGGTCACATCGGGACCGAGCAGCTTGCCGAAGTACTGCTCATTGACCCGGCCCCGCGCCTCGGTGATGAGGACCGAGACGCCTGTCAGGCCGGTGGGGTGGATGTCCTGGCGTTCGACGTAGACGA
>WNGH01047116.1_pt1 | contig 10409 bp, 7 predicted proteins | sample 5400631 | NCBI WGS metagenome assembly WNGH01 (sample SAMN13153373, study PRJNA577476) | soil metagenome | isolation source: 115 cm soil or saprolite under Garry oak tree replicate 1 | place: USA:California | collected 2016-06-15 | reverse complement strand
GGCGGTGCACTGACCGTGGTGATCGTTAACGTCGAGGTGAAGCCTCCCGCGGTTCCGCTGGCGGGGTTGAAGCTGGAGGTAGCGCCTGACGGCAGGCCCGACAACGAAAGCGCGATCGTCGGCAGAGCCGAGGTCGGAGACCCGAGGACCAGCGATTCCGTGATCGCGTAGGTGTTCATGCCCGTCGTCAACACCTGAAGACTCGGCGGGCTGCCGCTGACGGTGAAGTTGTAAACGCGAACGAGAGTCGTGGGTGAGTTCGAGACCGCACCCAACGAATCAGTCACGGTCACCCCGTACGTCGTGTTCCCGAGCGCGGGAGTGTCGGTGATGGTCGGGGTCGTCGCAAACGGCGCGGCGTTCTTGGTCCAGGCGAACGTGAACGGCGCTGTGCCTCCACTCGGGGCAGCGGTGAGGTGGATCGCATTGCCGCTGAGCACGACGCCGGCCGGGACGCCGGTGATGGCCACGCTGGGGATGGCGAATACGAGCGAGCCCATGGTTATGGGCGGGATGGAAGCCAGCGGAGGCGATGTCAAGGGCACGGGTACGAAACCGGCCGCCACTCGGGCCGCGACCAGTGGTCCGGCGATCCCTCCGACGGCGGTGCCGATCGCGGTGTCGAGTCCAGCCGCCGTGTAGACAGGACCCAGGCCGCCGGAGAAGAGAACGATCGGAGACGGGTCATCGATGGAGCAGTCGGCGATCAAGCAGACCCCGGCAGTGACGATGTCGGCGATGACCGCCACGGTGTCCTGGAATTCGTCGGTCCAGTGGAGATTGATCTGCGCGTTGCCGGACGTGCTGACCCAGTGGAGGAGCGGAGTCAGCTTGATGTCGACCGGAGTCGGTGTCGACGGCGTCGTCAGCGTAAAGCTCTGCACGGTCCCGGCCGAGTCCCACTCGATCGGTAGAAAGGGCGCTCCGCTGGCGCCGGTGACCTTGACCACGGCCGCCGCACCGCCAAGTCCGGGCAGCGAGCCGGGCGGGGCGGGCGCGAGGGTGAGGCTGCTGCCGAGGCTCGCGGTAATGACCGGGAGCCCCGCGACCACCAGGGTCAGTGAAGTGCTGGAGCCGGGGATCGTGATCGGGGCGTCGCCGTCCATCGGCGCCGTGAACGAGACCGGCGCCGAATTGGCAGAGAACGGCAGCGTGCTCGGACAGCTGACGCAGCCGTCGAAGTTGAAAGTCATGTTGCCCGTCAGCGCGTAGGTAGCGGTTGAGCCGCCTGGGGTCGGCGTGTACTTGACGGAGACCGGTAGAGGCCCGGTGGGCGTGTTCAGGTCGGACGGGTCGTAGGTCAGCGCGACGTCCGTGCCGAGCTTCACCCCCACGTTCATCGTGCCGCTGAAAGCGAGCGCGCCATGAAAAAGACAGACCACGACCGTGAGCAAGCACGGAGGGGCCCCCACGCCGGTGTCGACACTGACCGGAATGCTTGTCGTGAAGCCCAGGTCAGCGTGTTTGGTGATGGTGACCGGGTCGGGCCCGCTTGCCTTCGCCGAGGGGCCCGACATGACCCCAAAAGAGAGTTGAAGGAACACAGCCAGACACGCGGACAGGACCGTGGTCCTCGCTTTCATTAGGAGCCCCCTCCTTCCAGCCGTTGGACGCAGCGCGGTCATTCTGCTCGGGCTTAATCAAGGTGTCAAGTGGCTGCTTAACGCGCACCGCGGGCGCGGCGCCGGCCGGGATAATGCAGGCGTTGCGGCAGTCAAGGGTGACGGCGGATGACACCCACCGCCGTCACCACCCTGGCACTGTCGGGTCGATCAGTCGTTGTCCGACTTCACCTGGCCACGGATCTCTCCGCCCGAGAAGTTGATCGTGTGAACATTCGCGTAGGCGTCGCCGCTGCTGATGATGCTCAAGGCCCCAGCAAAGTCTCCGGCTGACAAGTTCTGGCTTGGGACACCTTGGATGTCGGCAGCCGTGACCCCGCTTCTCGACACTGTGCCACCGTTCGGCGGGCACGTCGGTGTACCAGCTGGGCCCGGCGCCGCCGCCGACCCGCACAGCCACAGGAAGATGCCACCGTTCACCGCGGGTTGGGCGAAATGGATGTGGGCCATGAAAACGGGACTCGACAGTTGCGTATACGTGAGCGTGTACGAGAGCGTCGACCCGGTCACGGCGCCTTCGAAGCGGCCTGTGCCGGGGCTCAGCTTGGGCGTCACCTCATGGAATCCTGTGAGCTTGGCCTTGAGAGACAGACTCGCCTCGTCGGCATGCGTAGCGACGACCGTGAGTCCGAGGACAGCAACCATGGCAGCGAAGCGAAAGATCCACTTTAGCCTCATGCGAACACCCCCCTTTGTGTCTCGGTCGATGTGCAGGCCTCTTGCGCGCCAAGCGTGTCCCTGCTCTGGATCAGTTGTCAAGAAACGAACTGCCCGCCCGCCCCAAACGCGGCTCGCAACCCCGGTTACTCAGCTGACACGCATTAGTCAGAGGACGCGCGCGGGAGCTGCCGCCCGAGCGCATCCTTGTCGCGCATGGAAATGACTCACGACGAGCGGACGTGGGTCGACCCCGACTTCAATCCCTCACAAGGGGCTGAAGCCTTCTTCCCGCGTACGGTCGTCCTCGTGGAAGGTGTGAGCGACAAGCTCGCGCTCGAGGCGCTGGCTGCACGCCGTGGCCGGAATCTTGACGGCGCAGGCATTGCCATCGTGGCCATGGGAGGTGCGACAAACATCGGCAGCTTCCTGGCTCTGTTCGGCCCTCAGGGCCTTGACGTCAGGCTGGCAGGCCTCTGTGATTCTGGAGAGGAGGGCGACTTCCAGCGCGGCCTCGAGCGGGCCGGCCTCGGCTCCAACCTCACTCGCGCTGATATGGAACGGCTGGGCTTCTACGTGTGCGTCGCAGACCTGGAAGACGAGCTGATTCGCTCCCTCGGCTCGGACGCCGTGGAACGGGTGATCGACGCTCAGGGTGACCTTGAATCGTTCCGCACATTCCAGAAGCAGCCTGCATGGCGAGGACGGAAAAATGAGGAGCAGCTCCGGCGCTTTTTCGGCACCCGCGGGGGTCGGAAGATCCAGTCCGCAGCCATGCTCGTCGAGGCGCTGGATCTTGCCCAGGTGCCTCGGCCGCTGGACCGTTTACTTGCTCATATCTGAATGAGCGCTTGGGTCACCGCCGTCAGGCGGCGACCTGAAAGAGTCCCCACTCGCCAGGCATCCCTTTCAGGGCGGTCGGGCCCAGATCTTGGAACGCGATGCCTGATCCGGCGACCAGGTCGTGCACAGTTCCGGAGACTCGCACCTCCCCACGCCCACCTGTGGCAGCTATCCGGGCGGCAACATGAATCGCAACCCCGGCGAGCTTGTCGCCGAGGACCTCACACTCGCCCGTGTGGATGCCGGCCCTCACCTCGAGGCCAATCCGGCGGAGGCCGTAGAAACCATCGCCTGCGTTGTCGATCTCTCGGCCCTGAAAGCGCTCCAGCTCGCCTCGGACCACGCTGTTGTGCTGCCCGAGCAAATCGCGCCATCCCCGATCCCCCAGTTCCGCTGCCCGCACGGTGGACTCCACGATGTCCGTGAACAGAATCGTGGCCAGGACCCGATCGGGGTCGGGTCCGTGCCGAACGCCGGTAAGAAATTCCTCCACCTCGTCGAGGATGGCGTCTTGGTCGCCGACCCAAGGTAGATGGTCGTCACCGCTGAGCTCGACGTATTTCGCGTCGGCGATCTGGCGCGCCATCCAGCGGCTCCCGCCAACGTCGATGTCTCGGTCGCCGGTCCGGTGCAGGATCAAGGTTGGGACGCGGATCGCGCTCAGCAGTTGACGGATGTCGATAGCGGTGTTCATGCGGCCCAGAGCGACTGCGGCACCAGGGCTTGCGCTCATGCGAAGGTAGCGTGCCCACCAGTCTCTGAAGCGATCATCCGCATTCGGAGCAAGGATTTCGATGTCAGCGCCCGAGCCCCACTCCCGCTCGAGCAAGCTGTACCAGCTCTCCCTTTCTTCCTGTCTCGGCGCCCACGGATACTCGGCGTCCCAGACACGCTTTGCGTAGGAGCCGTACATCACGAGGGCAGAGGTTCGCTGCGGGAAGCTGGCCGCAAAAACCGAACACATTGGCCCACCTTCGGAGACTCCGAAGAGGGCCGCCCGGCTTGAGCCAGCCGCATCCATCACCGCCCGGACATCGTCCATCCGCTGCTCAATGGTCGGCAGGCGATCGATCGGGACGCGGTCGGACAAGCCGGTTCCCCGCTTATCGAAAAGGATGAGCCGGGAAAAGGAAGCGAGGCGATTAAAGAAGCCGGCTACTGACGGTTCCTGCCAAAACGCCTCCAGGTTGCTCACCCAGCCCATGACGAAAACGAGGTCGATCGGGCCGTGGCCGGTCACCTGGTAGGCGATGTTGACGTCGCCGCTCCGCGCGTAGCGGGTCTCTGGAACCATCGAACGTGCGGGTCAGTTTCCCGCTTTGCCCGACGTTGGGCAAGGCTCGAGAGCTCACCTGACCGCCACGAGTTAGGCTGGCCCACACATGGTCGCTGTCGGGCTGCTGGCGATTCTGGCCTTGGTCATCGCCAATGCTCTTTTTGTTCTTGGCGAGTTCTCTCTCATCACCGTCGATCGAGGACAGCTGGCAGAGCGAGCGGCAAGTGGCGATTCCCGAGCCGCAGCCCTGCTCTCTGCGACCAGCGAGCTGACTCGCCATCTCTCTGCCGCCCAGTTCGGGATCACGCTCTCATCTCTCCTGCTTGGCTTCATCGGGGAGCCTGTGGTCGCCGGGCTGATCCATCCAGTTGTTCGCGGCTTGCCGCTGGCCGAGGAGGATCTTGCCCTGGGTTTGTCGCTGGCTCTCGCGCTCGCACTCTCGACCTACTTGCAGCTCGTGATCGGAGAGCAGGTTCCGAAGGCGGTGGCGATTGCCAACCCATTGCGGGTCGGCTTGTTGGTGGCACGTCCGCTGCGCGCTTTCGCCTGGCTTTCGGCCCCGCTCGTTGGCCTGCTGAACGATTCGGCCGATGCCATCGTCCGCCGGCTGGGAGTGGAGCCCAGACGCGAGTTGACGGCCGCGCGAAGCATTGAAGAGCTGGAGGTCGTGATTCGTGAGTCGGCCGCACACGGCACGCTGGATCGAGACACAGCTCGCCTTCTATCGCGTGCGATTGACTTCGGCAACAAGAGCGCGGCCGAGGCAATGACACCGCGACCACAGGTCGTAAGCCTTCCCGGCTCGGCCAGGGCCGCAGACCTGCTCGCAGCGGCGGCGCGCAGCGGTCACACCGGCATCCCAGTCCAGGGTGCGAGCTCGGAGGAGATAGTTGGCGTCGCGCGAGTCGAGGATGCACTCGCCTTGGCGCCGTCCGAGCGCCTCCAGAGGCGGCTGTCTGCCATGGCGCGCATGACGCTGGTGGTTCCTGAGACCAAGGAGCTGCCGTCCCTCCTGAATGAGATGCGCGCTCAGCGAATCCAGCTCGCAGTGGTCATCGATGAGTACGGCGGACTGGCAGGGATCGTGACCGACGAGGACCTACTCGAGGAGGTCGTCGGTGAGATCGAGGAAGGCCGGCCGGGCGAGACACCGGCCCACGCGCCGGGTCTTGTCGCCGGATCGGCGCGCCATGACCAGGTCCTCGACGAGACAGGCTTTCGGATGCCTGCCGGCGACGGTCAGTACGAAACGCTGGCGGGCCTTCTACTCAGCCGCCTTGGACACATCCCTTCGGTTGGCGAGGAGGTCACCGTGGACGGTTGGCGGCTCGAGGTCGCCGTCATGGACGCGCACCGGATCGCATGGGTGCGCATCCACCCCCCTGAGGCGCTGGAACAGGATGGTGAGCTCCCACCGTGATCGTTGCCCTGATCGCTCTAGGGGCCTTCCTCCTTCTGGCCAACTCCGTTTTCGTGTGCGCGGAGTTCGCCCTGGTTGCCGCCCACCGCTCGCGCCTACAGCAGCTCGCCAGTTCCGGCGATGTGATGGCGGCGGCGGCGATCAGGCACGCACGCCGGCTGCCCAGGACCCTGGCGGCGCTGCAGCTGGGAATCAGCGCTGCCTCGATCGGCCTCGGCTTCACCCTCGAGGCCATCGTCGAAGCCGGCCTCCAGCCCGTGGTCGGTCATGTCCCGCCGGCCGCCAGCGTTGCTTTCGATGCTCTGGCGGCTGCCCTCGCGCTCGCCATCGTGTCCGGCCTCCACACGCTGTTCGGGGAGATGGTTCCGAAGAACCTCGCGATCGCGGAGCCGGAGGCTTCCGCTCGCTGGCTGTCGCTCCCCACTTCGGTGACCGTCTGGCTCGCGACCCCGTTCGTCCCCCTGCTCTGGGGCAGCACAAGCCTGCTGCTCAGGCTGCTGCGAGTCGAATCTCCAAGTGAGATCGAGGCTGCACGCAGCGCCGGCGAAATACGCTCGATCCTGGACGCTTCGCGCACGGAGGGACTGATCCGCGACTACGACGAGCGATTGCTGAAACGAATTCTCGCCTTCTCCCAGATGCGTTTGAGCCAGGCTATGGTCCCCTGGTCCGAAGTGGTGGCTGTTCCTGAGAGGTCGTCTGTGGCTGATTTGGAACGAGCATTCGCGGAATCCGGGCGCGGCCGGCTCCCGCTGCGGGCGGCCGCTGACCACCGGATAATCGGCTACGTCAAGTCTTGTGACCTTGGGCTGGTCCACGGCGATGACCGCAACAAGCCAATCCAAGCCAGGCTGATTCGCGACGCCGTGTACGTCGACGAGGCTGCAGGCGTCGTCGCAGCGTTGGAAGTGATGCGTCGCGCAGGTCGCCACTTCGCAGTGGTCATGGACCCGAGTGGGGCGCACCTGGGAATCGTGACGATGCGCAGTGTCATCGAGCTTCTCATCACCGACCCTGGCAATCCGGCGGTGGCCTAGCCCGGTTTTTGAATTCGCGCCGGGGATGTCGAGTCTTCCGATGTCGCCGAGATGGAGGCATTCCTTCAACAGGTAGTCACGCTCAACAGAGTCGTCGCAGCAGCCATCTGCTCGAGCAACCCGTAACGAAGGCCGCACTCGCGCACTATCGAACGGCGGCCGATAGGACGACGAGCCTTCCCGAACGGCGCTATCTCACTGCGCAGGCCGCACGCCTCAAGATGCTGTCGCCCGGTCAGGAGGCCGAGCAGCGTAGGCACGGGACGCGATAGCAATCCGCGCAAGGATTTGCAACAATCGTCTTTGGCGTCAGACACAGCGGGGACTAGGGGGACGGCGATGAAGCGGGGATTGGTATTCGCGTTCGTGCTCGTTTTCGCGTTCACCGGAACTATCCCGAGCGCACAGGCCAAAGGCAGCAGCAACAGCGGCAAGGACAAGCTCGAGGTCTACACGGTCCAGGCGGCCGCAGGCGAGCCGCGGGCGACGTCGACACCCTGTTGCGGCAAGGCCTTGACGTGGTGGCGGTGCGCAACGTTGGCGACGGCGTCGAGGTCGACGTCGTGCTGACCAACAAGGAGCGCGCCAGCCTTCAGGCTCGCGGGCTCAAAGTCACGCCGAGAAAAACCAAAGACGGCAAGACGGAGACCCAGCTCGCGGCCGAGCAGGCCGCAGCCGGGTACACAGTCTGGCGTTCGTGGGACCAGCCTGGCGGCATTCGCGATGAGTTGAGGGCGCTGGCCAGGAACAACCCGCAACTCGTCAAGCTCGAAGTCCTCGGCCACACCTACCAGGGCCGCGAGCTGATCGCGCTCAAGGTCACCCAGGGCGCCAACGAGGTCGCCGACGGGACACGGCCGGCGGCCTTCTACGTGTCCAACCAGCACGCTCGAGAGTGGATCAGCGTCGAGGTCAACCGGCGCCTCCTGCGCTTCTTCATCGACCAGTGGCGCGTGAACAACAAGGAGATCAAGCGCCTGCTCAAGGACACCGAGCTGTGGTTTGTGATCTCCGCCAATCCAGACGGCTATCAGTACACATTCGACCACGAGCGGCTCTGGCGGAAGAACCTGCGTGACAACGACGGCGACGGCCAGGTCACGAACGCCGACGGCGTCGACCCCAATCGGAACTACAACGAGCACTGGAACTACGACGAGGAGGGATCCTCATCTCTCTTCTCGAGCCAGACCTACCGCGGGCCAAGGGCGGGTTCCGAGCCCGAGACGCAATCGCTGGGCGGCCTGATCAGACGGATCGACCCCACGTTCCTCGTCAACTTCCACTCATTCGGACCCTACATCCTCTATCCGCAGGGCTGGCAGGTCGCGACCCCTGACGCCGACAACCCGATCTACGCCGCGCTCGCGGGCACCGACGCCCACCCCGGCATCCCAGGTTTCGACCCGGGGATCAGCTCCGACGAGCTCTACGTCACCAACGGGGAGACGACGGACTTCGCCGACATCAACGCCGGCACCGTGGCCTTCACGCCGGAGCTGGAGGAGGGCTGCCCCGGCTGTGGTTTCGTCTTCCCGGACAACGAGGCGCTCATCCAGGCCGAGTTCCAGAAGACGCTGCCCTTCGATCTCGACATCGCGATGTCCGCGCCGCACCCCGACGATCCGACGTCGCATCTCGGCAATCACACGAAGGGCCTGTACCTTGACCAGACGGAGGTCGATCCGGAGAACGCGCCGCTGGCGATGTTCGACTTCAAGTTCGACACCTCGTACGGCGACCCACAGGACGTGCGCGTGCTCGCCAAGCGCAGCCTCGGAGCGGTCACGCTGAAGTACCAGATCGGCAGCGGGCCCGTGCAGAGCACGCCGACTTCGGAATGGAGCGCCGGCGAGCGTTATGGCGTCGGCAACGCCACCTATTACCACGTGATGCGCAGCCAGGTGACCGGCACCAGCCCCGGCGATACGGTCAGGGTGTGGTTCGAGGCCGGTGGCCAGGCCACCGATCCGTTCACGTACACAGCCGCGGTGGAGACGACCAACCCCGTGCTCGTGCTGGCGGCGGAGGACTACACCGGCGCGTCTTCACTCGCGCCCGGCTATCCATCGGGCGGGCCCCGCTACCTTTCCTACTACACCGACGCGCTGACCGCGAACGGGATCGGCTACGACGTCTGGGACGTTGACGCACGAGGCCGGAAGGCGGCCGACGCGCTAGGTGTGCTGAGCCACTACCGAGCCGTTGTCTGGTACACGGGCAACGACCTCGTCACGCGGGAGCCTGGCTGGAGCGCCGGCAATGCATCGCGGCTCGCGGTCGAAGAGGTGCTCGAGGTTCGCGACTTCCTCAATGAGGGCGGCCGGTTGCTCTACACAGGCAAGGCCGCCGGGCACCAGTACACCGGAGCCCATGGCACACAGCTGTACGACCCATTCCAAAATGCGCAGTGCCGCGCGAATCCCACTGTCCAGGCCCGCTGCCGGGCGTTGGGCGGATCGGGTGACGGCACCAACGACTTCCTCGAGTACTGGCTTGGGGCCTACGTGCTGAACGACAACGCTGGCACCAACGGCACCGGCGGACTTGACAACGTCAACGGCAGGGACAATCCCTTCTCGGCGACGTCATGGGGCTTCAACGGCGCCGACAGCGCCCAGAACCAGAACCACAGCGCTTCCTTCATCACCACCAGCGGCATCCTGCCCGCCGCGACCTACCCGCAGTTCGCGAGCCGGGTCGCCGCCAAGTACGACCGCCCGGGTGGACCATTCGATCCCCACACAGGCACGTATTACGTGTACTCGCAGATCGGCGACATCTCTTACAAGCGCCTGACACGAACCATCAATGTGCCCGCGGCTGGGGCAACGATGTCCTTCTGGACGTCTCACGACACGGAGTTCCCGTGGGACTTCGTCTTCGTGGAGGTGCACACGGTCGGACAGAACAACTGGACGACTCTGCCGGACCTGAACGGCCACACGAGCCAGAACACCGGCGATAGCTGCCCCGCCGGTTGGCGGGAGCTGCACCCGTTCATCGACCACTACCAGACCCTCAACGCCGACAGCACATGCTCGCCGACAGGCACCACCGGCGCATGGAACGCCTCCACCGGCAACTCGGGCGGTTGGCAGCAGTGGAACGTCGACTTCGCAGGCTATGCGGGCCAGCAGATCGAGGTCTCGATCGCCTATGTCAGTGACTGGGCGACCCAGGGCCTGGGCACGTTCGTGGACGACATCACCGTCTCCACCGGCGAAGGCACGACGTCCTTTGAGACGGGCATGGACGGCTGGGCGATCACCGGACCGCCCGCTGGAAGCTCGCCCAACCCGAACAACTTCGTCCGCACCACTGCGGGAGGCTTTCCGGAAGCTGCCGTCGTGGCGACGGCGGACACGCTTTACATGGGCTTCGGCTTCGAAGGCATCACGGGCACCGCAACCCGCAACGACGTGATGGGCCGAGCGATGCAGTACCTGCTCCGGCCCTAGGCGAGCAAGCGCGGGGGGAGCTGGCGGTCGCATGGCCGCCAGCTCCTTGCTGGCTCCGCTCGGGCTGAGCTAGGCTGTCCACGGGTGAGGAGG
>WNGH01023392.1_pt1 | contig 10409 bp, 8 predicted proteins | sample 5400631 | NCBI WGS metagenome assembly WNGH01 (sample SAMN13153373, study PRJNA577476) | soil metagenome | isolation source: 115 cm soil or saprolite under Garry oak tree replicate 1 | place: USA:California | collected 2016-06-15 | reverse complement strand
CTCCGCCTGTTCCCTGGTGGCGTAGGCGCTCATCAGCAGCACGGGGAGTTCGGGGACCCTTTCCTTGATCATCCTCAGGGCCTCAACACCGTCGATACCCGGCATCTTGATGTCCATCAGCACGCAGTCCGTATTGTCCACCTTCACCTTCTCCACGGCTTCCTCGCCGCAATAGGCAGGCACCGTTTCGTACCCCTTGATCCGCAGGATGTCGCAGATGGTCTTGACCATCCGCTGGTCGTCGTCTACCACCAGGACCTTTACCTTGTCTCCCATTATTCGCACCCTCTTGCCGGCAACACCACCGTGAAAGTCGTTCCCGCGCCCAGCCGGCTCTCTACCGCGAGCCTGCCGCCGTTCGCCTCGGTCAGGTTCTTGCAAACCACCAGCCCCAGCCCGATCCCCTTGGCCTTGGTGGTGAAGAGGGGCTGGAACAGTTTCTTCATGTTCTCCGGCGTGATCCCTTCGCCGGTGTCGGCGATGCTGATTTCGATGAAATCTTGTAGGGGCGGCCCCCCGTGGCCGCCCGTCTGAGGGCACCCACAGGGGGGTGCCCCTACAAGGCGCGCAGCGACGATCAGCGCGCCCCCGCCCGGCATCGCCTGGACCCCGTTGGTGACCAGGTTCTGCAGCACCTGCCCCATCTGGAGCGGATCGACCGAAACCTTCGGGAGGGTATCCGGCAATTCGTTTCGAAGCTCGACGTTATCCGGGATGGCACATCTGCCGAGGCTCTCGTTCACAAGCTCCAGGGCCGTCACCGCCCGCGCCTGGGGGGTCTTGGTGCGGGCGAAGTCGAGGAGGTCGGTGATGATCCGCTGGGAGTTGTCGATCTCCTTTTTGATGATCCCCAGGTATTCCCTGGTGGTTTCGTCCGCATCGGCAAGGACCATCTGCAGAAAGTAGACGGCGTTGCTCATCACCCCCAGCGGGTTCCTCAGCTCATGCCCCACGCATCCCGAGAGCTGGCCGAGGATGGACAGCTTCTCCTTGCGCACCAGCTCTTCCTGCGCGTTGACAAGCTCTCTGGTCCTTTCTTCGACTATCAGTTCCAGTTCTTCGTTCAGCCTCCGGACTTGCTCTTCGGCACGCATGTGTTCGGCGAATTCCGTCTGTAATATCTCGTTCGCCCTCTCCAATTCGGCCGCCCGCTTTTCCTCCGAAAGGCGGGATACCTGAAGCGCTTCGGACATGCTGCTCAGTGAAGCAGCCAGGGCGCGGAACTCTTTCCCTCCCTCCAGCGACATCCGGCAGGAGAGGTCTCCCTGGGCAATGCGGCCGGCGAAATCCATGCACGCCCGCACCGAGCCGAGGATCTTGCGGGAAACCAGTAGCGCCATGAAGAGCCCGGCAAAGACCGCAAACAGTGCAAATGAGATTATTTTCTTCTGGATCTTCGCGGAAGAGATATTTGCTTCGATTGCCCGCCGATTTTCTTTTTCATAACGCACATACGCGTTTCCCAATTCCACATCAATCTGGTTGATCGTCGCTCGCAAAAGTATCAAAGTGTTTAGCGAGCGGTCTTTTTTAAGGGCGGAGAGGGCATTATCCATTTCCCTTTGAAGCTCGATGAAATTTCTTGCGTGATCCTCCCGGGCCAGCTTCCTGAATCTTTCCGCAGCTTCGTCCAGTGCCCGGAGCGCATCCGAACCCAACTGGCCCGTATCGACCGCGTCAACCGCACCGTTTACGAATTGCGCATACTTCGATTCAATGACATGACATGCAGCGAGGTAATGGTAACTTCGTTCCAATCCTTCGGAATGATAAATGTCGCTGATGGTCTGATAAAAGAGAATCGCCATGATCGGCAGGACGACCACCGCGAATTGCAGGACAAGTTGGGATTTCAACGATTTTATCTTTTTCATCAGCCGTATCTCCATCTGTCAAAAGCTCAGTATTGATTGACCACGGCGACCCCTTTCGGGGCACTTCTGACGTAACCGATTGCCCCCGGGGTTCGCCTGACGAATTCCATCACCTCGGCATCTCCCGACCTGCCAGGAGGCGGGTTGATCCCTTCCCGGAAAGACTTCTTCATCCAAAAGCCGTTGTACTTGTTGATGCCCATTTTCAACACCTTCACAACGAACTCTTCCTGGGCAGAAGCATTGTCGACGGGCACGAGTTTTACCAAGCCGCTGAACTGCTTCTCCCCCAGGAATACGTCTTTTATCTCTTCCACCGTAATGAGCGTTGCCTTGTTTGCGATGACATACAAGTTGGCTGACGCAAAACCGGCAGAGCTGAGCAGTAGTGCGACAAACCAGGCAATAACGGAACATATCTTCATATCGGTATCCGCCTTAGTTTAGAATCGTATGGCGAACTGCGCCCGTATCTCGTCAAAGCTTTCCGATCCCCTGTCGGTCACGCTTGTGTGGTTCCCCTCCAGTTTCAGGGCGGCCTTGGGGGAAAGGTCATAGCGCACCCCGACGACCTCCCGTGAATAGGAGCGGCCGTTTTCCTGCTGGCTGAAGTAGTTGTCCCCCTGATCGAGCCTGCTCGCTTCAAACCGGGCATAGGGTGTGACTGGCGCAATGGCATAGGCCAGCTGGAAAAAGCCCGCCTGACTCGAATGGGTGCCGGTGCCGGTGGAACGGTCTTTGTCGAGGAACTGGTAGAATTCGGCGATTGCCTCCCAGTTGTCATTGCCGTAAAACAGATAGCCGCCGACCACGTTTATTTCCGACCGCTGCAGGCGCTTGCCGGCCGGGTCGTATCCGTCCACAACGGCCCTGAGCCAATGAGTTCCCAACTTCAGCCCGTCGAGGGCTTCGCCGAATTCGTAGCCGATGTTCGCTCCGACGGAAAAATCGTTATTGTCGTCCTTGAAGTTGTTCGGCTCCAGCTTGCCGCCGCCGTTGGCAACATCATCGATTTTCGGCCCGTTAACCACGTACAGATCGTAGGCAAGCTTGCCGCTTGCCAGGCCGGTTTTTCCGGTACCCCAGACGCCGACCGAATTTACCGGCAAAATCCCCCCTTTATCCTCGAAATCTATGAAACGGGGACGCAGAATGGAAGTCTGAATCTGCGCACCGTGATGATAGGCGGTGTTCCAGTAGCCGAGCGGGGTTTGAAAGCGCCCAAGCCAGACGGTGGCGTTATCGCTGAAGGTGTAGCCGACCTGGAGTCGTTCCAGATCGACTTCGAGATCTCCGTCTTCATCGAACTCAAAGAGAAGTTCGAGCAGGCCCCTGATCCGGTCCCCCACTTGTGGCGTGAGATAGAGATCGAATGAGCCGATGCCGAACCCCCGCGGGCGTTCATCCGGGTCGCCGCGCTTGCTTCCGAACCCGAAGCCGGCATCGGCGAAGCCATGCAGGAAGGTTATTTCATCCAGGATGGAGCGGCCCCCAGTGCTTGCCGCCGGAGGTTGGCCGGACTCTTCCGCCGCGCGCTCCGTCATCCGGTCATCCAATTCCTTAAGCCTCTTTTCCAGACTTTTGATGGCCTGATCCCTCTCTTCCAGTTTCCGTTCGATCTCCCTGATGCGGTCAGACTCATCCAGCGCAAATGCGTTTACCGTGAGAATACAAAGAATTCCCAGAATGCCAGGTAAGATGCGCAATGCCGTCGTTGCTCTCACAAGACGTTTCCATTTCAGCATGTCTTCCTCCAAGTAATAGAGCGCCGCAGGTAAGATGTCGGAAATTCAATAATTCGATGCCGTTGTCTCCCCACGGTGACGGGCGTTGTCGATGGCAATTCCTACCTGGGTTCCCAACCTGTTGAGAAAATTGATCATGCTCCCATTCAGCGCCACATCGGTGCTGGTATAGATGGACAGGACGCCGACGATCCTGTCGGCCGTCTTCAGGGGGACAATGACGTGTCCGTGGGCGGTGCCGCGACTGCACAAGGTATGCCTCCGGTCCTCGCGGGAATTTTTCGACACGATGACCTCGCCCGTTCCCACGGCCCGACCGCACAGGCACTCTCCCGGGCTGATATATCGGCACGTCTCCAGTTCGGCTTCCGAGAGGCCTGTGAAGGAAACACGGCGCAGCACGCCGTTTTCGAGGAGCGAGAGGGTCCCCTTCATCTCGAAGGGGAATATTCTTGCGTCGGCAAGGGTGTGCAGGATCTCGGGCATAAGCCTGTCCATCCCGGTTGTCCGGCTGATTATCGACAGGACGCCATGGAGCGCCATCAACTCCACATCGGACCTTCCCGTCTCGGTGCGGTGCCGGGCGACTTCATGCGGGGCCTGCTGTTTCTCAAGCTTTACCTTTTCCGCCATCGGCTATCCTCCCTCGACCGGCAGTATCAGCGTGAATGTCGTCCCTTCCCCCAGCCGGCTCTCCACCCACCGGATGGGGGATGGGAGGCGGTTCATGGTTTGTTCTTCTGATTTAATCACGGTCACGCCCCCTTCCCGCCGGCCAGCTCGTAATATTTGAAGGCCCCCCTGATGTTCTCCCGGAACGGGTCGTCTTCCCAGGGCTTGATGAGAAATTTAAAAATGGCGCCGCGGTTTATCGCGTCGGAAAGGGAGTCCATATCCGCCTGGCCGGAGAGCAGGATGCGCACGGTGCCGGGGTAAAGTTCCTTCACCCGGCTCAGAAACTCGGTGCCGCGCATGCCGGGCATGCGCAGATCGGCAACTACGACGCCGACCTGGTTGGTGGCCAGCAATTCGAATCCTTCCGCGGCGCTACCCGCGGCAAGGACAGAGTACCCTTCATCCTCCAGCATCCGCTTCAGCGCCGCAATGACATGCGCTTCGTCGTCCACCAGGAGCAGGGTCCTGTCAGGCAAGCCGCCATCCGCCGGGAGCTCCAGGCTGCGCCCTTCGCGCAGCATCCTCTCGAATTCCCCGGCAGGCACGGGCCTGCTGAAATAGAAGCCCTGCATGTCATCGCAGGCATGGGACCGGAGATAGCCGAGCTGCCCTTCGGTCTCGATCCCTTCGGCGATCACCCGGAGATTGAGGCTGTGCGACAGGGCGATGATGGCCCTGGCGATTGCCGCGCTGTCGGGATCGCTGGTGATGTCGCGCACGAAGGACTGGTCGATTTTCACTTTGTCGAACGGGAACCGCTTCAGGTAGCTCAAGCTGGAATAGCCGGTGCCGAAATCGTCCATCGTCAGCTGTACCCCCAGCTCCTTCAGCTTCTTCAAGATCACCGTCGCGCCCTCAACATCGTGCATGACCAGGCTTTCGATGATCTCAATCTCCAGGTAGCGCGGCTCCAGGCCGGTCTCCTCCAGTATCCGGGCAACCAGCTCGGCCAAACCCTCCTGCCGGAACTGCCGGGGCGAGAGGTTGACCGCCATGATCAGCGGGGCGAGCCCGGCATCCTGCCACGCCTTGTTTTGCGCGCAGGCGGTTTGCAGCACCCACTCCCCGATCGCAACGATGAGGCCGGTTTCCTCGGCAAGGTGGATGAAGCTGCCCGGCGGGATAAACCCCAGTTCCGGGCTTTGCCAGCGGATGAGGGACTCCATCCCGATGATGCGGCCGGTGTCCAGCTCCAGCTGGGGCTGGTAATGGAGCAGGAACTCGTCCCTTTCCAGCGCCCGGCGCAGGTGCTTTTCCATGGTCATGCGCGCGACGGCCTTGTCGTTCATTTCGGCGGCGAAAAACTGGAAGTTGTTGCGCCCCTTTTTTGCGCCACCTCGGCGGCATCCTCGCCTTCCGTCAGTTCTGCAAGAACGATGACGAATTCATCCCCCCCCTGGCGGGCGACGGTGTCTTCCGAACGCACACACTCCGTCAGGCGTTCGGCGACGATCTTCAGCAGCCGGTCTCCCAGGTCGTGGCCGAGACTGTCGTTGATGAATTTGAAATGGTCCAGGTCGATGAACAGCACCGCCATCTGCCGCTGACTGCGGTGCGTATAGAGCAGCGCCTGGCGAACGCGATCGGCAAGGAGATTGCGGTTGGGAAGGCCGGTGAGCCCGTCATGGTTGGCCTGATAGTCAAGCTGCGCAGTTACCTGCTGCTTCTCGATCGCGCGCCTGATATGCAACGTCAGCTGCTCTATTTCATACGGTTTCACCAGGTAGGAGAAGGCGCCCCGGTTGGTTGCCTCGATTGCCGAACCGAGCGTGGCATTGCCGGTAATGATGATGGCCTCGGTGGCGGGATAATCGGCCTTGACCCTGTCCAGCACCTCGATTCCCGGGATGTCAGGCAGCCCGAGGTCGATGAGCACAAGGTTGACGGCATTCTGTCGCAGCTGGGCCAATCCCTCCGCTCCATCGTGGGCAGCGATGGTTTCATACCCTTTGACCCGCAGGATGTCGGCAAGGGTCCTCCGCAAGTTGGGGTCGTCGTCTATGATGAGAACACGGGCTTTGTCCATGAACAACCTCCATTCAGGTGTCAGAGGCTACCGCGAGGGATAAAAATTCTCCATGCAAGAATTACCGAGTCGGTTGTTAGCCTTTTGTAAAAGTCGAGATTGCTTCGTCGTTCCTCCTCGCAATGACCCCAATTTAAAAGCGTTGGTCATTGCGAGCGAAGCGCGGCAATCTGGTTTTAGGCAAACAAGGGGCTAGATAGTTAGCTGATTTTTATTAGCCAATGCTTAAGTATAGCAAAGATTGTTTTTTGTAAAACCTTGGAGGACGATTTTACAATTTTGTGGGGCGAGGTAATTGGGGACACCGATGGTGGGTAGCTATCCGATCAGGTACAGCATTGGGAACAGGTAGATCCAGACCAGGTCCACGAAGTGCCAGTAGAGCCCGGTGATCTCCACCGGTGTGTGGTATCCCGCCGAAAACCGCCCCCGCCGGGCCATGACGAGCATGGCGGTCAGGGCCGCCATCCCGGCGCAGACGTGGATGGCGTGCAGACCAGTCATCATGTAGTAGAGGGAGAAGAAGTTGTTCGTGCTCGGCAACTCTCCATGGGCGAAGTGTTCCGAGTATTCGGCGTACTTGATGGCGAGGAAGGCGGCGGCAAGAAGGAGCGTGAGCAGAAGACAGACCTTGAGCATCCGCTGCTTTCCCTGCCTGATGGCCGCGATCCCGAGGGCCACCGTCAGGCTGCTGCAGATCAGGACCAGGGTGTTGACCGCGCCGAACAGCCGGTTCAGTTTCAGGTATTCGCTGTGGAACATCGCCGGGGCGGCGATCCGGAACACCGTGTAGGCGGTAAACAGCCCGCCGAACAGGAGCACCTCGGTGGCGAGGAAGCACCAGATGCCCAGTTTGGCCGTTTGCAGGCCGTTTGCAGCGCTCTCCGCCGGATGATGATTCTCACTTGTCATCATTCTCCCCATACCTTTTTTGAATCATCCTGTAGGGGCGAAGCAAGGTTTTCTGCTTCGCCGGTCGTCGGCGCCATCAACGGGCGAAGCAGATGAGACGCTTGCTTCGCCCCTACCCATTCCCATTCCTTTCCTTCTTCCCGTAGCTGTAGGGCCAGTCGGTGACGGTCGGGATCTCCGCGAAGTTCTCCGTCTCGGGCGGCGAGCTCGTCTGCCATTCCAGGGTGAGCCCCCGCCAGGGATTGGGGGGAGCCGGCTCGCCCCGGAACATCGCCCGGACGAAGTTCCAGAACATGATCAGGGTGCCGATCGCCAGGACCCACGATCCCACCGTGGAAATGATGTGGAGCGTCTGGAACTGGGGTGGGTATTCGGCCCAGCGGCGCGGCATCCCCTTGACTCCCAGGATGAACATGGTGAAGAAGGTGACGTTGAAGCCGATGAAGATGAACCACCAGGCGACCCGGGCGAGCCGCTCGCTCGCCATCTTTCCGGTCATCTTCGGAAACCAGTAGTGGAGGCCGGCGAAAAAGCCCATCACCGTTCCCCCCATCATGGTGTAGTGGAAATGGGCCACCACGAAGTAGGTGTCGTGGAGCTGGACGTTGGTCCCGAGCGCCGCCAGGAACGGGCCGGTCAGCCCGCCGAGGATGAACAGGAAGATGAAGGTGAGGGCGTAGAGCATGGGGGACTCGAAGGTAATCGATCCCCGGTACAGGGTGGCGATCCAATTGAAGACCTTGATCCCGGTCGGGACCGCCACGAAGAAGGTGAGGAAGGAGAAAATGGCCCCCGCCACCCCCGACATGCCGCTGACGAACATGTGGTGCCCCCAGACCAGGAAGCCGATGAAGGCGATGGCCAGTGACGAATAGGCGATCGCCCAGTAGCCGAAAATGGGCTTGCGGGAGAAGACCGGGATGATCTCCGAGATGATCCCCATGGCGGGGAGAATCATGACGTAGACCACCGGGTGGGAGTAGAACCAGAAGAAGTGCTGGAACAGCAGCGGGTCCCCTCCCTTGGCCGGGTCGAAGAAGCCGATGCCGAACAGCCGCTCGGCGGCGAGCAGCAGGAAGGTAATGCCGATCACCGGGGTAGACAGGACCTGGATGATGCTGGTGGCGTACATCCCCCAGATGAAGAGCGGGAGCCGGGGCCAGGTCATACCCGGTGCCCGGAGCTGATGGATGGTGACGATGAAATTGAGTCCGGTCAGGATCGACGACATTCCCACCAGGAAGAGACCGAAAGAGATGGTGGTGACGGCCGCCCCGGTCCGGGCCGAGTAGGGGGTATAGAAGGTCCAGCCGGTGTCCATCGGGCTTGACAGCGAGGCGAGGGTGACCAGGATGCCGGCGACGAAGATCCAGTAGCTGAAGATGTTCAGGCGGGGGAACGCCACGTCGCGCGCGCCGATCAGGAGCGGGATGAAGAAGTTGCCGAGCGCCGAGGGGATGGCGGGAATGATGAACAGGAAGATCATCATGACGCCGTGAAAGGTGAAGGAGACATCGTAGGCATGGTCGGAGATGAAGCCTTGCCCCGGGGTCAGGAGCTTCATGCGGAGCAGCATGGCGAACAGCCCGCCGACGAAGAAGAAGAGCAGGGTGGTGAACAGGTACATCACCCCGATCCGCTTGTGGTCGAGGGTGAGCGCCCAGGAGCGGAAACCTTTTTCGGTCAGGTAGTTGGCGGGTAGATTGTCGGCGGTATGTTCTGTCATCAAGTTATTTCCTTGTGGTGTCTGGCCGGTGGCTTTGATCAGCCAGCGAAGGGCTAAGGGCGGCGAAAGGCTAAGGGCTAAGGGCTAAGGGCTAAGGGTTTAAAACCTTTTGCCTTTAGCCCTTAGCCTTTAGCCAGATTTTTTATTTCAGCGTTTTTATATAGGCGATGATCGCCGTGACGTCGTCGTCTTTCAGCTGCCCCTTGTAGGCCGGCATCACCGGCTGAAACCCCTTGACGACCTTGGCATTAGGCTCGTAAATGGATTCCCGGATATAGTTGTCGTCGGCGGTCAGCTTGGCGCCGTCGGCCAGTTCCACCGTGCGGCCGAACAGCCCCTTCCAGGTCGGGCCGATCTTCGCGGTGCCGTCGATGGTATGGCAGGCGAGGCAGCCCGACTTCTCCGCCAGCTCCTTGCCCTTTTGCCCGGGGGGGAGGGCCGCGCCTTCCTTGCCCTCCTTCCCCGCCAGCCACGCCTGGTATTCATTATCCGGCATGACGATCATCACCGCCCGCATGGTGGAGTGGCCGGTCCCGCAGTATTGGGTGCAGTATATGTCGTAGCGCCCCGCTTTTTCCGGCTCCAGCCAGAGGTAGGTGTAGCGGCCGGGGAGGATGTCCTGTTTCACCCGGAACTCCGGGAGGTAGAAGCCGTGGATCACGTCCGGCGAGGTCATCAGGAACTTGACCGGTTTCCCCACCGGCACCCGCACTTCATTGGTCGCCTGGCGCCCGTCGGGGTAAGTGAAGAAATAGAGCCATTGCTTGGCGGTGACATTGATTTCCGCCGCCCCGGCGGGAGGGGTGCGGATGTCCCGGAACACCAGATAGCCGTAAACGAAGATGGCCAGGATGAGTGTCGAGGGGACCACCACCCAGACGACTTCCAGCAGGCGGTTGCCGGTGATGTACGGGGTCACCGCCTCTTCCTCCCGCTTTTTTCGCCGGTACCTGACGGCGAACCAGAGGAGGGCGCCCTGGGTGATGAAGAAAAAGAAGAGCCCGACCAGGAAGATGAAGAGAAAGACCGAGTCTACCTCCTCGGCAAGGTGCCCGACCCGTGCGGCGAAGAATCGCTCCATCAGCTGCTCCCCCCCTGTCCCTCTTCCCGCGCTGCCGGCCCTCTCTTTTCCTTGCGCCACAGGTCAAGGAGGAGGATGCCGAGGAGGAGCAGGACCCCCCCTCCGGCGATCTTCATGATGTTGATGGCGGCCAGGGCGTATTTCCTTCCCACCGGATCGTAGTGGTAGCAGTAGAGGATCACCCGGTTGAGGAGCGTCGAGCCGCCGATTTGGCCTCCCGCCGCCTCGATCAGGGCAAGCTTGAGATCGGTGGGGGACTGCTCCAGTCCGTAGAGATAGCGGGCCACCCGGCCTTCCGGAGTCAGGACGATGATGACCGCCGGGTGGGCGAAGTTGTTCTTCTCCAGGCGCACATAGCGCATTCCCACGG
>WNGH01039574.1_pt1 | contig 10410 bp, 13 predicted proteins | sample 5400631 | NCBI WGS metagenome assembly WNGH01 (sample SAMN13153373, study PRJNA577476) | soil metagenome | isolation source: 115 cm soil or saprolite under Garry oak tree replicate 1 | place: USA:California | collected 2016-06-15 | reverse complement strand
GTGCTAATTGGGGCGCCATTATTTCTGCCGCAGGCTTTCAGAAGGGGGCCCGCGTAGCGGCTCAGTACTCCAACGTGCGTCTCCTCTCATGGGCCGAGTTCCAAGCGCTGTTCGCTGAACGTTGGTTTTCACACCACTTCGTCCGCGAGATCGCGGAGGCGACCGATCCGCTGGTGGAGTACACCGAGCCCATCAACTCGCGCATCTTCAGGAAGGCAGATTTGTTACCGGAGAAGCGACGTCAGGCGTTCCGACGCCTGCGAGTTGCGCACTTGGCCCTCGGGTCGTTCTGTACGCTGTTTCGAGCCCATGCCATCGGAGCCTTACGAATGATCCTCGGTGTAGACACGCCGACACCCATACCGAGCCTGCCGCTACGGGAATCGCTAGGAACTCATCTGAAGGCCAGTGGGATGTCGTTAGCGACTGAGATTCTCGACGCCAACTCATACCGTTCGTTGCTAGAGTGCACGTTGGAGAAGCCAAAGCCGCCATCGCGCAGTTCGATGAGGTTTTCGGTGAGAGGGCCTAGGCCAATCCGACAAATCGGAGGCTCTGTCAACTCATATGTTATCCCGTATATCTTACTAACCGAGAAAAGCTATGAACCTTGTCCAAGACCCAAAAGAAAACCTGATTCGCCATATTGAGTTGATATATCAGAGATACCAGAAGGAGTCTGGCAAATATTCCAGAGTGCCGAGCGTGGAGGCTTTTCTATTTCCCAATCAATTGCACGGCCACGCCGATAAGAACAATGCCGGCTATAGTCGCCAATGAAACGGAGAAGCTCGGGGAGCGACGATGCGCTTCGGGCAACAGATCACTCGTCGCGGTGTAGAGAAAAAAGCCGGAGGCAAATCCGAGGAATACAGCCAGCGCTCCAGCGGGAGGTAGCACCGCCAAAGCAAGCAGTCCCCCAAAGACTGGTGCCAACGCATCGATTACGAGAAAAACCAAATCACCACGCATGGCACGCTCACCATGGGTAACCAGCAGAATGGTGTTCAACCCGTCACTCGTGTCGTGCGCGATTACGGCCAGCGCCACCAATAGCCCCGCCCGCCAGTTTACGAGTGACGCCGCTCCGATCGCCGCGCCATCCAAAGTGCTATGGACAATCAATCCTATTGCGCTCAGACGTCCGATCCGTTGGTGAGCCTGATTGCCACAGTCGTCTTCCGGACACGCGTGAAGAACGAGGAGGCGCTCCGTTAGATAGAACATAAGGAATCCGACGATTACGATTCCGAGGACAATTCGAGGGCTCCAGCCCTGCCCTTCCGCAACCACCAGCGACTCCGGCAGCAGATCAAAGAACACCGCGCCCAGCAACACGCCCGCGCCGAGCCCCATTAATAGGTGAATGCGGCGATGCGCTTTGATGGCGATGAAGCCTCCCGTCAGGGTCGAGAGCATTGCCAGGGATGTGAAAAGCAGTGTAAGCATCTCCGTTGACGGCTATTGTCTGAGCTTGCCGTTGGAGGACAGTCTAATTTCTTAGTCCCGACAATACCAGCCCGGAATCAGTACGCCAAGAATTTGTACGTAACTCCCTCTCCCTTTGGGAGAGGGCCGGGGTGAGGGCCTAGCGACGAAACCCAAATTACTTCTTTCTCCTTTTATCGGAGTGGACAAAAAAAGGATGGAGGAGAGTTCTTTTCTTGTTACTCAGCTACGCCCTCACCCAACCCTCTCCCAAAGGGAGAGGGCATTTACCAACAAAATCTTGGCACACTGGCCACAAACCGAACCGTTGACATGTCCCGGCTCGGAGGACTAGAATTCGCTCACTGGAGCGAATCCATGACTCTCGTTAAGATCATCGTTATTACGGTTCTGATTATCCTCAGCATCCTGCTCTTCGGGCGGTTTCTTTTCTAGCCTGACCCGAGCAGCATGGCATTCTCCAAACGGCAGAGCAAGCGCGGTCTGCGATTCCCTTCCCGTCTAATTATTGCATTTAAGCTGTTCGCATTGGGCGTGGTTGTTTTGATCACAACTACGCGCGCACAGGAACCGGGTGACGTTGTTCGCGTCCGCACGGACCTGGTTGCTGTCCCCGTGATCGTCACGGATCCGCGCGGGCGTCGTGTTTCCGATTTGCAGCCGGCCGATTTCGCGGTCAGGGACGAGCGTGGGCCATTGAAGATCGATTACTTCGCATCCGGAACCGAGCGGGTGGCGCTACTATTCGCTCTCGACACCTCAGGGAGCGCGAGAGAGATAATTGAGCGTCAGCGAGCAGCCGCGCTCGCACTCTTTGAGCGCTTCGGCCACGGCTCGCGCATAGCAGTCTTGCATTTCGGTGACCTGGTGCGGTTGACTATTCCGTTCACCTCGAATTCCGAAGCGGTGTTGGCGGCGTTTAGCGTCGGGGCCAGACAGAGTCAAGGCACCGCCATCTTTGATGGCGCGGCGGCCGCGGTTCGTTCCTTCGACGGCAGCGGAGGTTTCTCTAGTGAGAGGCGAATCGTGATCTTGCTGAGCGACGGCCTGGACACGCTCAGCTCCACGAGTTACCGGAGAGTCATCGATACGGCGCAAGCGCGCGGCATTTCGTTTTACGTGGTTCATTTCCCACTCTTCACGCCACGAGAAGGAAGACTCGTGCAGCGTACGCCATCCAAAGGCTTTCGCGAATTAGCGGATCAAACTGGCGGGCGTTATTTCAGGATCGGCGATGCGAAATCCGCTCTCGATCCGAATGCGAAAGTCGATCTCGCCCCGGTGTTCCAGGCGATCGAACATGACTTGCGCGGCCAATACGTGGTCGGTTTTTATCCGGGTGAAGGCGCACGCGATGCTTTACCGCACCATGTCGAAGTGAATCTAACGTCGCCTCGGAATCGCAAACTTAAAGTCCAACAATTAAAGTCGAGTTACACGCTACAAGATAATAATGAGTGAAGGAAATGAGCAGGGACTGGTAAAGATTCGGCGCGCGCTGATCAGCGTGTCCGACAAAACCGGCATCGTCGACTTCGCGCGCGAGCTAAAGCGCTTCGACGTTGAAATCATCAGCACCGGCGGCACCGCGAAAGCGCTCCGCGACGCCGGAATCGAGGTGCGTGATGTTTCCGACGTTACCGGCTTTCCCGAAATGATGGATGGCCGGATCAAGACGCTGCATCCGAAGATTCACGGCGCCTTGCTTGGTTTGCGAGACAATCCCGAACACGTCGCGGCAATGCGCGAACAGCACATCGAGCCCATCGACATGGTGGTGGTGAATCTCTATCCCTTCAAAGAAACGATCAAGCGCCAAGACGTGACGCAAGCAGAAGCGATTGAGCAGATTGATATCGGAGGGCCCGCGATGATTCGCTCAGCGGCAAAAAACTGGCAGGACGTTGCAGTAGTCACCCTCCCGAAGTACTACCCTACGGTAATTGAAGAAATGAAGCAGCATCAGGGTTCGCTTTCGTTGGCGACCAGAGGTCTACTCGCGCGGGAAGCGTTTGGACAGACGGCAACGTACGACGGGATTGTTCTTGCCTATCTCCTGCGAACTTTGCCACGTAAAGAAACCGCGGGCATCGCCAGCGACGTAGGAGCTGGAATCGGAGGATACACTCTTGCAGTTAACTCACAGGGGCTTCGTTCTTCCCTCGACGCACCCAAAATCGATTCAGACGAATTCTCGATAGAAACCTTTCGCGGCGGTTTGCCGGGCAGCGCCTCATGGACGATTAGTAAGACTGCGAATCTGCGTTACGGTGAGAATCCTCATCAGATCGCAGCCCTTTACAAGACAGCGTCGCGGAAGGGTATCGCCAACGCCGAACTTCTTTCCGGCAAGGAAATGTCCTTCAACAACTACGTCGATGCTGACGCAGCCTGGCAGTTGGTCTTTGACCTTGAAGAAACTGCGTGCGCGATAATCAAACATACCAACCCCGCGGGCGTTGGATTGAATCCGCACGCAGTTGAGGCCTATCGCAAGGCGCTCGCGACAGATCCGGTTTCAGCATTTGGCGGCATAGTCGCATTCAATTGTCCGGTCGATGAAGCCGCTGCTCGCGCCGTAATTGAGATCTTCACTGAGGTCGTCGTTGCGCCTGACTATGACGAACAGGCTCTGGAAGTTTTGCGTTCAAAAAAGAACCTGCGCGTCCTTCGCGCCTGGCCGGACTCGCGGGCCAGCGCCCTCGAATACGTCCTTCGCGCCTGGCCGGACTCGCGGGCCAGCGCCCTCGAATACAAACAGATCAGCGGGGGAATGCTGGTACAGACGCGCGACACGCATCGATTAAAGCGGGAAGACTTGAAAGTGGTAACCAAACGCGCGCCTTCCGAAAAAGAGATCGACGATCTGCTCTTCGCCTGGACTGTCTGCAAGCACACTAAGTCGAACGCAATCGTTTACGCCCGGGACAAGCAAACCGTCGGCGTCGGCGCCGGACAGATGTCGCGCGTGGATTCAGTCAAGATTGGCGCGATGCGCGCGCAGTTGCCCATCGAAGGATCCGTGCTGGCCTCCGACGCGTTCTTCCCTTTTCGCGATGGACTGGACGAAGCCGCAAAGCATGGTATCACTGCCGTCATTCAACCAGGCGGCTCAGTGCGCGATGAAGAGGTCGTTGCCGCCGCAGATGAACATAGTCTCGCGATGGTTTTCACCGGCATCAGACATTTTAAGCATTAGGGTAAGATATGACCGTTGGAGAGGCGGAGAATGTCGTGAGCGCGGGTATCGTAATCAACAATTTACTCTTCACCAAAACTGAAAAGGCCGTAATAATACGGAGAATTGATCGGGAAGAACTTCCTCACCTCGCTATATTTTTCAAGACCGCGAGCGGCGATATTGACGGACACCTAAAGGACGAACTCGCGCCTATCGGAGCAGATCCATATACGCCACTTTTCAGAATTCCGGCAGAGCGGTTCCACAAGTTCGAAACGGAAGGTGGTCCTCAATTCGCGCAAGAGTTTCTCAAGTTATACTCGAAAGTGAGAAAAGCGCGCCCCGGCTGGCTGAAGCGTAACGGATACGTCCTGGGATTAACGGATAGTGTTACTCTGCAATCTGCCATCTTAGACGCCTCTCCCAAATACAAGGGTAAACATAGAGTTGATCTTGAGAAATTGAAGGCACTCCTGGCGGAAGATCCTTCACGCGTAACTTTACTTGATCCGTCCGCGCTTCACTCCACCGAACTAAAAAGCTATCGTGATCCGATCCTTGCTGTTCGTGGTTCGGGCAAGAACAGGATCATTGGGCTCTGCTATGCGCCCTGGAAGAATGGGAAACCAGCGTGGCTTATCTCAAATTCCTTCGTTAAGGAAATGCCAAGAGCGCTAGAGAAGATAATCGGACCTCAAACTAAAGAGAAGGCTCGGCAAGTTTGGTACAAAGTTCATGACGCGTTGCAGCTGGCTGAGTTGGGTATCGTGAGAGACTAACACTGTCGCCCGCTAATGGAGTCTGTCGGGAAAATCCCGTAGGGATGCGATGTTTATAGAAAAGGTCTTAGCCCACCCCGGGTGGAGCCCATTTATGGGCGAAACGCCATCGGTTGCGCTCCTAACGGAGCTTCCAGATCTCAATTCCGTCTGAAGTTCTATAAATATTTCACCGCTACGCGGTTTTTCCGACAGAGTCCTGGAGCGGGTTTCTTGACTTCGTGAGACATGACCCCCGGGTTTGCACTCGCTTGGCTCGCTCACCCTGGGCTAAACTCTTGCACATGCTGCGCAGGCTCGTGGGAAAAGTCGCCAGGCGTGCTACTTGTAAAAGCTGGGAGGTGTTTCTGAAATGAAATGTACTACGTTTCTCTTGTTGTTCGTGCTGGTTAGTGGATACGCATTCGCCCAAGGAACAAAAAAACCCGATCCCTGCACCAATGCTCAAAGTCAGGCGGAGATGAACGATTGTGCGGGAAAAGAATACAAGGCTGCCGATGCCGTTTTGAACCAGGTCTATCGGCAGCTTGTCGCCAAGCTCGACGACGAAGAGAAGTCCCAGCTAAAGGAGGCGCAGACCGCCTGGCTTAAGTACCGCGATCTTAACTGCGATTTTGTGGCTGACCAATACAAGGGTGGCACAATCCGTCCCACGATCCATGGATTGTGCCTCGCAGACGTGACCAAAAATCGAACCACCGAACTCAGGAATCAAATCAAAGACAGAAATCAATAGATTCGGCATATGCTCAAAGACAAACGTGGAATAATTTTCGGCGTGGCCAACAAGCGTTCGATCGCCTGGGCCACCGCGCAGGCGCTCAATCAAGCGGGCGCGCGGCTGGCTTTTACCTATCAGGGCGAAAGATTGAAAGACAACGTCGAAGCATTGACCAGGGCAGAGATGCCGGATTCGCCTCTGCTCTCCTGCGATGTAACGAAGCAGGAAGAAGTTGACGAAGCCTTCAAACAAGTCGGCGCTGAGTTCGAACGACTGGATTTTCTGATTCACAGCATCGCCTTTGCGCCACGCGAAGCGTTGGAGGGCGATTACCTGAAAACGGATCGCGATGCTTTTATCACCGCGTTGGAGATCAGTGCTTACTCGTTAACGCAGCTGGCGCGCGCGGCGGCGCCGCTGATGATTGAAGGCGGAAGCATCGTCACGATGAAGCATCGTCACGATGACTTTTCATGGCGCCGAAAAGGTTTACCAGGGCTATAACGTGATGGGCGTGGCTAAGGCCGCTCTCGAATCAAGCGTACGTTATCTCGCCGCCGATCTCGGTCCGCAAAACATTCGCGTGAACGCAATCAGCGCCGGACCGATTCAGACACTCTCTGCGCGTGGTGTATCCGGCTTGAGCACGATGATGAAGCATCATGCGGAGCGCGCGCCACTACGACGCAATGTCGAAGCGAGCGAAGTGGGAAACACCGCCGCGTTTCTCTGCAGCTCGCTGTCCTCCGGCATTACCGGCGAAACAATCTACGTCGACTGCGGTTATAACATCATGGGAATCTAGCGATTGCGGAATTCGGATTCCGGATGGCGGAATCTACGCTGACGGAAACTTTGAGTAAAAACGATTACGACGAGAAACCTCGTGGTGGGACCCAGGACGAGCGCTTACTGGAAACGCCGGGCGCCGATGAGTTCCTCCACACCGATACGTGGCGCGTCTTTCGCATCATGGGCGAGTTCGTCCAGGGCTTTGAAGACCTGGCACATGTCACGAACGGCGTCGCCATCTTCGGTTCCGCGCGGACGCCGTCCGACGATCCCGAATACAAAGTGGCGCAGGAAACAGGGGCGCTGTTTGCGCGCAAAGGCATCCCGGTGATCACCGGCGGCGGCCCCGGCATCATGGAAGCGGCCAATCGCGGCGCCTTCGAAGCCGGCGGTACGTCGATCGGCTGCAACATCGAACTGCCACACGAACAAAAATCAAACGATTACCTTACGCTCTCGCTCAAGTTCAAATACTTCTTCGTCCGCAAGATGATGTTCGTCAAGTATAGCGACGCCTTCATTATCTTTCCGGGCGGTTTCGGCACGCTGGATGAATTATTCGAGGCCCTGACCCTGATTCAGACGCACAAGATTCACAACTTTCCGGTCGTGTTGTATGGGTCGCGATATTGGCAAGGAATGTTGGAGTGGCTGCGCGGACCGATGTTGGGGGAAGCAAAGATCGTCGAGGAAGACCTCGAGCGGCTTCACGTCACGGATTCACCGTCCGAGATAGTAGAGATTGTCTTACGCTTTCAAAGAAGCCTGAAGAGGGCCGGGTGATTCTCAACTCTCAAGCAACCACTTCAAATACGATTCAGATGCGGCGTTGACGGGCAAAGCAATTATCTCCGGCGTGTCGTAACTATGAATCTCGCGTACGGCCCGATCCAATTCATCAAATTTATCGCTCGTCGTCTTGGCCAAGAGCAGTATTTCAGTATTGCGTTCTACCTCACCTTTCCAGCGATAGACGGACTGAACCTCGGGAAGGATTTGCACGCATGCGGCCAAGCGCGAGTTGACTAACAACTCGGCGATTCGGCTGGCCTCGTCGCGATCCGGCGCGGTCATTAACACGACGAGGAGTCGAGATGCATTGTCACTCCGATCTTTTTCCATTTGTCATTTGACATTTGTGACTTGCTATTCTGATTCCCCTCTCCCGTTGGGAGAGGGGTTAGGGGAGAGGGTGCGAAGCATAGGCCCTCGCCCCAACCCTCTCCCAGAGGGAGAGGGAGTCTTGAAACGTCAAATGACAAACGGAAACTGGCTATTCTGATTCCTCGACCTCTTCTTCAAACGCGGGACCGGTAAGCGGCGATGTATCCTGGCCGAAAAATGACGAATAAAGTTCGTTGGCGCGATCAAAATCTCGTTCGTCGACGAGCACTTGCGCACCCGGCGCCATGACTGAGAATAAAGGCGAAAAGGCGTCGGAGGCTCCCGATTGCACCACTGAGCGAATGCCGTTCTGTTGCAGAATGTCGTTCACCATTTCGGCTTCGGCAGGGGAAGATAACGTGTGCAGCGGCACGAAGCGCGCTTCACTGTCGTCGCTGGCGCCGCTTTCCGGCGTGAGACTCTCCACTAACTCTGCGCCATCGTCGGCACAGCGCGTGATTCCCGCCTCGTATTCCGCTTCGCAGACCGGACAGAACATGTTTATTAATTCCCTCTTTTCATCCGAGGATATCGTCGACACTCAATCGAAGTTCATCGATGCTGGATGACTGTATTACTTCGCCGCGGGTGGCATGCTTGATAAACGTATAAGCTCCGTTAACTGGCTCCGCGTACATTTCGATCCGATCCGCCGGAAGACTAGCAAGCCAAGCCTCTGGAATTCCCGCGTGAGCGTACAGCGGGAGTTTTACAAAGCGGTCATACTCGAGCGTTGTGTCAGCGACTTCGATTACCAGCAAAACATCGGCCGGCCTTGGCAGCGAGCTCGAGTAGAAATCGTCACGCCGGCGAAGAAGCGCCAAATCCGGTTGAGGTTGCGAGTAATCGTCAAGCTGGATCGAGCTTTGTACGCGAACAATTACGTTGAGACGAAGACGAGCTATCAACTCGTTAAAGCGGTCGACGCAGGCGGCGTGACGCGATCCAATGGGAGACATCTCGATTATTTCTCCTTCGATCAACTCAAGGCGGTCATTCTCAGACAGAATGCCGGTTTCTGCCATCCGCTCGAAGTCAGTAACCGTGAACACGTGCTTTGCGATCTCTAAAGCCATAATCATGACCTGCGGCGACCTATCAATACCGGGCAGTCTAAGACCTCGAACGGTAAAGTTCAACGTTTACTTAGCTTCAACCTGAATCCACACCTGGAATCTCGATAAACTACTGCACGGCCCTCACCGCGCGCTCGAAAGGAATCTCCTCAAAATGCGTGAACCGTTTGAACTCGCGAAAACGTTGGTTGATTTCGTCGTAGGTCAGACGCTGCACGCGCTCAGCGCCGAATTCTTCCACGTTGAATGAAGCCATTACTGAGCCGAAGATCATTGCGCGACGCATCGCCGCTTCGTCAATTTTCTCCTGGCTCGCCAGGTAACCCATCAAGCCACCGGCGAACGTGTCGCCCGCGCCCGTTGGGTCGAACACTGCCTCGAGCGGATAAGCTGGAATTGCGAAGTACTCTTCCTTCGTAAACATCGCGGCGCCATATTCACCGCGTTTGACGATCAAACTGTGAGGCCCCCATGAAAGAATCTTGCGGGCGGCTTTGATTAGATTCGGCTCGTCCGCCAGTTGGCGCGCTTCGGCATCGTTGATGATCACGAGGTCCACGACTTCGATAGTTTTCTGTAACGAATCGCGCGTGGTCTCGATCCATAAATTCATGGTGTCCAGAGCTACCAACTCGGCGCTCGGTATTTGTTCGCGAACACCGCGCTGCAAGTCCGGTTGGATGTTCCCCAGAAAAACCAGTCGCGCCTGTTTCGAGCTCTCGGACAGCTTCGGTTGAAAGCCCGCAAACACATTCAATTGCGTCTCAAGCGTGTGCGCTACATTCAGATCGTATTCGTAGCGGCCGCGCCAAAGGAACGTCTTGCCGTCCGGGATGCGCTCCAGGTCGGTCGTGTCGATGTTGTGCCGGCGAAAAACCTCTTCCTCGCTCGGTCCAAAATCGCCACCCACAACGGCCACCAAACGAACGTCAGTAAAGAAACTGGCGGCAATGGAAAAGTGCGACGCCGAGCCTCCCAGCATCCGCGGCCGTTGCCCGAATGGAGTCTCAACCGCATCAAACGCGACGGAGCCGACGACTAATAGCGACATATATGATTTCGGATTGCGTAATCTCCGATCATTTTCCATTTCTCATTTGACATCACTACTGTCCGGTTAAACGATCTTAAATTGGCTGCAAGTCCATGTAACTGTTGGTAAATAGTTTCGATGAAGAGCTTAAACGATTTCAACTCGCATCCGAGGCTTTTGGGTCTTACTCTTTCGAGATTTACTTCGAAGGAGAA
>WNGH01024005.1_pt1 | contig 10413 bp, 12 predicted proteins | sample 5400631 | NCBI WGS metagenome assembly WNGH01 (sample SAMN13153373, study PRJNA577476) | soil metagenome | isolation source: 115 cm soil or saprolite under Garry oak tree replicate 1 | place: USA:California | collected 2016-06-15 | reverse complement strand
CCGCCCGGTAAAATGCCGATCGGCCGGCTCATTGCCACCAGCGACCTCAAGGAAATCGCCGATCGCGGAACGGCGGGCGAACGGATTTATTTGAAAGGACAATTTGTCGTGAATTTTTCCGATGCGAACCGTGCCGTGCTGCGACCTCGCGGCAAGCTGACAGATTCAGTCTTGCATTTCGGCGCGGCGCCGACCCGTATCATCGTCGAATTTCCCTCGGGTTACACGCCGCCACAACCGGGATCGACAGTCAACCGCGACGAAGCCCGACCACTCGAGATCACCGAAGTGCGGAAACAGGAAGACGGACAACTCAACGTCTTCGCCCGCGAAATCATGCAGTAGCGGTAGTGGCGGCCGTATCGGCCGCGCTTTCTGGTGTCTACTCGCTGCCGTTTGTTTCCAAAATTACTTTCCCGTCGGAAATTTCGAATGTCTTGAGGTTGGTCTGACCGACCCAATCTGAAAGATAACGTTTGAAAGACCAGGAACCGTACTGCCAGCTAAGGAATTCTTCTCCCACCGGTCGGCCGTTTACGATGATGCTGGTGATGAGCGCAGCCTCCGGCTTTGCGCTCGGCGCCGATTGGACGGAGCACTGCGCGTTGATGTAACGCCCAGTCAACCATCGCGCCTTTCCGAGAGGCATGCTCAACTGCAAATGCGCGGTGTTGTCTTCAATCGTCACATAAGCGTTGCCGCGCAGCTTCGGTTCGGACGCAATCAGCGCATTCAGATCGTCGGCGCTCAACTCGATTCGTGCGGCTTCGTGCGCGTGGGCGGCTTTCTCGAACGCCTCCCATCGCGCTCGCACCGCTTCTTCTTCTTCAACCGTCGGCCGATTCGCGGGCAGACGCTCGTGATGCGAGGAAAAATATTCGGTCCGCAAATATTTCGCTGCGAAATAAGTGCCGCCGACAAAGGCCAGACCGAGCAGAATGAAAAAAACAACGAGAATGAGACAACCTTTGGCAAAGCAACCGAGCCCGCGCTGCTGCGGCGGCGGTTCAATCCAGGAAGAACTGCCGTTCATCGCGCTCGCTCCTTTTCCATTTTTGTCTGCGCGTCAATCAGCTTGTCGTACAAAGCGCGCAATCCTTCCGAAATGGTTTTCGTGCCGGCGAGCACTGGCATGAAATTCGTGTCGCCCTTCCAGCGCGGCACGATATGAATGTGCAAATGATCGACCACGCCCGCGCCGGCGCACTCGCCCAGATTCAAACCGACATTGAAGCCTTGCGCTCTTGTCGCCGCGCGCAACAGCGCCTGGGCGTGCGTCACCAAATTCCAGAGTTCAACGATTTCATTTTCGCCTAACGACGAAAGATCCGCCGTTTTTCGATAAGGCACCGCCATCAAATGGCCGACCGAGTACGGGTAACGGTTCATCATCAAAAACGCCGTTTTCCGCCGCGTGATCACCAAATGGGCGGCGTCATCGCTCGCCCGCGCCGCCGCCGTGAGAAACTCCAGGTCGCGCGGCTCCTTCTCGAAATATTCCACCCGCCACGGCGCCCACAGCGTTTCGATTTCTTTCTTCGGAAATTGCTCCATCGACATCTACCGACTGCGCGCGAGACTAAAATGCCACTCGGGAAAGTCGAGCATTTTGCGCCGCTAGTGCGTGAGCAAAACGTAATTGGGGCGACCTAGATTTTTCCGCTGCCCAGATTCAAACCTGCGCGTTGAGTCACGCAACTCGCGCATCAACTGCGGCGCCTGGTTTGCCGGCACTGCGAGCGCATCAATTTTGCCGGAATTCCATTCCGCGACGGCCCTATCGGGTCTCAAAAAATGGGGCCGCGCCAGATAAAGTGGCAATCCTTCGTCAGTCGATCCGACCGCTTCATAACGCCAATGCTTTGCTGCCGCTTGTTCGCGCACTTGCCGGCCGAAGATCGACAATGCATCGCGATGATCACGATAGCCGGACACGACTCTGGTCGTCGCATAGCCGGCACTAAAGAGAATGGCCAACACTAGTGTCGCAGCGGCCCATCGAAAATTCCGTGCACGCTGTTTCTCGCCATTTAAGAACAGCGCCGTTTGAGCAGCGACCAATAAACAGAGCGGTGGAACAATTGGAAAAATTCGGTCCACTCTTTTCGAAGGAATCAACGACATGAAGACGAGACCACCGATGCTCCAAGAAATCAGCCAAAGCGTTGCCGGCGATATTCCTTTGAAGGCAGTGCGAACATTCCAGCGGCGCGAATGAAGATCGACAATTGCGGCTCCAATCAGGAGTGCGCTCCACGGAAAGAATTTGTGAAGCAAATGCGGGAGATAAAAAGAGACTGGTTGCGTGCGATGCACGTGCCTGCCGACCTCACCGAAGCGCGCGAGAAATTCGCGGACGATGACCAGTTCATAAAACCGCGGCACCCAAAGCCATCCGGCGATCACCCAAATCAAAAATATCGCGAGCGATGCCAACCACGGCCACGAACCGCACCACGCACTGTAGGGCCAGCCGTGCTCGCCACGCCGAAGCCCGTCGGCGCAGGCGGGTCGGCCGCGAGTCACTTGGAAAATCAAAATACCGGGAAGCAAAAAAGCATAAACGATCGGGCCTTTGATCAACATTCCGGCCGTCAGCAAACCAAGCATCACCCATCGATCCTGCGTTCGCCACGGCTCGCCGGTTCTGATTTTTCCCCAGATTAAAAGTCCGATCAAAAAAAGGACGAGCGCCAGCGGCATGTCGGAACGAACGAGCGTCGCCAAACGCGGACTCAACAAATTAAAACCGAAAGCCGCGAACGCGATCACGCCGGCAACATTTCCGTAAGCGCGACAAACGCTTCGAAACAACATGAACGCAATCAGCGCCGCGCACAGCAGCGAAGGCAGTCGCCAGGCCACATCCCAGGATCGTGTAATCATAAAAATCGCGGTTGAAATCCATCCGGTCAGCGGTGGCTTGGTCGCGAGGCCTTGATCATCAGAGGTGCGCTGGTAAAACCAATGTCCCTCCGTTACCATCTCGTATGAGGTCCACGCCTGCTTCGCCTGATCGTAACCGTCGAGTTCCCACGGCAGGTTCGTGACTGAAAACAAAACCAGCATCAGCGCACCGAGCGCCCAGAATGTTCGCTTGTTCTCTAGCACCCCCTCTGTCATTCCGAGCGGATCTTTTGTCATGTCGATCTAAGCGATTTCGGCGAGGATCGCTGTCGCGGCTCGCTCGCTCGCGCCCGATTCGCCGAGCTGCACCGCAATCTTGTCGAATTCGGAAACCATTCGCTCACGCGTCGTTGGATTATCGAGCAATTGAGCGATGGCTTTGGCCAGATCTTTTGGTCTCGCGCGATGTTGAATGAATTCCGGAACAATTTCTTTATCGGCGAGCACATTCGGCATGCCGAGATATTTTACTTTTACGAGAAGCCGCCCGGCAAAATAAGTCGGCCACGCAACCTTGTAGATCAGCACGAACGGCATTCGAAAATAAGCCGCTTCCAGCGTCGCGCTTCCGGAAGCAACAATTCCGACATAAGCGTGCTGCATGACCTCCGCAGTTTGGCCGACTTTGATCTCAAACCATTGTCGATCCTCTGAGTTCAAAATTCGCGTGATCTCGCGAGCCAATTCATCAGACGCGGCTGCAACTTCGAAACGAAGATTTTGTTTCGATCGACGGAGTTCACGCGTGGTCTCGATCAGAGTCGGAAAAATCTTTTTCACTTCTCGCGCACGGCTTCCCGGAAACAAGCCGATCAGGTTCCGATCTCGTTCGATGTCGATCTTCCTTGCAGAGCCATAGCCCTGCGAAGGCTGGCGCTCGCGCAGTCGTTCGATCATCGGATGACCGACGAAGATCGTGCGCAATCCACTTTCGTTGTAGAGATCAGCTTCGAAGGGAAAGATGCAGAGCATTAAATCGAGCCAGCGCGCCATTTTTTGGATGCGGCCGCGGTTCCACGCCCACACCTGTGGGCTGATGTAATAAATGACTTTTTGCAACGGCGCCTGCTTCCGCAATGCGCGGGCGAGGCGCAAATTGAATCCCGGATAATCGATAAGCACGACCGCATCCGGCTTGCTCTTTTCGATCTCGTGCAATGTCGCGTGAAATTGTTTTCGAAAGTAGCCGTAATGTTTGATTACTTCCCACAGTCCGAGCACACCGGACTTGTCGATCCAGTTTTGGAAATTTGTGCCGGCGACGGTTTTCATCTGCGGTCCGCCGCGTCCGATGAAACGAAGATCGACATCAGCGCTGCGCAGCGCGCGCATCAAAGCCGCTCCGTGATTGTCCGCGCTCGCCTCGCCCGCGACAAAATAAATCGTCTTAGCCACTCGATCCGATTCGCTTGGTAATTTGCACGGCCAGCTCGAGCGCGGCGGTCGCTTGAAATCCGGAGACGCGCGGCTCGCGGCCGGTGCTTGCGCATTCGATGAACGAGACAAGTTGCTGCTTCAACGGTTCCTCGCGTTCGATCGGAACCTTGTCGCGCGTAATCTTTCCCGACTCGCGCCGATAAATCTCGCCGCTTTGTTTTTCGTAATCGAGCGAGAGATACGCGTCTTCCTGAAAAACGCGGATCTTGCGCATCCGCTCTGGACTGATTCGACTCGAAGTAACATTTGCCACGCAACCGTTTTCGAAACGAATCCGCGCGTTCGCGATGTCTTCGCCGCGACTCAAGACCGGCACGCCGATGGCGTCGATGTTCTGCACCGGCGATCGGACGAGATGCAGAATGATCTCGAGATCGTGAATCATCAGATCAAGCACCACGCCAATGTCGGTGTTGCGGTTTGGATAAGGCGAGAGTCGGTGCGCTTCGATAAAGCGCGGATGCGTCAGCCGCGTTTCGAGGGCGCTTAAGACCGGATTGAATCGCTCGACGTGACCGACTTGAAGGATCAATTGATTGCGTCCCGCCAATTCCGCCAGTTTGGTCGCGTGCTGCGGATTTTCCGTGATCGGCTTTTCGACGAGCAAATGTTTGCCACGCTGCAAAAGCGAAACCGCGATTTCGTGGTGCGTATTCGTCGGCGTCGCGATCGAAGCCGCGTCGACGAGCTCAGCAAATTCATCGAGCGATTTGGTCGCAGTCGTGCCGTATTTTTTTGCAATCGCGTTCGCCCGCGCAAGATCGACATCGTAGATCGCGGTGAAATCCGCGGGCGGGATTTCAGAATAGAGCCGCGCGTGATTGCTTCCAATATGACCAACACCGACAACGCCAACGCGAAGTTTTTTCATTTGGCCGCGTTCTTCAGGAACCAGTCGTAGGTGCGTGCGATGCCGTCTCGAAGCGGAATCGTCGGGCTCCAGCCCAGCGCGCGCAGTTTGGAAACATCGAGAAGTTTTCGCGGCGTGCCGTTCGGTTTGGTTTTGTCCCAACTCAATTCGCCGCCGAAACCGACCACGTCGCAAATCAACTCCGCCAGTTCGCGAATCGAAATGTCTTCGCCACAACCAACGTTGATGATTTCGGGAGAATCATATTTTTCGAGAAGGTAAAGACAGCCCGACGCGCAATCGTCAGAGATAAAGTTCGCCCCGTACTCGTGAGAAAATGCCTGGCAAAGCTTTACGCCGGCAATTTTTGCGATGGCGTAAGCTTCGTTCGTCGGCTCGAGCGGTCCGGTGAGTAATGCGCTCTCGGGGATCGGCGGCGGCGCGAGCTTGGGATAGATGCAGGAGCTACCAAGAAACAGAAGTTTGCGTGCGCCATTCTCGTAGGCCGCGGCGATGACATTGTTTTGAACGCGCAGATTTTCGAGCAGAAACTCAACCGGGTAATCGTTGTTGGCTTTGATTCCGCCGACTTTTGCGGCCGCGAAAATTACGATCTCCGGTTTCTCTTTCACAAAAAACTTCGTCACCGCGGCATCGTCGCCAAGATCAAGCTCGATCCGATCGCGCTTGAGCAAGTTCGTGAAGCCCGACGCTTCGAGCGCCCGCGTCAGGGCGCTCCCTACCATGCCCCGGTGACCGGCAACAAAAATCTTGTCTGACTTCTGGATTGGCATATCCGGATTAGCATTTTCTTTTTTCCGCATTTACGCAATCCTCACCTTCCTCCGGTCCGCTGGATCGCGCCTCTCGATCCAAAAACGATCGGGCTATCCCGACTTGCGGATTGTCGATCTTGCCAGCAAGCGCGTCTTCTATCTCGATCCGAAACTTTACGCGGCGGGAAGTCGTGATAGCTCTTTCCGCACATTTTATTTCGAACCGAAACTCGCGACCAACAAAGTGCGCGACGACGCGGTCCATTTCGTTGTCGGCTTCGAGCACGAGCCGCGGGAAAGGTACGCCAGGTGGAGATTTACCCGCTGGGACCTGGTCGATCTTTGTCAATTCAAAGTGAAACTCAAGGCCGAGTTCCAAGGCAGCAACCGCGATATGTATCGCGAGGAAGCGATTGTGGCCTCGAGCGAGAAGCAATAGTCGTCGGCTCGACAGCGCATCGGCCTGCCGCTACAATATTAGTCCAATAATGATAACAAAGGCGGCGGAAACGTTTCAGTTCGATGCGATTGACGATGTGGTGAGCGACATCGCCAAGGGACGCATTGTCATCGTGACGGACGATGCCGACCGTGAGAACGAGGGCGATCTGGTGATTGCGGCGGAGAAGGTGACGTCGGAAGCGGTTAATTTCATGGCGACGCACGGTCGCGGTTTGATTTGCGTGCCGATCTCGAACGAACGCGCCGAGCAGCTCGGTTTGCAACGCATGGTGACGCAGAATCGCGAAGCGCAGCGGACGGATTTCACGGTTTCAGTGGACGCGGCGCGCGGGGTCACCACCGGCATCAGCGCCTACGATCGCGCGACGACAATTTTGGCGATCGCGAATCCGCACTCATCGCCGGACGATCTGACTCAACCGGGACATGTGTTTCCGTTGCGCGCCAAAGACGGCGGAGTGTTGCGGCGCGCCGGTCACACTGAAGCGGCCGTCGATCTTGCGCGCATGGCTGGATTGCAACCGGCGGGAGTGCTTTGCGAAATTTTGCACGACGACGGAACTATGGCGCGTTTGCCGGAGCTAATGGAGTTCCGGAAAAAACATGGCCTCCGAATTTGTACGATCCAAAATCTCATTGCCTATCGCCGCAAACGCGAAAAATTGGTTGAGCTCGAGCAAGTGATAAAATTGCCGACTGATTACGGCAATTTCGATTTGCACTTGTATCGCGCGACGCTGGACGGACTGCATCATCTCGCGTTGGTCAAAGGCAAGATCGACAAGAACAAGCCGACACTGGTGCGGGTGCACAGCGAATGTCTCACCGGCGACGTGTTTGGATCACGCCGGTGCGATTGCGGAAACCAATTGCACGCGGCGCTGTGTCAAATTGCCGAGGAAGGAAACGGCGTCCTGGTTTACATGCGACAAGAAGGACGTGGGATCGGTCTGGCGGCAAAAATCCACGCTTACAAATTGCAGGAAGAAGGACTAGACACGGTGGAAGCGAACGCGAAACTCGGCTTGCCGCCGGATTTGCGAGATTATGGACTTGGCGCGCAAATTTTATTCGATCTCGGCGTGCGGCAGTTTCGATTCCTCACGAACAATCCGAAAAAAGTAGTGGGCTTGGAAGGTTACGGGTTGGAAATGGTCGAACAGGTCCCGATTCGAACCGCTACGAATCCGCACAACGAAAAATATCTCGAGACCAAGAAAGTAAAGCTGGGACATTTGCTGTAACCAGCGCCGGGCGCCGCCGGAGTGGTTTTCTTCGCGAAAAAGCTCCTCAGCCGGAGAGGCGTCGGCATCGGTAAACCAAGGGCAAGTGCGGACTCGCGTTGATTGGAGACCTGAGCTATATCTTCCGACCTTTTTCATGAGGCGTTATCTCCCGTTTATCATCGTAATTTTTGTCGCACTGATAGCGGTCGGAGGGGGCGCATACTTTTACGGGGCTAAACGTTCCGCCAACCCGACACCGAAAATTTCCAAGACTGAAACTCTGCCATCCGGTGAGTCGATCCATGCTCTCGGCCCGGCGGACGCGGCGATCACATTGGAAGAGTTCGGCGATTTTCAATGTCCTCCTTGTGGCCAGCTCTCCGAACCAATTAACCAACTGCAAAAGCAGTACAATCTGCGGGTCATCTACCGCGAGTTTCCATTGCCGAACCACGTCCACGCGCGCGAAGCAGCCTTTGCCGCTGAGGCCGCCGGACGCCAGGGACGGTTTTGGCAAATGCACGATCTGCTCTATCGCGAGCAGGCGGTTTGGAGTAAATCGACTGACGCGCGCGCGCTGTTCAACGCCTACGCGGGAATGCTTCAACTGGATCTGGGCCGCTTCAAAAAGGACGTGGACAGCAGCGAAGTCCAGCAGCAAGTCGAGCTCGATCAACATCGCGGAGCGGCGATCGGGGTAAAAACGACCCCCACTATTTTCGTTAACAATGAAGCCCTTACGTCCGAGCAGATGAATCCAGCTGAGCTGCCCGCGGTCGTCGAAGCAGCCGTGAAAAAAGCCAAGCCCTCTTCATGAAATCCCGCGAGCGTCAGCCTGCAGGATCGACAATGAGTTGCTCGCGCGCTCAAACCATTTTTTATAGTGCGGCTGCTTTGATTTCCTTACTCGGGTTGGCCGAAGCTACTTATCTCACGGTCGTCTATTTGTCGGGCGAAACCGCGGTTTGCGGCGGATCGGCTGACTGCTTTCAAGTGCTGGGCAGCAGTTACGCGAAGATCGGCAACATTCCGGTGAGCGGTTTGGGCGCGCTCGCTTATTTCAGCGCTTTCAGTTTCGCCACTTTTGCCGGATTCGGTTATGCCCGCGCTCGAAAATTTTTCAGCTGGACCGTGATCGCCATGTTTGGCATGACGCTCTGGCTGCTTTTCGTTCAGGCTTTCCGCCTTCACGCGTTCTGCCGATATTGTTTGTTTTCCGCCGCCCTCATTTTTTTGCTGACTGGTTTGGTTGTAGCGCGTCCTGTAGCCGAAACGCAGAGGAATTAATTTTATGATGGCCCTACTCCTCGAATCAAAAAATCACCGCCTCGCGTGCGTTTGCTCAATTGCTTTGCTCACGACGTTGCCGAGCTGCCAGAAATCCAAAATCACGACCGCCCGGTCAAAGCGGCCAAAGATCGACGCGTGCGGCTTGATTACGAACGAAGAAGTCCAAGCTATTCAGGGCTCGCCGATCAAGGACATCAAAGGCAGTGAACAATCCGACGGCAGCTTTCGAGTCGCGCAATGTTTCTACAGCGCCCAGACCTTCAACAAGTCGGTCAGCCTTGCCGTAACGCAAAGCGATCCGGCATCGCCCAAGGCGCGCAATCCGAAAGATTTTTGGAAGGAAACATTCGGCCGCTACGAAGGAGAAGAGAAAGAGGAAAAAGGCGACCAGGAAAAGAAGGAAAGTTTGCGCGAGCAAGATGAAGAAAAGGGAAGACCGCCGAAAAAGATGGAAGGCATTGGCGATGCCGCTTATTGGACAGCGAATCGCATGGGTGGAGCGCTTTATGTTTTAAAAAGCGATGTCTTCATCCGCATCAGCGTGGGCGGACCTGAAAGCGAAGAGGCCAAGATCAACAATTGTAAGGCGCTCGCCGAAAAAGCTCTCTCTCGTCTCTAATCACGCTCGCGTGCTCTTGCCGGGACAGACTTGTTGGAGGATTAAAGAGCAATGTCGAATTTGATTTCCCCTCGCCCGCGCACTGCCGACACCGTCGTTGGCGGCAAACGACACTTCCCGATCGTGGCCAGCCAATTCAACGCCAGCTACGTTCAGGGTTTAATCAATCACGCCACGGCTGAATTGCGCGCGCTGATTCCCGGTGCAACGACGTCACTCCTGCAAGTTCCGGGCGCGTTCGAAATCCCGCTCGTCGTCCGCGAGCTCGCTTTGCAAAAACGCGGCGACGCCATCATCGCTATCGGCGTCATCTTAAAAGGCAAAACCGATCACGCGGAAAATTTGAGCCGATCGGTGACCGATGCGCTGCAACGAATCGCGGTTACTCACGGGGTCCCCGTCATCAATGTTGTCCTGAGCTTTGACGACGAGACCCAGGCGCGCGAGCGATGTCTTGAAAATGAAATCAATCGCGGCACCGAAGCGGCGCGGGCTGCGGTCGAGATTTCGAATGTGATTTCGAAGTTGCGGAGCAAATAAGCGATATGGGCAAACGGCGACGCGCGCGCGAAGCGGCCATCCAATATCACTTCTGGCGTGATCTCCAACACGGCGAAGCTCCCGAGCACATGGACGACTTTTGGGAATTTTGTCCGGTTAAACCGAACGTGCGTGAATTTGCCCAGCCGATCATCGAAGGGATGGTTGCGCACCTCCCAGAAATTGACGAACAGATCAAACGCTATTGCGAGAATTATAATCTCAACCGCATTTCCGCGGTTGATCGCAACGTCTTGAGGCTCGCCATCTATGAAATGCTTTATCGTGACGACATTCCGCCGGTTG
>WNGH01010495.1_pt1 | contig 10413 bp, 9 predicted proteins | sample 5400631 | NCBI WGS metagenome assembly WNGH01 (sample SAMN13153373, study PRJNA577476) | soil metagenome | isolation source: 115 cm soil or saprolite under Garry oak tree replicate 1 | place: USA:California | collected 2016-06-15 | reverse complement strand
CAGAGCTCCTTCGCGGGATCCGCAACGAGCAGAGATGGCAGATATGCCGGGATGGCGGAACTGGCAGACGCGACGGACTTAAAAGACGGCGAGCTTTGCCGCACGCGGGGATAGCGACGGGGACGGCGCTCGGGGAGCACGAAGAGCGCGAGCTCGTCGAGCAAGGCCTCGAGGCGCCGGGGCAGTGTGCCCGGCGAGGTGTCCCACGCCGCGTGCCAGAAGGCCCGGACGGCGAGAAGGCCGTAGCGATAGCTCAGACGCAGCGGCGGGATGCGGGCGCGCGGCGCCGCGCGGCTCAGCCTAGGAGCAGCCTAGGAGGGTGCTAACCCTTGCCCAACGGCAGAAAACCCTTGCCTTCGACGCCACGAGGGCAGTATCCCAGGCTCGAAGACAGGGATGGACCCCGTTCATCTGGGAAATGTCCGTTCACCTAGCCGCCCGTCTACGGCACTCCCAGGTGGCCCCGCTTCAGGCGACGAATTCCGCCCCGCCCGGCTCCCACTGGCCATTGCGGCGAAGCCATACGACGTGCAGTCGCTGCGGGAGGGTTCTGCATGGCTCCTCGAGCTGGATGAGAGTTGCCTCGACTTCGGCCACGGAATCGCCGGTGACGGCGCGGGGCACGTCGAAGGACCACCCTCCGTCAACGCTTTGCTTCTCATAGGCCGCCGCAGCAAGCCATGGAACCGTGGCGTGCTTACTGGCGATTCGCTGCAGTTCCTCGTTCGCGCGTGCCTTGAGGGTCTCTATCGCGGCTCCTACGAGGGTCGCGCCTAGGTGGGGTGGAAGAGCTGGGGACATGGGGCCCCTCGTACACCCTGGCTCAAGCTCGGTCTAGACGGGAGTCGCCTTCTACTTTCGCCTTTGGCGACTCGGTCGTCCAGCCCGCCGTTTTTCGGCGACTCGGAGTGATTTATCCCCCCTGGAGACGCTCCTGGCGGAAGCGGCTTCGCGTACCGACGGCGTGGACCTGCCCAGTTTCGTCGAACGGGAATTCCGCACCTTTCTGCGCTGCGGTCTGCTCGTCCACGGGTTTGCGCGCGTGCGATGCGAGCCGTGCGCGACACCCTCCTCGTCTACTCGCTCTGGTCGCTCGGCTGCCTCCCCGGAGGGCCGCTCGCGAAGCGAGCGCCGAGCGCGCGCACCGTCGCCTCCAATCGATCGCCGGGCACCGTCGGCATGACGATCAGTCGGTCGATGCCCACCTCGGTCGCGCGCTCGACCAGCTCGGGCGTCAGCGGCTCGAAGGTGGTGAGGGATATCTCGAGCGGCTCCGCCCCGCGGCCGAGCTCGACGCGCAGCCGCCGGAGCTCGCCGACGATCGCCGCCGTGCCGTCGACCGTGAGGCCGAAGCCGTACCACCCGCTCGCGAAGCGTGCGGCGCGCCGGAGCGCACGCGGGCTCCGCCCGCCGATGACGATGGGCGGATGCGGCCGCTGGCGCGGCTTCGGCTCGAAGCGGATGCCGTCGAAGGCCGCGAACCGGCCGGCGAAACGCGGCACCTCCTCGGTCCAGAGCACGCGGATCGCCTGCAGGTACTCGTCGGTGATCGCACCGCGCTCCTTGAAGGCAACGCCGAGCGCCCGGAACTCCGCCTCGACATAGCCGCCGGCGAAGCCCGCGATCAGGCGTCCACCGGAGACCAGGTCGAGCGTTGCGAGCGCCTTGGCGAGAAGGACCGGGTTGTGGTGCGGCATGACGAGGATGCCGGTCCCGAGGCGGAGCCGGCTGGTATGAGCGGCCACGTTGGCGAGGCTCACGATCGAGTCGAGGAAGGGCGTCTCGGGCGGCATCGGGACCGGGTTGTCGCGGATCGGCATGGCAACGTGCTCCGAGGTCCAGATCGACTCGAAGCCCGATTCCTCTGCGGCGACGGCGGCGCGCACCTGCAGCTCCGGGTCCGCGCAAGCACCGAAGTTGATCGCCCAGAGGCCGAGGCGCATCGGGTGGACTTGTGGCAGCGAGGGGACCGGCATGGAACACATCGCGCGTCCTTGGGTCGCAGTTGCGAGATATGCGAGACCCGAGGGGGTCCCGATTCACGAATAGACCGGGAACGTCTTCCCGAACATCGGGTTCCCGCTCTTGGATTGCTCCCGCGTCGCTTCGTCTTGGATGACGTCCCAGTGCTCGACGAGAAGCCCACCTTCGACCCGAAGGATGTCCGCCGCGATCCAGTTCACGGGTGCTCCGAATCCCGAGAACCGCCCGTGGACGATCACGATATCCCCGTCGGCCACGATCATCCCCGGCTCGTATTTCAGCGTCGGCGGGATGCTCTTGATAAGGTCGAACAGGCCGTCCCGCCCCGGGCCGATGTGCGCGCTGTGCTGAATATAGTCGGGCGACCAGAACCCTTCGGCCGCCGTATAGTCCCTCTTGTTGAAGAGGGCCTCGAAGGCCTCGAGGACCACCGCTTTGTTCTTTGCTTCTCTCGATTGGTTCACGCGTTCAGCTCCTCTCTCGAGGACCGGGCCGTTCCGTGCGGTACCACGCCAGACGGGGACCGCGGCTCGGCCAGACCAATTCCGAAGCGCTCATGTCGCGGGGCGCTCCTCGATTGCGTCGACACGATCAGGGTAGAAGGCGAGATGGTCCTTGATCTCGGCGACCGCGGCGTAAGGCGCCTCATAGGTCCAGACGGCATTCACAGATCGCTCCCCGCCAAGTGGGATGCTGTAGTAGGCACAGTCGCCCTTGTAGGGGCAGTAGGTGGCGTGGTCGGTACGCTTCAGGAGCGACAGGGCGACGTCTTTGCGCGGGACATACTGCACCTGCGCATAGGCCGCCTCGCGCAACGTCAGCGCGTCTCGAGTGTCAGCGATGATGCGCCCGGCGACCGACACGATTACCCGTGACGGGTTCCGCTCAATCGTGATCGGATGATCGGGCCCTGGGAGTGTCATCTGTCTTGCCGCCATGGTTTCGACCTCCATCTTCAGTGCAATCCGCCGAACGCCGTAGTGCTTTCACCCGTCAGCCATCCAGACGCCTCGGCGCCCGCGGTTGCACCGCCGATGATGGCGACGTGACAACGAAAAGGAGATGCAGTTTCGGTCTTGAGCGGCACGGTTGGCCAGCCTTTCGACGACGAGTCGCCGTCGGTTCGGAGCGCTACGCGGCTGTCTTGCCGCCGTCGGCCGCGAACGATGCCCCTGTGATAAAGGCAGCCTTGTCGGATGCGAGGAACACGATGGTCTGGGCGATCTCCTCGGGAGCACCGAGTCGGTGGAGCGGCACGGTCGCGACCAAGCCGGCCTTCCTTTCGTCAGTGCCGGTGAAGCGGTTCAGCATCCCCGTGTCGATCGGACCAGGGGCGACCGCGTTGACGCGCACGCCACGGCCCGCCACCTCGAGCGCCGCCGACTTGGTCAGCCCTTCGACCGCGTGCTTGCTGGCGGCGTAGACGGAGGCGCCGGCGGCGCCGGTGCGACCATAGGTCGAGGACACGTTGACAATGCTGCCGTGTCCTTGTGCCAACATCACGCGAAGTTCGTGCTTCATGCTGAGCAGCGTGCCGAGCACGTTGGTCTCGAAGGTGGCGTTGTACGTCTCCGCCGATTGCTCGGTCACGGGGCCGGGCTTGCCTTCGGTGCCGGCGGTGTTGACGGCCGCATCCAGCCTGCCGAAGCGAGCGACGGCCTTGTCGACCAACCCGCGCACGTCGTCCTCGCGGCGCACGTCGGCGCGCAGAAACACGGCTTCCGCGCCGAGCTCGCGTAGCTCGGCGACCACCCGTTCGCCTTCGTCGTCGCGTCGACCGGACACGACGACGCGAGCGCCTTCGGTCGCAAAGGCGCGTGCCGTCGCGCGGCCGATACCCGTGAGCGCACCGGTGATCAAAACGACGGGGGTCTTCATGAGCTCCTCCTCTGCGTGGGTTCGACGGACCGCACCGCGCGCGTCCCTCGAGTCCATCGCAACGGCCGTGCCATGCCAATTCCCACGCATCACATGCAGTCGAGGATCGTGCTCGAGCCGAAGTTTCAGCATTTGCCGAAACTTCAGCGTGGACCCGAGAGCCTGGCAGCGAGCGACTAGACGGCCCTGAAGCGATGCCGGTCGATTCCCAGCTTCCTGATCTTCGACTCGAGCGTCTGCCTGGGAATGCCGAGCTTGGCGGCGGCACCGGTGTGCCCCGAGACCGCGCCCGCGCTCTCCCGCAACGCCTCCTCGATCATCTCCCTCTCGCGCTCGACGAGGTCGGCGACCAGCGGAGCTCTCGTCGTGCCGGACTTCGGCTCAATTCGCGGAAGCCACGACTTATCGATCGAGAAGGTATCCCCGTCGCACAGGATCACACCCCGCTCGACGACGTTCTGCAGCTCGCGAATGTTGCCCGGCCAATCGTACGCCTTGAGCTGGTCCAAAGTGCTCTTCGACACGTGTCGAATGACCTTGCCGGCCTTCTTGGCGAACCGACCGATGAGGGACTCGACGAGCAACGGAATGTCGTCGACGCGCTCGCGCAGTGCGGGTAGTCGGATCGGGAAGACGTTGAGGCGGTAGAACAAGTCTCGACGGAACGTGCCTTCCGCCACGGCCGCGGTCAGGTCCCGGTTGGTAGCCGCGATGACTCGCACGTCCACCGACACGGTTTGGTTCCCGCCCACTCGCTCGAACTCTCGCTCCTGAAGAACCCGCAGCAACGCGACTTGGGTTGCGGGCGGAAGCTCGCCGACCTCATCCAGGAAAATCGTGCCGCCGTCGGCCGCTTCAAAGCGCCCCACACGCCGCTGCAGCGCGCCCGTGAAGGAGCCCTTTTCGTGCCCGAACAGCTCGGACGCAATCAGCGAGGCCGGAATCGCGGCGCAGTTCACGCGAATGAAGGCGCCGGCTGACCGCTTGGAACGATCGTGAATGGCATGAGCGATCAGCTCTTTGCCGGTTCCGGTCTCCCCCAGGATCAGGACCGTGGAATCAGTGGGGGACACTTTCGAGACCTGCGACAGCACCCGACGCAGCACCTCGGATGAGCCGACGATCTCGTCGAACATGGAAGAACGCACGATGTCTTCACGCAACGCGAGAGTCTCGTTTCGCAGTCTGTCTTCGCCGCGCTTGCGATCATCGATGTCGGTTCCCGTCGCATACCAGCGAACGATTCTTCCCTCCCCATCCAACAGCGGGTTGTAACAGATGAAAAACCAGCGGTACCTGCCGTCTTTTCCGAGGGCGCGTTGTTCGTGGCTGAACGGAACAGGCCTCGACAGTGCGCTCTGCCGTGCTTCGCGCAGCCTCTCGAGGTCCTCGGGATGAAAGATGCGCGCGCGATAATCCTCGGCTCGAACCTCCTCCAAGGACAGCCCGGTGTACTCGAGCGCCGCGCGATTCGTATAGAGAGGACGCCCCTCGGGACTCAAGACGATGATCGCTTGCGGAATGGCGTCGGTGATTCGGCGAAGCTCTTCTTGGTCCTGCCGCAGCGCGACTTGAGCCCGCTTCAGGTCATCGATGTCGGTGTTCGTTCCATACCATCTGACGATGTTGCCCAGTTCGTCACGCAACGGCTCGAATCGGAGCAGGAACCACCGATACTCCCCGTCGTAGCGTCGCATACGGGCTTCGATCTCACCCGCCTCCCCCGAAGATTGGAGGGCGGTCCACGTCTCCATCAGCGGGTCGAGGTCATCGGGTTGGAAGGCGGCTCTCCATCCCCAGCCGGAGGCCTCCTGTGGGGAAAGACCCGTATAGTCATACCATCGTTGGTTGTGGAACTCGTTGGAACCGTCTGGAAGATTGCACCAAGCCAGCACGGGGATCGTGTCAATGATCCTCCGTAGGTCAGCATCGACTCTCTTCGCCTCGGTGAGAGCGTTCTCGAGATCCTCTCTGCTCGGCGGCGATGCGACGTGCGTCACGCCTTCTCCAGTGTGATCAAGAGTCACCGCGCGACACCCCATAAAGGGCTGCTACCTGCAAGGCCCGCAACGGGGTCCTGGGTCAGGTTCGGAAGTCGTTCGGTGGCCGAGCTTCGCCGGAGCTCATGCATCGTCCACGGAACCGTCGCGCCCGATATGAGTCGGCCGGCTGCACGAGGGGCGCGCTGGCAGGCCGAAGGACCCCAGGCAGGCCCCGCCACCTCCGGGAGGCGGTTGGCGCCCACGACTCCCACGTGTTCCCCCATAGCCCCAGCGGTACGCCATGTCGAGATTGGCCCGAGCGTCACGCTAGTTCCGCATGGATGGCAGCTTGTGATCCGGAAGGACGCAGGCCACGGCCGCGTCGGCGCGTTCATGCTGCGGCACGGGTCCCAGCGCAGGCCGCCGTCGACGATGAACTCGGAGCCGGTCGAGAAGCTGGCCTCGTCGGAGGCGACGAACAGCACCAGGCGCGTGATCTCCTCAGGCTCGGCCACGCACGGAATCGCCATGATAGCTTCAGGCGCGGTCCGGGTACCTGACCGATGGCCGCTAAAGCTTCGCTTCGACCCCCGCTGTGCCGCTTCCCAGCAGCCGTAACCCTGGATCGCGCGCGCTACGGCGACGATCGCCAGGACCGGGTACCCTAAGCTATTGTTTTTCCGTGGGTTACCCAACTAGCGCGAGCGGTTCAGCACCAGGGCATCCGCAGAACCGCTTTCCGACCAGGGGGTTACCGACGACTTACACAGAGACTGACACACTGGGACAGCATTTCGTCCAAAACTCTTGGAAATTCGTACTATTCACACTACACGCGAGGCACTTAAAAGTCCGCGGCGGCTTGGGCTTTTCCGAAAATGGCTCGCGCCACCATCTCAACAATGGCGCCGGGCCGCCCGCCCCGCCACGAACGCGCTCACAAGAAAGGGGGGGGCCGATGCCGGCGTCCCTATCGATCCCTTCCCCCGCTCTCGAAGGGGCCCCCCTGCCCCATTTTTGCAAAGGACCCCCGCCCCCCGTATGCTCCGCAAGCTTAACCGTCGTCGCTCAGCGGGCGTGGCGGAATGGCAGACGCAGCGGACTTGAGGAAAACTTGAGTGCTCGCCCGGAAACGGGCGATGCAGAACTGCCCAAATTCGGGGAACCCTCTCACATGGCGATCCCGAGCCAAGCCCGGTCGCAACCCAACCGGGAAGGTGTAGAGACTAGACGGGCAGCACCTAACCCCGGGTTTCACCCCGGGCATGGTGAAGGGATAGTCCAGACCGCAAACCTGGCCTCTCTGCTCCCGAGTGCAGTGAGCCAGGACGGCGAAAGCCGTAGACGGTAAGAAAATCCGCGGAGCTTAACCGCTCGTGGGGGTTCAAATCCCTCCGCCCGCATACCCTCTTTCCCACCGGGGAAACAGCGGGCCACCATGTCCCTGCCCGGCGGGTCGGGCGGGATCGGCCAGTGCTTCACGTGGACGCCTCGATCGAAATTCTTTCGAGTGTTCTCAGGCACGACGCCAGCCGTTCACATATGAGCGTCGACGGATCAGAAGCGACCGATCAGGGTATCGCCAGTCCTGGTGACAAAGTGGAGCAGCTCCGTCTCCCCGCCCCCCTCGAAGGGGATCAGGCGCCCGACGCCGAGGTCGGCATAGCGGCGCACCGTGTCCGCGTCGAGGTGGACCGCCGGCGTGACGCTGATCTCGAACCCTGCGAGACCGCCCGGACGGCCGAGATCGCGAGCCGCCTGCTCTAGACCGGCGACGCAGCGCGCCGTCTCGTCGACATCGAGCGCGAATCCGTACCAGCCCGACGCATGGCGGAGCGCGCGCCGGAAGGCTTCGGGCGTGTGTCCGCCGATGACGATCGGCGGATGGGGCGACTGCGCGGGCCGCGGCCACGCCTGGACGCCGCGAAACGCGAAGAATCGACCGTGATACTCCGGCTTGTCCTGCGTCCAGATCGCGAGCATCGCCTGGAGGTACTCGATCGCGCGCTCCCCCTTGTCAGTGAACGGGATGCCGAGCGCGTCGAACTCGGCCTTCAGGAACCCGACCCCGAGGCCGAAGATGAGGCGCCCGCCGGAGACGACGTCGACGCTCGCGAGCTCCTTCGCCAGGACCAATGGATTGCGCTGCGGCAGGATGATGATCCCGGTACCGAGCTTCACGCGCTGGGTGTGCGCCGCGACGAACGCGAGCGAGACGGCCGGATCGAGAAGCGCGCTTTTCGGGTCGAGGTGCTGAGCGAGGCGGCGCCTCGATTGGTGGCCGATGCCGCTCGGCACGGGCGAGGCCGGCACCTGCGGGTCCGGGTCCGGCAGGACGATGTGCTCCCCCGTCCAGACCGACTCGAATCCGGCGGCCTCCGCCGCCTGTGCGACGCGGACCGCCGTCACGGGGTCGCTGCACGGTCCCATGTTGATGCCGAACAGGCCGAACTTCATCATGCGTACCCGCCCGACGCCTCGATGCGCTCGCCGGTCAGCCAGCCGGACTGGTCCGAGGCGAGGAACGCCACGGTGCGCGCGATGTCGTCCGGCCGGCCGGGGCGGCCGAGCGCCGTGCGTGCGACCATCTGCTTCGCGGCGTCGCTCGCGGCGTCCAACCCGATGGCTTCGGAGCCCTCGGTGAGGACGTAGCCCGGATTCACCGAGTTGACGCGGATGTTTTTCGGCGCGAGCTCCACCGCGAGCACACGGGTCATGGTGTCGAGCGCGCCGCCGATGTTGATGACGGTCCCGCCCGACGGCCCGAAGTGCTTGACCGCCTCCTGGGTCGCGAGAAGCGGGCCGAGGACGTTCGTGTCGAAGTGCCAGCGGTACTCGGCCTCCGTGACCTCCTCCAACGGCTGGAAGTGGTACACCCCGGCGTTGTTCACGAGCACGTCGAGCCTCCCGAACGCCTTCTTCGTCTCCGCGAAGAGCCGCCGGACGTCGCTCGACTTCGAGACGTCGCCCTGGACGGCGATCGCCGTGCCGCCGGTCTCCTCGATCTCGGCGACGACGCGCTCGGCGCCCGCCTTGCTCGACGCATAGTTCACGACCACCGCGGCGCCCGCGGCGGCCAGCTCCTTCGCGATCCCGGCGCCGATGCCCTTCGACGCGCCGGTCACGACCGCCACCTTGCCCTTCAGCTCGCTCATGATGCCCCTCCTTCCTGCGGATACTCGCTTCGACGATTAGACAATCGTCTCCGCAAGCAGCGTGCCGCCCTAGCAAGGCCCGAGAGCTGAAGGGCCATCCTGCGACTGGGATGCCGAAGTCGGCAATCGTGCCGACGTGTTCGGCACCAGCACGGACGTCACAGGACTTCGCGCGCCGGCCATGGGCCCATCGCCGCAGCGTGCGCCTGGCACGGCGGTTGCGAAGGACGGAAGCCGATGCTGCGCATCACCGACACCTTGCACGTGACCCCGGACGGCCGGGCCACCTGGACGCTGCGGTTGGAGGGTACGCTCAAGGACGAATGGGTCAGAGAGCTGCGGCATGCGTGGCGGCGCATCCGAGAGGCACAGCCTGGAGTTCCCGTCCGGGTCGAGCTTGCGGAAGTCCGTTTCGTCGATCCGGCCGGAAAGGTGCTGCTTGCCGAGATGTACCGCGACGGCGTCGAGGCTAGTCGCCGTGTATGCCACGGGACTTCACAGGCTCGGGCGGATCGGAAGCGCCACTCCGCTCGACTGGGCACGCCTGGTCCACTATTCGTCAGATGGCATCGCCCGTCCCGCGAGCGGACGGCGTATCGTCGCTGAGAATGGCGAAGAACGACGAGCTCTCGTCCGAGTCAGACGCCATCGCATCCACGGGGGGCACCACCCTGGCGGCGCGATTCCAGGCGCTGCTGTCCGTCGCCGAATCGATCAGCTCGTGTCGAGAGCCCGAGGAGCTCTTCGGCCGCCTGGCGGCCGAGCTGCAGCGGGTCGTGCGGTTCGACTTCATCGGCGTCGTGCTCTACGACCCCGAGCGCGGCGTCGTGCGGGCCGCGAGGCTGGAGACCGGCAGCACCGCGCTCGTGCCCCGCGAGGAGGAGGTCGCGACGGAGACGCCGCACGCGATGGTGATCGACTCGCAGCAGCCGCTCATCGTGCCGGACACCGGTGCTGAAACGCGATGGCCCGAGAGAATGGCGGTGATCCGTAAAGACGGTATCGCAAGCTTCTGCGTCCTCCCCCTCACGACCATTCACACGCGACTCGGCACACTCGGATTCGCGCGGCGCGACCACGCGACGTACACCGACGCCGAGGTCCAGTTCATGGGCGAGGTGGCGAAGCTCGTGGCCGTCGCGATCGAGAATGCCATGGCGTTCCGGGAGATCGCGCGACTCAAGGACAAGCTCGCCGAGGAACGCCTGTACCTCGAGAGCGAGATTCGGAGCGAGCAATCGTTCGAGCACATCGTCGGCGACAGTCCCGCGCTGCACCGGACGCTCCAGCAGGTGGAGATCGTCGCACCGACCGATTCGACGGTCCTGCTTCTCGGCGAAACGGGCACGGGCAAGGAGCTGCTCGCGCGGGCCATCCACGACCGAAGCCACCGCCGCGACCGCACGTTCGTGAAG
>WNGH01008402.1_pt1 | contig 10414 bp, 8 predicted proteins | sample 5400631 | NCBI WGS metagenome assembly WNGH01 (sample SAMN13153373, study PRJNA577476) | soil metagenome | isolation source: 115 cm soil or saprolite under Garry oak tree replicate 1 | place: USA:California | collected 2016-06-15 | reverse complement strand
GAGGTCGCGCCGCGCTACCGGACGCGGGTCTGGTACCAGCCGACCTACGCCCGGCGCGATCAGATGGCGCGCTACCAGGCCGAGGGCTACCAGGGCTGCATCGGCCGGACCCTGGACCGCATCTCGGTCTTCCCGGATGGGCGATGCTACGTCTGCTCCTACCTGTTCGATACCGACCTGTACTTCGCGCAGATGGACGGCGACCGGGTGCGGCTCAACCACGGGGAGAACGAGTTTGACTTGTTCACCAAGCCGCTCGTGGTCAGCTCGTGCGGTGATTGCAAGGCTTTGGCCTGCCTGGGCGGCTGCCCGGCTGAGGAGATCGTCATGGGCGCCAGCTCCTGCGCGGCCTACGAGGACATCGTGCCGGTCTGCCGTCTCTGGAAATCCAGCGCCAAGCCAGAGGAATGACCAAAGGAGGACGAGAAGGGCATGATGGAAACCATCATCGAGCCGCTGCGCTCGCTCGACTGGGAAGACACTGACACAGTAGAGGCTGCCACAGTCAAGGCGCTCGCGATGCTGACCTCGCAGCGACGGATGCTCCGCGACATCCTGCTGGACCTCCCCGAGCGGCCTGACCTGCTCGGCCTGTGCGAGCACTACGACATTCTCGACAAGATCGTCCTGCACGACGACCCGTCCGGCGTGCGGGTGCGGCTGCACGTCTTCCTGCCCGGCTACTTCGACCGGCCGCACAATCACCGCTGGTCGTATGCCAGTGCCATCCTGCGCGGCCAGTACCGGCATTACCTGTTCGGTGACGCCGACTTGGATGAGTCAATCGACCCGGCCAGCCTCAAGGCACTCATGGTCCGCGACGAGCAGCCCGGCAGCGCCTACGCCCTGCACCACACCATGGTGCACGCCGTGGTAGCCGAGCCGTACACGGTATCCCTCGTCATCCGCGGACCAGCCGTGAAGGACCGCTTCCTGGTCATGGACCGCAAGACAGGCCAGAGCTGGTGGCAGTACTGCGCCAGCCATGAACCGGCTTACGACGCGGAACAGAAGCGCATGACCGTCGAACGGCTCGCCGAACTGACGACCTCACTGCGCGAGTGGGATTTGTTCTAGGCCGCTGGCAGGACCAAACGCTCCCGCGAACCGATGACCGCGTACAGCTCGGCGAGCGTCGGCATCGGCTCGTGGTGAGCACGCTCACAGCGCAACGCGCCGCTGGCACACGCCAAAGTCAGGCAATCCTCCATCGGCCAGTCATGCAGCAGGCCGTAGATGAGACCACCGGAGAACGCAGCACCGGCACAGTGAGTATGACGAACCCTCACGCGGAAAGCCGGACTCGCAAGCTGCTGATTCTCGCTGAGGGCCACCGCGCCCGCCGCCCCGGCGGTAATCACAACCCAGGCGGCACCAGTCGCCGTCAGGACTTCATGGGCAACTCGCGGTGCGTCCGCGCAGGCCGCCTCGTCGGCGTTGCTCTGTATTATCAGGCCCGCGTAGCCGCGCACCGCGGCGATGACCGTAGACGACAACTGCGAGCCGCCCAGGTTGACCAGCAGCGGGACACCGGCCGATCGTGCCGCCTGAATCGCGCAAGCGGCTGATGCCTCAATGAGCTGGTAGCAGTCGATGTAGGCAAACGAGGCGCTGAGAAGCGGCGAGAGATCGACCGCGGTCAGGGCATCGCTCACACCGCGCAGGTGCGGGAACCAGGTGCGCGTGCCGTCATCGTCGGCCACTACGACGATCCGCGGTGTAGTCGTGTCCGTTTTCACCCTGGCCGTGGTACTCACGCCGTAGCGTTGCAACCAGACGCCGACCTCGCTCCCCTTCTGGTCGTTCCCTATGTCGTTTGCGAGCAGCAGTGTCGGCACGCCCAGTGCGGTCAGCATGGCGGCCGCCATAGGCGCATCGGCAGCGATTGAACGCGCGACATCCAAGACTTCGGCACCGTAGTTGGCCAGCGGGAAACGCGGTACCTGCCACAACTCGGCGGCAGCGAGGTAGCTGAAGCACACCACCGGCTGGGACGTCCGGCTCATCGGTTACCAGCCGTAGACTGAGAAGTGCTCGCCTGCGGCAACGTGGTCGAGGGCCACACGGCAGTAGTCGATCATGTGGTCAGGCAGAGCATCGAGCGGGACCCAGGCAAGTTCGCTGCACTTCTCCGGCTCGCGGTTCTCCGGCGTGCCATCCCACTGCCGGACAGTGAAGAAGAAGGCGGCCCGGCCACCACTCGATGAGCTGTGCATGATGTGGGCGAACTCGACAACCTCCGGCGCGATGGTCACGCCGACCTCTTCCTTGGCTTCACGGATCAGCGCCTGCACTACCGATTCACTGGCTTCGAGGTGGCCCGCTGGCACGTGCCAGGCTCCGTCCTCGAAGCCGGTGTTATGGCGACGCCCGAAGAGGACCAGCCCTTCCGGGTTGAGCAGGAGTAGATGAACATCGCCGGTGAGCTTATGACGGCGGGTGTCGGAGCTGCGGGCAGTTGATGCGGTATTGGACATAGTATTCCTTTACTGTCCGCCTGATAATGCGATTCTAATTGTACTACCCTGCATAAGGCGACATTATGCATGTCATGCATGTGATAATCAGGCGCGTTCAGGTACCCGCATCAAGAAGCGATTTTACAATGGCGTTGATATCGGTACCAACACCATCGAGTTCGAGTGCATCGCGGATGTACTTGCGTTGTCGCTCGAACCGGACGTCCGGCAGAGTGGTCGTGCAGGCTACACGCTCCGCTCGCTCGGCGAGAACGACGAGTCGCGTATGTTCGGCATCCTTAGGGTCGTATTGCGGGATGGGAAGCTGGAAGACGTACTTGTCGAAGTCGCGTGCGTTGTGCTCGCCGCGTGCCTGCATCGGGCTGACAGCAGCCGTTACGACTGTTGAGTTCAGAATGGCAGTGAGGTATCGCGCTTCATCATGGCTGGCAACGGGTGCCCAGTAAAGCTTGTGTTCGATAATTGCCAGTGAGTTTGTCACGGTAGCTGCGGCCAGGTAGGTGCCGCTGGCACTGTAAGCAACCCTGTACTTGGCCACGGGGAACTGACGGCTCAAGTCACGGTGGTAGTCAAGTCGTTGTTTGAGGCTGAGGCGCTGGCTGCGGCTGCGGCGGTGCTCGATCCAGGTTGCCTCGGCTTTGTGCCACCAGTCCGCAAGGCCGGGATGCCTGCCGAGTAGCGCATCGCCGAGGCCCAAGAGGCGCTGGCCGTCCCAGGGGATGACTGCTTCTAGTGGCTTGAGGCGCCGGAATGGGAGGATGGACTCGCCGAGGAGTATGGGAAGGATGAATTCTTCTTCGACAGCCCCGTGGAGTTCACGCAGGTGTCTCCAGGGTTCCCTCTCTCTTGGGCTACGCCGACTCCGAACTGGGCGCTGGCCTGCCACCCGCCCGAAGGGAGCCTGGTCGGGTTCTACGAGGAAGAGGACCCGCGGGAATACGGTTGCGCCAGCGCTGACCCTGTCGGCATAGGGTGAATGCCGTCCGGTCGACCACGGCTCTGTATCCAGTTTCGAGATGCTCTGCTCAGCTTCGGCCCAGGTGGCCCCTTGGGTGTCGAACCGTCCGGCCATCACTTTGGATCTTTCAGGCATAGGCACGGGGCCAGCGTCAGGTCTTTGGCGTCGGCCGAAGATCACGCCGACGGCTAGCGGGAAGAACGACGGCTTCACCCTGTGCAGGTCCCAGGCCTGTGTGAAGGCAACGTTTACCAGTTCGGCTCCAGTGACATAGCTGCCTGAGCGGAAGCCTGCGTGCCGTCCACGCGACTGTTGGCCGGGTCTGGGCAGGACTGACCACGGCATGACGTATCCGAAATGGCCCGCGGGCTTTAGGTACAGTTCGATACATCGGGCTACGAAGAGAGCGGCCAGTTCCTGGCTGGTGGCGGCAGCGCCGCCAGCCCACAGGCCGCGATCGCTGCTCATCTTGCTAAACGAGAGCTGCTGCCGCTTGGTCATGTAGCGGTAGACCAGCCATGGCGGGTTGCCGACAAGTATGTCCACACGGTTGGCAGGCCGCGCCAGCCAGGCCGGCCGTGCGAGGTTCCGGACGTAATATCCCCAGATGTGGTCTTCCTCGTCGTCGTGCAGATGGCACATGTTCGCGAACGTCTGCATCAGTACCTCGCGGTCATCTTCGTGAATGCTGAACATCTCGAAGGTGTCGTCCAACAGAGGGACCGGGGACTTCGGCTCCCGTGAGGTAGCAAGGTGCGCGAGTCTCGCGACGAGGAGGTCGAAACGGGCAGTATCGGCGACGATACGGTCAGGAAAATTGAGCTGTTCTGCGAATTCTGGCTGGCTTGGTGCGGCTGCTCCGGTGACGAATGAATCCGGGTCGAGCCTGGTGGAAACGCTCAGGCCCTTATAATCGTACGTGAGCAGGTCGATTTCCTGTCCCCAGCGTAGAGAGTCGCCGAGGAAGACTGGCACTGTGAAGGCCTGCCGGCCTTGAAGGCGCTGATTGCCGATTGCTAGAAGGTAGGTAACCCGTGCCAAGGCGACCGCTACCGGATGCACGTCGATGCCGAGAACGTGCGTCACTAGCCCGCTGATGGCCTCGGCTGTTGTCTTGCGTTCGCTTTCCGCCTCTGCTAGATATGACCGGATAGCGTGGAACAGGAAGGTTCCGCTGCCGCAGCTAGCGTCCAGGACACGCTGATTGAGCGGATCTTGCACAGATTCAGCGATAATTGCTTCCGCGAGCCAGTCCGGGGTGTAATATTCGCCAAGTTGATGTCGTGTGGCTTGCGGGATGATCGATTCGTATAGGTGTTTAAGGACATCATGTTTGACCTGTCGCCAGTCGAAGCGGCAGAGGCGCCGGGCTAGCGTCTTAACGAATTGTTCACCCTCTGGCACCTCGGTTATCCAGCCGAAGAAGTCATCCTCAACTACGCCTGTGATCTGCGCCTGAGTGAACAGAGTGCCAGACATGAGTGCGCGTGCTGTGATTTCAGGTTCATCCAGCCGGATGTCTAGAACCGCATGACCGATCACCTTCGCGGTGGCGACCAGCAGCGTATGATTGATGAAAAGCAAGTCGTTGTCCGCGAAGCTGGTACCTGACGCGGTGGTAAGAAGTTTGGCCCACATGCGCCGCTTGACTTTTACCGTGGGCAACTCGCGATTCGCCTGATAGATACTTGTCAACTCCGCGGCGTCAAGCTTGTAGGCTGGACTCTGGGAGCCGAGCTTACTTTCGATAACGTCGCGGCCTGGCGCGACGTTATGGCCGGTAGCAACAATCGCTTCAAGCCAGCCAAGCAGCTTCCCGGGCGCCGCGGGATCGGCCGTCTGCATATCCACCAGTTCTAGCTGGCGGCCGAGTGTATGGTAGAGGAACCACGTGATCCCATCGGTTAGCAATGCGGCGTAGCGTTGGCCGGCATAAGCCGCGCGTTTGGATATGGCGTCAGCGAGTTCTCGCTCCGCCACCGCTCGTATGGCGGCATGACTCAGGCTGCTCTCGACGCTGATAACGACCTGTCCTGTGTCGATGGCGATCATCCCGCTGCGTCCATCCTCCGGCGTGGGGATGATCCTGAGATCGCCCTGACCGAGGTTCAGGTCGCCAGAGAACAGGAGCGCTCTGACATTGGCGTAAACGCCAGCCGTGTCCCGCGCTCGACGGCGATCCGCAAGCTGGCGCACCAGCTCCGACAAGTTCGCAGATGGGCTAAGTTCAGGCCAGCGCTCAAGTATCCGTCCCGCAGGAGCCGCGTAGACTTCCGCGCCTCGGGCGAGTTCCTGGTTCTCGGCCTGCGGTGGATTCCACCTGATCACGCCGACGGCCTTCTCCATATTGCCCTTCAGTACGGGCGCGCCGCTGAGGCCATGGAGCGACAGCCCGGCCATTACCTGCCAGCAGACAAGCGAGATGCCGCTGGCCCCATTTGGCATGGGAGCATCGGGCCACATCACCATGCCTGAGACCGCAGCAAGGTGCAGCTCGGGCATTGCGGCAGGAGCGCCCGGCGCCACGAAGGGGTCGTGACTGGCAACATCACTCGTCAACGGCACTGGATCGAGTGAGTCCGGCAACATCCGGCTCAGTCGCAGCAAGGCAACGTCGTCGTTCTCATCCCAAGCCTCGACGATGGCGTCGCTTGTTCCATGTTGCCATGCGCATCGCACACGCGTTATCACGTCCGGCTCGAAGTCGTCGTCATGTACGCAGTGAAACGCGGTCAGGGCCAAGTGCCGGGTTACCGCGAAGACGCTCCCCAGCTGCCTCCTGGACCCGGCTGCACTCAGCCGTCCCACCGCTAAGGTCATCCTGGGTGGTCTCCTGGTGCTTGGAGGACTATCTTGGCCGAGAAGGTCGCGCCGGCCGTCGCCTTCGCGATAACGACGCCTGCTTCGGCCTGCACCGCAATGCCGAACTGGATCTCGACCGTCCCAATCCGCAAGCCAGAGTCGTCTTGCTGATGCAGTACTTTCCCCAGCCGTGAGCGGAAATGGTCAGCGACTTCCGCGATGCTGTCAGCGATCTCGCTGGCCCTGGACTTGAACTCCTCTGGGACCACCGCGCGAGGCGCAAGATCACCAGAAGTCTGCGCCGGGCGCACTTCGAGCAGGATCTCAGGGCCAGGGCTCGCGGCCGATCGCGACTTGCTCATCTGCCTCCTGCGCACGTAGCCAAGAAACTGTCTAAATCACACAGTGAGATACAGATCGCGTTCGGTCAATACCTGGCTATCTGCGACCCCCAGTAATAATTGGCACATACCGGCGATAGTTGGCGCCAAGATCATCTGACTCGTGGATCATCATCTGAGCCGGTGCGCGCCCCGATGGCCGTCGGGATCCCGTTCAGCAGCCAGAGTGGACACCGCTCGAAGGGGATGTAGATCACCTTGGAGATATGATCTCGACGCGCATGGCCGACCAGAGCGAGGAGGCTCGGTCGTCGCCATCCCGCTACGTAACTCATCGTTGTCGTCAGATGCAGCAGCCATTGTCCAGGAGAGGAGCCTCTCCGAGGCGGTCCAGAAGATACCTTCCAGTTCATGAACCCGAACCCTTGGCTAATTGCCATCGTCCCGGTCATACTGGCGGCCGTTCTCGGCGCCGTGCTGTCTCCGAGCATGGCAAGAGCGGTCCTCGCGCTTGCCAGGGCACGGGCGCAGCGGGTCAAGTACGTGCCGGTGAGCGGTACTCACCTCTACGCCAACGGCGTGCCGCTCACCGAAGAGCAGTTCCGGGAAGCGTTCGCCGCGATGAACGCCGACCTCGACCGGCTGTCGCCGCCCGCCGAGCGCAGCGAGTGGGAGATGAAGCAGCAGTACGCGGCTGTCAATCGCTTCTCCGTGCTTGCCAGCACGTTCCCGCATGCCTACCCGATCCGCAGCAACGCAGATGATGCGTGGGCCTGGTACCAGGAGAACAACCCTTATGCTGCCTCCGACCTGCCCCGAGGGACAGGCTGGAGGTTGCAGCCACCGGGCGACATCGTCACCGACTGGAGCGAGTAACCACGCGATGAGGACACGACGTGAAGCCCAGCCGCAGCAGTAGTAGCCGCACAATGGCAGGGCACCGCCTGCGGCGGACAGCCGAGCTGGTTACCGGGGTACTCATGATCATGAGCATCGCGGGCTACGTGGCGTTGTCTTTCACCGTGAACGGCCTGCCGGCGTACCCCCTGGCCGGCTGGGTTGCTGTGCTCCAGCCCGCTACCGCGTCCAACGCGGACACCGTGCAGATCCTGGTGCAGGCACGAACTCAGGGCGGCCAGACCCGGGCAGCCTATGATGTCGTGGCCTGCGGCCCGCGGCCGTACTCCGGTGACCTGCTGATAGGCGGCAGCGCCCAGCTCAGCGCGGCACTGCCTGATTCCCCGCTGCCCTCATCCCCGGCACCGCAGATCCAGCACATCCCGGACCTGGCTTTCTACTACAACGGTGTCATCGACCTGGGCGCGGCCGAGCTGGTCCGCATCAGCCTGCCCGACGTCTCGCCCTGTCCGCCGGCGGCTGCTGTCCAGTCGGCCGGGATTCTGCCCGGGGGCAGTGCCGAGGGAGTCACAGGAGTCACATCGGGGCCGGTTCAGGAGAGCTGGTCCGGGCCGTGGGGCCTGTGGCACGGGCCGCACGCCGCCCAGGCATGGCCGCTGACCGGGGCTCTGCCCGACATCCCGGCGAACGTGTTCGGGGAGTACCCGGCGGTCAGCGGCCTGAGCGGCAGTTGGAGCCGCCCGTTGCAGGAGTACGTCCAGGTCACCGCCGACGACGTACCGGTGACCTGGTCGGTCGACTCCGCTGTCCCGTCGGCTTCCGGCCCGTACCCGCTGACCTGGCAGGACCAGAACCCGGTCAGCCCGCTCGTGCGGCTGACCGACGGCTCCTCCATGGCGCTGCTCCAGAACTGGGTGGTCATCTTCGCCGTAGCATTCGGGATCACCGGGTCGGTGCTGGCAAGCCTGCTGTTCGAATGGCTCCGCCGCCCTTCCCGGGACGGAACTGCCGCAGGCAGCAGCCCGCCACCTCTGCACAGCGCGCTTCCTGGCCGCAGGCCGGCACATTCAGAAGCCGTCCGCGCGCGGGTGCCGGGCAGGTGGCTCGCGCTGGCCGGCGCCGTCATCCTCATTGGATACGCGCGGGGCCGCCGCACCCGGGCCAGGCACCACTGATTCCCCTTGCTGGACGCGCAGGCGGGACGGCTCCACGGTCGGCGGGAGACGGTACCGTGACGCTGTGGATCTCGGCGACGGATGGGACCTGGCACCCGAGCAGCAGTGCCAGCTGCACGTGCTCGACTGGCTCTACGACCGCGCCGGCGGCCAGGCGGACGAGGCCGTAGCCGTCGACCCAGCGGAAATCGCCGCACCCGTCGGCTGCGGTCGGCCGGCGCCGCTCTAGGACACCTTCGGTCAGCTTTACCGGGACCGGCTGGTCTGGTACGTGCTGCGGCACGACGGGCCTCCGGGCATGCCGGACCGAGCCATGCTGACCGAGACCGGCGTTCAGGTAATGCGGCAGATCCGTCAGCGCCGCGGTGATCCGGCCGCCCGCCGAGTGACGGCCAGGGACGCGCTGCTGCGCTGGGCTTACGAGCGCGCCGCCGACGGCGAGCAGCCCGTCACTGCCTCCGGTTTCGTGCTGAGCCGCTACGCCCGGTTCCTCAGCACCCGCGGCGACCTGTTCTCCTATGCCGAGATCACGAGCGCCGTCGACTGGCTCGCCAGGCACGGCTACCTGCATGCCGCTACCACCGGAGGTGACACGATCGTGGCGATCACCGAGAAGGGAGAGCACACGGTGGAGACCAGCCGGTCGACGCGGGACGATCCCCCGGTGCAGCCCGCTGCGACCAGCATCACCATCACTTGCTCGCGCAACGTCAATGTGGCCGCCCACAGCCCCAGTGCCTCGCAAGCGATCACCGGCATCGTGACCGAGGAGACGCGGCAACTCCTCACGGACCTAGCGGACTACCTCCAGCAGCACGCTGCGCAGCTCGCGGTCTCTGCTGACGATCCCCGCCGGACCGCGCAGATCGTGGTCGGCCTGCGCGGCGCAGCCGCCGAGCCAGCCCCGGACCCCGGCACGGTCCGGAAGGTCCTTGATACCGTCCGCCAGATCGGCATTGGCGCGGCCAGCGTTCCCGCCGGGGTGGGTCTGCTCGATCTGGTCGAAAAAGCAGCGCATGCGCTCGGCCTGTAGAGCCCGCGAGACCGGGCGGCGAGACGCGCGGGGCGGCGAGACGCGCGGCACACTATCCGGTAACCATTACGCAATCAGGTAATGACATTTCGTATTCAGCTAAGTTAGCGGCTGGGCCCGCGTGGACGTGGCCACGGCGGTCGGCGTGCTGCCGGTGGCAGGCCACCTGGACTGGGCCTGGGCTCTCCGAGTGAGGGTGGCCGCGGGACGGGCCGCACTGGCTGGGGGAAGGACAGCCCTGCGAGCTGGGCGGCGGTGCTTGCGCGCGGAGCCGGACGCGGCTGCGCAGGTGCCGGGCGGGCTGCGGCGTAGAGGCGTTCGGCGGCGGCGCAGTATGGCGGTTGGGGCGTGCCGTTGTGCTGGCTGTACTCGCGTGCATCGTCATTCTCGCCGTTATCGGCCTTGGCTTCTACGGACTCAAGAGCAAGACTGGCTGGCTCCGCATCCAGGCGGGAATCTGGCGTCTCGTCACATTCAGCATCGAGATCGGCCGACAAGCCGATCCTGCGCCGCGCGAGGGGGGCCGGGAGCTAGAAGCCGGGCGGGACAAGCCCAGGGAACTTGAAGCTGAGCACGGCAACTCCGAGCCGTCTGGTGCCGCGGATCAGAACGATGCAGCAGCGTAACGAGGCCTCGCGGCCAGGCTTGGGCATCTCGGGGAACTTGCTACCATTCCTTGTGTAGGGCGCAGCCATCGCTAGCCTGCGCACCGATGTCGGGCGTCCTGCTGGTACGCCGGGGCTTGGAGCCCTGTACCACGGCAGAAA
>WNGH01007441.1_pt1 | contig 10414 bp, 9 predicted proteins | sample 5400631 | NCBI WGS metagenome assembly WNGH01 (sample SAMN13153373, study PRJNA577476) | soil metagenome | isolation source: 115 cm soil or saprolite under Garry oak tree replicate 1 | place: USA:California | collected 2016-06-15 | reverse complement strand
AGGCCAGGTAGCTGGCCTGCTGGGAGTCCAGCCAGCTCATCAGCGCGCTGATGTAGCCGGGCCCGCAGTCGCTCTCGCCGATCTCCCCGCCGACCAGCGGGACCTGGGCGATCACCGGGGCTATCTGGCTGGTCCAGCAGGTCAGGTTCGAGCAGGCGTTGAAGTTGTAGGAGTGCCAGGACGCGGCCAGGTTGTGATCGGGGTCGGCGGGCTCGTGGGCCAGCCACCCGGTCATGTCGTTGGCGTAGGCCAGGCCGCCGAGCAGGGCCACGTTGTGGGCGCCGGTGCCGCGCACCGCGTTGACCAGGTCCTGCATGCCGGCCACCGGGTAGCCGATGCCCGGGCAGGACCCGCCGTGCAGCCAGCACTCCCAGCCGCCGGCCTCGTTGTGCTGCGACCGCTCCGGGAACGGCTCGTTGAACAGGTCGAAGAGGACCGCGTCGTCGCCCTTGAAGGCCTGCGCCACCGAGGTCCAGAACGGTATGGCCTGGGCCGCGTCCGGCATCGGCTTGAGGCACCTGGCCTGCGGCGACGCGCAGGCCGAGGACGGGCCGGTGTACCGGCCGTCGGCCCAGTGCAGGTCCAGGATGGCGACCATGCCGTTGGCGTTGAGCAGGTTCACGTAGGTCCTGATCGCGGACTGGTAGTTGGCGCCCGCGTAGGCCGGGTCGACGTAGGGCTCGCCGTTCCAGCAGGCCTCGTTCAGCGGGATCCGGACCGCGTTGATCCCCCAGGACCTCATCGCCGAGACCGACGCCCGGCCGCTCGGCCCGTCGAAGATGCCGCGACCCTGCACGCACAGGAACTCGGTGCCCGACCGGTTCACCCCGTGCAGCGCCACCGGCCGGCCGCGGGAGTCGGCGAGCCGGTTCCCCGACGCGTGCAGCCGGGGCGCGGCGTCGTGCCGGTGGTGGTGGGGCCGGTCCGGCTTGGCGTGCCCGGTGCTGGCCTGCCCGGTGCTGGCCGGGCCGCCGGACGAGCAGGCCGGCACGGCGCACGCGACCGCCGCCGCCACGCAGAGCAGCAGGCCGCGCCGCCGGGCACTGCGCCGGACTCGCCATACCGGTCCCATGCGGGAAAGGTAGGCCATCGCGGCGGGTGCTCGCCCCGGGTTGCCACGGAATCCGCCGGGCCTGGCGAACCAGGCCCGCCGGGAATCCGCTCCCGCGCGGCCCGCGGCCTCGGGCCGCCGGCGGGATCAGGTCGCGCAGGCGGTGCCGTTCACCGTGAACGCGGTCGGCACGGCGTCGCTGCCGGTCCAGGTGCCCTGGAAGCCCAGCGAGGTGTTCCCGCCTGGCGCGATCGTGCCGTTGTAGCTCGCGTTGGTGATCGTCACGTTCTCGCCGCTCTGTGTCGCCGTCCCGTTCCACGCGTTGGTGATCTTCTGGTCACCCGGGAAGGTGAACCTCAGCGTCCACCCGTTGACCGGGGACGAGCCGGTGTTGGCGATCGTGATGCCCGCCACGAACCCGCCGGCCCACTGACTCTGCGTGGCATAGCTGACCTTGCACGTGCCGCCGCCACCGGAGCCGGAGATCGTCCAGGTGAACGTGGCCGACCCCGATGCCCCGGTGCCGTCGGTCGCGGTGACCGTCACCGTGGACGTGCCCGCCGTCGCCGGCGTGCCCGAGATCAGCCCGGTGCCCGGCGCGATGGACAGGCCCGCGGGCAGCCCGGTGGCGCCGTAGCTGAGGGTCTGCCCGATGCCGGAGTCGGTCGCGTGTACCTGCAGGCTCACCGGGCTGCCCGTGGTCCCCGACTGGTTCCCCGGGCTGGTGACCGTGACGGTGTTACCGCCGCCGGAGCCCGAGGTCCCGACCACGTAGGTGACCAGGGACCGGGCCGGGACAGAGGCCGTGAACGCGCCGCCGCTCACGGTCAGCGGCGACTGCGCCGCCACGTTGCTGGCGGAGTTGGTCAGCCACGGCGTGACGGTCGCCCCGTTCGGCGTCCCGGTACCGGACAGCGAGTAGGCGATCGAGTCGGCGCTGCTCCCGGTGTTGAGCGCGACGATCGCCACGGTGCCGTCGGTGTTCTTGAACGCGGAGATGTCCACGCCCGAGTTCGACGAACTGGCCCCGATCCGCACCGCGCCCGGGTGCACGTACCGGCTGTAGTTGGCGAACGCCCAGAGCCGGCCAGAAGGGATCACGGTGGAGCCGTTGATCTGGATCAGGCCCTCGTTGTCACCGTTCTCCGCCGGGGTGGTGCTGCCCCACCAGTACAGGAACGCGTTCAGGCCGGCTCCGGTGAGGCCCTGATAGATGTGCTGCGCCCAGGTCAGGCCGGAGGCGCCGGTGCCGTCGTCCCAGGCCGGGTCCCAGGTCTCGAACGTGGACCACTCGGTCTCCCAGGCCGGCTTGGACCAGCCGCCCAGCGGCGTGGCCGGCGCGGCCGTGTACCCGTGGCTGGTGAAGACCGACGTGCCGGCCAGCGCCGTCGGGTCCGCCTCGATCGCGGCGGCGTACTGCTGCGCGAAGTCCCAGCCCTCGGTGGCGCAGCATTCCATCCTGGTGGGCAGGCCCGAGGACGCCAGCGCCGGCCCGAGCACATCGAGGAAGTTCGCCGTCTGCGACGGGCTCATCTGCATGCTGTCGTAGCTGGTGGACAGGTTGGCCTCGTTCTCCGGGCCGATGTAGGACAGCGGCACCCCGGCTGCCGCGTAGTCCTTCGCGTACTGCACCAGGTAGCTCGCGTACGCCTGCCGCCAGTCGCCGGAGGGGCAGGTCGCGCCCGGCGACCCGCATACCGCCCCGCCGCCGCTGGCCGAGCCGTTCGTCTTCATGAACGCCGGCGCGCTCCACGCGTCGGCGAACACGTTCGTCACGCCGAAGTCCGCCTTGATCCGCTGGGCGAACCAGAGCTGGCCCGCGTCCTGGCTGGTCTGGGACATCGGCAGGTAGGCAGGCGCCGCGTTCGGGCCGCCGGGGTTGTTCGGCTCGATCGTCGACCCGGAGTCCGCGCTGATCCAGTTGCGCAAGATCGTCAGGCCGGCGCCGGACGCCGGGCTGTACAGCAGGCCGAGCGCCTGCTGCTGGACGGACGAGGAGGCGTTCATCACGGTCTGCGCCTCACCGAATGCCTCCGAGGCGCCGAACCCGGTGATCGCCTGGAACGTCGTCGCCCCGTTGATGGTGGCCGTGTCGGCGGCGGCGGCCGGGGCGGCGCCGGCCACGAGCCCCCCGGCGGCCAGGGCGATCACGCCGGCCACGGACGCGGCGGCCAGCACGGCACGCCGGACCAACGGTTTCGTGGTGCGGTGGTGAGCCACGGTTCCTCCGTATCTCAAAGAAGACGGTCAGGTGCCGCACGCGGTGCCGTTGACGGCAAACCCGACGGTGCCGGCGAGGAGGGCGGCGAGGCCGGTCGCGGCCAGCACCGCCAGGCCGGCCGTGCCGCCGGGCCCGGGCAGCCGGGGCAGGTAGCGCATGATCGCCTCCTTCGCGCCGTGCGGGCAGGCCGGCTGCGCTGGCGGGCCGGCCGCACCGGACGCGACGCTAGCCCAGAGAGACTTTCGAGGACAACCGGCCTGGGCCCGCTAGGGCGGTAACCATGGGAAACACCCGTGAGGCTCATGAAAGTTTCCATCCGCGGGCGGCCACTGCGGGCAGCGCATAGTCGAAAGCTTTCGGAAACTTTAGGTCTTTGACCGCTGCATAACGACACCCCGTGGCTGGCCGGGTCCGGACGGCATGCGCTGGCGCGTGGCCGGCGAACGTCCGGGCCGGCGCCCGCGTCATGGGTCAGTGCGCGTTGAGGTTTCCGTTGAGCAGGCTGCGGCCGAGCGGGGTCAGCGAGTGGTTGACCCGGCGGCCGCGCCGCACCGTCTGCACCAGGCCGGAGGCACGCAGCGCGGTGGCGTGCTCGGAGGCGGACGGCGCGCTGGTGCCGACGCAGGCCGCCAGCTCCGTGGTGCTCCGCGGGGTCCGCAGCGCCCGCAGCACGGCGGCCCTGGTGTGGCCGAGCAGCCCGGCGAGGTTGCCGGGCTGGCCGGCCTCATCGGCGGTGACCGTGCGCCGGGCGGCGTAGATGAGCGCGTTGCCGCCGGCCCGCGGGGGGTGATCGGCGAACAACGGCGGCCCGGCCCACAGCGCAGACGGCAGCAACTGCACACCGTGGCCATCGAGCGACCAGTCGCCGCTGCGCCACGACCGCTCCAGCGAGTTGTCCCGCCACGCCAGGGTCTCGTGCAGCGTGCCGAGGACCTCGGCCAGGCCACCGGTGGCCAGGACGCCGATCCGCTCCGCCACGTCCGCGCGGAACGTCGCGACAATGTGCGGCCAGCAGGGCGCCACGCACGCGAGGTGGAAGTCCCGCAGCCCGCGGATCACGAGCTCCATCGCGTCCGGTTCGCCACCGGACAGGGCGCGCAGCCACGGCGGCCGGCGCCGCGCCAGCACGCGGGGATCTCCTCGGCCAGCACCCGCACCGGGGTGGCCCGGACGATCTCCAGGCCCTCCTCCAGGTCCGGCACCGGCGGATCCACGAACGACGGTGAGGGCAGGGCACCGTGGCGCCGCCGAACGTCATCGGGCAGAAGCACTTCGACCTGTACGAGGCGACCACCAAGCCGCAGGGCGACGTGGCCAAGGCCAAGCAGTAGCTCTCCCTGTGCGGCCACCCGAGCGGGTTCACCACCGGCATCGCCTACCGCAGCGACCGGCCCAAGGAGGTCGCGGCGGCCACCGCGCTGCAGCAGGCGCTGTCCCAGGCCGGCATCAAGACCACGCTGCACGGCTACCCGACCGGCACCTACTACGCCAACTTCGCCGGCGTGCCGAAGTACACCGAGCAGCATGACATCGGGGTCGCGTTCGGCGGCTGGGCGGTGGACTGGCCGGACGGGTACGGGTTCTTCGACTTCATCACCGCCGGCGACACCATCAGCCCGGCCGGCAACTACAACGTCGAGCAGTTGAACGACCCGGTCGTCAACAACCTGATCGCCAAGATGGCCGTGACCAACAACGCGACGACCCGCAACTCCTACACCAGCCAGATCGACCTGCAGGTGATGAAGGACGCGGGCATCCTGCCGGAGGTGTACGCCAAGTCGCTGCTGTACCGCGGCCCGAAGCTCACCAACGTGTACGTCCAGGAGTACTACGGCATGTACAACTACGCGGTGCTCGGCCTGAAGTAACCCGGCACCGGGGAGCCCTGCGCAAGGGCACGGGGATCGGGCCGGCCGGCACGGCCCGATCCCCCGCGCAGGCCGATCATGGCGGGGCCGCTGGGCTATCGTGCTGCCCATGGCGGGACGCGAACTGCGAGAGATCATCGACCCGGGCTGGGCGCAGGCACTGGAGCCGGTCGCGGGACGGATCGCCGCCATCGGCGACTTCCTGCGCGCCGAGCTTGCCGCCGGGCGCCGCTACCTGCCGGCGGGCGAGAACGTGCTGCGCGCCTTCACCCAGCCGTTCGGCGCGGTACGGGTGCTCATCGTGGGACAGGACCCCTACCCCACGCCCGGCCACGCCGTCGGCCTGAGCTTCTCGGTGGCGCCGACCGTGCGCCGGCTGCCGCCCAGCCTGCTCAACATCTTCCGGGAGTACACCGATGACCTCGGCTACCCGGCACCGTCGAACGGCGACCTGGTGCCGTGGACCGAGCAGGGGGTGCTGCTGCTCAACCGGGTCCTGACGGTGCGGCCAGGCCAGCCCGCCTCGCATCGCGGGCAGGGCTGGGAGGAGGTCACCGAGCAGGCGATCCGCGCGCTGGCCGCGCGACCGGGGCCGGACGGTACGGGCCGCGCCCCGCTGGTCGCGATCTTGTGGGGCAGGGACGCGCGGAGCCTCGCGCCGCTGCTCGACGGCATCCCGCTGATCGAATCCGCCCATCCCAGCCCCAACTCCGCCGACCGCGGGTTCTTCGGCTCCCGCCCGTTCAGCCGGGCCAACCAGTTGCTGGAGAAGCAGGGCGCGCCGCCCATCGACTGGAAGCTGCCCTGACCTCGTGATCCCAGCCCCGTGATCCGCACCCCCGCGAACCTCGGAGGTCCCCCGTGCGCGCTCGCCTCAGCGCCGTCATGCTCGCCAGCGCAGCGCTCGCCCTGGCCCTCGGCGCCGGCACCCTGCCCGCCGTGGCGTCGGCCAGCATCAGCGCCGCCACCTGGACCGTCACCCCGGGAGGCCAGTACCGGGCGCAGGTCGGCAACGACAACTTCTGGGGAATCCTGGACGTCCGCACCAACCAGGAAATCCAGTGCACGGTCAACGCGTCGGCCTGGAGCATGCGGCTGCGGTTCAAGAGGGGCACCGGGCTGAGCAACCCGATCGGCTGGGTGCGGTCGCTGTCCTTCCCCACGCCCTGCTTCCCCGGGCGCATGGGGCCGGTCACCCTCAGCGCGGCCGGCACTCCCTGGGGGATCAACGCCTTCAACTTCGACCCGGCCGGCCAGGTGACCAGTGGCCGGCTCACCCACATGCACCTGGCCTGTCCGGCCCGCACTGTTCCGCGGTCCTCGACGGCTCGAGCGCCACGGCCGACGACGGCACCATGCCGTTCGACTACAACAACGACCTGCCCGGCACCCTCCAGACGGGCAGCAACTTCAGGGGCGGCCTGCACGTCTACCGGGTGACCGGCTGCCGCCAGATGCTGCACAGCGGTGACGTGGTGCGGCTGTTCATGGGCTACGACCTGAATCGCGCGCTGACCGTGACCAGTCCCTGACCCTGGCTTTCACCGGGAGTGGTTCATGTGAATCGCCCCGGGTTCGGTGGCGGCTGGCGCCCATCCTCCGTCGCCCGTAGCCTCAATGAGGCTTCTCAAGAAATCCGATGCCCCGCACGGACGGAGGTGGTTCGTCATGGCTGACGGCTCCCGGATCTGGCGGCCCGGGCGGGCACGCGGCCGGGCGGGGCGCTTGGCCGCGTCGCTGGTCGCCACGCTCGCGGCGGCGGGGATGATGTCGCTGCCGCTGGCGGCCGGGGCGGCGGCCCGCCCTGCGCCCGCCGCGGCGGTGGTGGCCGGCGAGCTGCACGGTGTCTCGTGCTCCAGCGCAGGCGCCTGCATGGCGGTCGGCGATCATCTCTCGGTCTCGGGGGGCCTGGGCGGCACGCCCACCGAGCGGTGGAACGGCGCGGACTGGTCGGTCGTGCCCAGCCCGAGCCCGCGGCACTTCCCCCACGCCGGCGCCGAACTCGACGGCGTCAGCTGCGTCTCCGCGTCGGACTGCCTCGCGGTCGGATGGCACCTGTTCAGCAATTCGAGCCCGCGTAGGCTGCCCCTCGCGGATCGCTGGAACGGGACGGCATGGTCGCAGGTCAACGCCCCGCTCCCGAGCGGGTCGTTCAGCACCTCCCTGGCCGCCGTCTCGTGCACCAGCGCCACGAACTGCTGGGCGGATGGCGTGTCGGATGCCGCCACCCTGACCGAGCATTGGAACGGGACGCGGTGGTCGATCGTGCCCAGCCCGAACCCAAGTCCCTCCAATGGGAACCTGCTGTCGGGTGTGGCCTGCCCGGCCGCCAGCGAGTGCTGGGCCGTCGGCCTCACCACGCCCAGTAGCGGCACTGGCTCGCTGACCGAGCAGTGGAACGGGACGAGATGGTCGGTCCGCAGCACGCCGAGTTCCGCGAACGGCCGGCTGGCCGCCGTCGCCTGCGCCAGGCTGGCCCCGTGCCTAGCCGTAGGGCAGGACGACAGCGGCTTCGCCCTGGGCCAGATGTGGAACAGCTCGAGATGGATAGCCGAGAAACCTGTCAAACCCAGCGGGGCGACCACGTCCGGTCTCGATGCCGTGTCCTGCCCCAGTGATGCGTGCGTGGCGGTAGGCCAGTACAAGGCGGGCGGTCCCGTCGTCTCCCTGGCCGAGGGCTGGAGCGGCACGACATGGGGCGTCGAGCCGACCCCCAACCCGGCCGGGGCGACCTTCACCTTCTTGCAAGGTGTCTCCTGCGCCTCGCTCAATAACTGCTGGGCCGCTGGCGAGTGGGGCTCATCGTCGGGGACTCACACGCTGACCGAGCACTGGAACGGGCACGCGTGGTCCATAGTTGCCTGACCGTTAGCCCGGCCTTTTCACGGGAGTGAGTAACCCGCGCGAACCGGCTGATAGCCGATATAAGGCCGCAAAGATTTCCACGGAACCGGCGATCAACAAAAGGCACCGGGCCGGCGGCTCACCGAATAGGATGAGCGGTCATTCCTGAGCAAGAAATGCCGGCCGGGGCCGGCCCTGCCCGGCCGAGGAGATCATGCGGGTTCCAAGGTTGGCCTTCCTGGCCGTCACGGCGATCCTGTCACTGCTCGCACCGGCGCTGCTGCCTGCGACGATGGCGACCGGCCAGGCCGCGGGCCGGGCAGCGGGCCTGGTGTCGGCCGAGCGCATCATCACCACGCTCTACGCCTATCCGGGCCTATCCATCTGGAATCAGGTCACCGGCAACGCCCCTGTCATCGGCGCTTCCATCGTGGATATGTGCGCGGCCGGCGGATCGGGCTCCGGCTGCGACGGCACGCCGTGGAAAGAGCAGCCGCCGCCCGCCTGGACCATGCAGATCGAGGCGCTGCAAAACGCCGGAATCACCCCGCTTGTCTATATCGCCACCGGTTACGGCGACGCGGGCGGCAGCCCGGGCTTCTCCCTCGCCACCGTGGAAGCGGAGGTGTCCGAGGCGGTGGGCTGGTACGGCAGGGGCATCGGCTTCATGTTCGACGAAGCCGGGACCTCATGTGACCTGGAGTCCAGCTACTACGGCCCGCTGTACGCCTACGTCAAGAGCGTCACCAGCGACGGCACCGTCGAGCTGAGCCCGGGCACGGTCACCGGGGGGATGTCGTGCTACATGAACGCGGCGGACATCCTCCAGGTGTTCGAGGGCCCCGAGGGCGGGGCCGGCAATGCCCCGCTGGGCACGCAGGGCTTCCAGGGCCACCGGTTCCCCGGGTGGATGCGGGCCTACCCGGCGAACCGGTTCGCCGCGACGGTCAGCCAGGCCCGCGCCTCCGGGGTCGGCACCGATCTCGCCCAGGCGGCCGCGGACCGGATCGGCAACATCTACCTCGATGACGAGCCCGAGCCGGACCCGAACTACCAGACGCTGCCGTCGTTCTGGCTGGCCGAGGTCGCCGCCGTGGCGGGACTTCCCCCCGGCGGGCCGGCCCCGCAGCGGATCACCGTCCCGCTCTACGCCCCGGCGGACTCCCCCGCCTGGGCGCAGGTCGCCGGCGGCGCCCCGGGCGTCCGGGCGTCGATCGTGGACATCTGCGCCCCGGACGGCACCGGCTCAGGCTGCGGCGGCGGCAAGCCCGCCGGCGCGCCCAACCCGGCCTGGCCGCCTGCCATCACCGCCCTGCGCCGGGCGGGCGTCCTGCCGCTGTACTACATCGCCACCGGCTACGGGAGCACGCCGCTGGTCACCGTCGAAACCGAGGTCACCGACGCGGTCCTGTGGTACGGCACGCCGAGCGTCATGCTCGACCAGGTACCTACGTCGTGCTCGGACGTCCCGTACTACCAGGCCCTCTACGGATTCGTGCACGCCCTGGGCGGCATCGTCATGCTCGACCCGGGGACCGTGACGCCGTCGTCGTCCTGCTACATGCCGGCCAGCGACATCCTCGGCGTGTTCGCCGGCCCGCGGTCGCAGTTCCGGGGCAAGAGGTTCCCGTTCTGGCTGGCCCGCTACCCATCCAGCCGGTTCTCGGCGGTGATCAGCGCCGGGACCGCGGCGGATGTGGCCAGCGACATCGCGCGCGCCGCCAGGGAAGGGATCGGCAACGTGTACGTCGATGACGAGCCCGAGCCACCCGGCTATGGCACCCTGCCCGCGTTCTGGCAGGCCGAGATTGCCGCCGTACGGCGGGAAACCGGGCCCGCCCTGCCGCCCGGCTGAGGCCGCTCGAGCGGTCAGCCGGCCTGCGGCCTGGCGGCTCGGGTCAGCCGGCCGCTAGCTGGCGCAGGTGCGTCCGGTAGCCCGCGCCGTAGCCGGTCGGATGGCCGCCGTAGCCGGTGATCAGCCCCGGGCCGGAGTTGCAGTTGAAGTCGGCGTTCCAGGCCCAGGCCAGGTAGCTGGCAGATTGCGAGTCCAGCCACCGCATCAGCGGGCGGATGTAGCCGGACGCGCAGTCGTTCTCGCCGATCTCCCCGGCGATGACCGGTACCTGGGCGATCACCGGGGCCACCTGGAAGTTCCAGCACCACCGGTGGGAGCAGGCGTTGAAGTTGTAGGAGTGCCAGGACGCCGCCAGGTTGTGGTCCGGGTCGGCCGGCTCGCGGGACAGCCACTGCCGCAGGTCGTTGGAGTACTCCTCGCCGCCGAGCATGATCACGTTGCTGGCGCCGGTGGACCGGACCGCGCTGACCAGGCTCTGCATCCCGGCCACCTGGTAGGAGATGCCCGGGCAGGTGCCGCCGACCAGCCAGCAGTGCCAGCCACTGCTGGTGCTCCCGGTGGCACGGGACGCG
>WNGH01017694.1_pt1 | contig 10417 bp, 9 predicted proteins | sample 5400631 | NCBI WGS metagenome assembly WNGH01 (sample SAMN13153373, study PRJNA577476) | soil metagenome | isolation source: 115 cm soil or saprolite under Garry oak tree replicate 1 | place: USA:California | collected 2016-06-15 | reverse complement strand
GGACTTGGCATCACTCAGCGTGAGCACTAGCCCGAGGACCGCGAACACCGACGGCTCGTTCTGTGTCCCTTCGATGAGTCAGTTCACCGTGCCGCCTAGGTGCCAGAACCGCCGTTCTGCGTGGCCTGAGGCATTGTCGCCGCTCGCCGCTGAGATGTGCGGACCAGGTCAGTCTGGCGCGGGGAGGGCGACAGCGGTTCGGGGTTCAGGCGTGGTCATTCTTGTTCCACAGCTGGTGAGTCAGGCCGCTAGGCGAGGTGACCGACTCGACGGTGAAGCGATCTTCGAGGCCGCTTGATCCCTCCCATAGGGATACGCCGCGCCCGAGGGTTATCGGCACGATCACCAGGTGCATGAAGTCGACCAGGTCGGCCTGGAGGAACTGGCGCACGGTCGAAGGTCCTCCGCCGATGCGGACATCGCGATCACCCGCTGCCTCCTGGGCCAGGCGAAGCACCTCGTCCGGCGGCCCGTTCACGAACTGGAAGCTCGTCCCGTTGGGAAAGTCAATCGTGGGGTGCGGGTAGTGGCTCATGACGAACACGGGTGTCTGGAATGGCGGCTCGTCGCCCCACCAGCCCCGCCACCCGTCGTCGGGCCAATCGCCAACCTGGGGACCGAACTTGCGGCGTCCCATGATCTCGGCGCCGATGCCCTGGCTCCACATGCTGGTCAGGGCGCGGTCCAGCGTGAGGGGGGCATCCGCCTTATCGACGCCATGGATTACCCGGCCATCGAACCACTTGAACAGCCGCTCGGCACCGCCGATCGGGGCGTCGAACGTCACGTGCTCGCCGGCGGCATAGCCGTCGAGGGAGATGTTCATGTTGTGGACCCGGGTGCGGGGCATCACGACTCCTTCCGTGATCAGGCGCAGCGTTTGACTATAGACCGACGGGATGGCCGGGCTCATCGCTGGCGCTGACATCATGTCCGGTGGCCGGACCCCGCACCCGCATCACATGCGACCCGGCATGGTCAGCCGGAGCAGTGACGGTTCGCGTAGCGTGGTGCCTGTGCGGCTACGCCGGACAGGCACGTGGTCCCGCTCAGTCACTAGCGCAGCCCGGATCCGCCCAGCTGCAGAAGCCGCCCTGGCAACAGTACCGGCAGATATGCATCTTGGTTTCTACCGGTGCTGCTGATCGACGCCCTGTACATCAAGATCAGGGACGGGCAGGTGGCGAACCGGCCGGTCTACGTCGCGCTGGGGATCAACTGCCACGGCAAGCGGGACGTCCTGGGCCTGTGGGCCGGGACGGGCGGGGAAGGTTGAAGGCCTGGATGAGCATGCTCGCCGAGCTGCGCAACCGCGGCGTCGGCGACGTGTGCATCGTGGCATGCGACGGGCTGAAGGGCCTGCCCGAGGTAGTCGGCAACGTGTGGCCGCTGGCGATCGTGCAGACCTCATCAGTCCACACTTCGTGCTGGCGGGATGGTCCCGCCGGTCACCGCACCGCCCGGGGAGGACCTGTGCAGACGTTTGCCTTCGAGGCCCGCATGCAGACCTGTCCGTCCGGGCGGAGGCGGGCCGCGTAATGGCCAGCGGGAGTCGCGCTTCGAGCGCCGTGATGAGGTTCCAGCCCGGCCGGCCGTCCGGTGACGTGTCCGGGAAGGAATCGCAGGTTGGTGGATTCTTCGCTGGTCCGGTCGGCCGGTGCCGACGGGCTGTTCGCCGGGATTGACTGGGGCAACTCTTTCCATCAGCTTGCCTGGTGGATCCGCAGGGCCGGATCGCGCACCAGGCGCGCTATGACCATGACGTCGCCGGCCTGGCCGGCCTAACAGCGCAGCTGGGCCGGCACGGCCCGGTGACCGGGATCGCGATCGAGCGCGGCGAGGGGCTTCTGGTCGAGATGCTGCAGGACCAGGGTCACCGGCTGTTCTGCGTGTCGCCGAAGATGTCCGCCCGGGCCCGGGAGCGCTACCGGGTCGCGCCGGGCAAGTCCGATGCGTTCGACGCGTTCGTCCTGGCCGACTCGCTGCGCCATGAGCACCGGCACTGGCGGCCGCTCGCGGTGCCCTCGCCGCTGCTGGCCGAGCTGCGGGCGCTGACCCGCGACCGGGAACGGCTGGTCTGGAACCAGCGCGACACCGAGAACCAGGTCCGCGCGGTCGTGCTGGCCTACCACCCGGCAGTGCTGGGACTGTTCTCCAGCCTGGACCGCGACATCTCCCTGGCGTTCCTGCGCGACTACCCGACCCCGGCGCAGGCCCGCCGGATCGGCGCCGCGCGGATGGCCGCGTTCTGCTCCCGGCACGGCTACTCAGGCCGGACCCGCCCCGAGGTCCTGACCGCCACGCTCCGCGCGCACCTGCTCGCCGCCTCGCCCGGCACCACCGCCGGCAAGGCCTTCGCCATGCTGCTGTTCATCGACCAGCTCGAGCTGCTCAACGGCCAGGTCCGCGCCATCACCCGGCGGATCGGCGAGCTGCTGGCCGGCCACCCGGACGCGGCGGTGTTCCTCAGCGTCCCCGGCATGGGCCAGATCACCGCCGCGACCATGCTCGCCGAGATGGGCGAGGACCGAGCCCGGTTCCCGACCCCGGACACCCTGCTCGCCGAGACGGGCACCGCGCCGGTCACCCGGGCCAGCGGCCGCAGCCGCACCGTCCGGTTCCGCTACGCCGCGAACAAGCGGATGCGCCACGCCATCGACTGGTGGGCCTTCGTCTCAGTCCGCGAGAACGACTGGGCCCGCGACGCCTACGACCAGGCCAGAGCCCGCGGCCAGCAGCACAACCGCGCCCTGCGCGGCATCGGCGCCCGCTGGGTCCGGATCTTGTGGCGCTGCTGGACCGACAGCACCCCCTACGACCCCGCCCGGCACCTGAAAGGCTTGACCGCCCGCCGAACCGCCACCCGCAAGCTCACGGCCACGCCCGGCCGCGAGCTCCGCCACCACGCCCGCAGACAGCACTGACCATGGCACCGCCACCACAGCCAGGGTTGACAGCGGGAGTCTCATCAGTGCACCTGGCGCGGGCTTCGCTGCGGTACGCGTCGAAGTACTGGAGCAGATCAGCAAGGACCTGCGCCAGATCTACACCGCCCCACCGCTGCGGCCGCGGAGCAGCGTTTGCCGAGTTCGAGCAGGCCTGGGGCAGCCAGTACCCGGCGATCATCCAGCTCTGGAAGGCTCCTGAGAGCAGTTCACCCCGTTCCTGGCCTTCCCGCCGGAGATCAGGAAGATCGTTTACACCACGAATGCCATCGAGAGCCTGAACGCCCGGTTCCGCCAGGCCTGCCGGCGGCGCGGCCACTTCCCCGACGAGCAGGCTGCGCTCAAAGTGCTGTACCTGGTCATCCGCACGCCGATCAAGAACAGGACTAACGTGACCGGAGGAACGCCCGGCTGGAAGGAGGCAATCAACGCCCTGACCATGTACTACGGAGACAAGATCACCCTGAACTAATGGCGATCACCGCCCGCCCACGAAATTTCTGACAGTCCCCCAGCGCGGCTGATTTCGTCGGCGGCGCTTTCGCTCCCATGGCTTTCATGACGGACATCCTTACCGGGGCGAACCCTGATGATGGATGTCCGTCAAAGCGGTCTGGCTCACTACGGAAATCGGAGCAGATGAGTGCGCACGCCCGCCTCAAATGCGGTGGGGGTGCCACTGTAGTTCGTAATCAGCGACGGTTCCGCGGCGCAGCCCGCAACATTCCATGCCCATGGCGTGTAGCTAACACCATGTGCGTCGGCCCACGTCAGGAGAGGCGGGGCCCACGTCAGGAGAGGCGGTGAGAAGTGGCTGGTGCAATCGGTGTCGCCCAGTTCGCCGATGACGATCGGTGTCGTGGTTGCGAGCGGAGCCATGGTTGCGTCCCAGCAGCTCTGAAGTCGGCAGGGAGAGTCGAGCGGCAGGCCGTAGATATGGATCGATGCAACGAGCTGGTGCAATGGGTCATTCGGCTTGTACTGCGTCCAGTGGTCGACGGCACCCGCGTACTGTGGCCCGGCAACCAGCAGCGGTTGGGTCGCGCCCGTATTGCGGACCGCGTTGGTGAGTTCCTGCATGCCTGCCGCCGTGAAATTCACACCGGGGCACGTCCCCCATTAAGAACGCATTTCCACGCTGCGGTCGTGTTCTGGTTGCTGTCGGGATACGGCTCGTTGAAGAGATCGAACAGGACCGAGTGGTAGTTCTTGAACACCGTCGCGACGCTGCCCCAGAAGGCCGGCGAGTGATCGCGATCAGCCATGGGCGACTGCGCGTCCGGGATGGTCGTGCCCGGGGCGCTGAAGTGCAGGTTGAGAATAACGATGATCCCGTTGGCATTCAGGTCGTTGACGTACTTGACGATGGCATCGCGGTAGTTGGCGCCGGAGTAGAGCGGGTTAACACCATTGATCCCCAGCCAGCAATCCTCGTTCATGGGCAGCCGGACGGTGTTGACGTGCCATGACTTCATCGCCGCGATCGAGGTGGCGTTATCGGTAGGCCCGTCGAAAATCCCCCATCCCTCGGCGCACGCGTACTCGGCGCCGGAGCGGTTTACCCCGCGCAACTGCACTACGTTGCCATGGGCATCGACGATGTGATTGCCGGACACGTGGATCTTCGGCGCGCCGGCGGTGGGTGGCGGGGTGGGCGTAGGCGTAGGCGTAGGCGATGTGGTGGTACCGCCGTAGGCCACCGAGTCGAGGTTGATCGTGCCTCGCCACGCGGTCGGATTGTCGACCTTGAGGCCAATGCTGGTAAATCCGTTCACTTCGGGGATCTTCCAGCTGATCGTCGTCCACTTCCCGGGGGTGAGAGTGTGCGTGGGCGTGAAGGCCGCGATCCCGTTCAGATCGGTAACGTAGGGCCGGACATCGGCAATCGTCGCCGTTACCGGCTCCCAGACCTCATAGGTCACGGTCCCGCCGACGGTTAGCCCGGCCTTCGGGTGCGCGACGTCAACCGCAGGGTGGGACGCCCCGGTCGATGACAGTCCGATGCCAAGTGAGTGGGTGCCCGAGTAGGCGACGGCGCTGCTGTTGCTCGTAGCGATCTTCCCCCACGCTGGCCCCCAGCCCTGGGTGGTGCCGCCTTCGAAGCCGTACTTCACGCCCGGGGGCGTCGGCGTGGTGCCATACGTCACCGTGTCTAGGTCGATCGTCCCCGACCAAGCCGTGGTGCCGTCATCGTTCACCTGCAGGCCGAGGGCGTTGAACCCGTTGACGCTGGGAACCGTCCAAGTCACCTTCGTCCATGCCCCCCGCGTGGTTTTCGTCACGGGCGCGAATGACTCCGACCAACTGAGGTCGGTCACGTAAGGCCGGACTCCGGTGATAATGGAGCCGGCGGGAGTGAATACCTCGTACGTCACGGTCATCCCGGCGGTCAGCCCCGTGGGGTGGTTCACCTGCACTGCCGGCCACGAGCGACTCGTCGGCGACAGGGTGATCGCAAGCGAGTGAGTGCCTGTGAACGCAGCCTTCGTGTCGTTCACCGCAGTGACCGGTCCCCAGGCAGTCTTCCACCCTTGGGTCGTCCCGTCTTCGAAGTCGTACTTGATGGACGATCCGGGAGTGGGAGCGGGAGTGGGAGCGGGAGTGGGGGTCGCGGTTGGCGTGGGCGACGTGGTGAAGAAGTCGCTCATCGGCGACGCGGCGCTGTCCTTGGCGGTCATCGGTGCGAGGCCCCAGCTCGACTCGATGGTCTTGAGCAGGGAGTAGTGCGTGTACGGCGTCGCGATGCGGAAGCCGCCCGCCTTAACCCCTGAGCCCGGCGACCCGAGCATCACCATGGCAACGTGGTTCCCGGCTTCCGCGCAGGCTCCGCACTCGTCCCAGACGATCACCAGGAGCGACTTCTGCGTGGTCCACGCCGGCGAGGTGAGGATGGTCGGCAGGTTCGCCTTGAGCCATGCATCGCCCGTAGCCACCGAACAGTCGTGCATGTCATTGCAGACATTGGGCGTGATGAAGGCGTAGTTGGGGGCCGTGCTGGTTGAGGCGAAGTCCGTGGCCAGCCTCGCGTATGGCACCACATGTGCTCGGCACCGGGTGGGGTTGCCCTGGATGTCCTGGTAGTACGGGAACGGGTCATGACGCACTCCATACTCACCCGAATCGGTGAGGTAACAGGGCGACGGCATGGACTCCATGTAGCCTTTCCACGTCTTGCCGGCGGCCTCAAGCCGGTCGCCGATGTTCGTCGCGTTGACGACACACGCGCCCGCAGGATCCCCATCGCCGGTCACGCATGAGTTGCTCGCGAAGTCGTTGCCGCTCGTGAGTGCCAGGTAGTTCGGCTCACTCGGGTGATTCACCGCTTGGTAGTTGGTGGCCAGCGCCCCGGTTGCCGCAAGGGAGTTGATGTACGGTGCGGACAGATTCCCGATGATCTGGCTATAGTCGTGGTTCTCCATGACGACGGTCACGATGTGATCGAAGGCCGGTATCGTGACCGCCGCGACTTGCCGGAAGGCGACTTGCCGTGCCGACGACATCCCCAAGGTGACGCCGATGATGGCGGCGACGCTGATTCCGGCCGCCATGTGCGTACGTCCGCGCGCTGTCGCGGAGCGCGAGGATGTTGGCGGACGGTGCATGATGCGAGATATGCCTGGTGGTAACCAATAGCGTTCCATGTATCTTCTCCTTCGACCTGTGCGAGTCTGGGAGTAATGGGAACGACGCCGGAACGGATGCGGAGAGCACAGCCGTTCCGATCTGTCACAGGCCCGCCATATTTCGTGACGCCAGGTTGCGGCCCATAGCCAAGACATGCCTTACGTGGGCCGATCTGAGAAGCGTGATCGCGGGGAACACACCGAGCCCAGAACCTCTGCGTCGAGGTGGCACGCGCCGCCGGCTCAAACCTCCGCCGTCAGCGGTCTCGAAGTGATAACGCGGTGATGACGTGACGAACTCTAGCCGGAGTCCCTGGAGGATGCGCGGAGTTCCGTAGAACTTCGGAGGCGGCCTCTGGCGACCATCAAGCGACCTTCTCGTTATGCCCGGTGATGGCCGCCAGGTCTGCCCGGTGGCGGCCATCTTGCGTGGCCTGCTCAATCTAATTCAGGGGGATCACTCCCCAACGCGCCGTTCTGGTCAGACTGTCCATGGGTGTCCGCGAGAGTCCAGGAAGGAGCGAGGCGATCGTCACTGAGTTGGCCAGTCACCCGAGCGGCAATACAGGCAACATAGCCGCGCGCGGCGTCTGCGCATACTCGGCGTTATACGGGTGATGTTTGTCAAGCGCGTGTCCGGAGTTCCGGGCTGTGGGTGGCGGTCAGGTCGTTCATGGCGACGGGCTCGTCGCAGTGCGGGCAAGTCCCGCCGGGTCCGATGCGCGCGCAGAATGTCCCGCAGTCGTCGCAGCGCTGCTGCCCGAGGTAGCGCTGGCCGCATTGGCCGCACTCGTAGACGATGCTGACGCGGCCCCGCCGGGGCGGGAGCGGTGCTGGCGCGGGGGGAGCCGGGTGGCGGCGCCGCCAGGCGGCCTGGCGGCAGGCATCGGAGCACCAGCGCCGCCGCCCGGCAGGGGTGAACGGCTGGCCGCAGGCCGGGCACGGGATGGCCGTATCGTTACGGCTGTCGTTACACGACGGCATGTCGCCCGTGCCTGCCGGTGGTATGCGCGATGCGGCCCTGGCAGGTGGCGGGGAGCCGGCCGTGGCGATCACGGCGCCGGCTCGCCGAAGAGTTCCTCGCCGTCGCTGACGCCGAGGAGGAAGACGAACCGGTGCAGGTCGGCGCGGCGGGCGGAGGCGTTGTATGCGCGGTGCCCGACGAAGGCGGCCAGGCTGCCCGCGAGGACGTGCCGCTGGCTGTCGGCGAGCCATTCGGCGAGGAAGCTGAGCATCTCGGCGAGTTCTGCCGCGTCGCCTGCGTCGAGGGTGATGCCGGGCATGGTGATCAGCTCCGTTCGGTCTCGGCGCGCTCGATGAGGCCGTCGAACAGGGCGGCCCGCTCGGCCTGGCCGTGGTCGCGGGCGTGGTCGCGCTGCCGGGTCAGGATGGGCAGGAACTGGGTGCCGGTGCGGAAGTAGGCGCAGGTCTCGCAGGCCGATTCCAGGCGGCAGTCCAGCTCGGCGGGGCGGGTGCACAGGCCGTTGCCGAGCATCCGGGCGTGCGCTTCGCGGCGCAGCCGGGCCATGCCGGCGCTCTCGTAGTCGGCGGGCAGTTCGGGTGGCTGGCCGTAGAGGGCGTCGATCTTGGCGCTGACTGCGGCGTATTCGTCGGCGACGACGCGGTTGGCGATGCGGGCGTAGATCAGTGTCATCTCCATTTTCTGGTGGCCGAGCAGGGCAGCGATGGCCTCCAGCCGCATGCCCCGGTTGATCGCCTGGGTGGCGAGGGTGTGCCGGAGCCGGTGCGGGTGCACGCCGGGGACTCCCGCGCGCCGCCCGGCCCGTTTGACGATCCGGCCGATCTGGTGCCGGTCCAGCGGGCCGCGGTGGTCGGCGATCAGCCGCTTGTGACGGCGGATGTGCTCGAGGTTGGCCGCTGTCCAGGCGGCGAGCAGCCTGACCAGGTCGGGGTGCAGCGGCACGTACCGGTCGTTGCGGAGCTTGCCCAATGGGATCCGCAGCCAGTGCCCGCTCCCGATCTGCACGACCGCGTCGGCCTCCAGGCCGGCCAGCTCGCCGGCCCGCATGCCGGTCCGGGCCAGCAGCTCGATCACGAGCCGATCGCGGGGAGTGGCGCTGGCCCGTGCTGTGGTCATCAGCCGGGCCGCGTCGCGGTCGTCGAGGAACTTCGGCAGCGGCTCGGGCTTCTTGGGGATGTCCCCGCCGATGACCGGGTTCCGGGGCGGCGCGTCCGGCCAGTCCCACTCGATGATCCGCTCGAAGAACTGGCGGACGGTCCGCCTCCGCTGCCGGTGCGTCTCGGCCGTGATCGTCCCGCCGCCCGCCCGGGGCCGGGCGGCCAGCCACACCTTGTAGTCCTCGATGTCATCACGGCGGATATCGCCGACCGCGGCGATATCCGCGTCGCTGATCATCCAGCGGGCGAACTGGCGCAGCGCGCTCTCGGCCGCCTCGACGCTCCGCGGGGCCAGGAAGGCGCCCAGCCGCCGCAGGTACCGCTGGATCGTGGCCGCCGCCTGCGGCGCGGCGGCCTGGAGCTGCGCCCACTCGGCAGCGGCAGCAGCGCCGGCCACCACCCGGCCGGCCGCCTGCTCCCTGGCGGGCACGGCGCTCACGAGGCGGTCACCTCCTGCACCGCCAGCACCGCCGCCACCGCGTCCTGGTCGGCGTCGATCAGCTCCGCCGCCCGCCGGTACTGCTCGGCCAGCCAGTCGTTGGCCAGGTGCAGGTAGACCCGGGTGGACTCGATGGACCGGTGCCCGGCCTGGGCCTGCACCGCCTCCAGCGCCATCCCCGCCTCCCGCAGCCGGGTCAGGCACGTGTGCCGCAGCTCATGGCAGGTCCCGTGGTCCAGCCCGGCGCGGCGGCGGGCGCCGTCGAGGATCTCATCCAAGCCCTCCGCCGACAGCGGCAGCCCGCGCCGCGGGCCCTTCAGCACCACGAACACCCGGTCCGTGGACGCCGCCTCCGGCCGCTCGCCGTGCAGGTAGCCGCCGAGCGCGTCAAAGAACCGGTTCGCGGCCGGGACCACCCGGTGATGACCGCCCTTGCCCTCCGTCACCACCAGCCGCCGGTCCGCGACCTGCACGTCAGTGAACCGCAGCCCCAGCACCTCGCACCGGCGCAGCCCGGCCAGCAGCATCGCCAGGATCATCGCCCGGTCCCGGTGCGTGCGCAGCGCGCCAACCAGCCGGTCCGCCTCGCCAGGTGACAAGATCCTCGGCAGCGTGCGCGGCACCCGCACCAGCGGCGCCGTCCGCGACCGCACAGTCCCGCCCTGCCGCCGGGTCATCAGGCCACGGGGGACCGGGTTGGCCCGCACCGGCGTATCACCCCGGGCGACCAGGTATGCATACAAGCCCGACAGCGACGACAGGCGACGGGCAATCGTCCGCGCTGACAGCCCAGACTCCCCATCAGCCAGCCGGATCACCGTCCGGTCGCCCCGCTGATGAGCCAGGAAGTCGAACACGTCCGCCGCGGTGACCTCCACCGGGTCCGTCCCAATCACCGCGAAGAACGCCTTCAGATCAAACGCCACCGCCCGCAACGTGTTCGGCCGGCACCGCCCCGCCACAAACTCCAGGTACCGGTCCACCAGCCGATCACCCAGGCGATAGCGCACCTGGCCAGACGAGGACACGCTGCGCGAAAGACACGGAAAGCTGCTCACCTCAGCAACCTCCCAGCCAGCCCCGCCCGAACGCGGGAGCGACACGGATCACCCGTGTATTAAGCGCTCGGTTCATTCATCCCTGAAGGAGCGGGGTCGTGTCAAGGGTGGCGCGAGCTGGGGTTTTGCGGGTTGAGCGGCTCTGCTGGGCATGCGTGACTGGCGTCTCCTGTTCCCTGATAGCTGCCATGTCTGTGGCGAGCGGCCGGGCAG
>WNGH01007437.1_pt1 | contig 10417 bp, 7 predicted proteins | sample 5400631 | NCBI WGS metagenome assembly WNGH01 (sample SAMN13153373, study PRJNA577476) | soil metagenome | isolation source: 115 cm soil or saprolite under Garry oak tree replicate 1 | place: USA:California | collected 2016-06-15 | reverse complement strand
ACTACGACCGCACGGGAAACATTATGTTCTACGGTGAACATTTGGCCTATCGGGGCAACTTCATGGATTTGGACCCTGTATACAAAAACGGTCTCGGTGATCCACTGCTCCGACTGACGCTGGACTGGCGCGATAACGAGCGGAGGATGGCTGAGTTTGCGGCGTCAAAGTCCGCGGAAATCGCACGGGCAATGGGAGCGAAAGAGGTTACGCCGTTTCCGGGCTTAAGAGGCTACGACGCAACGCGTAATCAATCCACTCACATTCAGGGAGGTACCATCATGGGAAGTTCTCCCGACCGTTCTGTGACTAACCCCTTCCTTCAGCACTGGCAGGTTTCGAATCTTTTCGTGCTGGGCGCATCGACCTTCCCCCAAAATGCTTCCGCGAATCCCACGCCTACCATCCTAGCCCTCACCTATCGGACCGCCGATGCCATCGTGGACCGCTACTTGAAGACACCGCGACCATTGGCGTAAGTCCATATGGACGAGAACTATTAGACGGGCACAGCTCCTGCGGAAGTGGCAGAGTATCATCGGAGCCTCATTCCGGTCGGATCACGGGCAAACCTGAAGTTATCCTTGGCCGCGTCCAGATTTCCCCCTGTACCTATCCTCGCGACCAAGCGAAAATCGGCTTTTAGCGGTGGTCAAAAAGGATTCTTCCGCAGCAGCCGCAAAAGGATGATTTGATTGACCGAGAAATTCCGGTTCAAGATGGTCAGCCCGGTATACCTTCTGACCAGCAGAGATTGCAGTTCGGTAGCGGTCGTCCCGCAGGAATCACTTCCTGTCCAGTTGTCCGTCTAGGAGCAATATTGACCTGTAGAGGACCTCGGTACCGTTGGATACATCTTGCCAAGACGTAAATTCCTTGGGGGAGTGGCTGATGCCATCTTTGCTCGGAACAAAGATCATTGCCATTGGCGCAATCCGGGCGATCTCTTGGGCGTCTTGTCCAGCGAGGCTGGGCAGGTCTGTCGTGGCGAGGCCAAGCGACTTTGCCGCTTCACGGATGGCACTTTGTAAGTTTGCATCGGCGCGAGCGGGTTCCGAGCGATCCAGCAGGCTGCATCGGGTCTCGACGTTTTCTGCTTTATCGGTCTCTACGAATCTCTGCTGAATGTGCTCCCACATGCGAACAATTTTTGCGGCATCAAGGTCGCGCAACTCGACCGGGAATTCAACACGGCCGGGGATAACGTTGATGGCTCCGGGGGCCACCTTGACGTATCCTACAGTACCGACTTGTCGGCCCTCTTCGGCCCGTACCACGTCGCGCACAGCAAGTGAAGCGGCGGCGAGGGCGTCCTTCCTGCGGTTCATCGGAGTTGTGCCCGCGTGGTTGGCGAACCCTGTAACGACGCAGTCCCAGCGTTTGATACCCACGATACCCTGCACAACGCCAATTGGTACTTTGGTCTCGTAGAGGTTAGGGCCTTGTTCGATATGCAATTCGAGATAAGCGGCCAAAGCACCACGTGGAATGCGTGCGTCGGTAAGCTGCGACGGATTCTGACCATAACGACGCAGCCAATCCGCCAGTGTCAGCCCTTGCTCGTCCTTCACTTCGAGAATTTCAAGTCCGAGCGACCCAGCCGCAACACCCGAGCCCAGCGTCCCGATCCCAAAATGGTTGCCCTCTTCGTTCGTCCAAATGACCGCTTCCAGTGGATGCCGAGTCTTCACGCTCCCATCGTTTAGAGCCCGCATCACCTCAATCGCGCCCATGCTACCCACGTCACCATCGAAGTTTCCGCCATGTAGCACCGAGTCGATATGCGAGCCGAAAAGCAATATCGGCAACTTCTCCGAGCCTGCACGCAGGCCGAAGATATTTCCGGCAGGATCAATCCGTACTTCAAGCCCCGCTTGCTTCATCAACCCTGTGACGTACTCCCGTGCAGCCAAGTCAGTTTCCGAAAACCCTAGCAGCCCGTGTCTAAAGTCGCTTTAATAGCCCGCGTCGAAGCAAGAGCATTGTGATACAACCCTCTCGTGCCAAATCACAAGCCCGAACTGGTGCGCGCCATTGGACGCTGGAACCTGGCCGCGCTGATGGTGAACATCGTCATCGCTGGTGCATCTTCGGGCTGCCCTCGGCCGTCGCCGGAATCCTGGGCGGCCAAAGCCCCATCGCCTACCTGATCGCTGCCGCCGGAATCGGCATAATCGCCGCCTGTGTTGCCGAGGTTGCTTCGCGCTTTCAGCAGGCCGGTGGGCCGTACCTGTATGCGAAAACCGCATTCGGACGTTTTCTGGGCCTGCAGACAGGGTGGTTTCTGTTGCTGACGCGCATTAGTGCCGCTGCTGCAGTCGCCAACGTTTTCATTGATTACCTGTCGGGGTTCTGGCCGCAAGCCAGGGGACCGGCCACCCGTTTGGTGATTCTCACGATTCTGATCGGCGGGCTCGCGGCCGCAAACGTCCGCGGTGTAAGGATGGGAACGCGGGTCAGCGACTTTTTCACCATCGCCAAGCTGCTGCCCTTGGTGATTTTCGTGGTTGGCGGACTTCTTTTTATTTACGTTCATGGCAGCCCCGTCCCGCCGGTGGCTGAATCTCACCCAGCAGGCGCCTGGATGAATGCAGTGTTGCTGCTCATATTTGTTTACGGCGGTTTCGAGGCGGCGCTGATTCCGGCCGGAGAAGTTAAGAATCCCACTCGTGACGCTCCTGTGGCGCTAATGGCCGCCTTGGTCATCGTCACAACCGTATATTCCCTCGTGCAGGTTGTGGTGGTACACATGCTTGCCAACTCTGCCCAGACGAGCCGTCCTCTGTCGGCAGCAGCGCACGTTTTCGGCGGTAGCAGCATGGCCACGATCATCTCCCTGGGTGCGTTGGTCTCGACCTTTGGCGCTCTCACCGCCACCATGATTGCCACCCCCCGGATAACATTTGCCTTTGCCGAACAGGGCGACTTTCCCCGCTGGTTTGCCGCTATCCACCGCCGCTACCAAACACCGTACATCTCGATTGTTGCCTTTGCCGTTCTGCTCTGGGCGCTCGCATTGATGGGCACTTTCCGCTGGAACACCGCGCTTTCCGCCAGCTCCCGCCTTTTCGTTTACGGAATGACTTGTGCCGCTCTGCCTATCCTGCGCAAGAAGCTCCCCGGGCAGGAAGGCTTCCACCTGCCCGGAGGTCTTGCCTTCGCCGTACTGGGAATTGCGTTTGCACTGGTGTTGCTTAGCCGCATGGGTTTATCTGAACTCGTCGCTTTTGCAATTACAGCAGTCATTTCGTTTCTGAATTCGCTTGCCATTCGTGGGAATACGCCCTCGCCGAATTCCTGATTGCTTGGTCTCCCATATCGTGGATGCTAAGCACGTAACGATGAAAGTCGGGCTCATCATTTCGTGGACTCTGGTTCAACATTGCTCCGGATATTCGCAAACAAAGGAATCTTCCTCGTTAATCACTTTGCGCGGAGACAGTTTCCGGTTAAGTTGCAGGCATGGCGATGGGAACGCGCAGGCAGCGTCAGCGGCAACAGGAGCTTTGGTATCGCCGGGATCTAGCGGAAGCTCCGGGCCATCCTTTTTATCGGCGTCTGAACCAGGTGCTAGAGGAGGCGGGCTTCGACGAGTTCTGCGAAGCACGCTGCCGCAAGTTCTATCACGAGAAGTTAGGACGCCCGTCGCTGGTCCCCGGGATGTACTTTCGGGTGATGCTGATCGGCTTCTTCGAGGGGATCGAGAGCGAACCGGGCATCGCGTGGCGGGTGGCCGATTCGTTGTGTTTGCGGCAGTTCTTGCAGATCGGGCTGGATGAGCGGACGCCGGATCATGTAACCATCTCGCGCACGCGGCGGCTGATGGACGAGGCCACGCACCAGGAAGTGTTCGGTTGGGTTCTGCGGCAGGTAGCGCGAGCGGGACTGCTGAAGGGAAAGACGATTGGCATCGACGCGACCACGCTGGAAGCCAACGCTGCCATGAAGTCGATCGTGCGGCGCGATACCGATGAGAGCTACACCGAGTATCTGAAGCGTTTGGCCGATGCAGCCGGGTTGGAGACGAGCGATGAAGCGGCGCTAAGGCGCCTTGACCGACGCCGCAAGAAGAAAGGTAGCAACGTGGAATGGGTGAACCCGCATGATCCGGAGGCGCAGATCACCCGCATGAAAGTTGGGCGGACTGCCCTGGCTTACAAGGCGGAGCATGCGGTGGACATGGACACGGGAGCGATTGTGGCGGTGACCACGCACGGTGGAACCGTCGGCGATACCGCCTCGGTGGGCGAGACGCTGCCGGCGGCGGGAGAAGCAGTTGCCGAACAAATCGCAGAACCAACCATGAATGGCAAGTTCGAGGTGAACGCAAAGGGTGTGGAAGAGTTGGTGGCAGATAAGGGCTACCACTCTGGGGACGTGCTGGTGGATCTGCGGGGACTTGAGGTGCGGGCCTACATTGCGGAACCGGATCGCGGACGGCGGAAGTGGGCGGGCAAGCAGGAGCAACAGGCGGCGGTCTACCGGAATCGGCAGCGGATCGGCAGCAATCGGGGTAAGCAGTTGTTGCGACGGCGGGGTGAGCGGGTGGAGAGAACTTTCGCTCACGCCTATGAGACTGGCGGGCTGCGTCGACTGCACGTGCGCGGAAAACAGAACGTGCAGAAGAAGCTACTTCTGCAAACGGCGGCGTACAATCTGGCGCTGCTGCTCCGCAAGATGATCGGAGAGGGTACACCACGAGCACTCCGGGACCTGGTGGCACGTCTATTTTTCCTTCTCTTGCGGCTTATCTCGGCCAGTAACGCGATCTCGGCACCTCCGCGCTCGTCATCGGCTGACATCTCACGCCACGTTGCGTCCCGGTCGATGCGTTCGCCGCGAAACCGGCACTCGGAATTCAACGGTTTAGACACGGGCTGCTAGGCGAGTGACGCCACCTTTAGGGTTTCGGCCGAACTCGGATAATTTTTCAAGCGTGCCTTGTAGGCGTTGCGAGTTGATGTGAAACGTCGGAGAGTCGGCACTCTGACCTTGTGCAACAGGCGGGAACAGCGAAGCGCCCCAGACGAGGAAGACTGGCATACCGAAGATGATTCTGTGCAAACTCCGCGCAAGCCTTTCCGAGTGCGTTATCTCCATACTGTCCTTCCTCTTCTTTATATAAGACAATGCCACAGGCAAGCCCTAGTGCGGCAGTCCGATCCGGCGCAGCAGGTCGGGGTAGCGGGGATCTGAGTGCAGCCTGTCAAACCGGGTATCTGCGTTCAGGAAAGGAAGCCTGTAGTCGTGATCCTCGTAAGCCTTCTGCAATGACTTAAACGCTTGCTCAGTGTCGTTGAGACTTGCGAAAATGGCTGCGACTTCCCAATTGGAGATATACCGCGACTTTAAAGCTGCATCCAATGTTCGTAGTATGCTCGTTGCGTCTTTGGTGTTACCTGAGGCAGCATAAGAGATGGCTAAGGCCGCCATAGCAGGGGTACTGTTATTTGACAGAATGGCTGACTTCTGTGCTTCTTCAATAGCTTGCTGGTGCATCGACTTTGCGACGTAAGCCAGTGCAAGCCAATTATGGGTTGGGAAATGGTTAGCATCCATCTCCACCGTTTTCCGTAATTGATCCACTGCTTCGTCATATCTTCTGGCTAGGTATAGTTCCCACCCCACATCCGCACTGTTGAGTAAAGAAGTGGGGTCTAGTTCCTGTGCTCGCTTTGCAGCTGCAATCGCTTGATCATGCCGTCCGGTGGCGGCAAGAAGACCACCGTACCACCTGTACGCAGTTTCGTAGCTCGGGTTCAACCGAAATGCCTCTTTGAACTCTTCTTCCGCCCCTGCCCAATCCCATTCATAATCAAACTTCACGAAAGCCAGTGACGCGTGGGCCTCAGGAAGCAAAGGGTCGAGTTCGAGAGCCTTCAAAGCCGCTTCTTTCGCTTTTGGCGCAGCTTCCCGTGGCGGAACAAATTCCCACCAGCCCAACATGTTGTAAGAATCCGCTAAACCTGCGTAGGCAAGCCCGTAATTGGGGTCTTTTTGTCGTGCTTGCTCGAAGTACGCGAGGCCCTTGTTTAGTCCTTCTTCGGTTCTCTTTTTCCAATAAAAACGACCCTTAAGGTAAAGCTCATACGCCTCAGCATTTTGGGTGTGAGGCGTTGCAAGATGAGCCTTCTGTTCGCCGCCCAGTCTGGGACGCACTTTTTCAGCAATGTCCCTTGAAATCGTCTCTTGCAGACCAGCTATGTCAGCCAGCTTGCGAGTGTACTGGTCTCCCCAGATGTGGTTGTTGTCGCGTGCGTCAACCAGTTCCACATTGATCGAAAGTGAGTCTCCATGCTGCACAAGCTTACCTACGAGCACAGCACGCACTCCAAGCTCACGCCCGACAAGCTGCGGGTCAATGTCATGCCCCCTGTAGCGCGACACCGAACGTTCGGATTTGACCGTCAGGTTGGGCAGTTGGGACAAGCTGTTGATTAGACCATCCGTTATGCCCTCGCTTAGGTAATCGGCGTTCGAGTCGGAAATTGCATTCACCAAAGGCAGCACTGCAATGGAATCAATAACTCTCGGACGTTGCAACGCGAAATAAAGCACAGCCCCAACCAGAACAGCCAATACTACGGCGAGAATCAGTAAGCGGGTAAAGCGGCTTCGCCTTGAAGCTGGTTCAGCGAGCGCAACGGCATTGCCCGATTCTGTGTCTCGCTTCAGCCGCTTCAAGTCCGCCCTTAGCTCAGCGGCGGACTGGAACCGAACGTCCCGATCCTTCTCTAGTGCCTTTTTAATGATCTCCTCCAGCTTAGGAGGTAGCTCAGGATTCAACCTAATTGCGGGGGTGGGCGCTCGATTGAGAATCGAATCAAAGATCACTCCAGATGTGTCGCCCCGAAACGGGAGTGTGGCCGTCGCCATCTCGTACAACACCGCCCCGAAGGAAAACAGGTCGGTACGGGCATCGAGTTCTTTGCCCTTGATCTGTTCGGGAGACATATAGGCCACCGTGCCAAGCGTTGAACCGGGGCTGGTGAGAGGCTCCTCCATGGTCGGGGCGCTCAGGGCAACACTCTCCGGCTTCAATGAGAGCTTGGCCAGTCCGAAATCGAGAATCTTCGCCTGAGCTCTATTCGTGACGAAGATGTTCGCGGGCTTGATGTCCCGGTGGATGATTCCTTTCGCATGTGCCGCGTCGAGAGCATCGGCAATCTGGATGCCCAGATCGAGCACCGTTTCGATCTCCAGCGGCTTCCCCGCGATCCGATACTTCATCGTCTGCCCCTCCAGCAGTTCCATCGCGATGAAGACTCGCCCATCGACCTCCTCGATTTCGTAGATCGTACAGATGTTCGGGTGATTCAGAGAGGACGCAGCCTTGGCCTCCCTCTGAAAACGGCCGAGTGCCTGCGGATCGTTGGCGAGTTCGTCGGGAAGGAACTTCAGGGCGACATGGCGACCAAGCTTCAGGTCTTCCGCTTCGTACACTACACCCATGCCCCCGCCCCCGATTCTGCGGAGTATGCGGTAATGGGAGACCGTCTGCCCCACGAGTTGAGACGAAGAGACCATCGGCGAGAATGTTAGGTCGGATAAATGGGAAGGTCAAACGGTAGAGCCTGTGATCGAAAAATCCCATGAATGAATAAGGGAACCTGAAGTCGATTCCGGATGTCGACGACAACCGTAGTCCCTTCTACCGCACGAATCATTGGCCCAGGGATCTGCGGGAGTGCTCCTCCTTCAGCGAATGCTTCCACGGTGACGCCAGGCCCATCGTCCCCCCGGGATGCCAAATGCCTAGTCGCGCTTCAAGTACAAGTCGCGGGCCGTGCTTGTGCAGCTGGCCGGCGGACAGTTGATTGTCATTCGCCCCTATGGCTTCTTTAGTGGTTCTCGCCGCCGAGTCGTCCATCGAACCGGGCATAGGCTCTGCGCCGGAACCCACTGCCACAAGCACCGCAACAGCTATGAAGCAAAACGTTTTCATGTAGTCCATCTAAGGAACGCGAGTCATTGTTCTGCTGTGTTGTATGGACTGACGGACGGTTGGTCACGTGGGAATCGGCACAACGCAAAGCCATCGGCATCCATGACCGACACTACCGAATGCCAACTTGACCATGCACCGACTCGATCAACTTGGCCGAATCGTAGCCGATTCCAGCTTTGAAAACAGTTTCGACATTCTCGATTTCTTCAACATTTTTTGACGGGTCGCCCTTGATCAAAACGAGGTCTGCTTGTTTGCCAGGCATCAATGTACCAATACGATCCTGCTGTCCGAGATATATCGCACCGTTTTCAGTTGTGATCTGGATGGCTTGCACCGGTGATAACCCCGCTTCCACTAACAGTTCTATCTCACGCTGATCGCCGAATCCGGGAAGCACCCCACCATTTCCTGTCGGATCGGGACCAGCAAGCAGAAGTCCACCAGCTTTGACGAAAGCCACTTCGAAGTCCATCTCTTTTCGCAACAACGCCATCCCAGGAGAGTCGGAGGGGACACGAGCCCGCGCTGTGAGATAGCTCTGCGCAGATTCAGCAGACATCGCATTCAGCATCCGCTGTTGCAATTTTGGCCGTCCGGGAATACGAGCGGCCTCAAATACCGGTAGCGTGGAAGTCACCGCTACATGGTGCGACACAAGGTCACGGATTAGGTGCTGCACCTGTGAGCCGCTGATGTCTAAATTCGCCCAACTGTTGTCGCGAAGCGGCCCTGGTGGGCATATGTCAGGTTTTTTGCCGGACACGAAATCAGTGTCAGCGAACACCGGCCCATGCTCCAAATCATCAATGCCCAAAGCGATGGCCTCATGCCAAGTCACGGAGCAGAGATGCCCCGTCAGTTTGAGCTTGTGAGCATGGGCCTGCTGGATTGCCGCCGCCAATTCATCGCGCGAAATGTTCATATATGCCTTAAACGATGTGGCACCCTCGGCGGCCCAGTAGTCAACCAGACGTCTTGCATCCTCTGGGCCGGTCAGCTCATGCATCGCTGCATATCTTGTGGGCGGGCCCTCTAAATACGGCGCTGTCACATCTATACTCGGCCCCGGCATCAGCTTCGCATCGATGCGTTGCTTGACCTTCAAATCGGCATAGGGCTCAATACTACCCGTGGTGCGCATGGTTGTGATCCCAGCGGCCAGATAGAGCCGTGGCGCCGAGAAAGGCGCCGTGGCTATGACAAAACCCGGCTCACCCAGTTCACCAGAGGCACCGACTTGCACCGAATACGAGCTGTTGTAGTAGAGGTGATTGTGCATTCCAACAAGGCCAGGAATGACCGTATATCCGGAGCGATCAAGCAGCTGCGCATGGGGAGGAGCCTGAAGGGATGCACTTGTGCCAATTGACTGGATCTTCCCATTTTCGATAACCACCGCTTGGTCTTCTCTCGCCGTCGCGCCCGTTCCATCGATAACCCTGACGTGGTTCAGGACGAAGACTGGGGCATTGACAGTTACGAAGGGAGTCGCGTCGGTTAAGCGTTGTGTTTGGCCGTATGTCATCGCAGCAACAAACAACCACACAAAAATAGTCAATCGGCGCATTAGAATAGCCTCCCACTCCCTAGGACAGCCGGCATTGGGACGGATTCTACACCGAATGGATTTGGCTACACCTTAGTGAGACTGGAGACGATTCGCGAAAATCAAACAGTCTTTGCTGATGTCTTCCTGCCGTTTTCGTCGTCACGCCCGGATCACGAGCAACCCTGAAGTAATCCCAAGGTAAGGGTTGTCGCTAGGCTTGATCGGAGATGTCTCGGGGCAAAGGCCGGAGCGCGAGGTAGAAAAGCCCGATCCGAGACATCTTCGATAAGCAGGCTAGAAGGAAGCCGCTGGCGGTTGCGGTGGGCGCGGGAGATGCGGCTGGCTATGGAATTTGAATGGGTCTTTTTTCGCCTTCTGTTCGGGGCTAAGCGTCAACGTAGACGCTTCCAAGGTTGCAGAAAAGAGAGGCGGATACCACCTCATACGTGGCGGATTATCTCACGCGCAGCGTCCGCCGCGCCAGCGGCCTCGTTGTGTGCTGGGCATGCTCAACAGCTTGGAGGTGAAAGTCCTCTGGCCGACCTGATGGAGGTAAGGCCTAGTGATGATGCAAGGGTACCGCCGCGAGGCGGGGTCTGAAGGAAGCATGGAACAAACGTGCGAGTCGATGAACAAAAACCGGATACAAGGCGCCAGCGCCGGACGAGCGGGCAACTTACCGCGAAGTCCATATCCCATCAAGGACGCGAAGCGTAGATTCGGCGACTGTGCACGGAAGGCGGTTGAGCTTACCCCAGGAGATCTGCTCGGCGTCGCTTCGGCGACTGAGGTGGTCGAAAGGCCGCCTGACCGCAGGGCAGAAGTCAGCATAAGGCATAGTAGGTCATGACGTCGGCGAAGCTAGTGAGGCACTCCGATCCGAAAGGTGGAGAAACAGATAGGCTGAGCCGGGAACG
>WNGH01025101.1_pt1 | contig 10418 bp, 15 predicted proteins | sample 5400631 | NCBI WGS metagenome assembly WNGH01 (sample SAMN13153373, study PRJNA577476) | soil metagenome | isolation source: 115 cm soil or saprolite under Garry oak tree replicate 1 | place: USA:California | collected 2016-06-15 | reverse complement strand
ATCGTAATCGCACGGATATGGAACGCATTCATCGAGCACCATCGCGATATCGCTGCCGAGCGCGGCTTGAATTTCCATTGCGATCTCCGGCGAAATGAACGCTCGGGCGCCGTCGATGTGATTTTGGAATTCGACGCCCTCCTCGGTGATTTTGCGCAACTTCGCGAGCGAGAAAATCTGATACCCGCCGCTGTCTGTGAGAATCGGCCCATCCCAACTCATGAAATTGTGCAGGCCGCCGAAATGCTTGATCACGTCGAGTCCAGGCCTAACGAACAAGTGGTAGGTGTTTCCGAGAACAATCTGCGCATTCAGCTCGCAGAGTTCGCGCGGACTGACGCCCTTCACGCTGCCTTGTGTTCCCACCGGCATAAACGCGGGCGTATCGATCACGCCATGCGCAGTTTTTAATCGTCCGCGTCGGGCTTTTGAATGTTGATCGCTCGCGAGGAGTTCAAAGTCATTCTGCATGTGAGTTAGAGGTTCCTCGACTTCGCTCGGAATGACAATTGAAGGACAAAATATTTTTTGCAGATCGTGATCTTGCCTCTATATTCGGCGCTTACCGCATCAGGAGCGTGAGAGAGTTTTGCGCGGCCTGAAGCGGGTTTTTTGTCGCCCGGAGTAAGACCTTTGGCGGCGCTTTACGTTTAGGATTTGGAAAATGCCCACGATCAATCAGCTGATTCGCAAAGGACGCCGGAAGGTGTCGGTGAAATCGAAGTCACCGGCGTTGGCGGGTTGTCCGCAGCGGCGCGGCGTATGTGTGCAAGTGATGACCCGCACGCCGAAGAAGCCGAACTCTGCGCTGCGCAAAGTGGCGAAAGTACGGTTGACGAATGGCCAGGAAGTGATTGCCTACATCCCGGGGGAGGGGCATAATTTGCAGGAGCACTCGATCGTGCTCGTGCGCGGCGGACGCGTGAAGGATTTACCTGGCGTGCGCTATCACATTGTGCGCGGAACCCTTGACGCGCTGGGTGTGGATGGTCGGCGACGCGGTCGCTCCAAGTACGGAGCGAAGCGACCGAAGGGCGGGGCGGCCGGTGGAGGCGGCGCGGCGAAAGCAGCGCCGGCAGCGGCCAAATAAAACAATTAAATTTGAAACAGACGATCGACAATGTCGCGGCGGAGGAGAGTTCACAAAAAAGAAGAGCACGTCGATTCCCGATATGGGAGTCCGGCGGTAGCCCGTCTCATCACCACAGTAATGGAGCGGGGCAAGAAATCGCTCGCGGAACGAGTCGTGTACACCGCGATCGATAAGTCGCGTGAAGGCTCTGATTCAGTCGATCCGCTGGAGATTGTAAACAAAGCAATCGAAAACGTTCGTCCGCGGCTGGAGGTGCGTTCCCGCCGAGTTGGCGGCGCGACGTATCAGGTGCCGATGGAAGTGACGCCTGCGCGGCAAATCTCACTAGCCACGCGCTGGATTGTGCGATTTGCCGACGGTCGTAAGGGATTGCGATTGGCTGACGCCCTCGCTCAAGAACTCAAAGACGCCGCAGCCGGCCAGGGCAACGCCGTCAAGAAACGCGATGACACGCATAAAATGGCGCAGGCGAACCGCGCGTTCGCGCATTTCAGGTGGTGACAATTATGGCGACGGCGACAATGGAACAGAAAAAGGCTACGGCGAAAAATCCAAACTCGTCGAATCGCAAGTTTCCGCTGGAACGAACGCGGAACATCGGGATCGCGGCACATATCGACGCCGGTAAAACAACGATCACCGAGCGCGTTCTCTTTTACACCGGCATGATTCACAAGATGGGAGAGGTGCACGACGGCACCACCGTCACCGATTGGATGGAGCAGGAACGGGAACGCGGGATCACGATCACGTCAGCCGCGACAACCTGCACTTGGTCACAGCGCAAAGAAGAAGGCGTTTACAAGATGTTCGAAGGGGTCAAGGAGCGCATCAACATCATCGATACACCCGGACACGTCGATTTCACTGCTGAGGTGGAGCGTTCGTTGCGCGTGCTCGATGGCGCGATCGCAGTTTTCGACGGTGTGGCCGGCGTGCAGCCGCAATCAGAAACGGTCTGGCGTCAGGCGACCAAGTACAACGTGCCGCGCCTGGCGTTCATCAACAAAATGGATCGCGTCGGCGCAGATTTCGAAATGTCGGTCGACAGCATCCATAAAAAACTCGGCGCAAACGCCTGGCCTGTTTTGCTGCCGCTGGGAAGGGAAGATCAGCTGCGCGGCCAACTCGACGTCATTAACAAGAAGGCGATAATTTATTCGGCGAACGATCAGTTTGGATCTACCTATGAAGTGACCGATGTGCCAAAGGAGTACGTGGACGCAGTTGAGAAGACGCGCAAAGAACTAATCCAACAGGTTTCTAACCTCGACGACGAAGTGGCCGAGGCAGTGCTCGAAGAGCGCGAAGTCACGCCGGAGTTGTTAAAGGCGGGCATTCGTCGCCAGACGATCGCGAACAAATTCGTGCCAGTCATTGGCGGCTCAGCTCTCAAGAATATCGGTATTCAATATTTGGTCGACGCGGTCGTAGATTATCTGCCCAGCCCGCTCGACATTCCGCCAGCCAAAGGCCAGAACCCAGACACGGGCGAGCCAATGGAAGCGGCGACCGATGACAACGGCTCTTTCTGTTCCATCGCGTTCAAGCTGTGGAGCGATCCGTTTGTCGGGAAACTGGTGTTCTTCCGGGTTTATTCCGGCACCCTCAGCAAAGGCGACACTGTTTACAATCCGCGCACGAACAAACGTGAGCGGATTTCGCGTTTAATTCAGATCCAGGCGGACAAACGCGAAGACATCGAGACGTGTTACTCGGGCGATATCGCCGCGATTGTTGGAATCAGGAACATCACAACTGGCGACACGCTTTGTGATGAGGATCACCCAATTCTTCTCGAACCGCCATCGTTTCCCGATCCAGTTATTTCAATGGCGATTGAGCCGAAGACGAAATTGGACCAGGAAAAAATGGCGACCGCGTTGCAACGCCTCGCCGAAGAAGACCCGACTTTCCGCGTCTACACGCACGAGGACACCGGCCAGACCATCATCGCCGGCATGGGCGAGCTGCACTTGGAAATCATTCGTGACCGGATGTTCCGCGAGTTCAAGGTGGATGCGAACGCCGGCAAACCGCAGATCGCGTACCGCGAAACAATCACCAGCAGCGCCCATGGCGTTGGCAAGCTGATCAAGCAGTCAGGCGGCCGCGGCCAGTATGGGCACGTGGAAGTGGACGTGCGTCCCGCCGCGCGTGGCAACGGTCTCACTGTCGAGAACAAAATCGTGGGCGGCATCATTCCGAGGGAATACATCCCAGCGGTGAAAAAGGGGATCGACGAAGCGGTGCTCAACGGCGTGCTGGGCGGTTATCCCGTTGTCGATGTGGAAGTGGACATCGTTTACGGCTCGTTCCACGAAGTCGATTCCAGCGAGATCGCATTCAAATTGGCGTCGATTTTCGCGATGAAAGACGGCTTCAAGCAGGGCAAACCAATCTTGCTGGAGCCGATCATGAAGGTCGAGAACATCACGCCGGAAGAATATCAGGGTGACATTTGCGGCGACTTGAGCCGGCGGCGAGGCGCGATCAACAGCATCGAGACGCGCGGCAATGTGGCGATCATTCACGCGATGGTGCCGCTCGCGGAATTGTTCGGATACGCAACCGCAATCCGGTCGTTGTCGAAGGGCCGCTCGAGTTATTCGATGGAGCCGTCGCATTTTGAGCCCGTCCCGGCGAATCTGGTCGCGGCGATTCTTGATCAAAAGGAGGCGAAATGAGCAATGGCCAGCGCATCCGCATTCGCCTGAAAGCGTTCGATCACCGCATGCTGGACCAATCCGCCATCGAGATTGTGGATACTGCCAAACGAACGGGCGCGCGCGTGGCTGGGCCGATTCCGCTGCCGACATTAATCGAAAAATTCACGGTGAATCGTTCCCCGCACGTGGACAAAAAATCGATGGAACAATTTGAAATTCGCACTCACAAACGGTTGCTGGACATCATCGAGCCAACCGCGAAGACAGTGGACGAATTGAAGAAACTGAACCTGCCTGCGGGCGTTGACATCACGATTAAAATTTAAGCGGAGGCGCTTCTGAAACATTTGCGATTGCATGGTCATGAGCATCGGACTTCTTGGACAAAAAATTGGTATGACCAGCCTTTACGACGCCAGGGGCCGATTGTGTTCGGTGACTGTCATCGCGGCTGGCGATAATGTTTTGCTGCGCCGTTTGACCGAAGAGAAGGAAGGTTATTTCGCCGTGCAGATCGGGTTCGGCGCGCAAAAGGAATCGCGTCTGACCAAGCCGTTAGTCGGCGAATTTAAGAAGGCCGGAGTCGAGCCTCAGCGAGTTATGCGTGAATTTCGCCTAAAAAACGATCTTCCCGAGGGCGAGATCAACTTGAGCGTTACGCAATTTCAGGTAGGCGACTTCGTCGATGTAATCGGCCGCTCGAAAGGCAAAGGCTTTCAAGGCGTGATGAAGAAGCATAACTTTGCTGGGCAAGGCGCGGCGCACGGTTCGAAAACGCACCGGCGCATCGGCGCAGTTGGCAATCGTTCAACGCCGGGACGCATTTGGAAGAACCAGGGTATGCCCGGTCACATGGGCGATCGGCGGGTGACAGTGCAAAATCTACAGGTCATGCAGGTGCGTGAAGCAGAAAAAATTATTTTGATAAGCGGCGCTGTGCCCGGCGCGAACGGCACTTATGTGATCGTGCGACCGGCCATCAAACATCCCGAACATTTACTGGCCTTACATGCTGAGCACCGAAAGCATGAGGAAGAAGAGAAGGCGAAGAAGCCGAAAACCCTACGTGAAATGGCGCAGAAGAAATGAGCGCGAAAGTTTTAAGTAAGGCCGCAGCGAAAGAAGCAAAGATCGACCTGATCGAGGATGGTCGCGGCACGCAGGCTGTGCACGATGCGGTGGTGGCGATGCGCGCGGCGCGGCGTTCTGGTTCCGCCAACACGAAGAGCAAGGCCGAAGTAGATTTGTCAGGCGCAAAGCCATGGCGGCAAAAAGGGACCGGTCGTGCCCGGGCCGGTTACAAATCATCGCCGATTTGGCGGGGCGGTGGCGTCGTTTTTGGCCCGAAGCCGCGCGATTATTCGAAGAAAGTTGGAAAGTCCGTTCGTCGACTCGCTTTTCGAAAAGCGCTGAGCGAACGCATCAACGCCGGGGATGTTTTGACCATCGACAAGTTTGTTGTCTCGGAGCTGAAGACGAAACCTTGGAAAAATTGGCGGAAAGAACGCGATGAACGAGCCACACGATATTATTAAGACTGCGTCGCTGACTGAGAAGTCAACGCTGATGAGCGAGAAGCAGAACAAGTATGTCTTTCGCGTCAGCCCAAAGGCGAACAAGATTCAGATCAAGAACGCAATCGAACGGCTGTTTCAGAAAACAGTCGTCGATGTGAACACGTGTAATTACGCTGGCAAAGAGAAACGCTTGCGCGGGCCTCTTGGACGTCGCCCGCGGTGGAAGAAAGCGATAGTGACGTTAAAGGAGGGCGACAAGATCGATCTGATCTAATCGCGAGAAGTTATGGCACTCAAAGAATTTCGCCCACTAACGCCGACGCAGCGTTTCAAGTCGTTGCCTGCGTTCGATGAAATTACCAAGTGGCGCCCTGAAAAGAGCCTCCTTCAGCCGAAGAAAAGGAGCGGCGGTCGCAACAACCATGGTCGGCTGACATCGCGACATATCGGCGGCGGTCACAAGCATAAGTATCGCAAAGTCGATTTTAAACGGCGCAAGTACGGTGTCGCGGCGGAAGTGATTGGGATTGAGTACGACCCGAATCGCTCTGCGCGCATTGCTCTCATCAAATACGCCGATGGCGAACTAAGTTACATTCTCGCGCCGAATGGTCTTCAAATTGGAGCGACTGTTGTTGCCGGAAATGATGTTCCGTCTGATTTGGGGAATTCGCTGCCGCTTCGCGCAATTCCCATGGGCACGAATGTTCACAACATTGAATTGACTCCGGGCCGTGGCGGCCAGGTCGCGCGCAGTGCCGGGCAACAGGCCACGCTTACTGCACTGGAAGCCGGATATGCGCTGGTGAAAATGCCTTCGGGCGAAATTCGTCGGATTCACGAGAACTGCTTCGCGACCATTGGCCAGGTCGGCAATGTCGATCATATGAACGTTTCGAGCGGCAAGGCAGGACGCACCCGCTGGCGAGGCCGACGACCGCATGTGCGCGGCATGGTGATGAACCCCATCGATCACCCCATGGGTGGCGGCCAGGGGAAATCAAAAGGAGGCGGTGGTCGCCATCATCCGGTCAGTCCATGGGGGCAGTTGGCGAAAGGCTTCAAGACGCGCGCGAAGCACAAGCCGAGCGACCGTTTCATTTTGGATAGGAGACGAGCTAAGAAGAAGGTGTGACAGTAATCGACTTCGGACTTGAAATTTATGGCTAGATCGTTAAAGAAAGGACCCTTCGTCGAGTCGCATCTTCTTGATAAGATCGACAAGATGAACGCATCGGGCGTCAAGAAACCGATCAAGACCTGGTCGCGACGCTCGATGGTGACGCCGGACTTTGTCGGCCACACGTTTTTGGTACACAACGGGAAAATATTTCATTCCGTTTTTGTCACCGAGAATATGGTCGGCCACAAGCTCGGCGAATTTTCGCCGACACGCGTGTTTAGGAAGCACGGTTCGCACACGGCGAAGGTGACCAAATAAGAAAGAATTTTCGATTGCCGATTTCCGATTGCCAATTGAAAAGACGCGGCGACGGCCGTTTCAAATTGGGAATCGGCATTTCGCAGTTAGCAATAGGGTGGTGCTTGATGGCTGCTTCGGCAGTGCAAGCGCAGGGGAACAGTTCTTTGTCAGAATCCAAAAGTGAAACCGTAACGCGGTCGGCGACGGCGGAGCCTGCGACAGCGGAAAATGAGGAATTGCGAAGGCAATTGTCCATTGCCCAGGAATCTTTGAAGGCGTTGACGAGTAGCCTGGCTGAATCGAATGGGCAGGCGGAAGAACTGCGCCGCAAGTATTCCGATCTCCAATTGCGAATGGAAGCGCTGGGCCTGGCATCGGCGAATAAGGACAGGTCGAAACTGGAGCAGCGTTTGCTGGCCGCGGTGAGCGATCTTCAACTGGCGCAGAAAGCGCGTGACGATTACCGCGATCAAATGCTGCGGCTAAACGAAACGATATTGCGCTACATTAAAACGTCGCAAGGTGACGACGCGCAGGCGCGGATGGATGTTGAAACGCAATTGCGTAGTACGAACGAGCTGGTCACGAAATCGACAAATCCGCCAGAGGCGCCTGAGCTGGGTTTGATGGACGGCAGCGTGATCAGCGTGAAGGAGGAGTGGTCATTTGTTGTCGGCAACCTTGGCGAAAAACAAGGAGTTAAGATCGGGATGCCGATGCGAGTGATGCGCGACGATCGAAAAATTGCGACGGTGCGGGTCGTCGATGTGCGGCAGAAAATCTGCGGCGCGGTGGTTCAGGAGATGGATTCGAAGAAGGAGAAAATTAAGGTGGGGGATCGCCTCCAGGTGGATGCGCAACCCGATGTGAGTTTGAGATAATGGAAGTTAGATCGACATACAAATATGCGCGGATTTCGCCATTCAAGGTGCGCGAAGTGACGCGTGAGATCCAGGGTCTGCCTGTTTCGGCAGCGCTCGATTTGCTCGCGTTCACTCCGAAAAAGGCGGCGTTTCTCATCGGCAAAACGCTGAAGAGCGCAATCGCCAACGCGGAGAACAATGCGAACCTCAAACCTGACGGTTTGGTGGTGAAGGAAGCGACCGTTGGCGAAGGACCGACGTTGAAGCGTATTATGCCGCGTGCTCGCGGCAGCGCCAGCCGGATTTTGAAGCGCACCAGTCACATTCGCATCGTGCTTTCGGACGAGATCGTCATCGAGACGCGGGAAACACGAAAAGCGAAGCGACAAGCAGAAAAGAGAGCGGCAAAGAAGGACGCTGCCGGCGAAACGACACAGGGTGCGGCAACCGTGCCGGATCAAAAATCAGCGAAGTCGAAGCGGGCTACGAAGACGAAGAAACGGTAAATTTATGGGACAAAAAGTTAATCCAATTGGGTTTCGCCTGAACGTGAATCGCGACTGGCGCTCGCGGTGGTACGCGTCGCCACAGGAATTCCCCGCGTTTTTGCACAATGACCTAAAGATTCGCGACTACGTGAAGAAAAAACTGCAGTTCGCGGCAGTCGCCAAAATTGTGATCGAGCGGGCGTGGAATTCCATTCGCGTAACCATTCACACTGCGCGTCCTGGAATTGTGATCGGACGCAAGGGCGCGGAAATCGAGAAGATGACGGAAGAAATTTCCAAGATGGCCAATGGCAAACAGGTGAAGATCGACATCCAGGAAATCAAGACGCCGGAGATCGACGCGCAGCTGGTTGCCGAAAACGTGGCGCTGCAGATTGAACGCCGTATCGCTTATCGTCGCGCAATGAAAAAAGCGGTGCAGATGGCAATGGATTTTGGCGCGGAAGGGATCAAGATCCGTTCCTCCGGTCGACTGAACGGCGCTGAGATTTCGCGTTCGGAATGGTACCGGGAAGGGAAAATTCCACTGCACACGCTACGCACGCCGATTGACTACGGTTTTGCTGAGGCCAACACGGTTTACGGCAAGATCGGTGTGAAATGTTGGATTTGTAGAAAAGAAGAGCGGCCTGCCGAAGCGCCCGCTCCACCTGCCGCGCCGCCACCGCCGCCACCCGAGCCGGCTGCAGTTTAGGAGAATCTTTATGCCATTGATGCCAAAACGCGTGAAGTATCGGAAAGCCCAACGTGGGAGTCGAAAGGGGACTGCTTCGCGCAATCTCAGGATTGATTTTGGCGAGTTTGGTTTGCAGACACTCGAGCGCGCGTGGATCACCAACACACAACTGGAAGCCGCCCGCGTCGCGCTCACTCGCAACATGAAGCGCAAAGGAAAATTGTGGATCCGTGTTTTCCCGGATAAACCAGTAACGTCGCGTCCACCGGAAACGCGCATGGGTAAGGGTAAAGGCCAGCCCGAGTCTTGGGTCGCAACCGTGCGGCCCGGCAACATTTTGTTTGAGCTCGATGGCGTGCCGGAATCGGTCGCGCGTGAATCTCTGCGGCTCGCAGCTGACAAACTACCTGTGCGGACGAAGTTTCTAACACGCCATCACGTGAGGGCTGGTTAACAACCAATGAAAATGAAAGAATTCAGCGAGCTGGGAATGGACGAGTTGCTGACCAAGCGGCGCGACCTGCGCCAGGAAAGTCTGCATCTGCATCTACAACAGCAGAGCGGTCAGCTCGAGCAGCCAAGCAGACTGCGTTTACTGCGGCGCGACCTCGCCAGAATTGAAACAGAGCTATCGCAACGCGCAAAAAAACCTCAGGGGAAATAGATTATGGCCGAGCAAGAATCTCAGTTATCACCAGCGTCAGCGCAGCAACCGGCGGCTCGTGCCGCGCGCAAGACGCGCACAGGCGAGGTGGTTTCCAGCAGTATGAACAAAACGATCATCGTGCGGACGGTTACGCGTGTGCCGCACCCGAAGTTCGGCAAGATCGTCAAGCAGATGAAGAAATTTTATGCGCACGACGAACAGAACCAGGCGAAGCCCGGCGACACTGTTCGCATCATGGAAACGCGCCCACTAAGTAAGCTGAAGCGGTGGCGACTCGTGGAAGTCGTTCAGAAGTAAAATCCGATGGTGCAACTTCGATCCAGACTGGATGTAGCTGACAACAGCGGCGCGCGCATGGCGACGATGATTGGCGTGATTGGCAAACAAACGCGCTACGCCGGCATCGGCGATGTGATCACTGCCAACGTCAAGGAAGCCAGCCCGACTGGGACTGTTAAGAAGGGCGAAGTGGTGCGCGCAGTCCTGGTTCGCACGAAACAGGCAATCCGACGCGAGGACGGTTCGCTACTGCGCTTTGATAACAATGCCATCGTGATTATCGATAAGGATTTGAATCCGCGCGGCACCCGTATTTTCGGGCCGGTCGCACGCGAATTACGTGAGCGCAACTTCATGAAAATTGTGTCGCTCGCCCCGGAAGTCTTATGAACCGCGTCAAGTTTCACGTTAAAAAAGGCGATCACGTCGAGGTCATCTCGGGGAATTACCGTGGCTCTTCGGGAAGGATTCTTGCAGTGTTTCCAGGTAAGCAGCGCGTGTTGGTCGAAGGCGTTCGCATTATCAAGAAGCACTTGCGAAAATCGCAAGATAATCCGAGCGGGAAGATCGCCGAGCGCGAGGGCCCGATTCACATTTCCAACGTACGATTGCTCGAGCGCAAGAAACCGGAGAAGGGCGCAAAATCAGAAAAAGGAAAAAAAGGGAAGCGTCCCGAGCGCAGCGAGGCGACACCCAAATAAGACAGATTGGTACTATGGAAA
>WNGH01009514.1_pt1 | contig 10418 bp, 8 predicted proteins | sample 5400631 | NCBI WGS metagenome assembly WNGH01 (sample SAMN13153373, study PRJNA577476) | soil metagenome | isolation source: 115 cm soil or saprolite under Garry oak tree replicate 1 | place: USA:California | collected 2016-06-15 | reverse complement strand
CTGCCGTAACCTCGAAGTTCTTCGCTACGAGTTCATCTCTCACGCTCTCAATCGCCTTTGTCGAGTAGATCCTAAACCCTGATGTGACATCGCTCGATTGCATCCTGAAGGTGTTCCTCAATACCCAGTTGGTAGAGGCGCTCACCATTCTCTTAAACCAGGGTAGCTCCTTTACCAGTCCACGGGTTCTTGATCGACATCCCACGACCACATCTGCCTCCTTCGTTGCAGCGAGGAGACGCTCGATCTCCTCCGGATCATGATTCAGATCGGAATCCATGGTCAGTACGTAGTCCGATCTGGGATCTACTAGGCTTAGGCCTTTCTTTGTCGCTTTTCCGAGCCCGAGTCTCTTTTCGTGAAATTCGACTCTAACTCGAGGGTTCCATTTGGCCAGCTCGCTGACCTTCTGCAAGGTCGCGTCCGTCCCTTCCACTACAAATATGACTTCATAATCCTGGTTCAGTGCTTCGAGGGATCTTATCAGGCGAGAGGAGAATTCGTCGATCACTTCTTCCTCATTGTACAACATTATGACAGTGCTGATCTTCATGATATTGTTCGGACTCCATCTTGTTTGTTGTTGGACGAGCATGAGGTTCTGACCCTGTTACTGTTTGAATCGAGATGGCGACGGATAATAGATTTCAACAAGCACATGTAACAATCGTCTGCACTTTCTCAGAGACAAGTCTCGTATAAGCAGTGCCCATGAATTCGGAGGCAAGGATGACCCCAAGTGAGAATATGCGAATCTCGCGAGACTGTGCGAACGAGGAGAAGAGACGGGGAAGTCTGCTGGGTCAGGGGCTGATATTCCCCAACAAAAACAATATAGTATCTGTTTCAATTTTGCAAGGAGGTAGTGAGTTTCAAGGCAATGAGGTTTCCCTGTGTGCCATAAGAGCTGTATCATTTTCGGAGCGAAGAGCTTCACTCCTGACGAAGTCAAGCAAAAGGACGTAATCGAAGTAGGGTCACGCGATGTGAATGGAAGTCTCAGGTCCATCATAAGTGCGTGGGGGGCCAAACGGTATGTTGGGGTGGACATAGTCAAGGGTCCAGGGGTCGATGTGGTGTGCAGTGCCGAAGATATAGAACGGAAGTTTGGCCGGGAAAGCTTCGACGTAGTTGTCTCAACGGAAATGGTTGAGCATGTGAGAAACTGGCGTGAAGCCGTATCGAGCATCAAACATGTCTGTAAACCCGACGGAACCTTGCCTTTGACTTTTGGAGATATGAGACGGAGGACATTAAACAGATTTTTTCTGATTTCGAAATCCTATCACTTGAGAAGGATTCGGAGGCTCCGGGTGTCTTCCTAAAGGCTCGAAAACCGAAGAAATTCTTAGAGGCAGACCTATCAGCCTACAGACTCTACAGCATTCTTCTCAAGAAGAGAGTTATTGATATTGATGACGATTACCCACGAGGGTTGTCCTTCTTGATTCTGACTATAAAGGAGAAAGCGAAGAACGCAATGTTCTCGGCTGCGAAAAAACTGTTGAAAACGGCCTATCCTGGCGTCTATTACGGATAGCCACGTCCGAGTTCCGTCACAACAATATCTCTGACTTAAAACGTAGCTTAAACATTAAATTCGTAATCAGCCGCTCCTTTCTAAAATACCTTCCTCGTTAACGTCTATGGATTGCTTGCCACGATGAAGATGCTTTCCTCTCTTGCTGTTAGACTCATTATCGTCTCGATGATCCTGGGGCTCATTTTGCGTCTATTCTTCGCTCTCACTCTTCCCGTAGGTTGGGATGGAGGAATATTCCTTTACTGGGCAAATCTGATAAACAATGGCGCCATTCCTTATAGAGATTTTTTCATCCGAGACCCAGTTTACATTTATCTGGTTGCCCTGTCGGTCAGGGCGTTCGGGTCAAACTATCTCGCAATATCACTCGTCTCGATCGTGCCTTCGGTTCTGACAGTTCCCGTATTGTACAAGATAGCCAAGGAAGTCTTTGATTACTTCACCGGCCTTGCTTCTGCACTAATCTTCAGTTTCGCCCCTACAATACTCTGGTACAGCACTGTCTTTGACGAGCGGAGTCTAATGCTGTTTCTAAGTGTTCTCGCGATGTGGGCCCTTGTCAAGGGCCTAAAATCAACCAATGCAGGATTTCTTGCTCTCTTCGGCTCGATCCTAGGAATAGGAACCTTCGCATATCGAGGAATAGCGATCTACATGGTGACGCTGCCGCTTTTTCTCGCGTTTCTCACGTACAAGAGCCGTGTCCCTCGAATCAAGATGCTCAAGAAAGTGGTTTTCCAGTCGATCGTTTCATGGGGATCATTTCTCTTGGCCTTCGGTTCAATCTTTGTCATATTCAGTTTCAAATCGAGTTTCAGCTGGATGGTTTCAAATTTCGGGTTCAGCGGACAGCCCGAAAGCGCTGGATGGTTCATTTGGGGTCAGGCAGCGAGTGGATCCTTCAAAGATAGAATCTTTTACGTGGCTGTTCGAGAGTGGCTCTACCTCATAATCCCTGCAGCTGTGTTTATGCTGATCGCTCTCTTTCGAGTGGTTGGCAGAAGGGGGCTTTCCCTAGGACTCGCCATAGTAGGGGTTTCCGCTTTTCTCGTCGCGACTCTCGCGGCGCGTACGCGCTTTCCCCAGACTTCCTATGGAGCGTATGAGCCTTCGGCTCTCTATCTGTATTCTTTCTTGGGACTTCTTGTGCTCCTTTCCGGAGTTGCCGGAATAATGTTTCGCTCCTCATCATTCATGATCCGTCATTCGGCCTCTGGGCCTGAAAGGATCCCATTGGGATGGGAGTTGGCTCTCTTTTGGTTTCTCTCCACTGCCGTGCTGATTGTTCTCTTCGGCATTCCTCTTGTCAACTATTACTATTATTTTGCTCCCAGTCTCTCACTAATCGCCTCGCCTTCAGTAGCATCCGCCATTAGAAGGATCAAAGCCACAGCCCAAATTGCTCTCCCATCGATTATGAGGCAACGAGGACCCATTCTCTTCTTAGGGCTTCTACTTGTTAATGCATCCATTACGGCTGCGATGCTCTATACAACTCCAATGACATGGAGAAATCAATCAATAAAGTCCGTGTATGACATTGCCTCATACATTCAGTCCAATACAAGTTCGCAAGATCAGATACTAGTAGGCAATCCGGAGATCGCATTGCTTGCTCATCGCCAGACCGCCCTAGGAATAACTCAGCTTCAGTTTTATGGACGTACTGGACCAGAGCCTTTTGTCCCGTATCCTTACGACCCTTTCCACCTCTTTCCTAATGTCACCCAAATCTCTGAATTCATGGCCTCAGGAGGCGTGAAATATGTGGTTGCAGATTATTCTCCGCCAACCCTTTACATCATTGATTTGCACCCAATTTGGGAGGCCGCGTTCAAGACGAACTTTGTCTTAGAGACTGTCATCGACGGAGTTAGCATTTTCAGGTACAACCCCACATGGGATTTATCCCAGCATCTAGACGAAGTCGACGCGCATTCCAATTCGACCACTTACCGCTTTGTAAACCAGACGTTTGTGGATGGTTACGATCATATACTAATCTCCTCGGAACTCTACTCTTCACTTCCTACGGTTGGAGGAACCGCTCGAAGCAACCAGGTAATGTTTCACCCGCCCTTTGTCTCAGGCAGATCATATATCGAATTCAATCTTTTAGGAAACAGATACAGTAACCTCACCACGAATTTCGCATTGGCTGATGTTGCTGTCGGCCGATCTAACGGGGCAGGCTATTCAATCCAAGTGTCGGAAGGAGGCCGGCAACTTGCCCTGCTCAGTCATCAGGTCACAAATAATACCTGGCAGCAATCCTCCGTTCTTCTCCCTACGGGCACTGACCTTACCATAGCGCTTACGTCCGACTCGGGACTGTCGTCGTCATACGACTGGCTGCAGATAACTCTGACGCTTCTGCGCTAGCCCATTGGGTCCGGGGCGGGAGCAGAACTCGGAGAGGTAAGCTCCAATTTGTAGAGATGCAGTCCTTGATCCTGCACTATCAGATCGTAGTGATATTGGCTAAGAAAGCGTTCTGTCTGTTCTCTAGGCGACAGCGGATACCCGAGGGCAGGGTTGGTCCAGTTGTACCAAGGGCTGTCGAAATTGACGAGAATGTATTCGGGCGGTTTCGTGGATGAGTAGTTCAATGTCACATAGGCCTTGTTGGATAGTTGGGGAAAGAGGTCGCTTTCGGTGAGAATGGAAGCGTTTCGCGGAAGACTATTATTTATTGAGTCTACTTGAACCGCAAGTGAGCTGGTGGCTGGCCACCCTGGACCAGTCGGGCTTAGCGCACTAAATAGAAAAGTGAAGGATAGAGCCACAAGCGCCAGAGCGACGATCACCTTTCGACGCTTCATAAGACTGCGGAGGAACGGTATAGCTGCGAGATAGACGAAAGGGAGGAGAAACACCGAATACTGGAAATTCACATTGGAGTACGAATACCTAGAAGTGACAATCACCACCGCAATCCAAGGGATTGCTGGGATGAACCTAGAAACATTTTTCACGAGAGAAAACCACATTGGAGCAGTGGCGACGAACAGGTACGTCATTTTCGCAGGAAGGTTATTTTCAAGAGACATCAGAAGACTTCCAGGATTATTCAAGAATCCTGCGATCCCTTGTCCAGGGTTTGTTATAGCAGATGAAGTGGTTCCAAAGAATTGCACGGCTAGCCAATTCGAGGGCCAGTTCCAACGTTGGAAGGCACCACTGATTGTAGAGATTATGATCACACTCAACAGCATGAGGGACCCGATTAGAGCTACAAGATTCCGTCTGTCTATGCGTTTGTTCAGAATCATTAGTGAAATGGCAATTCCAATGCCCAGAATCGCGGAGTATTCGATCGTGGAAAGCAACAACGCCAAAGAGACGTAGAACGTTGCCGGTGTTTGTCGAGGGTAGGAAAAGTAAAGGAGAAAGACGAATAGGGGAATGAAAGCTTCAGGATGAAAATCAAATCTTATGATTCCATGTAGAGCAGGATTTGCGAGGTACAATCCTGACACAATGAAGGAGAGAAACTGGTTCCCTGTTTCTCGCAACGCCAGAAGGTACAACGGAACTGTTGCAAGAGTGACTGCGGCTGCCTGAATTAGCAGAAGGGTCCTTGGATCGGGGACCAGGGCGTAGCCAAAAGCCACCAGACCGAGAATGGGTGAAATGTGGTTGATGTGTCCAGGGGTCGACGGAAGAATGAGAGATGCCCATGAATCATACCCATTCACCGTGCGCCAGGTTGAACTGGCGTCAAGTCCGAGGTCGAAAAAATTGGTTTGAAACGCAAGATACCGCTCGAAGGAATAGACTGTGAATATTGTAAAGGAGAGGGTTCCGAACAGAGCGAGGAGAAGCCAGGGATATTTCTCAAGGCGGATTCTGATGATCTTACGCGCTTGGGAAAGAGCGCTATTACACAGTATGAACATGACTGGAAAGGGGGTTTGTCCTTAGTCTCTTGGACCTTACGAGAATTCTGATGAGGGCGGAGCCTTGTTCATAGACGTCATGTATTAGTCTCTTGACGGGCGTCCTTTCCGATTTCATTTCTCTCCAAGATACGGGAATCTCGGCTACCTTCCAACCAAGGGTCTTCAAGTACACTATCATTTCCGTGTCCCATGCCCAGCCGTTCTCCCGGGTCAGTGGCAGTACCGTCATTACTGCTCTTCTGCTGAAGGCTTTGAACCCACATTGATGGTCAGACAGCTTGGTGTCAAACAAGGCCCGCACAATCCCGTTGTAGGCTAAGGAAAACATCTTTCTCAAGAGAGGCCGTCGAAGATTGGAACCTGGAGAATATCGAGATCCGGTCACAAAGTCCAAGCTTTCACTTTGCATCCTTGCGACCAGCTTAGGAAGAAAGCGGAGATCCGTCGCCAAGTCAGTGTCCATGAAGACGTACACGTCAGCGAGAGTCGACTGCCAAGCGTTGCGAAGTGCTCTTCCTCTGCCCAATTTGGAATCGTTGTGTATTAGTTTGAGGTTAGGGTAGGCAGAGGTAAGGCCCTTCGCTACTCCAAACGTGTCGTCTGTTGAGCCGTCCTCCGCTATCAGTAGAATGTATGGATGACCGAGTTCTTGCAGCAGTCCATCCACTCTCTGCACCGCGGAGACGAGTCGTTTCTCCTCGTTTCTTGCTGGCAGAGTAACTAGGTAGGACGGAACGGTGACGGTCATAGTCGTTTTCCAACGCTGGAGGCTACTAGACCTTCTACAAATCCGATCGAGTAAAAGATGTCCAGCAACGGTCCGAACAGTGCGAGCATCATCCGTCCGTGGACTTTGCGAAGTCTGGTGAAGTAGGTAACTATCCGGAGGATTACTATGGAAAGGGGAAGAAGTACGAAGTACGGCGAAATGAAAGCGAGGATTAGGCCACCCGCGATGGCGGCTGCGGAGAGGATCATTTGCACCCTGTTCATCGCCCTGTTGGATAGGGCCTTGCTGTTAGAAATACCGGAGAGGGCCGAGGCGCGCTCGGAAAAGAGGACTCCAGCTTGGGTCTTGCCGTAATTGCGGAGTTTCTCGAAGATTCCCTTGAATGTCGATTCCTTGTCGCCAAATCCTAACTTGTAGGTGATTGATCCAAGCCTTACCAGCCTGTATCCCAAACTTCGAAGTCTACTGCTCAAGACCTGGTCTTCGCCTGAACTTCGGAATTTGCTGTCAGGGAATCCTCCAACGCTTTCAACTAGTTTCTTTCTGAACAGATCACATTTGTGCTCGGTGAAAGTCAGATCCTCAGTCGTAGATTCCTCGTGATCGATCTCTGCCAAATGTCCGTTCGCTACCATGAACAGTTTCTCGTTGTCGGAAAGACTCTTCATTTCATACACCCGTCGACCGGTAACAGCGGCGATGTTTGGGTGTTGGCCCAACGCGGCCACGGATTTGCTCAGAAAGTTGGTATCGACCATTTCACAATCTTGGTGAACGATAAGGACAAATTCTCCGCATGCCGTTTTGATGCCCTCGTTCAGTGTCTTGGCCAGACCTTGGTTTGCAGCATGGGTGAGAATCTTGATGTGTGGATCTTCAGTCACGGTATTCTTCACGATTTCTAAAGATCGATCGGTGCTTCCATCGTCTATGATAATGACTTCGGATGATTCAAAGTCTTGTTTCATGACCGAATTGAGACAACTTTGTAGCCCGTTCTCGCCGTTCCATACCGGAATGATAATGGTAGCCACGGGCATAGCCATCGTCTCGGCAGCCGGGACACTTTCACGGCACAAAAAGGTTGAGTTTGTCGTCGATATCGCCTAGAGTTACACTGAGCTCCCTTTCACCTTTTGGCGACTATGTGTTCAATATGTCAGGACCGGACGTATCGACTTCCAACTTACTTTGGATTCTTCAATAGAATGCTCGATCACGGTAGTACGCCGAAATTGCCATCAACCGCCGAGAGTCTCTCACCGCACTATGTGACCTCGATCAACCCTAACCACCCAGGGTCTGCTGTCGACCTGGTTCTTGACGTAGCGATAATTTCAGGGGGATCCCCGAGCACCGGTGCGAGAGCATTGCTTCATGCGATAAGTTCATCGGGCCGGAGATTCACTGCGTGATCTGCAGAAAAAACTATTAACTTGTTAAGGTCGAAACCTCAGTGGCTTTGAACCTTGCCCCTGTCTAGGGCAGTCTTTCTCGACCGGGATGGTGTTCTTACCCGGGAACGGCCAGATTATGTTAAGATCCCGAAGGAGCTAGAGATTCTTCCAGGTATCGAGGCACCCCTTCGAGAAATCAAGAAGAGAGGATTCCAAATCGTGATCATAACGAATCAGTCCGTTATTGGGCGCGGACTCACCACGCACTATGAAATCTCGAGGATTCATGAGAAGCTCCGTGTGGAGCTTGCACTATTAGGATGCAGAATTGATGCCATCTACTATTGCCCTCACCGGCCTGACGAAGGATGTAATTGTAGAAAGCCCGAACCTGGGCTAATCTTGAAAGCGTCGAGAGAACTTGGAATCGATACAGCAAAATCCTGGATGATTGGCGACAAGGAGATCGACCTTGAAGCAGCGAGGCGAGCGGGTTGCCGCGGTATTAGAGTCCCTACCAATGGAAACGGTTTGAAAGAGGCGGTTCGCAACATTGCGCTTGTGGAAGATGGGTCCAACCAGGTTGAATACTCTTGATTAAGATCCGTGCAAGAGCTCCCCTCCGAGTCAGTTATGCTGGTGGCGGCACAGACGTTCCTCCATACCCTAGTTTGATGGGAGGAGTAGTGCTCTCCTCAACAATCCAGAATTATGCCTACTGTTCTGTCGCACCTAGGAGTGATGGCAAGATCACTGTCTCGAGGGAGGACCAAGATGTCCGTTATGGTCCTGAAACTCTTCATGATCTGAAGGGCGGTGGTGAAGTCGAGTTTGTTCGGGCGGTTGCCAAGCGGTTTGGTGCCGATCAAGGATTCGACGCAAGTCTCCGTTATGATGCGTTACCAGGCACCGGACTGGGGTCATCATCCGCTCTGTGCGTTTCTCTCATAGGCGCTTTTAGAGAGTGGAAGGGCAACTCAATGACGGACTATGACATCGCGAATCTCGCTTATGATGTTGAGAGAAAGGATGTTGGTGTTCCTGGAGGAATGCAGGATCAATATGCTTCAACTTTTGGAGGCTTCAATCTCATCGAGTTCAAGAAAGAAGCAACCATCGTGAACGCTCTCCGGATCAAAAGGGAGACTTTAAACGAGCTCGAGTACAACAGCCTCCTCTGCTTCACAGGCACCACGAGGCGCTCGGGTGGGATTCTTAAAAGGCAAATAGAATCGTACGAGCACAAGAACCCAACAATCATGAATGCGCTGGAGCATATGAAGGAACTGACCTTACAGATGAAGGATTTCTTGCTTACGGGGAACCTAGGAGGTTTTGCGGAGCTCTTGAATTCAGAATGGGACCTTAAGAAAAAACTCGACGATGCGATCTCCACGGAGGATGTTGAGAAGCTCCTTGACGTTGCGAAGCTGAATGGGGCCATCGGTGGGAAGCTACTTGGAGCCGGCGGTGGAGGCTTCCTCTTTCTATACTGCGAATCCGGAAAACGGGTTCAGGTGGAAAAGGCGGTTGAAAGCCTCGGAGCAAAGGCTTTCCCTGTCAGGTTCGACGAGGATGGATTGCAGACTTGGCGAAGCTCGAAGTAACAAGCAAGCCAGAGTTGGGGAGCAGGACTCTGGAGACTGAGGCATCCAGTCGTAAAGATAGAGAAATTTCGCTCGTACTTGCGTCGATTCAGAAGAGTATTGAGACGAAAGAGCGACTCTCTAAGGAGTGCTTGAATGAGATTATAGAAATGGCCCATATCGTAATCGGGGCGCTTCGCCGAGGAAGGAAGGTTGTTTTCTTCGGAAATGGTGGAAGCGCGGCTGATGCTCAGCATATTTCGGCGGAGCTAGTCGGCAAGTTCAAGAATGTAAGACCACCGCTGAGGGCTCTTGCATTGACAACTAACACGTCGATCCTCACCGCGGTCGGGAACGACGTCAGTTTCGACGAAATCTTCTCCCGACAAGTCCAAGCGTGTGTCGACAAGGGTGACGTGACGGTGGCGATAAGCACGAGTGGCCACTCCAAGAATGTGATCCTGGGCGTTCAAGAAGCCGGAAGGATTGGTGCGAGGACGATAGCTCTTACCGGCGGGAATGGCGGACTGCTCGCTACGCTCTCCGACCACAAGGTGATTGTTCCTTCGAACGATACTCAAAGGATACAGGAGTGTCATATCATGATTGGGCACGTCGTCTGCGAACTGATTGATGAGGCGCTTGTCGAAAAAAGAGCCGAAAAATGGACCCGGGCCTTTAGACGAGATCGAAAACCAGTGGTACCTCTCGTCGCGGCAACCTAGGAGCATAGAGTCCGCTGCACCAGGAGGCAACTCGGTTGCCTATTCTTGGGGATCGACTTGCATGCGATGATAGTACATAGCTTCAATTCCCGCACAACCCTTAAAGGGGAAAATTCCGATACAAGTCATCGTCGGGTAATCTGAATTACCGTTGTCGTGGACCGCCGTTTGATCTTTTCCAAATTCCTCGAAGGTTTTGACTGGTCGAAGACCAAGGTCAAAGACTACCTCGGTCTGAGCGACGTTCTGTCCGAGGCTACGAAGGTCTCGCGTACCGGGCTTGGGCTGTCCGGCGCACTACTAATTCTGGCTAGCTTGTGGCTTCTTGTGGTTGAACCTGACGTTCTAGCTGGAATGGTCCTTGCTGCCGGGCTTATCGGATTCGGCCTCTTCAACATGATTTCAGCACTGAGAAAAGGACTGCATCTCTCTCGCGCCAACCAACTTTCTCTGTTAGGCCACTTCGTCGCCATTCTTACTTTCTACGTGGTCGTGTCGAGATTTCTCGTTGTGAGCTATACTACTGACACAATGG
>WNGH01019939.1_pt1 | contig 10422 bp, 5 predicted proteins | sample 5400631 | NCBI WGS metagenome assembly WNGH01 (sample SAMN13153373, study PRJNA577476) | soil metagenome | isolation source: 115 cm soil or saprolite under Garry oak tree replicate 1 | place: USA:California | collected 2016-06-15 | reverse complement strand
GTTACTGCAGTCGCCGTTATGGCATTGGCGTCAGTAATGGGACGGCTGCTTTGCAAACGGCGGTGGCGTGTCTAGGGCTAAAGCCCGGGGACGAAGTCATTATGCCGACTTTTACGATCATCTCCTGTGCTCTTGCTGTTATTTACAGCGGCGGCGTCCCGGTTTTGGTCGATTGTAAGTCACCGACATGGTGCATGGACGTGGAGCAGGTCAAGGACAAGATCACTGCGAGAACGCGCGCGATTATGCCTGTGCATATATACGGCCATCCGGTGGATATGGATCCGATTTTGGATTTGGCTGAAACGCATGGCCTCGCCGTTATTGAAGATGCGGCAGAAGTTCACGGGGCCGAATATCTGGCTGGACGCGGCACGACTCATCCTGCGTGGCGTCGTTGCGGCAGTTTTGGAACTCTAAGCTGTTTTAGTTTTTATGCCAACAAACCTATCACTACCGGTGAAGGTGGCATGGTTCTCACCGATGACCCAAAACTGGCTGACAAGGCTCGTTCTCTCCGGAATCTTTGTTTTGAGCCCAATCGACGCTTTCATCACGAGGAACTTGGGTTCAATTTTCGCCTGACAAATCTACAGGCAGCGCTTGGTGTTGCGCAGTTGGAACGCATTGAGGAAATTATTGCCCGCAAGCGTTGGATTGGCCAGGAGTACAATCGCCGCCTCGCCGGCATAAAAAATCTGCAGCTCCCGGCGGAAGAACCCTGGGCTCGAAATGTCTATTGGATGTACGGTGTGGTCCTCTCCGAAAAAGCCGGCATGGACACGCCTGCTTTTGCACAGAGGCTAAAAGAACGGGGAATAGAGACCCGGCCCTTTTTCCTGGGATTGCATGAACAGCCCGCTTTTCATCGAAAGGAGCTGTTTGTAGGGGAGCGGCATCCAGTGGCCGAGCGGATTGCGCGTCGCGGTTTGTATCTTCCTTCCGGCCTGGCGCTGACGGAAGAACAAATCGTCATCGTCTGCGACGCGGTCTCCGAGGTGCTTTCGTGAGCGAGATCTTCGGATCCGATTATGCCGAAGCTTATGATCTCCTCTACCGGGATAAAGATTACTCCGAGGAGACGCGGTTGATCGACCGCGTAGTGAAATCGTACACAAACGGGCCGGTGCGCCGTGTTTTGGACCTTGGGTGTGGCACGGGAAACCATGTGCTTCCGCTGGTGCAGCTGGGATATGAGGTCGTGGGAGTGGACCGCTCCGCCGGCATGCTCGAGGCGGCGCGTAAAAAAGCCGCCGGCGCGGCGCTTGACGGTAAAGCCACTTTCCACCAGGCAGACATCCGCAGCTTTCAGGTGGAACCGTCCTTCGATGTTGCGTTGATGATGTTTGCGGTGCTCGGTTATCAATTGGAGAACCAGGACGTGCTCGCCGCGCTCGGCACCGCTCGAAAGCACCTGCGGTCGGGTGGCCTTTTCGTCTTCGACGTTTGGTACGGTCCCGCTGTCCTAAGCCAGGGTCCCACCGAGCGCACTAAAGTGATTCCAACGGAGCGCGGGCAAATTCTCCGCGTCGCAACCGGCGAGCTCGACATCGGCCGACATCTCTGCAAGGTCAGTTATCGGCTGTGGAAAATAGAGGACGGGCGTTCAGGGGACCAAACAGAGGAAACCCATGTCGTACGGTATTTTTTTCCCGTGGAGCTAAAACTTTTTCTCGAATCTGCCGGATTTGCTTCGCTCCGGTTGGGGGTATTTCCCGATTTCGATCGTGACCCCGATACGAGCACCTGGAACGTCTTAGGGGTGGCGCGTGCGGTGTGAGTCGGTCCCACTGCGTGTCCAACCCGCTTCAGGGCTAAATTTCATCGGAATGCTGGCGTTCGGATATTTCTCACAACGGCCGGGCATCTGTTCACACGATCTGGGCGCCGCAACCGATCTCAAGAACACCCTTTTTCGCACGAAGAATATTTTTGCAGGAGCGACAAAAAGTGCTTCAGCGGCGGCCGGATCAGAGACGCCTGCGCGCCATGCTGTCTGATTTGAGCCTCGATGCATTAGACGCGCAAGAACCGGAAGTTTCTTATACTTGCTTTTCGCAAAGTCGGATGAAAGGAGACGATCAGGGTGAAAAAAGCGCTCATCACCGGCATCACAGGACAGGACGGTTCTTACCTCGCGGAGCTGTTGTTGGAAAAAGGCTATGAGGTGCATGGCATCATCCGGCGGGCGTCCACGTTTAACACCGAACGTATCGACCATCTCTATCAGGATCCGCACATCAACGGAGTGCGCTTGTTTCTGCACTATGGCGACATCGCCGATTCGACCAACCTGATCAAGCTCCTCTACCGTTTACAACCGGACGAAATCTACCATCTCGCCGCCCAGAGCCACGTGCGGGTGAGCTTCGACATCCCCGAATATACCGGTGATGTGACGGCGCTTGGCACCGTCCGCATGTTGGAGGCGATCCGTGAGACGCGACTGAAGACTAAATTTTACCAGGCGAGCAGCTCCGAGATGTACGGCAAGGTCGTCGAGACGCCGCAGACTGAAAAGACTCCGTTTTACCCGCGCAGTCCCTACGCCGCCGCGAAACTCTATTCTTACTGGACCGCGGTTAATTATCGGGAGAGTTACGGTATCTTCGCCTGCAACGGCATCTTGTTCAATCATGAATCGCCCCGGCGCGGCGAGACCTTTGTGACGCGCAAGATCACTTCCGCCGCGGCGCGGATCAAAGTGGGGTTGCAGGAAAACCTTTACCTTGGCAACCTCGATGCTCAAAGGGATTGGGGTTACGCGAAAGAATATATAGAGGCGATGTGGCTCATGTTGCAGCAGGACGAGCCGGACGACTATGTTATCGCAACCGGCGAGGCCCACGCGGTCCACGAATTTCTCGGCGAAGCTTTCTCCTACGTTGGGCTCGACTGGCACAAGCTCGTGGAGATCGATCCCAAATATTACCGTCCCGCCGAGGTGGATTGCCTCCTGGGCGATGCCAGCAAAGCCAGGCAAAAGTTGGGCTGGCAGCCGAAGACGAAGTTCAAAGAGTTGGTCCGCCTGATGGTGAATGCGGACATGGAAGCAGCGCAGAGAAACGTCCACACCAACAGCTATGGCGGCGCGATCTCGAACTCGAAGCGTCCAATCGCCGGATGACGCGTCCGCCGGGAGCGCCGGTGATGGCGCCGACCGCGACGTGACACAGCCGAGGAGAAGTTGACCAGGAGTTGATGAAATGGAGGGCTCAGATAACCGTGTGGTGGTGACGGGAGGCGCGGGCTTCCTGGGGTCGGCGGTGGTCCAGAAACTGCGGGAGCACGGCTATCGAGACGTGTTCGTGCCGCGGTCGAAGGATTATGACTTACGCGAGCAGCAGCCGATCATGCGTCTCTACAAAGAGACTCGGCCGCAGATCGTCATCCACCTTGCCGCCGTGGTCGGAGGCATCGGCGCGAACCGAGCCAATCCGGGACGTTTTTTTTACGACAACGCCATCATGGGAATTCAAATGATGGAATATGCCAGACAGTTCGGCGTTGAAAAGTTCGTCGCAATAGGGACGGTTTGCGCTTATCCCAAGTTTGCCCCGGTGCCGTTCAAGGAGGAGGAGCTGTGGAACGGCTACCCTGAGGAGACAAACGCTCCTTATGGCCTGGCGAAAAAGATGATGCTCGTGCAAGCACAGGCGTATCGGACGCAGTACGGGTTCAACGCTATTTACCTGCTTCCCGTGAATCTTTATGGGCCGGGGGACAACTTCGATTTGGACACCTCTCACGTCATTCCCGCGCTCATTCGGAAATGTGTCGAAGCTAAAGAAAACGAGGATGACCAGATTGTTCTTTGGGGCGACGGTTCGCCGACCCGGGAATTCCTTTACGTGGAAGATGCCGCCGATGGCATCGTAAAGGCAACTGAAAAGTACAACAGCGGCGATCCCGTCAATTTAGGGACTGGGGTGGAAATTTCCATCCGAGACTTGGCTCAAATGATCGCCGAGGAAGTTGGCTTTTCCGGTAGTATCGTTTGGGACAAGTCGAAGCCCAACGGGCAGCCTCGCCGCTGCCTCGATACGAGCCGGGCGCGGGAGTATTTCGGTTTCCGAGCGCAATATACCTTCCGTGAGGGTATTGCAAAAACGGTCAACTGGTTCATGGCACACCGCCCAAAATCGAGAGGCGGCGGTTTAGCTAGCCAAGTTAAATGGATAGCAATCATTTTCAATTTATCGTCTCTATTTTAATCTCGAGTTCTAGATTCCGGGACCTGCTACTGAATCAGCCAAACAGCAGCCTCTCACAATAAGCGAGTCTCTTCGAGTTTCTTTTAAAGCGTCATTAAGCTCATTTTTTCTTCTAGGTGGACCCTCTAATGCCCGAGGCCATCCACCGGGAAAAACCTACTACTAATCGACACCAGGAGTGGAGGCAACTTTCATGATGAAAACCATTGTCATCAAATACCGTCGATTTCTTATCGTCCAATTCCACATCTTATTGATCGCGCTCGCCAACTACCTGGCGTATTGGATCAGATTTGATGGAGTGATTCCAGATCAAGAAATCGCTCTTTTGATCACGATGATGCCCTGGCTCATCGTGATCCGAGGGCTGACTTTCGTTCCCTTTCACCTCTACAAGGGACTGTGGCGATATACCGGTATCTGGGATCTACGGAACGTCATCGCCGGCGTTCTAACCAGCACAGTCATGTTTTACGTTTTGGTTCATTGGATCTTCGGTCTTCCCAAGTACCCTCTGTCGGTCTTTGTCATCGACTCCCTTCTTCTGATTTTCTTTATGGGGGGGAGTCGTTTGACCCGTCGTCTCTACTATCATGGCCTGGGGCAGCTCAGCGGCGGCAGGCGGGTTTTGATCTATGGCGCGGGAGATGCGGGAGAGATGATCGTCAGGGATATAAAGAACAACGGCGCATTTTATGATTATCAACCGGTGGGCTTTATCGATGACAATCCGAATATAGTCGGGCGGCGGATCCATGGCGTCGAGGTTCTAGGGACGAGAAAAGATCTCGCAAAGATCCTGACAACGGAAAAACTGCATGAGGTGGTGCTCGCCATCCCCTCCGCAGAGCCGGCGATGATCCGGGAAGTGGTGAGCGCGTTGCAGCCGTTCAAGGTCCCCATAAGAACCCTTCCCGGGCTAAAAGACGTGCGCAATGGGCACGTTGGCGTCAAGCACATTCGCGATCTCTCTGTCGAGGATTTGCTCGATCGAGCTCCCATTGGTCTGGATCTCGCATCGGTGCGAAAGCTGGTCCAAGGCAAGAGGGTCCTCATCACGGGCGCCGGCGGTTCCATCGGTTCCGAGTTGTGCCGCCAGATCGCGCGCTGCGAGCCCGTCCGAATCATTCTCGTAGACCAAAGCGAAAGCGGGCTCTACGAGATAGACATGGAACTCCAGCGGTCCTTTCCCGATCTGAGCCGGAGCGCGGTTCTGGTCGATATCAAGAACACGAAACGTTTAGAGCAGATATTTAGTCACTATTTTCCGCAAATCGTCTTTCATGCGGCGGCGTACAAGCATGTACCGATGATGGAGCAGCACCCGGGAGAGGCCATGCTCAACAATATCGTAGGAACGCACCGTCTCGTGCAAGTCGCCCTCCGGCGAAGCATTGAAAGATTCGTTTTGATCTCGACGGACAAAGCGGTGAATCCGACGAATGTCATGGGCGCGACCAAGCGCGTGGGCGAAATGTACGTTCAGGCCTTGGCCAAACACGCTAGCCACGGCGGGACGGTGTTCACCGCGGTCCGTTTCGGTAATGTTCTCGGCAGCAATGGCAGCGTGGTGCCTTTGTTCATGAAGCAGATTGAGCGGGGCGGCCCGGTTACGGTGACGGATCCGGAAATCAGACGCTATTTTATGACGATTCCGGAGGCGGTTCTGCTGGTTCTGCAGGCGGCTACACTCGCTCAAGGCGGAGAGATCTTCGTTCTCGAAATGGGCGACCAGATCAAGTTGATAGACATGGCGCGACATTTAATCCGCCTTTCTGGATTTATTCCTGAAGACGAAATTGCCATTCAGATTGTGGGTCTTCGGCCGGGAGAAAAACTCTACGAGGAACTGGTCGCCACGGACGAGACCTCGGTGCTATCCTCCTCATCCGCAAAATCGAGGAAATAGAGCGCGTGATAATCAATGGCCAGCCTCGTCTGGCGCTCCAGATTCTGTACGAATTAGTGCCAACGTTCAGGCCGGGGGAGCCCGGTGCGGCAGAGGAAGCGGGTCCGCCGTGGGCGAAGAAGGACGGGGTGCGAGCTTTGAAAATTGCTGGCCAATCGGTGTAACCGGGGCTTTGCAGCCAAATCACCTCTATCTCTGTGAGTAAGGAAAAAGGTGATAATTTGGCTTCTCCTTACCGGACGAAAGGATCAGTCAGACGGGGGAATTTATGAGAAGGCAGGTTGAGGTGAGCGGCGAAGAGCGGCACGCTGAGACGGGAATGTTTGATCGTCAGTTGGCCTACTGGACCAAGCAGTTAGCCGGCGCTCCCACCGTGCTAGAACTTCCGAGCGATCGCCCGCGTCCCTCTGTGCGGAGTCTTCGGAAGGGAACCCACCGTTTTGCGCTGCCGTGGGCATTGGGTTCGTCCTTACGCGAGTTGAGTAAGCAGGCACAAGCAACGCCGTTTATGGCGCTCATAACCGTCTTTGCGATTCTCTTGTATCGCTACACCGGACAGAACGACGTGCTCATCGGCAGTCCTGTCACCGGAGGAACCTTAGCCGATTTCGAAGAAATAACTGGCTTTTTCGTAAACCTGCTCGCCCTACGTACGAAGCTTACCGGACGCCTGACCTTCGCCGACCTTCTCAGTCAGATCAGGCAAACGGTATCGGACGCATACGCTCACCGGGATCTGCCGTTTCAGCGCCTAGTCGAGGAACTGCAGATTAGTTTTGTGACGAGCCACCACCCACTGTTCCAGGTTATGTTTCAGTTTCAACACGGTCCCTCGGTTGAGCGAAAGCGGAGGATGGAAGACGGAGCTGTGAGCTGCGACGCGAGCATGGCAAAATGTGATCTGATGCTTTCCGTGGCGGATCAGGGAGAAGAGCTGCTGGGCGCATTTGAATACAGCAGTGATCTGTTCGATGCCGCGACCGTCGAGCGGATGGCGGGCCATTTTCAAGTTCTGTTGGACCGTGTGATCGGAAATCCGCACCGACCCGTAGGGGAGCTGCCCTTGCTGACTGTTGCCGAGCGACGGCAGATCCTTGTTGATTGGAACGCTACGCAGGTCGACTACCCGTTGGGCCAATGCATTCATCATTTGTTCGAGGCTCAGGTCGCACGCACGCCTGAAGCGGTCGCGGTCGTCTATGAGGACCGCCAGCTTAGCTATCGGAATTTGAACGACCGAGCCAATCAGTTGGGTCACTCCCTTCTCAGCCGTGGTGTCGGGCCGGATGTGCTGGTGGGGCTTTGCATGGAACGTTCGCCGGAGATGGTGATCGGCATGCTGGCCATCCTCAAGGCGGGTGCAGCGTATGTGCCGCTGGACCCGGCCCATCCGGCGGAGCGTCTGGCCTTCATGGTTCGCGACGCACAAATGTCAATAGTGCTGACGCAACCGCAACTCACGAACAGGCTGCCCGCCGGTCATACCACAACGATTTGCCTGGGATCCGATTGGAGCATCTTTGAGCACGAAAGTGCCGAAAACCTTTCGACTGAGGTCACCGCGGAAAATCTCGCCTACGTTATGTACACCTCCGGCTCGACTGGAAAGCCCAAGGGAGTGATGATCCCACATAGAGGTCTCGTCAATTATCTGAGCTGGGCGACGAAGGCCTATGAAGTAGCAGCAGGGGGTGGCGCGCCGGTGCATTCTTCCATCGGGTTCGATCTGACGATAACGAGCTTGTTCTCTCCTCTGCTAGTGGGACGGCGCGTAGTACTTCTCCCCGAACATCACGGTGTTGACGCCCTCTCTGCCCTGCTCCGAAGGGAAAAGGATTTTAGTCTGATCAAAATCACGCCGGCGCACTTGGAGGTGCTCAGTCAAGAGTTGCAGCCAGGGGAGGCAGCAAGGTGCGCGGGGGCGTTCATCATCGGTGGCGAAGCGTTATGGGGCGAGCAGCTGACCTTCTGGTGCGCTCACGCGCCCGGCACGAGGCTGATCAATGAGTACGGACCGACGGAGACTGTGGTCGGGTGCTGCGTGTATGAAGTCCCCGCCGGATCTTTTCCCTCGGGACCGGTGCCGATCGGCCGGCCGATTGCCAATACGGAGCTTTACATTCTCGATCGCCATCACCAGCCGGTGCCCATCGGTGTCCCAGGCGAATTGTACATCGGGGGGATGGGACTGGCCCGGGGTTATTTAAACAGCCCTGAGCTTACCGCCGACAAGTTCATCGATCATCCGTTCAGTTCTGAGCCGAAAGCCCGCCTATATAAGACCGGCGATCTCGTCCGCTATCGGCCCGACGGGACGATTGAGTATCTGGGACGGCTCGACGATCAGGTTAAAATCCGCGGCTTTCGGATCGAATTGGGCGAGATCGAAGCCGCATTGCTGGCCCACGCTGCCATAGAGCAGGCGGTGGTTCTGGCGCGCGAGGACACTCCAGGCGACAAGCGCTTAGTGGCTTACCTCGTCTGTGCGCCCGGCCAAACGCTGCAGGTCGAAAGCCTGCGCAGCCAGTTGCAGCAACAGCTACCCGCCTACATGGTGCCTTCTGCGTTCGTCTTGTTGAACACGTTGCCGCTTACCTCGAATGGCAAAGTAGATCGTCGAGCCTTGCCTGATCCGGACCAGAGTAGGCCGGATCTGGAAAAAGCCTTTGCTGCTCCCAGCACACGAAGCGAGGAGGTATTGGCCAAGATCTGGGCGAACCTTCTTAAGCTTAAGCGGGTCGGCATCAACGACAATTTCTTTGATCTGGGAGGACATTCGCTGCTGGCGGCGAAACTGATGAGTCAAATCGAGAAAGCCTTCGGCAAAAGATTCTCCCTTTCTGCCATCTTCCACGCTCCGACAATCGAGCAATTGGCCGAACTCATCAGTCAGAATGTCGTGTTACCCAACTGGAATTCTCTGATCCCACTTCAAACTCGGGGCTCTAAGCCTCCGTTCTTCTGGGTCCACGGTGAAGATAGCAATGCTTTCCTGCCTCGCTACCTGGGACCGGACCAGCCCTTATACGGGTTCAGACACCAGAGCGAAGACGGAACACCCGCCCGTTACACCACCGTAGTTGATATTGCCGCCCATTATCTCAGTGAAATTCGTAGCGTGCAGCCCCAAGGGCCTTATTTTCTCGGTGGCTATTGCTTCGGTGCCGTTGTCGCATTTGAAATCGCGCAGCAACTCAGAAAACTAAATCAAGGTGTCCCTCTCTTAGTCTTACTCGACCCGGTCAATCCCAGCGTAGGCCCGTTGTCGGCTTCAGCTCCGGTGACTTCCCGTTCGTCAATCAACGGAACATCATTGGTTGACGAAATTTCGCGTCACCTTCTAAACCTAGAATCTCTCAAAGCCAGCGAGAAGATCCATTACGTTCTGGAAAGAGCCAAGGGCAAGATCTTGAGTATCACGTCTCCCATTAACAAGATCTTAAAAAAAATGGCTTACGAGGCGTGCTTGGCTCTGGGCTATCCCATTCCTCGTTCGCTCCATAGCCGCTACATGCTGGATATCTACGACCAGGCGATGGCCGACTATATGCCTGAAGTGCACCCAGGTCGGCTGATTATTTTGAAAGCTAGCGAAAACTGTGATCCTGATAGGTGGCGGAGGCTAGCTATGGAACGAATAGAGATTCACGAAATCCCTGGCGATCATACCAATATACTCAAAGGGCCTTACGTGCGCGCCTGGGCCGAGTTAGTAAAAATTCAGATCGATAGCGCTCAATCGCCAGCGGCCGTAAGAGACACGCCGGCACATTCATCACGAAAGCTGCCGAGATATCTAAATTGGAGCGTCGTCACGCCGATGCTGTATTGGGCGCTTTCGGAATCCATATCCAGTGGGCTGATCGCGATCTTTTAAAAGACCTTACACCATGGTTTTTTACAGCCGATGAATCGGCCGGGGCTGGGCGCTCTGTCACCCTTAAGAGCACGGGTGCGCTGTATTGAGAAGCATATCTTTCAAGAAATTTGAGACCGGCCCTCGCCCTAGCTAGGGAGCTGAAAAAGAAGCTGGGTCGCGCCGGTTCGTTCAATGGCGGTCTAAAAATTTAGTCCCTGGATAAAGCCTGTACGAGAATGCGCAAAGGAGCGGAATCATGCGGAAGCCGAAAGAGAGAGAAGACCTTTTATACCGGAACATCAATGCAAGTGCCTTCTGTCTGAAACGTCGGTCTGACATCAGGAGCCGTCTCGTGGATGGCGAACTGGTGGTGCTGGACCGTGAGGCGGGCTTCATACATCAGCTCAACAAGACTGCGACCTACATCTGGGAGCAATGCG
>WNGH01012215.1_pt1 | contig 10422 bp, 5 predicted proteins | sample 5400631 | NCBI WGS metagenome assembly WNGH01 (sample SAMN13153373, study PRJNA577476) | soil metagenome | isolation source: 115 cm soil or saprolite under Garry oak tree replicate 1 | place: USA:California | collected 2016-06-15 | reverse complement strand
ATGTGCCGGGTTCGGATTGCCGACCAAGTTCGGTCTGGCGTAATTCCACCAGGGCACGGAGCTTCCGATATTCGCAACGTCACCCGAGACAGACAGGTTGTAGGGCTGACCGGAATGGATTTGGACCACTCCGTTCGCCTGCCAGTTGCCCAAGAGCGCGCTCGCCACGCCATGCTGACTGAAGTACTTCTTCCCCTTCCCGAACGGGAGCTCCCAGACTCCACTCATCGAAAGAAAATGCGGGATGTCGTAGGAGGATACGCTTCGGCTGCCGTTCGGATCGTAGTAGTTCTGCAGGGAGGACGAGCCCCCAGGACCATTTTCCGCCGCAAACCAACCGCTACTGCCGGTATCGATCGCCTTCGACCATGTGTACGACACCAGATATTGAAAACCATGGGCGAAGCGATGGTCGAGTTTCACCTGTAGGCCGTTGTAGTTGGCGTTGCCGCGATCAGTCCCAAAGAACGGAGTGCCGTTGATCCACGGAAACGGGCGTCGTTGATTGACGTCGGCGGGAGTTCCGGTTCCCGGTGTCTGGGCCGTGTTGAACAAACCCGTCACGTCCAAGCGGTCGCTGTAGCTGCCGACGTATCCGACCGAGAGTGCGAGATTGCTGGTCATCTGGCGCTGGATTTCCAGATTCCACTGCTGTGATCTTGGGTCTTTACGGTTTGGATCGAAGAACCAGTTTGACTGTGACCAGGGAGCGGGATCGGGTAACGCGGCCGCTACCTGTCCGAAAGTCTGCTCGATCGGAGTGAGAGGTTGTCCGATCTGGTTTATGGGCGTTAACGCGAACACCGAACCCGTCGCGGGCCACGACCCCGAGATTCCTTTCCAATCCTGCTCGATCCCCATCAGCGGATCGTAGACAAGACCGTAGCCGGCTCGAACCACAGTTTTCTCTGTAGGCCGCCACGCTATACCGATCCGCGGCCCCCAGTCGCTCCAATCGGGAGCGGGCCCCCAAGACCTGCCATACGGTGAGAGCATGATCTTGTCCGCGTTTGGAATGTCCTGCAGGTTGCCAGTGCCCGGAATACACGGCGCTTTCCCGGACTGGGTGCAAGGCGGCGGTAATTGACTCAGGCCGATCCAGTAGTCGCCATTCGCTGTGAAACCGCTGACGACCGTTCCCGATGATGGGTCGAACTTGCCTCGATGATCGAAACGCAGACCGTAAGTGACGGTAAGATTCTTGCGGATTTTCCAGGAGTCCTGAGCATAGAAGGACCAAGTATTAACGCGGTTGCTGTTTGACACGCTGCCCGTATTATTCGTTTGGGCGGGAAGGCCGAGCAAAGCAGACGCCAGCGAGTTTCCACTAGTGCCGACTTGTTCCGGATTGCCGGTTATGTCGTTCGTGAATGTATAGTTGCCGTAGGGCGGGCTGTCCGTGTCGTTGCCTTGCCTGATGAATTGATAGCCGAATTTGAATTCATGGACTCCTCGCACCCAACTAAGTCCTTGCGAAAAATCTATGACCGGGCTGCCGATCGTGTTGGCGTTTTGCACGCCGCCACTGCCCCACGGGGAGGCAAGGCTTATGGTTGAACCTCCAGAGCTTGTGAAACCCAACTGCTGCAATGGGCCGATCCCGGCCGCGTCAGTTTGAAAGCGCGCAAACGGACGATGTGTGCGGCCGAAGCGCGTATCCAACATCAGTGATGGGCTGAAAAGATGGTTCCAACCCGCACCGATATTCGTCGCCGGCACAGAGCCGCCAGAATCCGCCGTAATGCTAGTTGGGTTTAGGGTTGTAACGTTCAACCGATCGTAGCGAAAGAACAAGGTGTCTCTCCCGCCGAGCTGCTCATCGATACGGACCATGTAGTGATCGGAATTGCTTACTTGAGGACGCGTCACGATCGCGTTGAATACGGGGTCTCCGGTGAGATTGGGTTGCGCATAGTACGCCTTGATGAAATTGACCATTGTCGTATCGAGGCGCGCCGAGGGAATCATATTGGGACAGCCGGCTGGGTTCGTACAAGCGGAATTGAAATTTGGAGAACTCGGATCGGATGACGCAACGAACTGGGTGCGAGTAAATTGGCCGGGATTGCTCGGGTCTGGCTGCGTTGTCGCTGGATCGTAGATATTCTGTGCGAGAATCGAGTTTGAAAAGTCACCGGAAAGTTCCGCGTCCGTCGGAACTCGATATCGGCTTTGCGCAGCTTGGGTGAAACGCCAGCCCTCGTATCCAAAGAGGAAGAATGTACGGTTACGGCCGTTGTAGAGTTTTGGAATGTAGACGGGTCCGTTGATTTGCGCACCGAATTGATTTTGGTGGAACGGAGAAGGAGACGTGCGCAGCTCATCGCGGAACGGGTCGCGGGCGTCAAACGCGTTGTTGCGAACGAACTCCCATGCACTCCCGTGAAGTTGGTTTCCTCCGCCTTTGGTCACCACGCTGACAACGCCTCCGAGGACTCCGCCGTACTCGGGTCGGTCATCATGCGATTGCACTTTGAACTCTTGTATCGCGTCGACGATGGGCGGAATCACGTAGGTGCTTGTATTGAGCTCGGTATTGATGACACCGTCCAGCATGTAGAGGTTCGAGCGGTTGAACTGCCCCTGAATGGATGGCTGCGACACAGTCGCCGTGGGGACACCCAGGACCGCCAGATCGTTTACGCCCACACCCGAACTCTGAGCGGTGCTAATCGGTGTGGCTCCCGGGGTGAGAGTCAGCAATTGCGTGAAATTTCTGCCGTTAAGCGGCAGTTCATGAATGGCTTCCTGTGTTATGACGGTTCCGAGTTCAGAGCCATTCGTGTTTACTAGCCCGGCTTCGGACTGGGCAACCACAGTAATGGACTCGGCCGATGAACCAACCTGCATCACAAAATTTCGCGAGACGTTGTCTTGCACGTATAGCTTGATGTCCGTTACGGACACAGTGCGAAAACCTTGTTTGTGCACACTCATGACGTAGTTGCCAGGAGCGAGAGAGGGAAATGCGTAAACCCCTTGATCGTTCGTCTTAGTCGACGCCACAATGCCGGTGTCTGTATTTCTAATTTCAACTTCGGCGTCCGGCACCATCGCGTTGCTTTGATCGGTAATGCGCCCGGATATAGAAGCTTTCTCGGTCTGTGCGGACACGTATTGCGCTAACGGACCGAGCAGGCAACCCATTGCCAAGGACAAGCAGGCAAAGAATCCCGGAACAAGTCGGCGCGTCTTTTTCTTCATGGCCACCCCTCTTTCCCAGTATTCCGGCCAAGTGCCCGATCTGCCCCAATCCCCAACTATTTTTTTCTGATCCCAGTCGTGGCCACGAATAAAAGAAAGTCGAAGACTGCGGGAAATGAGGGGAGATGAATAACGTCTTGTTGCGGAGAAACTAAGGGTGGTTCGGCTGACCGCGCAAGTAGGCATACATCAGACTCGGACCTTCTGGGTGCGACGGGTCGCTGTCAGATCGTTCGAAGGTGACAAAAACGGAGTCGATTTCTCGGAGAATCTTCGGGTCGTCGCACCTGAACATCCAACGCCTTTGGGTCTTATCGTCGGAATAAAAAATCCCCAACCTCAGCGGCCGTTGGTTCGGGCCTTCTTTTTTCGCCCAAACTTGGTATTGGTAGTTAACCTTCTGCATCTTCTGCTCATTCAAATCATATGCATAAAAGATGAGCGACTTGTCCTCCGTAAAAAAGATCCGACCGAACGCCGGCCGACTCTTACCTCCCGGGTCAGTATCCACGACGTCCACGATGTGAAGATTTCGGGCACCCATCAAATCTGTCACGTGATGACTTGCGCGCAGAAGTTGGCGGTCCTGATCCAGCAGGGATGACTTTTCGCTCAAAGCATCCTCTAGATCCCGAAGTTTCACCTGGTCAGCTACGGATTTTGCCTCGATATCGCTTGCATAAGCCCTCTGCGTGCTTGCTTCCTGTTGTGCAGTCGCTATGAGAGCTTCTGTCTTGTTCAGTTCCCGCAGGGCCGAGTCGAGCTTTGCTTGCACGGCATCCCGATCGGATACGATGTTTCGGCGATCCTGGGATGCGGCTCTTAAATTTGTTTCGACCCGAGCTAGTTCGTCATCCTTTTTATGCAACTCAGAGTTTAGGTGCGCGATCTGAAGCTTGAGGTCTGAATTAGTAGCCGTCAGCTCTTCGATGCGTGCGCCGAGCGCCGTCGTTTTAGTTGGTCCACTCTCGGCTCTGTTCGGCACGTTCGCCGATGTAACCTGCTTATTCTCCGCACGACGGCTCCAACGGAAGTAGCTGGCGGAACCGATCACAGCCAAAATCAGTCCAGCCGCAACTACTAGTGCCCAAGTTGGCTGAGAAAGTCTCCTGGAGGGGAGTGCGAGAACGGGCGGAGCAACCTTGGTATTCTTGTCGACTTCGCTCGAAAATACAATCCCTTCTTGTTTAGCACGATCAAAGAAGCGGCGAGTGAATAGCTCCGAGTTCAGCGATTCTTCGAGTTCCCTGGCAGAGAGCGACGGTGCCAGCTTCGGTGCTGCAAACTCCTGCGACGCAACATTCAGATAGTCGAAATACGCCTGGCGACAGGCATTGCATTCTGAAGTGTGTTGCTCTAGTTGAGCGAGCTCTTCGGCCGTCGCTTGCCCAATACTTGCGGCCGCACAGAGCTCTTCAAAGTGCTCGTGTTTCACGACGCCGTACCTCTTTGTAGCGACAACTGGTTCGCATGCTGGTCAGTTTGCGGGCGCTTGTCGAGGTACGAACGAAGCCGCTCTAAACCTCGATAGTAGTGGTGGCGCACACTCGACAAGCTCTCATTTCTTCGGTTCGCTATTTCTTTAAAGCTCAAGCCCTCAAAGAAGAACATTTCGATGGTCTTTCTCTGTGCATCTGGCAGGGCGTCGAGCGCTTCATTGGCAAGGCAACTCGACTCTTGAAACTGAAGACGCGACGGAGACCAAAGGCTCGCATCTTCGTCAACAGCATCTACTTCTGTTTGGTTGTAGAAGTGCCGCACCAGCAGGTAATTCCTCCGGTTGATACTGCGGCTATAGGCGTACTGCAGAAGCCACACTTTAAGAGTGCCTCGGCGGGCGTCAAATTGTGCCGCCCGGCGGTAGGTCTCCAAGAAAACTGACTGCGTAAGGTCCTCGGCTTCATGCGCGTCTCGTAAAATGTGCAGTGCCGTGGCATGAACCAACCGATGATACCGCTTGAAGACGATCGCAAATGCGTCGGTGTTTCCCGCTTGCAGTTCCTGCATGAGACGCTCGTCGCCGAGCTCCATCAGTTCGCTATACGGAACGTGTCCGCAGCCGTCGTCGGAGGCTGGTTGTATGAGGAACATAGGAGAGCGAAACTTGGGAGTTACTAGAGCAGGAGGAGCGCCGCATTGCAACGAAAATATTAATCTTTCGAAGTGGGACAGAATGCCGATTTCATCGGTATATATTCAAATGGGGTATTTCATGAGTCGAAGCTGAAATCGCCTGAATGGATTCAGCCGGATCGGGATATCGATGAGACGAGCGCGCTTCAAACCTAGTTTTGCGGCAATCGCGTTACTCGCCGCGTTCGTCTCGGCAGAGAGTCTTCGGGCACAGCAAACTCCGCTGGAAAAAGCCGAAGCCCTGCTTTCGAAGGGCGCGACTGCGGAAGCTGTGGTCATGTTACGCCAAATCGTCACGGACGATCCGAGCAATGTTGGCGCTCATTCGCTGTTGGGAACGGCATTGGCCCTTATTGGGGAGCGCGGCGAATCCATTAACGAAATGGCCGCGGCAGTGCAACTGCGTCCAGATTCAGCAAGGGTGCACAATCAGTACGGTATGGTGTTAAGCCGCTTCGTCGAAGTGAAGGCGGCCCGCCAGGAGTTCGAGAAAGCGCTTGAGCTGGACCCTGCACTTGCTGGAGCCCACATCAACCTGTCATTGATTCTCGCGCAAGCGGGGGAACTCTCTGCAGCGGGTGGCCATCTTGATAGCGCAATCAAACTCCAAGTCGACGCGCCCGCTGCAGCTCAGATCCATTACCTAAGAGCGAAAATCTGGGGAGCGCAAAACCAAATAGACAAGTCGATCGACGAGCTTGAAAAGAGTATTCAGTTACGTCCAGAGTACGCAGAAGCTTGGTCCGATCTCGGTGGAATGCGGCGTCTCGCGCTTGACAGTGACGGTGCCGTGCAAGCACTCGAGAAAGCGGTCGCACTGAACCCTCACGACTCGACTGCCCAGTACCGACTTGGCCAGTTATATCTCCAAGATGGAGAAACCCTCAAAGCGCTCGATCATTTGAAAGTCGCGTTACTTGGCGATCCTTCCGATGTGGCCTCACTCTATAGTTTGGATCGCGCGCTGCGTAAGGCGGGAAGACTCGAAGAGGCGAAGCCTATCGAGAAGCAATTGGCTGAGCTGCGCGCAAAAAGTGATCATGCTTCCACCGTCGCGTTAGCTGCATCTCGCTTGAATGACGAAGGTATAGCATTGGAGAAGTCGGGAGACCTACGGGCTGCTTTGGCAAAGTATCGCGCAGCACTCGATTTGGATCCCACCGGTACAGGCTTTCAACTGAACTACGGCCTTGCCCTATGTCGGCTTGGGCGCTGGGAGGATGCTACGGCGGAGCTGCATGAAGTCTTACGCCTTGATCCAGATAATCAAATGGCCGCTAAGGCGCTATATATGGCAATAGATCAAGCAAAGACGCAGCGTGAAGATGCTCGCAAGCATCCTTGAATTCTAGGGCAGTGTCATCAGCCGCCTAGCGCACCAACTGTTCCTCCCGTCAGCAACGGTATAGCTCCGAGAAGCGCGGCGCGACTGCCCAGTTGCGCGGGCTTGATCCTCACCTTGCCCCAAGGTGTCCAAGCGTGCTCGATCACGTATTTCTGAATATAAGGGACGATCACGTCGGCGCTCGCCAGCACCCCTCCGCCGAAAACAACAACATCCGGATCAAAGGAATGAATTAGTCCAGTCGTGAGCGACGCCCAAATGCGAAGACAGCGCTCCTGGATGGCGCGTGCGACGTTGTCTCCGTTGGTCGCATGTTCGAACAGGAAACGGAAGCTCACGGCGGGTTCGCGTGAGAGCGCGCTCTTAGAAAATTCCGGCCAGGCCTTCGCGACGAGCGGTAGTGACCAACCCGACGCTTCTGATTCCGCGCAGCCGATGGCTCCACAGGTGCAGCGGCGGCCGTTAAAGTCGACGGGAATGTGTCCGCAGAGGTTGCCGCCAAGGATGTGCTTGCCGCGCAGAACCTTGCCATTCATCAACACGGCACCGCCAATGCCCGTACCTAGCGTCAGCATTACGACATCCGTCTCGCCCTGGGCTGCGCCTGCGTAGCATTCGCCCAGCAAGGCCATACGTGCATCGTTCTCGATCATGAAGGGGAGGCCTATCTCGCGCTGGCACCAGGCGGGAAGATCGATGCGCGTGGCATCATCGTACTTTTGATTGGTCGACACGACGCGTCCCGTCGCTGGATCTGCAAGGCCGCAGAAACACAGCACAAATGCGCTAACCTGTGAGCGGTCCAGTGCAGCCTGCGACATCACCCGGTATGTGCCTTCGGCAAGAAGCGGAAGCACGGCGGCGAGTCCATCGACTCGTTCCAGCCCGATCACCTCGGTCGCAAGTATGTTCCGGTCTTCAACGAGAGCAATGGTAGCGTGTGTACCGCCGAGATCTACGGAGACCGCCTTCATCAATACTCCTTACAGGTGACGTCCGGTGTACGACAGCACGATCACCGCCGTTATCAGCACGCCTACTCCCGCCAACTGCAAACCCAGGGCAGACTTCATTGCGTCCTTCCATTCGCCGGCCAAAATTCCGATCACGCTAGAAACGATCACAATCAGCGACATGAAGAATGGCCAACCGTAGACCGGGCCGAGCGCGCCGAGTTTTGAGCTGGCGACGCCGTACATCAGCGTGCTGACAAACCAGAAAATCGCCATGACAGTTGCGAAAACCAGTAATACGCCGTTCCGTTCGCGCGAAAGTTGGCCGATGTTCGCTTCGAGCGCATGAGATATGCGCAATAAAGCAAATTCGGAACAGCCCCGGCAGTCATGAGCGGCAACCAGACTGCGTTTATCATCCACGCTGGATTGGCACCGTGTGCAGCCGCGGCCTAAGGCCACTCCAAAATTCATCGACGCGGCACCGACGCCGGACATAACCGCCATCAAAATTCCGTTGGTGGGAGAACGATTCATTTGCCCTTGCTTAGCCGTTTGTTCGCGAAGCATGCCCGCGCGAGCACAGATGCCGACTCCAAACATGACCAATAAAACGCCTCCGATGAGGCCGAGATCCGCAGGCGTCAGCACCTTGTCCGCGTGCAGCCGGAGGAATGGAATGAGACCACCCATGGCTGCCGAGAGCCCGAGGACGATGGCGAATGCAAGTGCGATGCCGAGGGAATCGACGGCTAGTCCAAAGAGGACTTGCGCGATTCCCCAGGCCATTCCGCAAGCTGCTACGAGCACGACCGAACGTGGGCCCGCTTGCGCATACACGCGTGGCAGCTGCGGAACGGTGATCACGGTGGCGATCAGTGGCATCAGCACGAGTGCCAACGCGGTCCAAACTGCCCACGTGTTCTCCCACGCCCAACGCTTGGTGAATTTCATTGGTAACGCGAAGGAGGCGTTCATGACACCTGCCACTACAAGGAGGAGGAAGCCAGCACTCGCACTCTCCATACTCAAAAGCTCTTCCTTGTCACGTTTCCTCCATCTGCCCGCGATACGCTAGCGAATTCATGTGTTACGGATGAGTGCGGACAAACGCTTTGATCGTGCCGCACCTCTTGCCTGCTGAAGGTCCGTGGGGGCGAATGCGATAGGATCCGATTGCCGCAGGAACGATGAATGTCTCCGCGTAGTGAACCACCAGCGGAGGAAATGCATCTTCGGGGCTCTCGACGATCACCTCTTCGCCCTCGCAGAGGTTCAGGACCTGTACGCCGCCATCTGTCGCATGCGGAACCTGGGCGTCGAACCAGTGCCGTCGCGTTTCAATAAACTCGCGGTGATGCAGTCCGGTTCGTTCTTCCAACCAGCCTTTGCCAGAACCAACTGGTTCAATGCGATTCACGAGGTTGCCTTTCACCCATGAGGTTGTGCGGTCCCATTGAATATTGCGCATGCCGTGATCAAGGTGAATCGGGCGAGGTTGGCCATCGAGACCCAAGCGTCCCCAATCCCACATCTTGAAAGTGAAAATGTAAGGTGTGGCGCTGATCTCCAACACGAGACAGTTCTTGCCTGAGCAGTGCGGGGTGCCCGCGGGAATGAGAAAGTGATCGTGCTTCTTCGCGGGCCACTTGTTCACGTACTTATCGGCGTTGAACTGAGCGCCGCCTTCCTGTGCGGCACGGAGCTCCGCGATCATGCGGTCGCGATCGATGGCTTCCTTCAATCCGAGATAAACGCAGCCATCATCGCCTACGTCGAGCAGGTAATAGCTCTCGTCCTGCGTATAGTGCATGCCGAAGTGCTGTTGTATGTACTCAGTGAGCGGATGGACCTGGAATGAAAGATTGCCGCCATCCATGGTGTCGAGAAAGTCGAAGCGGATGGGAAACTCGGTGCCAAAGCGCGCATGCACGGCGTCGCCGAGAAGTCGCCGCGAATGTTGAAAAATCAAGTCAATCGAGGGTATCTCGACGTTAGTTTCGCCGAAGCCGAGCAAGAGACTGTTCTCTTCCGGCACGCAGTCGAAACACCAAGCGAAGTTTGATACGTCTTGTGGGAGGTCGCATACCTCCTTCATCCATTGGCCGCCCCAAGGTCCCGGATCAAAGAAAGGCACAAGCCGAAACGGTCGCGACGCGGCAATGTCGAGTGCGCGACGAAACTCGGAGCCGGGAATCAACTTGGGCTGATTGCGGTCGTTGGTGTCGAGAAGATAGTCGATCCGATCTAGTAGCGTTTTCTTGTGGCGGTCGGCCGCGCGCCAATCGACAAAGAAAGCACGCTTGTATTTCAAGGACGGACGATCGTGGAAATTTGTGAGGCCGAGATTGGTAATTTCTCCCGAACGCTGCCTCTGTTGCAGCTCCCAGCGCGCCATGTCGCAGTAAACGAGCGCATCCCAGGTCTGAGCAATCAGGCTAGCGCCGGTTCCGATTACAAGGGCTAGTCCTTGAGCGCTTTGCACGCTCCACTGAGCCGCATGAAGCCGATCGGTCGCAAAAAACTCGTCGAGCGCGTAGTTGTTCATGAAGCCAAAGACCGGATCGTCGCCGAGATCGCGTGCCGTCAGCTCCAGGAGCTTTTGCTCGCACAAATAGCTGTCTTTGGCCAATACCACGAGAGAAGGGCTCAAAGCCCGCGTCAGCGCTTGCTCAATCTCCCGTTCGAATGCTCCGGGATAACACTCCACACATAGAACAAATTTCCCGGGACGAACTGCAGCCACCAGTTCGGCCCCAATCGCTTGCCATCCGACGCGGCAGGGCT
>WNGH01007429.1_pt1 | contig 10424 bp, 6 predicted proteins | sample 5400631 | NCBI WGS metagenome assembly WNGH01 (sample SAMN13153373, study PRJNA577476) | soil metagenome | isolation source: 115 cm soil or saprolite under Garry oak tree replicate 1 | place: USA:California | collected 2016-06-15 | reverse complement strand
CTGAAAAACTCCCTCTCCCTTTGGGAGAGGGCAGGGGAGAGGGCCTACGGGAACTTGTTAGATGAATATTTTCTTTTACTCTTTCGCACGTAAGCCCTCACCCTAACCCTCTCCCAGAGGGAGAGGGGACTTTTTCAGCAGCCTGCTAGGGCTTCGTGACTTTGAGCCCGGTCACAAACGCTTCGGTGTTATGTGCGAAGCGGATGCCGTAGACGCCGTTAGTGCTCTTGAGTTTACCTGCTGTTACCAGCGTGGATTTGTCGTAACTGGCGACGACTTTGTTGTTGATTGAGCATTCGACTTTGTCGCCTCTTACTGAGAGCGCGATCTCCTGGGTTACCGGTTCGCCGACGGCGGCCGCTTTGTTCACTGCCGGATCGGGAGTGCCCCGGCCATTCATCTGAAATGGCGTCGGGCCAAAACCGCGCACGATGAAGTTGCCGTTACCATAAGCCGCACAGTACAAGTAACTCTGCTGGTCCGTTCCCAGATCATTGCCCGCGATCACGATCCCGTAAGGATGTGGGTGCGTGTTGAGGTTCATGAACTTTGGTTCTTTGAACGTCGCTCTTACGGTGTAGTCGCCGGACACTTTGTTGGCGGGATTCCAATACGTAACTGCCGGACCGGTGATGACGTGAAGGGCATCGCCTTCTTTGGTCAACTTCGCGCTGTTGAGAGTCATCCCGGCGGCCGCTTCTTTGGCGTCGATTTTCCCTGTCCAGCCGGGAACCGAGACTCCGCCACCGGCAACGCTGCGGGAAGCCTCCATCGGACTATCCTGGGAGAAGGCCACTGATGGAATTAATATGACTGCGAGTAGAGCAAGCGCGAAGAAGTAAGTGCGTCGCATGTTTCTGAGATCCTCCTGATTGAATTGCTGACGGGGAATGATAACGCTAATGGTTGATATTGCGCCATCTGTCCCTTGAGGACCAATGTACTTCGGTGATGCTGACGTTACGGGATTGCGGTAACTTTCCCAGTGACGAAAAACCGAGCTGTGGGAATGCCGCTGGTTTTTGCATCGGCGTAACCCGAACCCCTGGGCTGCTTACCGCCTACACTGACGAGGAATTCTCCCGGCTCGATTACGCGCTTGCCGCTGTCATTTATTAGGGACATCTGTGTGGGAGAGAGCGTGAATGAGACGTTTTGCTTTTCACCTGGCTTAAGCGAGACTCGCTGCATCCCAGCAAGGGATCTGATTGGGACGGGAACGGATGCGGCCACGTCGCTCAGGTACAACTGGACTACTTCATCGCCCGAGCGATCACCGACGTTCTGTACCTCAGCGGTTATCTTGAGTTCGGCTCCGGCCTTAAGTCTGGCTGCGCTTAGCTTCAATTTGTCATACTTGAATTTCGTGTAGCTCAAGCCGAAACCGAACGGGTAGAGTGGCTCGCCTTTGAAGTAACGATAGGTGCGGCCTTGCATGCTGTAGTCCGTGAAGGGCGGCAACTGATCAACTGATTTGTAGAAAGTAACCGGGAGCCGTCCAGCCGGGTTGTAATCACCAAAGAGCACATCAGCTAATGCGGCGCCGCCTTCTTCACCCGGATACCACGCGTCGAGAATCGCCGGCACATGATCATTGGCCCAGTTCACGGCCAGCGCGCTGCCGTTGAGCAGCACCACCACCACCGGCTTGCCGAGTGCCTGAACTTCCTTCAGCAATTCTTCCTGCAGCTTAGGCAAAGTGATCGAGGTGCGATCGCCGCCGCGAAACCCTTCGAGCTTTACCTCCATCTCCTCGCCTTCGACGAGTGGCGAGAGTCCCAGACACATGACTACGATGTCCGCTTTGCCCGCCTGTTCCACCGCTTCGCGGCGCAAAGTCTCTTCCAGGCCCGGCGGCGACCAGATCAGTTTCACCGCTGTGTACGGATTACCGGCGGCGTAATACTCAAAGCGAATGTCGTAGACTCGGCCAGCCTCTAGCGTTATTTCTTTGGTGATGGTTTTGGTTCGTCGATTGGCGAGCTCTTCAATTAACAGTTTTCTGTCGACCAGCATCCGCCAGGCGCCGTCGCCTGCCGCGCCAAGGACGTAGTTACCGGACTTGGGTGCGACGAGTTTACCAGTCCAGCGAACGGAGAAATTCTGAGCCGGAATTTGCGGCCCCGGGCTGAAAGTCCCCCAATCGAAATTGACTTCCGCGTCAGTGCGCGTCAGGGCCGGCTCGCCTTTCATTTCTCGATTGTTGAAATACTCGCCCTTCAAGCCCGCGGCTGATCCCTGGCCGCTTACCGTGAGCGCCGACGAGGAAATCGGCAAACTGGAAAGACCAATCTTGAATGTGCCGGGAGCATATAAGACCTTCGTGTCTGCCGAGACCTTACTGCGAACGCCTTCGAGTGGCGTCACCGATTTCGACGGCTGGCCATTGTAGTTTCCCAGCAGTACTTCCTGCACGTTGGCGTTTGGGCCAATGACGGCAATCGTTTTGATGTCCTTGTTGAGCGGCAGGGTATGGTTCTCGTTTTTGAGCAAAACGATCGATTCTTGTGCGGCTTTGCGGGACAACGCCCGATGCGCAGGCGAGTCGTTCTCAGAAAACGGTATTTGCGCGTAGAGAACCTTCTCCGGCGGATCGAACATGCCGAGCCGGAATCGCGCGGTCATCAATCGCTTGACTGCCAAATCGATCTCAGCTTCGCTTATCAAACCGTCCTTGACCGCTGCGATCAGCGAACTATATTCTCGGCCGCAAGCTAGATCCGTTCCGGCTTTCACCGCCATCGCCGACGCTTGGCTTTCGGACTTCGCGAATTTATGGCCCTTCCAGATGTCCGAGATCGCGCCGCAGTCCGAAACAACGTAACCGTCGAACCCCCATTCTTTGCGCAGGATATCAGTCATCAGACGCTTGTTGGCACAACACGGTTCGGTGTTCGTTCGGTTGTAGGCACACATGACAGAATCCGCGTGGCCTTCCACAATCGTCGCGCGAAACGCCGGTAAGTACGTCTCTCGCAAATCTCTTTCGTCAGCCGTCGCGTCAAATCTATGACGTTCTGGTTCTGGTCCGCTGTGCACTGCGTAGTGTTTCGGGGTCGCGATCACTTTGAAGTAGCGCGGGTCATCGCCTTGCAGACCCTTGACGAAAGCAACGCCCAAACGCGAGGTGAGAAACGGGTCCTCGCCGTAGGTTTCCTGTCCGCGTCCCCAGCGCGGGTCGCGAAAGATATTGATATTAGGACTCCAGAAAGTTAGCCCTTCATAGCGCGCGTGTTCATTGTGGCGAATGAACTCGTGATGCTTCGCGCGGGCTTCAGTCGAGATAACGTCAGCAACCTGATGCATCAGATCGGTGTCCCACGTGGCCGCCAAACCAATCGCTTGTGGGAACACAGTTGCGTAGCCGGCGCGCGCCACCCCATGCAACGCTTCGTTCCACCATTCATACGCGGGAATGCCCAGACGTTCGATAGCTGGGGCCGCATTCATCATCTGCGAAACTTTTTCTTCAAGCGTCATGCGTGAGATGAGATCATCGACGCGCTTTTCGATGTGAAGCGAAGGATTCTTGTACGGGGGCAGGGAAGTCTGCCCGCGGCCTACTGACAGGTTCAAAACCGCGCCGGTTAGGAGCAGCCAGCCAAAGAGAATAACTATGCGATTTGTTTTCATTTGTAGCTGAGGTGAGCGATATGATTACCCAGATTGTGCTTATCTCGCAACAGATTACAATTCCGCACTCCAATGAGGTACGTCGCGGTGATACATTTCATGAGTAAATAATCTCCCAAACGTCTCTACGATGGATGACCGGATAAAGGACGCAGAGGATCGCGATAACGTTTTCCACGGCTTGATCGAACAGAACGAATATGTTATATAAAGAACTCGTTATCTTTGACATAGATTGATCGTGGCGATTTAAGGCGACTTGCTCCACGTAAAAAACTGCTAAAGAGCTGCCACGATTTTCCAAGCTTTCATCGGAACCTCGCGCACTCTGAGGCGCGGGGTTTTTCATTTGCCCCGCACCCACTTTAGAAGTTAACGCCTTCAAATCGCCACGCAGACTTCAAAAGGAGACTTGCGATGGCTATCACCGAAGAAATACCGCTTACAGACAAAAAGGACTACAGCTCATGTCAGAACAGCTATGAGTTCGACACGCTGGCGCTGCATGCCGGCGCGTATCCCGATCCAAGTACCGGCGCGATGCTCACGCCGATCTATCAAACCACAACTTATCAGCAGGAGGCAGTAGGCCGGGATAAAGGATTCACTTATAGCCGTTCAGGTAATCCCACAGTCTCGGCCCTTGAGCGGAGACTGGCGGCGCTCGAGGGCGCGGAATTCTGTACCTGCTACGCCACGGGCTTGGCAGCTACCACAGCGCTATGTTTAGCGTTGCTTCGTTCAGACGATCGAGTGGTGTGTTCCCAAGCAGTGTACGGCGGCACGGTGCGACTGTTTCGCCAGGTGCTCGCTCCCTTTGGAGTGACCGCCGAGTTCGTGGACACCTCCGACGAAGAAGCTTTTGCCAACGCTCTTCGCAAACCCACCCGTTTCGTCTTCATCGAGACGCCGGCCAACCCGACCTTGAGACTTACTGACATTAGATTAGCCGCGCGTCTATCCAAAGAAGCCGAAGCCTTGCTGGTCGTGGATAACACTCTGCTCACTCCGGCGTTGCAACGGCCGTTCGATCTTGGCGCTGACATTGTTCTGCACTCGACGACAAAGTTCATTGAAGGTCACAACGCCACTGTGGGTGGCGCCTTAATTACTCGCGACGCGGACTTGCACGAAAGACTGGCGTTCGCGCGTAACGCTATTGGGGCGATTCAATCACCCTTTCCCGCCTGGCTGACCCTACAAGGGGTTAAGACGCTCCCCCTGCGGATGGCTCGGCATTCTGAGAATGCGCTGCGCATTGCGCGATTTCTGGTAGCTCACGATGGTGTCGCCAAGGTCAGCTATCCAGGTCTTGAGTCTTTTCCGCAATTCGAACTGGTTCGACGACAGCAGACTGCCGGCGGCGCCCTGATCGCATTCGAGGTCGAGGGTGGCGTAGAGGCTGGAATACGGCTGATGAACTCAGTGCGCTTATGCGCCCTGGCAGAGAACCTCGGCGCCGCCGAAACGATCATTACTCATCCGGCCTCGATGACGCACGCCGATGTACCGCGTTCACAAAGAGAAGCTGCGGGTATTACTGACGGACTGGTGCGTTTATCGGTTGGACTTGAGAACCCCGTCGATCTGATCGGTGATCTGGTGCAAGCACTAAGGCAGTAGGCGTGGGCAATAGGCAGAAAGCGGAGTGATATGAATCAAAGAAACAAAATCACGGTTTTGAAGTTTGGCAGCTCGGTACTACGCAGCGAAGCAGATCTGCCCAGCGCGGTTCATGAAATCTATTGTCACTGGCGCGCAGGCGCGCAGGTCATTGCCGTGGTCTCGGCCCTTGGCGATACGACGGACCAGTTGATGCGACGGGCCGAGAGTTGGTGTCAGCAACCTGATCGTTCAGCCCTTGCCGCTTTGCTCGCGACTGGTGAATCTGCCTCGTCTGCACTTCTAGGGTTAGCATTGAACCGAAGCGGGATTCCCTCGCGGGTCCTCGATCCCGTGCAAGCAGGCTTGCGCACCGCCGGCAGCAAGCTCGATGCTGATCCAATTGCAGTCGATGCGGCACGTTTGCTGGCTGAATCACGGCGGGCCGTGGTCGTGCTGCCTGGCTTCGTTGGGCGCGATGAGCGAGGCGACACGACACTCCTGGGTCGCGGCGGTTCAGACTTTTCCGCCTTGTTTCTCGCGCATCACCTGAGAGGGAATTGCATCCTGCTCAAAGATGTGGCCGGCCTCTACACCAGCGATCCGGCCTGTCTGACCGTACGTGCGTTACGCTTCAAGCAAGCCAGTTATGAAGCCGCGATGCGATTGGGCGGCTCCGTCGTTCAACAGAAGGCCGTGCGGTTTGCTTCCGCAAATAAGCTTCGTTTCACCATCACCAAAATCGGCGCCACGGCCTCAACGGAAATAGGACCATTTGCCGATCGTCTCGATATCTCAGGTACGTCGCTTGACCCGATCCGAGTCGCTCTGCTGGGCTGCGGCACAGTGGGTGGAGGAGTATTTCAAAGACTAATGGCGTTGCCGGAGTTGTTTACGGTCACGGGGGTCGGCACGCGCACCCCGAACCGCGCTCGCGCCGCCGGAGTCCCTCATCACCTGATAACTTCCGATCTCGAAGCCCTCATCGACAAGCGATGCGATCTGGTCATCGAGTTGATCGGCGGTATCAAACGAGCCGCTGAGCTAACTGAGCGAGCGCTGCGTCTGGGCCGAGATGTAGTGAGCGCTAACAAAGCATTATTGGCTCGTGGCGGCCACGACCTCGAAGCGCTGGCCGCTGACAATGGAACTAAGCTGCGTTACAGCGCGGCAGTAGGTGGCGTCTTGCCAGCTTTGGAAACAATCAGACGAGCGAGGGCGAGTGGCCCATTGCGAGGATTCTCAGGGGTGTTGAATGGCACGACGAATTTTGTTCTTGATCGGATGGTGGCAGGAGAGAGCATGAGCGCGGCAGTACAAGCCGCCCAGGAACAAGGCTATGCGGAAGCGCATCCGCAGACAGATTTGGAAGGGATAGACGCCGCCGAAAAGGTCATACTGCTGGCCCGCGCTGCCTTCGACGTGAACCTGCCGTTGCACGCAATCGCTCGCAAAGGACTGGAGGGACTGAACTCCAAAATCCTAAGGACCGCGCAAGAACAAGGGAAGGCAGTGCGGCTCGTGGCTGAGTGTCGCCGTTCATCGCAGAGAGTAGAAGCCAGTGTGAAGCCGGTTGATTTGCCGTTAAGTCATCCGCTAGCCCAGGTCAGCGGTGCGGAAAACCGGCTGCTGATTCAGCCCGAAGTCGGCGAGCCCTGGGTGGTGTCAGGCACCGGGGCCGGACGTTGGCCTACGACTGAAGCAGTCATTGCTGATCTCTTTGACATCAGGCGGCAGCGGTCAGCAGAAACGCTGAAAGAATTGGAGGTCTGCGCATGACGTTGAAGACAGCTACTCGCTGCGTGCAATTCGGCGATTCAGCCGATCCCTACGGAGCGATCGTTCCCCCGATCTATCAGACGGCAACGTTTCGTCAACCGACAGCGTTGGAATTTGGTGAATACGACTATACGCGCAGCGGAAATCCCACTCGCACCTTAGTGGAACAACAACTTGCAGAGTTGGAAGGAGGAACCGGAGCCTGCGCGTTCGCGAGTGGCATGGCCGCGATCACGGCGCTCACCCGACTTCTTGAGAGTGGCGAAGAGATAATTGCCGGCGACGATCTGTATGGAGGCACGGTGCGATTGCTCGAACAGTCCTTGCCGCGCCATGGCATTAGTGTCCGCTACGTTGATACGACTAAAGTTGAAGCTGTGCGCGCCGCTCTCAACCTGCGCACAAAGCTGATTCTGGTCGAGACGCCGTCTAATCCGTTACTGCGTATCTGCGACATCCGGGGTATTGCGCAGATCGCGCGCGAAGTTAACGCGCTGTTTGCTGTTGATAACTCAATGATGTCGCCGGTCATGCAACAGCCACTGGCGCTCGGCGCTGACGTCGTCGTTCACTCCGCCACTAAATTTCTCTCCGGACATAGCGATGTCACCGCCGGAGCAGTGATCACGAATGATTCCGCGCTGCATGAACGAATCGCTTTTCAGCAGAACGCGGAAGGCGCCGGTCTGAGTCCGTTTGAATCATGGCTGCTACTGCGCGGACTCAAGACATTGGCCCTAAGAGTGGAGCGCCAGAACGACTCGGCGCGGAAAGTGGCACATTTTTTGAAGTTGTCTGGCAAGGTTAAGGAGGTTCATCACCCTGGGTTTAAGAATCATCCCGGGCACGAGGTTCACCGCAGCCAGGCAGAAGGTGACGGCGCTGTGATGACCTTTACAACCGGCGACGAAGCGTTTTCGCGGCGAATAGTTGAGGCCACAAAGCTTTTCAAAATTGCCGTGAGCTTTGGGTCGGTCGGCTCAACTATCAGTCTCCCATATCGGATGTCGCATGCCAGCATCCCTCTCACACTTCGACAAAGGCTCGCGCCCCCAGCCGATCTCGTGCGCCTGTCAGTGGGAATCGAAGATGTAAATGACTTGCTCGATGACCTGGGGCAGGCGTTGAGCGAATGAAACTCGATCTCATCAGGGCGGAGCGGGCTCGTCATCACCGGAGCCGAAAGGCTTTGCACAAAAGTCTCGTGCCCCGTAAGTTGCGTAACTTTTCGTCCTGTCCGCTTCGCGGACGAGAGCCAGTCCTCTTTTTTTGTGTAATGCCTCCACCATCTGAGTCCCCTAATCCTCAAAGCTTTTTCTTTCCTTAATTGTGTTGCAGAATCCGTTCGTATGAGTCGAGACTCGAACACGTTAACAATCTGGTGCAATAACGACTTCAGCGCTGACCAAAAGTCCGAACCGGAGTTGCTCAGCAGCGGCGCGGGCAATCATCGATTGCTGCTGTATTCATCGGCCCAGGATGGCAGGCGGGGCGAAGCTTGCGAATCTTTACGAACGGCCGACATTGCCTTTGGCTTTCCTGACGCTCAGGCTGTGTGCGAATCGCCAAAGTTGCGCTGGGTGCAATTGAACGCCGCCGGCTATAGCAGCTTTGACCAGCCAACCATCAGAAACGCGTTGGCTGGTCGCGGTACGATTGTCACTAACAGCTCCGATGTTTACGCCGAACCCTGCGCGCAACACCTGCTGGCAATGATCACGAGTCTGGCTCGCGGCCTGCCGATAGCGCTCGATGCCCAGCGCGGCGATCGGTCCTGGCGCATGTCTCTTCGTCCCGGTTTGCCGTTGCTCAATGGACAGACAGTCATGCTCCTGGGTTTCGGCGCCATTGCCCGCCGTCTGGTCGAATTGCTGCGCCCGCTCGAAATGAATGTCATTGCCGTTCGTCGTAACATCACGGGCGATGAATCGATTCGCGTGGCCACAGTTTCCGAGTTGGACCAATTGCTTCCCACTGTCGACCATCTGGTCAATACTCTGCCGGCGAATGATCAAAGCGAAGGTTTCGTGAACGCCGCGCGCCTGGCGAAGCTTAAAGCCGGCGCAATTATCTACAACATTGGCCGCGGCACAACTCTGGATCAGGACGCATTAGTCAGAGAGTTGCGCGCCGGGCGACTCTCGGCTGCGTATCTCGACGTCACGAACCCGGAACCTTTACCGGCGGATCATCCGCTTTGGGAGGCGCCCAACTGTTTCATCACCCCGCATCTCGCCGGTGGCCACCGAACCGAAAAAGAAAGACAGGTCAGACACTTCCTCCACAATCTGCGACGCTTCGAACAAGGCGCCGCCTTGCGTAATCGAGTCATTTGAGAAATCTTCATTAAGCAAGACTTGCCGGTCTCTCCCACTGGCCTGATTTCGCCGAAAGAAAGATCGCGTCGATGACCGCCATGTTCTTAATCGATTCCTCCAAAGGAACAGCCGGCTCTTTATCTTCGCGAATACAGCGCGCAAACAAATCCCCTTGAATCGTGTATTGATCGCAGACTTCGAACTCGATTGTTTCCGCGCCAGCTCCAAAGAGGTCCGCACCATCATCAATCAGAATCTTACAAGCCTGATCAGGAGGAGCATTGACAGGGATTTGAATCTCGATCCGTCCCAACGTCCCCACGATTTCAACTCGTTGGAACGCCGTCATCCGCGTGCCGCAGGTAAAAGCAGCTTGTCCGCGAGCAAAATCGAGCAGCGCCGAAGTCAGTACGTCAGTTCGCGTCGCGGGATCTTCCTGAATTAGCCCAACAACACGTTTCGGCTCGTCCTGAAAAATCAGCCGCGAGAAGAAAATCAGGTAACAGCCGATATCCATCAGGCCGCCGCCGCCAACGCGAGCGATGTTGCGAATGTTTTGCGGGTCGGGATTGTTATAGCTGAAGTGCCCCATGACCGAACGCACTTCTCCGATTCGTCCCGCATTGATCAGTTCGCGGACTCGGATCCATTGCGGATGCGTGCGCACCATGAAGGCCTCTTCGATCTTCACGCCGGTACGATCGCGTGCCCTCAGCAACGGAATTGCCTCCTGTGCATTAAGCGCGATCGGTTTTTCGCAGAGCACGTGCTTCCCGGCTTCTGCCGCTTTGATGGACCACGGTACATGCAGATGATTCGGAAGCGGATTGTAGACGGCCTCGATGGACCGGTCGGCTAGCAACTCGTCATATGATCCATATACCTTCGGAATGCCGAGGTCGCGCGCGAAGCGCTCAGCTTTTTCCAGATTCCTTGAGGCTAGTGCGGTCACTTCGCACCACTCGCCATGTTGCATCGCCGGGATTACTTTCTTGACGGCGATGTTGGCGGCTCCCAAAACACCCCATTGGACTTTTTTGGTCATCGCTGATGTCGAATACTTTCGGGCGGTCCAAGGTAACTTGGACGAAC
>WNGH01009133.1_pt1 | contig 10425 bp, 11 predicted proteins | sample 5400631 | NCBI WGS metagenome assembly WNGH01 (sample SAMN13153373, study PRJNA577476) | soil metagenome | isolation source: 115 cm soil or saprolite under Garry oak tree replicate 1 | place: USA:California | collected 2016-06-15 | reverse complement strand
TATATCGGTCCTCCCAGGGACGACTTTCTATTGAACCTTTGGCTCCGTTCTTTTGCTGGTCGGGACAGTCTCGACGCGATCCTCGATGGGATCGGGGAAGGAAGGTCCTCAGCCAGCAAGCTCTTGAAATCGGGTTTACGTAAAGTCACTTCATCTATGATTATTCGCAACAGTCCTAATATAAGGGGGAAGAAGTTTAGAATAGTGCTTCGCCAAAAAAGAAGGGTTTCCGCCATCATTGAATTGTTGGCTTACTTTCTCCGCTGCTCCATTACCTCTTTCACGAACTTGCGAATCGGCTCTTGGTTCATCCACTCGGCGCGATCGACGAACGGATAGCGGTTCAGGTCCGCCTGCGGCCTACGGTTTCCCCGCGGCACTTTTTCTTTAGGGATATCGATCCGTAAAGAATCCGGACCGTCATTGCCCTGGGTAAAAATTCTTTGATACGCGATCTGCCCCTCGCGCGAAAGCAACCAGTTCAGCGCGAGTTTGGCGGCGTTGGGGTGCGGCGCCTTGTTGATTACGGCCACACCGCCGGATCCCGCAGCGATATACGCTCCCTCCTTCAAATGGTCAGGCTCGAACCAGCTCACGGGCAATCCCTGCATCCGCATCACGTCCAAATCCATGCGCGAGACCGGCGCGAAAATCGAAATTGCAAATTTCCCTCCCGCCAACCAATCCCCCATCTGACGCGTATCGCTGCTGATGACGATATCTGTCTCCGTGAGAATCCGCTTGATAAACTCCCGCCCGAGGCTCTTGTGATAAAAGAAAAACCGCATGGCATCCCCCGAGCCCCCAAGATTAGGATCGTAGGCGACGATCTTACCCTTCCACTTGGGGTTGAGCAGGTCCCAGTAAGATTTGATTTCAGCAGGGTTGACGAGCTTGCTGTTGTAGCCGACAACGATCCGAGTTTCGCCGTTGATATTTAGCAAGTACTGGTTTTCCGGATCGACGTAATGATGTTTTCCCTGCCACCATTTCGAGACGTCGGCAACCTCCGGAAGGACCAGAAGCGGCGGGATCGGACGCGCCGCTCCGACATCAATCTCTTGGCCACGTCGGCGCCACGACCAAAAACACCCGTGACTCTGATTTCGGGATACTTCTTATGAAACTCCGCGTAGAGCGTTTCAAAATCGGCGCTGCCATAGAGCACGATCTGCCCGTCTTTTTTCGCCGCCTCAACTGTTTTGTCCCAATCCGCTTTCCAGGCCTCAGGCTGACCGGCCATCGCAGCACTGAATCCGAACAACAGTAGCATAGCGATGACGTAAAGCAGACTCCGACGCAAAACAGGGATCGAATCATTCTTCATCCATCACTCCAACACTCCATTACTCCAATTCTCTCACTCCGTTCTTCCATTACTCCAGCTTGAGAACCTCTTTCCACTTCTCATACGTCTTCCTCCGCACCTCTTCCGGAAAATAACAGGTTTTGGCGTATTGATCTTTCCAATGGTATGGCTGGCACGCGTTGATGACCGCGACGGAATTGGTGAAGTTTCGCTGTGCTCGCGCATCCGGCGTGATGCGCGGATCGAGCGGCGTGCTCCACGCCTCGGTAATCACGTTGATGGCTGTTGCCGGATCGCAGCGCGTCGCCAATGCCCAAAGCACCTGGTCGATATCCGAAGGATCGATATCGTCATCTACAATGATGACGAAGCGGCGATGATAACCATAGGTTGAACCCAACATGGCCATGGCGGCTCGCTTCGCATGTCCGCCGTACTTTTGCTTGATCGAAATCGTGGTAATGTAGCGCGTCGTGTATTCCCAAACGCCTTGGACATCGGTGACTCCGGCTTTCTCCAGAGCGAGCCAAACGTTGGCCGCGCTGAGCGGCACGGACTTTCCTGATATGCCGGGCGGCGAGCCGAAGATAATCGGATCGTTGCGATGCATGATGGTTTTCACCTTGACCACCGGCTCATTTCGTGTGCCTGACGCGTAATACCCCGTCCATTCACCAAATGGTCCTTCTTGCTTGCTCTCCACCTGCGGCGGAAGAATGAATCCCTCGATAGCTAGCTCAGACGCGACCGGGATCGGTAGGCCGGTTTCTTCGCCTCGCACGACTTGAACGGGTTCATCGCGAAGCCAACCTGCAATCTCCAGCTCGGAAACACCCCACGGCTCGTACCAGCTACCGACCTTCGTTAGGACAGGATCTTGACCAAAGCTGATGGCCACAGGGCAACCTTTGCCATTTGACCAATACTTTTCGCGAATCAGCCGCCCATGTTTGCCGGGCGAGATCCAAATCCCGAGCGTGTCGCGATCATGAATGCAGACGCGGTAGGTCCCGACATTGGTCCATTTTTCGTCCGGGTCCTCCATAATGACCAGGCAGCCGGTGCCGATGTAACGACCGCCGTCGTGCTCGTGCCAACGCGGCGTGGGAAACTTGAGCAGATCGACTTTGTCGCCGCTTTCGACGTTCTCGGTCACGGGTCCATGCGCAACGTCTAGCGGCTTCAGAGGTTTATAAGATCCGAGCTTTTGCTTCCAAGCCTTGATCATGTCCATCCCGCTCAGCGTCGGATCCAGACCAAATGCCAAACCGGTAGTCGCCGCCGAGCAAACCGCGTTGACGATGATACGGAAACCTTTCGGGTATCCTTTGATGTTGTCGAAGAGCACCATCTTGGGTTTCGTAGCGCGCGCCGCTACTTCAGTGATCGCGCCGATTTCCAAGTCCCAATCGGCGCCGTTAACGACACGCAGCTCGCCCAATCGATCGACAGCCGCAATATATTCTCGTAAATCTTTGTAGACTATGGATGTGTCTGTTCCCATATTAATTCTCCATCACAAGCGTCAGAGTTTTGGTCGCATCCAGTTCCTTGCCCACTCGCCTCCCTCACTCTAACGCTCTCTTCAAAATTCTTTTCGATTGTCTGTCGCCTCACCCCTATTCCTTACCTTTCACCTCTCATCTGATCACCTTATCCGCCCGTGCCAGCACGTTCGGCGGAATCGTCAGACCGATCTGCTTCGCCGCTTTAAGATTGATGACTAGGTCGATCTTATCGACCTGCTGCACCGGTAAGTCCTTGGGTTTAACACCAGTAAGAATACGCTGGACGTATTTTGCTGACAGGCGGCCAACTTCCTGGAAGCTGACGGCGTAGCCAGCGAGGCCTCCCTTGACGACGTGACTTAGGAAGTCGAACATAGTCGGTAACCTCTTGATCCTTGCCGTGTCGATGATCAGTTGAGCCTGGTTACTCGCGATCGCGTCCGACACCGCGAGGTAGGCATCCATTTCCCCCGCCTTAAGCGCTCGCACGCCCGCCTGAAGTTCCTCGACGGAAGCGATGTGCCGCTCGACGAACTGGATTCCCATCTGTTGCGCAGCTTCCCGCGCCAACTTGGAGGACTCGATGGCAGTGGGACGGTGGGGATCGTAGAATGTCACTACCCGGCGGAGTTTCGGGACGATCTCCTTCAGAATCTCCAGGCGCTTCGCGGTGAGATCGGTGGCCGGCTGGTAGACGCCTGTGAGTCTTCCCCCCGGTTTTGCGAAGCTGTCCACGAGCCCGAGAACAACCGGGTCGGTCCCAGCACAGAAAACGATGGGGATATCTGTCGTCGCTCGCCTTGCTGCTATGGTGCTGTTGGTGGATGTTGTATAAATCAGGCTGACTTTCTCTTGTTCGAAATTCTTCGCTGCCTCCTCCGCCACCTTCGCATCGCCCTTCCAATCTCGGATTGCGAGAGTAAATTGTTTTCCCTCTTCAAGCCCCACTTGCTTCAGGCCGACCCGGAGCCCGTCAACGATCTCGTACCATGCTTCGCCCGGAAGGAGGACGCCGACACGGTAGACCTTTGGCTGCTGTGCCGTGGCCACAGCCCCACCAAAAATAAATGTGAGAACGATAGCGACAATCCCCACCCATTTTCGATTTTGGATCCTTCGGCGTGGCTCAGGACATGCTTTAGATTTCCGATTGTCGGAGGGAAACGCCGGAAGTCGGATCGAAAATGTTTTGGTCATGTTTTTGCCTCCCTGAGCCCAATCCAAAATCTAAAATCGAAAATCCAAAATTGTTTCACCGAATCACCTTGTCCGCCCGATACAGCACGGACTGCGGGATCGTCAGGCCGATCTGCTTGGCAGCTTTCAAATTGATGATGAACTCAAACTTTGTCGGCTGCTCGACGGGGAGATCAGCGGGCTTGCGGCCTTTGAGAATCTTATCGACATAGGTAGCGGCGCGTCGGTCCAGGTCGGTCACCGTCACGCCGTAGGACATAAGTCCCCCGGCTTCCACGTCTTCTCGATTGCGGTATATCGCCGGGAGCCGGCTCTTTACCGCGAGCTTTGCAGTCTGTGTTCGGTAAGGATTGGCGACAGGACCCGCCACCAAACTAAGGACTGCGTCAGCATGCCCCTCGCTTGCGGCTCGGAATGCGGTCTCAATATCCTTGGGACTCAGGACTTCCTGAAATTGAAGCTTCACTTTCAGCGCTGCTGCGGCGAGGTCAACTTCTTTTCCTATTTGCGAGGAGTATTTGGTCGAATCCCAAAGGACGGCCACACGGAAGAGCCTGGGAACAGTCTCATTGAGAAGCTCCAGCTGTTTGCCGCCTATCTCTGGTGCAAGCGTGGATAGTCCAGTGATGCTCCCACCTGGTTGGGCCAGGCTGGCGACGATCCCGTCAGCGACAGGATCTGGGTCGTTCGCCATGACAATGGGAATCGTGGAAGTTGCTTGCTTGGCGGCACGTGTTGCTGGTCCACCGCCTGTGACGATGACATCTACTTTAAGCCGCACCAGCTCGGCCGCCAGCACGGGGAGGCGATCGTATTTCACCTCCGCGTGCCGATACTCAATGAGGATGTTTTTTCCCTCTACGTATCCAAGCTCGCGCAGACCCCGACGAAATGCTTCGGTGCGAGGCAACTGACTAGTAGAGGACCCCGCCCCTAGCCACCCTATCCGCGGCATCTCCTTCGGCTGCTGCGCCTGAGCTGGAAAGCAAAGCGCAAAGAGCATGGCGCCAAGTAGAATTGCGGATTTGAGAGTGCGGAGTGCGGATTTTAGAACCTTTCGGGAATGAGACCCGATCCAAGGTTGTCTCCTCATGCGCTCTTTTCTTATCTCCGCCTGTTTCTTCCACTCCGCAATCCGCATTCCGAAATCCGAAATCACTTGATCACCTTATTCGCCCGCGCGAGCAGGTCGACTGGAATTGTCAGACCAATCTGTTTTGCCGCCTTGAGGTTAATAACGAATTCAAACTTCATTGGCTGCTGCACCGGCAAATCAGCCGGCTTGGCACCTTTCAAGATCTTGTCTACGTAAACAGCCGCGCGCCGATAGAGGTCATCGTAGTCCGCCCCATAGGACATGAGGCCGCCCGCATCGACAAACTCTTTCTGTGGGTAAATAGCAGGCAGTCTGTGTTTGACGGCAAGCTCGACGATCCGCTTTCTTTCGGTGAAAAAGGGGTTACCAGTGGTGGTCATTATCGCGCCCACCTGCTTCTGCTTTGCCGTTTGAAAAGCGCTCTCTAAACCTTTGGCGTCGAGTTGAGCATCGATCTCCTCCAATTTTATCTTCAGGCCCAGAGCTGCAGGTCTGATCTCTTTCATTGTGGCTTCTCCTGCTGTGATCTCTTTCATTGTGGCTTCTCCTGCTGGGCCGCCGCCTCCCGACGGGCGCAAAAATCCAACTCGGACGAGCTTGGGGACTGCGTCGTAAAGTATCTCTAGCCTTTTGCTATTTAACTCGGGCACTAAACTCGACAGCCCGGTGACATTGCCTCCCGGCCGCCCGAGACTGGCAACCAGACCGAAGGCCACGGGGTCTCCAGCGTTCGCCATCACAATGGGGATAGTCGTAGTGGCGCTCTTGGCCGCCAATGCCGGTTGCCCCCCCGAAACCATAATTAGATCAACCTTCAGCCGAACCAAGTCCGCGGCAAGATCAGGAAGCCGATCAAATTTTCCCTCGGCGAATCGGTACTCGAAGGTGAAATTCTTTCCCTCGATCCAGCCGAGCTTGCGCATCTCCTGCCGGAACGCCTCCAAGAGGGGTGCGTTACCGGAAGCACTGCTATTATCCAGGAAACCTATGCGAAAGACTTTCGCCGGCTGCTGCGCCTCTGCCCGCGCCCCGCACACCGTGAGCGCGACGACGATTGCAAAGAGCCCGGCCCATTTTAGATTTTGGATTTTAGATTTTCGATTGTGGGAGGAAGAATCCAAGAATCGATTCCAAAAAGTTTTGTTCATGCAGTTTCTCCAATCCAAAATCGAAAATCGGCAATCGAAAATGTCATTTTATGACTTTGTCTGCCCTCGCCAGCACTGTTGGTGGAATCGTCAGGCCGATCTGCATGGCCGCCTTCAGATTGATAATGAACTCGAACTTCATCGGTTGCTCGACGGGAGTTCGGCGGGCTTCGCACCGTTCAGAATTTTGTCCACAACACAACGGCCCACTAACGCTTCTTACCCTTGTATAGATCATCAACAAAACCGCTCTCGTCCAGCTCTTTGATGAATCGGATATCGACAAAGTCCTCAGGCTTGGCAGCTTTTGCCTTGGAGTCCGTCTCCGCCAGAGACTCTAAAATGTTCTTGATGCCCTCCAGCGTCGGATATTGTTTTGGGGGAAGTCTATCGTCAGCGCTGGCGTAATCATATCTCCTTTCCAGAACCTCTTTGTCCTGGGGACCGAGATATTTCAGCAGTACTCTTTTCCCCATCTCCCGGTCAGTCTTGATGCGGTGGACAGCCTCAATTTGAGATTTGACATACCTCCTGACGATGTCAGGACTTTCCCGAATAAACCTGCGGGTCGTAGCCACGCCGGCGGACTGGTAGGCCTGACTCACAGCCGCTAGAGCGTTAAAGCCCTTTTTCTGAGCCATGAGGCCCTCGATTACGCCGAGCATAGCGGCCTGAACCTTTCCCTTCTCCAAGGCACCCAGGCGCTCCGGGACGCCGCCGATCTGGACGATTGCGACATCCTTCACCGGAGTCAGGCCGAGCTTTTTTAAGGCCATGCGAGCAAGAAAATCGGATGAGCCGCCAAAGATGGAGGTGGCAACGGAACCTCCTTTGAGCTGCTCAGCGGTTTTAATATCTGGTCCGAGTCACGAGCCACTGGTCTGAGGTCACGATTCCCCCAGCAATCATCACCACATCGGTGCCCCTGAGACTGGCACTCACGATTGACGGGCCAGCCACCTCACTTATCGGGGTCTCCCTCGATAGCAAGGCCATCATCGCCGTGGTTCCTCCTCGGAAATAAACGAGCTGCATATCTAGACCATTGTCTCGAAATATGCCCGATTCTTTGGCCATCCAGGCCGGAAAATGGTTCGTGGAAATTGAACCATAACCCACTGTCATTTTGGTAAGCTGGGCCGCGACGACGGAGTAAAAGGAGATCGGCAAAAACAGGCTAACTGCCAAAATGACTGCCTTCATTGGCTCCTCCTTTTCTGATCCAAGTTCCAAGATTGTCGTGTCGCCTCACTCCTTACTTCTCACGCCTCACGCCTATCTGATCACTTTGTCCGCCGCTGCCAGCATGCTCGGCGGAACCGTGAGACCGATCTGCTTTGCTGCTTTGAGATTGATGATCAACTCGAACTTCGTCGGCTGCTCGACGGGCAAATCAGACGGCTTGGCTCCTTTGAGAATCTTGTCCACATAAATCGCGGCGCGCTTGAAACTCTCAGCATCGTTGGATGAATAGGACATCAGGCCGCCGGTCTCTACGAAATCACTTCCCTCGTATATTGAAGGCAGTCGGTTCTTTATGGCAAGGTCCGCAATCCGCTTTGGGTACCGTAAGAGCAGGAGATTCCTAACCGTGATGAGCGCGCTCGCGCGCCCCTTGGCCGCAGCTTGGAATGCGCCTTCCAAATCAGGGTTCGGACCTCGTACCTCCAGCGATTGAAGCTGTATCTTTAGTGCGCGCGCTGCAGCCTCATACTCTTTAAAACCAATAGCTGCATCCGGGTCGTCCGCATCCCAAAGGACTCCGACGTGCGATATCTTAGGAACCACCTCCTTAAGCAATTCCAGCCGTTTTCCACTTAATTCTGTCATGAATCTAGCGAGCCCCGTGATATTTCCGCCTGGGCGCGCTAAGCTATCGACTATCCCCGTTGCGACTGGATCTACATTAGTCAACATGACAATGGGAATCGTCTTGGTCGTCTGCTTGGCAGCGCGGATCGCTGGTAAGGTTGAGGAGACAAGGACATCGACCTTGAGTTGGACGAGTTCGGCCACAAGGCTTGGAATACGGTCCAACTTTCCCTCAGCGTAGCGATACTCAACCAGGATATTTTTCCCCTCAATATAACCGAGATCTCGGAGACCTTGGCGGAATGCCTCGACGAGAGGATCGGGAGTGGAGGGGTCGCCCCTTCCCGACAGATATCCTATCCGCGGAACTTTCTTCGCTTGCTGCGCCTGAGCAAGATGGAAGGACGCCAGAATAAAAGTCGCAACTGCGGAGAGAAGGATTTTTTTGCTCATGGGTTTTTCCTCATCCTAACCCTTCGACTCAGCTCAGGGCAGGCTCTTCTCCCAACGGGGAGAAGGAACAACTCCATTGCCCAATTCCATGATTGTCATTTCGAAACCTTCGGCAGCGCTCAGGACCGGCTCCGTGAGAAATCTTAATCCGAGAGAAAGATTCCTCGTCGCCTCCGGCTCCTCGGAACGACACCAATGGAAACCGATCGCCATCTTCTATCCTCTATCTTCAATCCTCAGCGGCAGCTAATTCTTTCCCGCCGCTTTCAACGCCTCATTTACCACATCAAGGATCGGTTTCATCTCGATCCATTCCGGCTTGCCGGTGTCCAAGTATTTGATTCCATCAAGCCGGCGATTCAGATAGGGCACATCATCTTTCGGAATATCCATGCGTAAAGAATCCGCTGGGCTTTCGCCCGTCGATGTCCTTTTTTGCAGCGCAATTTGTCCTCTGCGCGACAGCAACCAATTTATAAAGACCTTGGCCGCGTTTGGATGCGGCGCGCGATTCACCAGGGCGAGCGTGCCGAATTGCTGTACAAGACCGCCGCCTTCTTTAAAAACACCGGGACCGAAAGTGTCTATGGGCAGTCCTTGTTGTTTCAAGACATCGACGTCACAGAAAAAGCAGATCGCGAACTTTCCCGTCGCCAGCCAGTCGGGTCCCTGGCGAAAATCGCGAAACAACGTCAGGTCCATCTCGCCAAAAAGTTTTCGAATAAACGGCGAGCCAAGCTCAGGATGGTAGTAAAAGAATCGGGTATTGCCGGCGCCGGGCCCTGCCTCGCGGATGTCCCGCGCCTCGATCTTGCCCTTCCACTTAGGATTGACCAGATCCCAGTAAGACTTAAATTCCTTTACGTCGACGAGTTTGGTGTTGTAGTTGACGGCGCCGTAGGTTGCCGACCCGACGTAGTTGAATACGTATTGTCCCTCGGGGTCGGAGTATTGGTGCCTCTTTAAATACCATTTTGTTTGATCGGTGACCTCGGACAGGATCAGCGCGGGTTTGATCGGATCGAGCGCTTTGGCCGGATAGAACTGCTGATAGTTCGGATTGGCCCCTGCGCTCACCACATCGGCGAGATATTTTTCGGCGCGCCGTTCGCTAAGCAATCGCTGTCCGAGTTGATTGCCCCGTCCGGTTACGGCTACGAGCTTGATGTCGGGATATTCCTTTTCGAAATCCGGCAGCACCGCTTCGTAGCCGCTGATGTAGACATTAACTTGTCCTTCCTTCCGCGCCGTCTCCAGCGTTCTCTCCCATTCCTGCCGCCAAGTCGGTTTCTCCGCTTGGGCCGCATGCCCTTTCGGCGAATAGAGAACAGTGATGATAAGCAAGAAACTGATTACGCTGCTCACACGAACTCCTCGCGACTCGCTATAATTCACTACCTGTATGACGATATTGGCACGGACCGCAGCTCTTCAAATCCTCCCCCTCGACGGGGGAGGACAAAGGTGGGGATGCTCAATTTAAACTGCGATGGCACCCCCTTCCCTCCCTTCCCCCGTCAAAGGGGGAAGGGGTTTATATGCGTAACTCATTGTGAATCGATCGCGATTCGAAGCAATCGCATACTTCGTTTCTAATTCTTACCCGCCGCCTTCAGCGCCTCGTTCATGACATCGAGGATAGGCTTCATCTCCTGCCATTCCGGCCTGCTGGTGTCGAGGTATTTGATGCCGTCCAGCCGCCGATTGAGATAAGGCAGATCGTCTTTGGGAATGTCGATGCGCAGGGAATCCGCGGGATTCTCCGTGCTGAGCATGTTCTTTTGCAACGCCATTTGTCCTTTGCGCGACAAGAGCCAGTTAATAAAAACTTTCGCGGCGTTGGGATGCGGCGCGCGGTTCACCAACGCCAGCGTGCCGAACTGTTGCACCAGGCCGGCACCT
>WNGH01007424.1_pt1 | contig 10428 bp, 9 predicted proteins | sample 5400631 | NCBI WGS metagenome assembly WNGH01 (sample SAMN13153373, study PRJNA577476) | soil metagenome | isolation source: 115 cm soil or saprolite under Garry oak tree replicate 1 | place: USA:California | collected 2016-06-15 | reverse complement strand
GCGGCGTGTTCAGGGCGACGTGGGCCTTCAGTACCTGGCTCATCGGTCATGCTCCTATGGTCGCGGATGTGCGCTTGAGGGCGGAGAGGGAAACGAGCCCGCTGCGCGTGCAGCATTCGGCGTACAGGAACCCCAGCAGCTCGCGCAGCCCGTCGGCCGCCGCGCTGTAGCGCAGGAACCTGCCCTCCCGCCGCTGCGCGATCAGGCCGGCCGTCTCGAGGGCGTCGAGGTGGTGCGACAGCGTGGAGGCGGGGATGCCGACCTCCTGCTGGATCTCCCCGGCGACGAGCCCGTCGGGATGGGCCGCGAGCAGGAGGCGCACGATGCGCACGCGGGCCTCGTGCCCCAGGGCGGCGAACATGGCGGCGTAGCGGGGGGCGTGTTCCATAGTTCTAGAATACTCGAACTATTGACGCCTGTCAACCCCCGCAACAAAGAGGGCGGCGTGAGCGCCGCCCTCCGCGGACTCCCGAGCCGAGCCCGCGGCCTAGCGCAACCGGCTCGAGTTCCCGGCCGCCACGCCCGATGGGAGATGGAACGGCACGCCTCGCCGCACGCTCCCCGGCCCCGTGATGATGTTGGGGTCCCCCACTCCGTCCCCGTTGCAATCAAAACTGCCACCGTCGTCGATTACCACGTTCTGGTTGCCGACCAGAACGTTCGCCCCCGTAGTCTCGTCGAAGATCGCGCCCACGTTGCCGGCGTTCCCCTGCAAGTTGTTGCCGACAAACTGGTTCGCGCACGCGAGCTGGGCCAATATCCCGGCGCTGCCGGCTGCGGTGATGCGGTTGTTGCGAAACACATTGTTCGTCATTAGAGCCGGCACAGCCGTGCCGTAGGTGGACAGATGAATACCATAGCCCACGGCGCCCCGGAGCTGATTCCGCTCGAAACGGCTCTCGGTCAGCTCGGTGGCGGCCACGGAATTGCTCCAGGGCCCGAGTACCGTGTCGTCCGCGACGAGCACGTTGCTGCCGCTCCGCAGCCGGATCGCGCCGAACACCGGACCGCCCGATGGCGCCGTGGCCACGATCATGTTGCGCTCGATCTGATCGCCACTCGAGCCGTTCTGCAGATGCACGCCGGTGGCAGACCCGGCCGCTTCGAAGTGATTGTCGGCGATATGTGCGCGGGGCGACCCATCAGCCAAGAGGCAGGCACTGCCCCCGCATCCCACCGTGTTGTGCAGAAACTGAACGTCTTCGCTTCCGAACAGGTCCACGGCGTCGTCCAAAGCACCCTCGAGGCGGTTGCGCTCGACCCGGGCCGCAAACGCGCCGTCGAAGCTGAGCGCGGCCTCGGTCCACGGCCCCGTCACCACGTTATCGGTCACCACGAGATTCGCGCCGCCCGTGGCGGCGATCCCACTCGCCAAAATCCCCTCCCCAGCCGCCGCGGTCGAGACGACAGTGTTCCGCTCCACCCGCGCGCCGTCCATGTTCATCAGCTGCACCCCTGCATTGGAGCCCGCGGACTCAAACCGATTATCCGCGATCGTCGTTCGCGTGTCACCACCCGCGCCCTGAAGGAGGGCGCAGGACTCGGCTCCGCAGGACACGGTGTTGTTGGCAATCTGGACGTCCTGCACCGCGACCATGCGGACCGCGTTCCCCAGTGCGCCGCCGACGTCGTTGCGCTCCAAGGCGCCGGCGAGGTTCGCCGTGGCGATCGAGTTTCTCCACGGTCCCCGCACGACGTTGTCCGCGACGACCACGTTGCTGCCGTCGCGCACTCGGATACCGGCGCCCAAGAATTGATCAGGGGGCGGCGCGGTCGTCACGATCGTGTTGCGCTCAACGCGCGTGCCGTCGATCCCGCTCTGCATGTGAACGCCGGTGGCGGAGCCTGCCGATTCAAAGCGGTTGTCGGCCACCACCGCGTGCTTGGTGCCCACGAAGAACGCGCACTCGCCGCTTGGGCTCCCGCACGTCACACGGTTGTTTGTGAGCTGCGCGCCATCGGCGACAAACAAGCCGTCACCCGCGTCCGCCCCCGCGACATAGGGGCCCTCAACAGCGCCGCCGTCCAGGACGAGGCGATCAACCGTGACCCCGGTTGCGTGCACTTGCAGCAGCCACGCCCCACTGAAGCCCGGCTGCGGGAATATCCCCGACCCAGGTGTAGCGCACGTAAGCGTCACATCTGGAGTCCCGATGATGACATCCGCCGTTACGCTGAAGAACCCGTCCAGCCCGATTACCTCGCCCGGAGTCGCGGCACTCAAAGCCGCGCGCAGGTCTGCCTCGTTCGTGACGGTAACGTTCGAGGGAGTGGGACAGGTGGCGGCCGCACCAGCGGAGAACAGCGGTCGGGCGGGCTCAGCGGTTGGCTCGTGACAGGCAGCGAATAAACCCATGGCGGCGAGGGCCGCTGGGGGAGAGATGATACGCATGGCACACCTCCGTTACAGGGAGCAACGTTTCAAAAGGAAGCATGCCACAGTGGGCGTCAAGAGAAGGTCAAGCGGGGCTACTGCGCGGGCGCCACCTCCCCCGCAGCGAGGACGCTGCGCTCCAGTGCCTTCCCTTCTATCGCCTGATCGTCCCCCACGAGCGAGTCCCGTACCGTGCCGCGGACCACCCGCACGTTCCGGCCCAGGATGCTGTTCGCGATCGTGCTCTCGGTGACGTAGCTCCCCGCCTCGATCGCGACGTTCGGCCCGATCGTCACGTCGTGCAGCGTGACGCCTTCTTCCACGTAGACCGGGGGCACGATGGTGCAGCGGGGACAGGGGCCCCCGGGCAGGCGCGCCCGGCCCCGCTCGAGCAGGTGGCGGTTCGTCTCGAGCAACGTGTCCACCTTGCCGCAGTCGTACCACCCCGTGGCCTCCCCCACGCGCAGCCGCCTGCCACGGTCCACCATGTATTGAAACGCGTCCGTCAGGTAGAACTCGCCGCCCTTGCCGGGTGGTTGCTTCAGCACGTGCGCGATGCCCTCGAACAGCGTCTTCCAATCCTTGATGTACTGCAGCCCGATGTTCGCCAGCCGGGACACGGGGGTGTCCGGCTTCTCGACGATCCGCCTCATGTAGCCTCGGCCGTCCGTCACGATCACCCCGAAGCGGCGGTAGTCCTCGACCTCCTTGGTCCAGATGATCCCATCTGCGTCCGCCGTCTTGATGAGCGAGAGGTCGGCGTCGAACAGGGTGTCCACGAAGATGATCAGGACCGGACCCTTCACGTAGGGCCGCGCGAGATTGATCGCTCCCGCCGTGCCGTCCAACGTCTTCTGTTCGACGAATCGCGCCTTGACGTCGTAATGCTCGACGATGTAGCGCTCGACGACGTCCTTCAGGTGTCCGGTGATGACGATCAGCTCTTCGAGATCCAAGCCCGCGATCGCGTCCATCACGTAGTCCATCACGGGCCGGCCCGCCACGCGGATGAGCGGCTTGGGCACGCGCTTCGTGAGCGGCAGCAGGCGGGTCCCCTTGCCGGCCAGCGGCACGATGACCTTCACCTACACCCTCCCGTAGCGGTCCTTGAGCCGCACCACGTCGTCGATCTCCGGGGTCGAGGCCTCGAGCAGGTCGCTCGACAGCACGGCCTCGAATTGGTGGATGACCTTGGGTTGGATGTGGAACGATTCTCCTTCACGGAGCGGGCGCTCGATCAGCGTGTCGCCCTGCTGGATCCGCAGCACGATCTCGCCCTTCAGCACGTGGATCGACTCGTCCTTCTTGTTGTGGTACTGCAGGCTGAGGACGTGGCCGGGCTCGATGTGGAGGATCTTGCCGACGTAGCGGTCGGTCTTCGCCCAGATGAGCTCGTAGCCCCAGGGCTTCTCGACGCGATAGGGAAGGTCGCTCACGGGAACCTCGGATTGCGGAGTGCGGAGTGCGGAGTGCGGAGTTTGAACGGGAAATCGCCTGCCCCTGGATTCCGCCCTTGAAACTCCGCACTCCGCATTCCGCATTCCGCACTCTCTATCATTGGAGTCTCAATGTGAGCGACGACGGGCTCGTGACGCACGCCGTGACGCACACCCCGCAGCCGACGCATCCCTCGACCCGGATCACGGGATGCCCGCCCGCGTCCATCGCGAGGGCTCGCTCCCCCACCGGGCAGGCCCGGGCGCACACGCCGCAGGGCACGCCCTGGAACGTGATGCAGCGCTGCGCATCCAGCTCGAGCACCCCGATGTGCACCGACGCCCAGCCGTCCGACGGCACCTCGAGCGCGCCGGTCTCGCAGGCGTGCGCGCACGGCATGTCGGCGCACACGACGCACGCCTGGAGCGTGGGATCGATCATCGGCGTGCCAGCGGCGAGTCCCGCGCTCGCCGGTGCCGGGGCGATGGCGTGCACCGGGCAGACGTCGATGCAGTCGCCGCAGCGCGTGCAGGACGCGAGGAACGCGATCTCCGGCGCGGCGCCCGGTGGCCGGAACCAGCGGCGGGGCGCCACGCGCTCCTCCGTCAGCGCGGCCGCCCCGCGCAGCAGCCTGCCCATCGTCTCCCGCAGGAACCCGCGGCGATCCGCGACGCTCAAAAGCTCGGCTCCAGGCTGAACTGCCACCGCAGCGCCAGCTCCCCCTCCCCCGGCCGGAAATCCGCCGCCCGGTCCCAACGGTTCACGACGAGCGGCGCCTCCAGGCGCATGGTCCAGCCGAGGTCCCGCACCCGGGGCCGCACCAGGAGACCCACCCCACCGTCGTACAGCGTCGTGTACCACCTCCCTGGAGGCGACGCCGGGACCGCCAGGGGGTCCACCACGCCGCCGTCCGCAAAAACCTCCACCGCCACCTCCCGCAAGATACCCGCTTCGCGGCGGAACACCGAGCGCGTCAGCTCGACGTTGAGGGCCACGGCCCAGCGTCCGGCGAGGTCGCTCCGGAAGCCGCGCAGGTTCGCGTTCCCCGGGGCGTGGTACTGGACGTCGGGGCGGACGAACAGGGCGCCGCGGCTGCGTAGGAAGGGGTTCGTGAAGGTCTCGTAGGGATCCGCGCCGGCGATGGGGATGCGCCGCTGGCGCACGGGGATCGAGCGTCCGGCGTAGCCGCCGCCGAACAGCCGCACGCCGAGCGTCGTGCCGAGCCAGAAGGGGGCCCGCACGCTCGCTTCGCCCGTGAAGCGGCCGAACCCCTCTACGTCGTAGCGGGTGGACGTGACCACGCCGATCCCCGGGTTCGAGTACACCACTCCCCCGCGCGCCCCCAGCCGCAACCGCAGCACCGCGGCGCCGCGCGCGAGCGTCGTCGCCACCCAGGGACCCGCTTCGACCGTCCCGGCGTCGTCCCACAGGCGGCGGTCGAGGTACGTGAGGTTGGTCGTCGCCATCCACAGCGCGTCGAACCCGACGTGGGGGTCGGCCCTGGAGGCGAGATGGCGCCGCAGCGAGCGATCGATCGAGAGCGCCGCGCCCGCCCGTCCCTCGATCGCCCAGGCCGCGACGCTGGTTTGGGTGCGCGGCGTGAGGTGGCCGATCGGGTCCGCAAAGCGCAGGTAGCCGCCGAACCGCGCGGTCGCGGCCGGCCGCGTGGCGACCGTGCCGAAGAGCAGCCCGCGGTCGTAGGCGCCGAGGTAGTTGGAGCGCTCGCGCAGCCCGAGCGCCACCCCCCCGGCGTCGTTGTACCACGCGACGGGCATCCACGCGCGGACCAGCCGGTCCCGCCTGGCGGTCTCGCGCGTGGGATCATCGATGCGGAATTCCCACGCCCCACGCCCCACGCCCCAACGCTCTTCCCGGTTGTTCAGCATGTCGTAGTCGTGGGCGCGCACCCGCGGATCGAGCATCAGGCGCCCCGGCTCCCGCGCGCTCGTGAACTCGACCCGCTCGACCTCGGGCTGGCCCGTGGCGCGGGCGTAGATGCTGTCGCGATCGCCGATCTCGACCGGCATCCAGCCGTCGCCCCGGCGCTCGATCGTGACGGCCGTCAGCCATTGGCCATCGGCCAACCGCCGCCGTTCGACCCGCTTGAGGCGATAATCGATCAGCGGCGTGCCGTGCAGCCACTGGCCGAACAGCCACCCCAGGTCCTGCTTGGACACCTCCTCGCACACCGCGCGGAACGCGCTCTCGTCCACGTGCTTGAGCTTCCAGCGCGCGTAGTAGGTCCGCAGGATGCGCCGCATCGCCGCGTCACCCACCACGTAGCGCAGCTGCTCGTAGAAAAGCTGCGCCTTGGCGTAGACCATCTGCCCGTAGGTCTCAAAGTCGCGGTAGCGCTCGCTCACCATCGAGACCGGCTCGCTCCAGCGCTCGAGGTCGAGGAACAGCACCCGCGCCTCGAGCTCCGGATACGGGGACCCCCGGCCGTGCGCCTCGGCGAACCAGCCGGTCTGGAAATCCGTGAAGCCCTCGTCCAGGAACGCTTCGCGCCACTCGTTGTTCGCGAGCATCCCCATCGTGTAGTTGTGCCCTACCTCGTGCAGGATCAGGCCCTGCCCCGCGCTCGCGTCCATGACCACCATGGGGAATTCCGTGCTCCCCCGGTCGATGCGGTGCAGGTTCGTCAGCTGCGGCCAGGCGAACGTGCCGTACAGCGAGTCGAGCCACGCCAGGGCGGTGATCGTCCGGCCCAGGGCGAGCCCGCGGCCCCAGGTGGCGCTGTCGCCGGGCAGATACAGCACCCGTACGACCACGTCGCCGTAGCGGCCTTGCTCGTACACGTACTGCGGGTTGAGCGAGAACGCGAAGTGATGCACCTGCTCGGCGTAGAAGCGGACGCACTTGCGCCCCGCCGCCCCCTGTACCGCCCCGCACCCCACGCCCAACGCCCCACGCCCCGGGGCGTCGGACGTGGGGCGTGGGGCGTAGTACCCCCGCTGATAATCCACGCGCAGGCTGGTGTCGGCTCTGGCCCGCTCCCACCCCGGGTCCCCTTCCACCGGCACGCCGGTCGCGCCGATCACCTGGTCCGCCGCCAGATCGAGCGTGACGTCGTAGCTCGCGAATTCGCCGTAGAACTCGCCCGCGGGATAGAGGGGGTGGTCCTCCCAGCCGTGCCGGTCGTACACCACGACCTTGGGATACCACTGCGCGAAGTCGAAGCGGCGCCCCGCGCGTCCCTGGCGGCGCGGCACGGTGGAAAGCCGCGCCCGCCACTCGATCTCGACCGTCATGCTGTCACCGGGGGCGAGCGGCCGGGGCAGCGTCCAGTGCGCGACGGTCGAGTCCGGGGCGTAGGGGTAGTCGGGTGCAATCGCCTGTCCCATCACGGTCGCGCGCGTGATGCGCTCGAACGCGTAGTCGGGCTCCACGAGATGCTGGAACCGCACCCGCCCTTCCGCCGAGTCGGCCGCCGCCCAGCGCGAGCCGGGACGGAACGCGTTGAGGTACTGGTGCACGAAAAAGTCGCGCAACGTGTCGGGTGAACGATTGACGTAGGCGATCCGCACCTGCCCCGTCAGCACCCCCGACGGCTCGTCCAGCGCGGCGGAGATGACGTAGGCGACCTGCTGCTGCCAGTAGCCAGCGAGCGTGTCGCCTCCGGTCGCAAGCGCGAGCAGGGCCGCGAGCATGGGGTGGGGAAGCTACAACCGCCCGGCTCTCGCGGGGAGGCGCGGCGTTCGGATGGTGGCCGCGTGAAACGGGCGACGAATCACGGCAGGAGGTGCTTCAGGTTGACCGGCCGGCGCAGGCAGCGCATCGCGCCGGCGCACCAACCAGGAGGCACCATGTATCGCACAGCCCTTTGCCTGGTGACGCTCGCGTCACTGGGAGCAGTCATAGCCTGCGACGACAATCCGGTCACCGCGCCCGAGCGGCCGTCCCCTCCGGCCGCACCCATCGCGCCGGCCGTGGCGCCGCCCGAGAAGCTCGCCCGGGCCGTCGCCCTGGCGCTCGCGGACCCCGACTTTCGCGCCTATGTGAAGTCGCAGCTCGACGCGTCGCCTTTCCGAGAGCACAAGCTCCCCTTCCAGCGCTTCCTCGCGGCGAACGGCGGCCGCGCCGCGGCGGCGCTCGCGCAGAGCGCGGGCGCTACGCGGGCCGCGATGCTGCGCGCGGCGGACGCCGCGATCCCGCTCGAGCTCTACTTCCCGGTCCCGGCGCACCGCGCTGCGTGGGCAGGGGACGAGAACCTGCTCGTGGCCACGGCGCTCCGCGACCACGACGCGCCGGTGGCGTTCGACCCGCGGGGCGAGCGCCGGGTCCTGAGCCCGGACGAGCCCCCGGCGACCCCCGTGCTCGCCCTCGTGCCGGTGGAGACCGACTTCCGCGCCCCCCTGTCCCGCATCTGGTGCTTCGGCTGCGGCAGCGACGGCGGGGGCGAGCTGACGACCACATCGCCCCCGGGGCTCTACCTGACGCAGGCCCACTTCACCAAGACGTTTGAGGGCTGGTTGAAGGGCGCCCCCGAGTTTGAGGTACACATCCTCGGGCAGAGCGGGCAGACGGACTCGCTCCAGGACTACCAGTGCGCCGGCGAGCGGCAGTCGTGGCCGTACTACTTCGATCAGAACAACCTCGACTGGACGGGCAGTGTGCTGCTGTTCAGCAGGACGCAGCTCGACAATTACCACGCCGCGCACCCCGGCCAGGACTTGCGCGTCTTCGCCGTGGAAGACGACGACACCGCGTGCCAGATCAAGACGGACAACGACGTGTTCAAACGGCTCGAGGAGGCGGTCGACGGCGCCAACCGGGCGCTGACGGCGGGGAAAGACACGACCTCATCCACGGCCGGCAAGATCTGGAAGTTCGCACAGGCGCTGCAGAAGCTGTTCACGGCCCTTGCGTCGCTGATCAACACCAACGACGAGCTCGTGGGCAACGCGGTGCAGGATAGCATCGTCGGGGAGTATCACGCGGGGTTCAACTGGATCGTGAAGGGAGAGCAGAACGCCACCACCGGGTGGATCACCCTGGAGATGAAGTGACCGCGCGCCATCCCGGCCTGCTGCTGATCGGCCTCGTGCTCGCCTCCCAGCCGCGGCTCGCCGGGCAGTGGAGCCTCGCGGTCGAGGCCACGGCGTCCTACTACGACGGCGTCTCGCGCGATAGCGGGGCCGATCCCACCGCCTTCCGACCGCACCACCCGACGAGCGTCGGGCTCAGGGTGGACCGGCGGTTCGGGCGACTGGGCTTCGGAGTGGGCGCGGCCCTGGCGGGCGCCGATCTGATCGCCGAGAACAGCAGCGTCGGCGCCATTCTCAAGGACGCACTCGATTTGTTCGAGGTCGCGCCCGAGGTCGCGCTGCTGCTGGGCCGCACGGGCCCCGGCCCCGCCGTGCGCGTCCACGCCGGCCCCCTGATCGACGTCTGGTCACGGGCAGGCGACGACACGCGAACGCGCGCGGGCGGCCAGGTGGGCGTGTCGCTCGAGTCGCAGGTGAGCCGGCGGTTCGCCGGCTCACTGCGCGTGGCCGCGGCAGTCACGAGCTCTCTGTTCAGGGAGGGCGAGCTGCCGCCCGGGTTCGAGCGGCGCGCCATGTGGCGCCGCTCGGTCTCCCTGGGCCTGCGCTACCGGCTTTGAAACGCGAACGGCCCGGGGCTCCCCGGGCCGTCTCGTTCCGACCGCGCCGCGTCAGTCACCCGCGAGCATCCTGCGCCGCAGCACGGTGAGCTTGCGCTTCAGCGACCCGTCGAACACGCGGTCGCCGACGCGCACGATCACCCCGCCAAGGATGCCCGGGTCGGCGCGGAAATGGGCCCGCACCTCCTTGCCCAGCACCGACGCCAGCCGCTCGGCGATCTGCCGCTCGAGGCCGCCGTCCGGCTCCGCCGCGAGGACGACGCCCGCGTGCACGCGGTTCAGCTCCAGGTCGAGGAGCGCCTGATACCCCTGGGCGATCTCTCCGATCAGCCCCTGCCGGCCGCGCCGCACCACCGCCTGGAGGAAGCGGATGAACGGCGCCGGGGCGGCGCCGCGCAGCGCCTGCTCGAGCAGGCGCGCCTTGGCGGCCTTCGCGACGCGCGGCGACTCCAAGACGACGGCGATGCGCTGGTCCGCCTGGATCGCGCCGGCCACGGCGTCGAGCAGCCGGCCGTAGCCCTCCACCTGGGCCTCCCCTTCCGCCTCGGCGGCGAGGAGCAGCGCTTGCGCGTAGTTGCGCGCGATCGTGACGCTCTTCACGGCCGCTGCTCCAGGCTCGCCAGGTATTCCAGCGCCAGGCGCCGGTTGGCCTCGGAATCGAGGTTCTGCGCGATCAGCCGGGAGGCGGCCGCGATCGAGAGGTCCACCGCCTCGCGCCGCAAGGCGAGGATTGCCTTCGCCTTCTCTTCCTCGATGTCCTTCTTGGCGCGGGCGAGCAGCAGCTCCTACTCCTCGCGTGCCTTGCCGAGCAGCGCGGCCCGCTCCTTCTCCGCCACCGCCTTCGCCTTGGTCACGATCTCCTGCGCCTCGGCGCGGGCACGCTCCAGCGCCTGTTTCTGCTGCTCCAGCAGGCGCGCCGCCTCCTCCCGCGCCTGGGCGGCGTCGGCGAGCTGGCGCTCCAGCCGCTGCTCCCGCTCCCGCACCGCCTGCAGCAGCACCGGCCACGCGCTGC
>WNGH01017267.1_pt1 | contig 10429 bp, 9 predicted proteins | sample 5400631 | NCBI WGS metagenome assembly WNGH01 (sample SAMN13153373, study PRJNA577476) | soil metagenome | isolation source: 115 cm soil or saprolite under Garry oak tree replicate 1 | place: USA:California | collected 2016-06-15 | reverse complement strand
GTCGTTGCCCACCGCGAGGCAGAAAAAGCCCTCCCGTGCGTGAAACGACTGGTAAGGGACGATCGTGGGGTGAGCGTTGCCGAAGCGGCCGGGCCGCTGGCCAGACACGAGATAGTTACTCGCCACGTTCGCGAGCCAGGCGACCTGGGTGTCGAGCAGAGCAATATCAATCGCCTGACCTCGCCCGGTGCGGACACGGGCCAGCAGCGCCGCCTGGATGGCGTTGGCGGCAAATAAACCGGCAGTGATATCGGCGATCGCGACCCCCACTTTCATGGGCTCGCCCGCCGGCTCGCCAGTGATGCTCATGACGCCCCCGCGCCCCTGAATGATGAAGTCGTAACCGGGAAGGCCGCTGTCTGGTCCGGTCTGGCCATAGCCGGTGATCGAGCAGTAGACCAGCCCGGGATTCAACGCCTTGAGGTGGTCGTACCCGAGGCCGAGCTGCGCCAGCTCGCCGACCTTGAAGTTCTCGACCAGTACATCACTGACGCGGGCGAGCCGCCGGATGATCTCCTGGCCAGCGGCGGCCTTGAGATTGACCGTGAGGCTCTTCTTATTGCGGTTGGCGCAGAGATAATATGCACTCTCCCCACTAACAAACGGCGGTCCCCAGGCGCGGGTGTCATCGCCCGTGCCCGGCCGTTCTATCTTGATCACCTCAGCCCCGAGGTCGCCGAGGAGCATGGTACAGAACGGCCCGGCCAGGACGCGGGAGAGATCGAGGATGCGAAAACCTGCGAGAGGAGAAGACATAGGAGTCAGCACTCAGGAGTCAGCCTCCAATAGTCAGTAGTCAGTAGAAGGAGCACTGCCCGCCTCCCTTTATGATTGGGGTCGCCAAATGGTTAGCCCGGGCACAACAGAGAGGTCTGAATCGTTAGTAGCCACGTCAGTCAGCCCCAGGGCCTGCATGACGGCGGCGGTCAGCGAATCGTTCGTGAGCAAACCATGGAGGGCTGAGAGACTCTGAGCAGTTTGGAGATAGGCAAAGGTGACAGGTTCTATCGCCACGTTGAAGGAGGGAATCCGTTCTGTCACGACCTTGTAATGAGAGAGTTGTGGCACGAGAGCAGGCTGTTCTTTCAACTTCTTGACCGCCATCCGTGGAGAGAAGCCCAGGGTGCGAATTGCTTCCAGGATCATCAGACGGTGAGCAACTTCCGCGAGGATGATAACAGACGTGACCCCTTGCAGGTCGCCTGCGTGGTAAATGAAGATGTTGGCATCAATAAAGACGCGCGCGCCGGATGGCAGGGCCGTGAGATCTTTAGGCGAGGATGGAGAACTCATCACCTTCGGCAACCTCTTGGACCACCTCTGGGTCGAGGCCTTGCAGCAGCCCCTGGGTCTCCTGGACAGCACTGTGGCGAATGACCTTCAACAAGACGCTTTCCTGGTCCTGCAGCGGCAAAGGCGTTAGGGGCCGCAACTTCCCATCTTCATAAATGGCGCGGATCGTGAGTGTCTCCATGACTCCTCCCTTTCTCCTCTTTCTGTCTGAGCGACTTAGGTGTTCTTTTTCAGTCGTCCTTTTTCTATACCACCGCTGAGAGACAGGGGGAAAGGGGGATAGCAAATCCGAGGGCTCAGGCCGAAACTCGCAAGCTGGTCGCCATCATGTTCACTGACATCCTGGGCTTCAGCCGGTCAAGAGAGCGCCAGGGAGTGATGGGTTTCGCTTCGCTCCAACCCACTCTGCGCTTCTCTAAACGCTGACTTGATTGACACCGGAATCTGACCAGGAGTAATCTCGCCCTCGCACCAAAGGAGTGCCGACGCGATGCAGACCAACACCGCCCAATCTGACCTCAACTTCGACCTCGGCGAACAGAAAGAGTTGCTCCGCCAGGAGATCCGCAAGCTCGTGGCCCGTGAGTGCCCGCGTGAGTACGTGCGGGAGATGGACGAAAAAGAGGAGTTTCCGCGCCACGTGTGGGATAAGCTGGCCGAGGCCGGCTACCTGGGCATCCCGATCGACCAGCAGTACGGCGGGTCCGGCGGCGACATCCTCGACATGGTTATTGTCGTCGAGGAGCTGGCGAAGAAGAGTGCCTCGATCGCCCTCACTTTTATGATGTCAAGCTGTTTTGGCGCCAAGGCCCTCGCCTTTGCGGGTAACGAGCGGCAGAAACAGGAACTTCTCCCCCGTTTAGCGCGTGGCGAGGTGATGTTTGCCATCTCCATCACCGAGCCAGACGGTGGCACCGACGTGCTCAACGTCATGAAAACAACGGCTTGGCCTGAGGGTGACCACTTCGTCATCAACGGGTCAAAGGTATGGACGACGTGCGCCCACCTCGCCGACTACATGGTGGTGTACGCCCGCACGAACCCCCACGCGACAAAGAAAACCCAGGGAATCACCACGTTCCTGGTAGACCCCAAGACCCCAGGCATCGAGATCCGCAAGATCAACAAACTCGGCATCCGCGCGACCAGTTCGTTTGAGGTTTTTTACAACGACGTGCGCGTACCCCGAGAGCACATGCTGGGGCGGCAGGACTACGGCTTTTACGATCTGCTGCCCATGCTCAACAATGAGCGCATCCTGGTGGCCGCCATTTGCCTGGGGTTAGCGCAAGCCGCGTTTGCCGATGCGCTGGAGTACGCCCAACAGCGCCATGCCTTTGGCAAGCCGATCGGCCAGTTCCAAGCGATTCAACACGAACTCGCTAGAACCGCCACCGACATCGAACTGGCTAAGCTCATTACGTACAAGGCCGCGTGGCTGCAATCGCTCGGGCGAGAGTGCGGGCAGGAAGCCAATATGGCCAAGCTCGTCGCTGCCAATGCCGCCTGCCAGGCGGCGGACCGCGGCATGCAGATCCTTGGCGGCTACTGCTATAGCATGGAATTCGACATGCAGCGCTACTGGCGCGATTCCCGTCTGTACCGCGTCGCCCCCATCACCGACGAGATGGTGCTCAATTTTATTGGCGAACGGTTGGGGTTGCCACGGTCGTTCTAACCGATGCACAGGCCAGAAGCCTATGCCACCAAAGGACTCCCAGGCTGGAAATTGCGGCTTGCTACCCAGGACAAAAGGGCCTAAGCTCGGCGCAAAAAAAGGAGGGGAGCGATGGAACCTAGACAAATCGTGGCGGCCAAGCTTGCAGAGGCTGGCATCAAGCTGAGCGATGACGACCTCGATCAGCTCGTCGCGGCTTATCCAGCGTTGCTCAAGTGGGAAACTGTCGTGCAAGGGATGGTGAAGCCGGAGACTGAACCTGCCCTGGTCTTCAGGGCGAAGTTGGAGGTCTAATATGGCTAGCGTCAGCTCACAACTCGCCTACCTGCCGCTCGCGGAAGTCGCGGTCCTGATCAAAAAGAGAGAGCTCTCACCGGTTGAACTCACTCAGGCAACTTTGGACCGCATCTCCACACTCGATTCTCAGATTCATGCCTACTATACCGTTTTCGCCGACAAGGTGCTGACTGAAGCCAGGGAGGCTGAAGCGCAAATCCGTGCCGGCAACTACCGCGGGCCGTTGCACGGGATTCCGGTCGCCGTCAAAGACATTTACGAATCCGGCCCGACGACCGGCGGGTCAAAGTTGCGCAAGGATTACGTTGCCCAGCAGGACTGCACGGTTGTGGCGAAACTCAAGCAGGCCGGCGGGCTGCTACTGGGGAAGCTGGCCACGTACGCTTTCTGCTGTGGCATCGTCGGCATGAAAGCCACGTACGGCCGCGTCAGCCGCGCGGGCGTCTTCCCCCTGTCCTGGAACCTCGACCATACGGGCCCCATGACGCGGACCGTGCAGGATTGCGCCTTGATGCTGCAGGCCTGTGCTGGCTACGACCCCCTCGACCCGGCGTGCGCAAACGTTCCCGTCCCAGATTTCAGCGCCAAGCTAGAGCGCGGGCTCAAGGGGATGCGCATTGGCATCCCACGCAAGCTCTTCGCCCAGAACTGCGGCAAGGAGATTCTCGCTGCGTTCGAGGCGGCGGTTGCCCAGATGGGCACCCTGGGAGCCCAGATCGTGGATGTGGATTCCATCACCCTCGGTGAGCTGCAGGCCACCTTCTGGCCACTCACCTGTGCTGACGCTGCCGCCTATCATCTCCAGGACCTGCAGAAGCGGCCGGGCGACTATAACCCGGACCTGCGGCTCTTGCTGGCCATGGGCGTCCTGGTTAGCGCCACCGCCTACATGCAAGCCCAGAGAGTGCGAGAGCAAATCCGCCGCCAGATGTTGCAGCAGTTGGAGACCGTAGACCTGTTCATGGTGCCCACAACCGGCGTCATGCCGGCACCGATTCGCTCGCAGTCGCCCGGCCTCTACCTGATGAAGGAAGACTTCTCCATTTACACCCCGCTGTTCAATCTGACCGGGTTCCCGGCTCTGGCCCTGCCCTGCGGGTTCAGCGCCGCGGGCCTGCCGATCGGCTTCCAACTCGCGGGCAAACCCTTCGACGAGGCAACCGTGTTCCAGGTCGGGTATGCCTACGAACAGTCAACGCCCTGGCACAAGCGGCACCCTGGGCTTTAAATCAAACTACACAAGATTCATACACATGAGCTGCTGTTGCAAATCCCCCCGCGCTGCGCGCTCCCCCCTTTTGCAAAGGGGGGAAGGGGGGATTTTGCCAGCGACTGCGGCTGCAGGTGCACCAATGTCATGTGTTTCGATTTAGATGATATCTGCACAGCTTCTTCACTCTTACAAAGAGGAGGGAACACGCCATGAGTACGGTCGGCAGTGGCATTCACACCTACGAGATGGTGGAGAACTGGGGCTCGTTGCCCGCAGGCTGGACCTTCGGCCCCGTCAGCGCGGTGGCCGTGGACTCCCGGGACCGCGTCTACGCTTTCCAGCGTAAAGACCCGCCCGTCCTCGTGTTCGACCGCGACGGCAACTACCTGAACTCCTGGGGGAGCAGTGCCATCACTGACCCCCACGGGATTTACATCGGTCCTGATGACGTGATCTACCTCACCGACCGTGACGACCACGTGGCGGTGAAATTCACCCTGGACGGCAAACCCCTCTCGGTCCTCGGCACCAGGGGTCAGCCTTCTGACACGGGGTGCAGCGAAGATGGGGGGACGGTCCTGCGAGCCGCCGGGCCCTTCAACAAGCCCACCGAGATGGTGGTTGCCCCCTCCGGCGACCTGTACGTCTCTGATGGATACCGCAACAGCCGGGTCCATCGGTTCTCTAGCGACGGCAGGTTGCTGGCCTCCTGGGGAACGCCGGGCAAGAGCGCCCCTGGCGAGTTCCACCTGCCCCACAGCGTCTGGGTAGACCGGCAAGGGGTCGTCTACGTCTGCGACCGGGAAAACAACCGCATTCAGGTCTTCACGGCAACCGGAGAGCCCCTCGCGCAATGGACGGACATCCATCGCCCCACTGACATCTACATCGACACGCGCGAGATCGTCTATGTCAGCGACTTGAAGCCAACGGTCACCATCATGGACAAGCGCGGAACCGTGATCGCCCGCTGGGATTCGCCTATGGGCCATGGCCTGTGGGTCGACTCCGTGGGGGATATCTATCTGGCAGATGTGTTGGGAAAGAAAGTCACCAAGTACGTGAAGAGGGGCTAAGACCACTTTGCTTTGCATTGGGGCGCGCCCTGTTTTCTCCCTGTCCCTCTGGGCTAAGCATTACCCAAATCTTGGTGAGGCTGTCTATTGAATCCGCAACGATCATTGTAGGGGCACCCCTATGTGGGTGCCCTGGGGCTGGGCGGCCACGCAGGGCCGCCCCTACACCATTCCCGGATTTTTCGCAGGTTTACAGAAATCTGGGTAAAGATGAGCTCTCTGGGAGAGGAGCACCTCACAACGTCGCCGTTACCTGTGATTATCGGCTGCTTGGGGCTAGTGCTGCTCGCCGGTTGTTCTGGTCCGGAGAAAAAAGCCGGCGCACTGGTAGCAGAGGCGTCTCAACTTGTCCAAGCGGCGCAGCAAGCTGAAAAGACGAGCTACTCCGACGCCTTCAAACTCTACCACGCTGCTCTGGTCAAAGCGGAAACGATCGCTACCCGATATCCCCTATCCCAGGTGGCAGCACAGCTTGCCCAAGGCGAAGTGAAAATCGGACCCTATACCCTTACAGCATTGAAAAACACGCTTGTCCCCCAGACAAAGAGAAAAGCGGAGACCGAAGAAAATCCTCTTGCATGTGCCCTGGCGGTAGCCAAGACGATAACGGATAGCTCTCGCCAGGCTGGGGTCTTGGAGCAGATAGCCCTCGTGTATATAGAGGTTGGTCAATACGGCCAAGCCCTGCAGATCGCCACAATGATAGCGGATAGCTCTCGCCAGGCCGGAGTCTTGGAGCAACTTGTCCTCACCTACCTGGAGATCGGTCAATACCCCCAGGCCCTGCAGGTAGCCAGAACGATAGTAGATAGCTCTCGCCAAGCCAAAGTCTTGGAGCAGCTCGTCCTCACTTACCTGGAGATCGGTCAATACTCCCAGGCCCTGCAGATCGCCACAATGATAGGCGATGTCCTTCTCAGAGCCGATGCATTGGCTGAGATAGCCCTCAAGCATGCGGAGGTTGGCCAGTACGATCAAGCCCTGCAGATCGCCAGCATGATGGAAGATGCTCATTCCAGAGCCTGGCTGTTGGCTGAGATAGCCGGCAGGGGTGCGAAAGGTGGACAGAAGGACAAGGCATTAGGGATCTTATCCCAGGCTTTGCAGATAGCCAGGACGATCGGGGATGCCTCTCGCAAGAACTGGGTGTTAGATCAGATAGCCCGCAGCTATGCAGCAGTTGGCCAGTACGATCAAGCCCTGCAGATCGCTCACTCGATAACGGATGCCCGTCAGAGCATAGACGCGTTGGTGGCAATAGCTTGCATATATGCGGAAGCTGGCCACTATAACCAGGCGCTCCAGATCGCCCATTCGATAGCGGATACCCGTCAGAGCACAGATGCCTTGGTGGCAATAGCTCACACGTACCTGGAAGCTGGTCAGTACCCCCAAGCCCTCCAGATCGCCCGCTCGATAGCGGATGTCCCTGCCAAATACGGAACATTGATTGCCATAGCCGGCGAGTGTGTGAAAACTGGACAAAAAGATCAAGCCCTAAAAATCTTATCTCAGGCCCTTCGGCTGGCCAAAATGAGAGAGGCTGCCCCACGCAAAGCTAGAGCGATGGGCCGGAACTCTTCCAGAACCAGCTCTCCCCTAGCTGTTGGTTCTTTCAAAGCCAGGGCGTTGGCTGAGATAGCCGAAAAGTACGCGGAAGTCGGGCAAAAGGATAAAGCCTCAGAAATTTTATCCCAAGCCCTGGAGGTGGCTAGAACGATCACTGAGGCCACTGGTAAGGCTGGAGCCCTAGAGCAAATTACCCTCAAGTATGTCGAAGTCGGCCAATATGACCAGGCATTGGAGGTGGCGCAAACGATAACCGATGCCGCTCGTCAAGCTGAAGCCTTGGAGCAAATTGTTCTCAAGTATGTCGAGGTCGGCCAGCACGAGCAGGCTCTGGAGGTGGCGCAAACGATAACCGATGCCGCTCGTCAAGCTGAAGCATTAGAGCAAGTAGCCTTCAAGTATGCCGAGGTTGACCAATACGACCAGGCCCTGGCAGTCGCCAAAATGATAGCCGAGGCTGCTCGCCAGGCTGGAGTCTTCAAGCAAGTAGCCTTCAAGTATGCCGAAGCTGACCAACACGACCAGGCCCTGGCAGTTGTCAAAACGATAGGGGACGCCCTTCTCAGAGCAGATGCGCTAGTTCAACTGGCTCTCAAGTATGTCACGGTGGGCCAATACGACCAGGCCCTTGTGGTCGCCAACACAATAGAGGATCGCCATCGCAGAGGCGTTGCCTTGGTTGAAATAGCCGGGGGGCATATAGAAGCTGGCCAATATGACCAGGCTCTTAAGGTCGCCAGCACGCTGGAGGACGACACCCCCAAAGCTGGCATATTGGCGAGAGTAGCTCTCAAATACACCGAAGCAGGCGCCCAGGAGAAAACCGCAGAGCTCTTCTCACAAGCTTTGTCTATAGCCAAAACCAGAGAGAACGCTGAGTCGAAAGCTCAGACGTTGGCTACGGTAGGCTTCCAGTATGCCGAAGCCGGGCAGCGGGTAGATGACAGGGCAAGGAAGGTCTTGCACGAGATGATCGCAGGGCTCGATGAAAGCGCCTGGCGCGAATAGCTTAGCGAAGCGAGAGTCGTTATGAAACACAAGACCCTTCAGAAGGGGCCTGAGCTCATGATATTTGGGTAAATTCAACTGCAAACCGCTCTAGCAGGCTGCTGAAAAAGTCGGACTCGTGCTTCGACAGGCTCAGCACGAACGGAAAATCTCCAACGATGGCAAGCCTGCCTCCGTTCGCCCTGAGCTTGTCGAAGGGTGAACGGAAGGTTTTTCAGCACCCTGCTAGGTTTTTACACCTCAGGGGGAACCAGGCTCCTCTTAATCCTCTTCTTGCCTCCCCACCCTTCCTGGAGCGGGACCAGGAAATCAAGCCTGATCACCTTCTCGGTAAATTTCCAGTCTCCCCCTATCCGCCGCAGCTTGTCTTCGTAAAACCCGGCAACGACGATCGACTCGCCCTTCAGGTCACCCACAGCATCGAAATAACTTTTTGAGCTAGCCGCGTCTCCATTAATAGTGATGACCTGGTTGTGGATGAGGTGCCGCAATGCCTCCATGCGGTTTTCCATATAGGCATCATACCACTGCTGCACGGCAGCCTTGCCTATATACCTCTTGCCAGGAACCAACGCGAGGTCGCAAGGGTCGTGGAAGAGGGCCATGACTTCCTGTAGCGTTCCCCGGTCCACCGCCCAGCAGTAGCGGTGCACGACCTCGCGAACTTTCTCCCGATCGAGCAGTTCTTGCAGAACAGCCTCTGATCCTTCCATCCTGATCTCTCTCCTTGACCTGTGCCTCGGAGCTGCGCAGGTTCTTTCATAGGGAGGCTTTTGGCTATTAGCTATTAGCCTTTAGCCAGACAAGGGCAAATTGATTCCGAGCTAAAAGCTAACCGCTAACAGCTAATAGCTATCTATTCGAGGCCGGTGTAATCGAACTGTATCGGTTCAATGTCGCCAGCGTCAATGGCACGGATGCGTTCGGCCAACAGCGGGAAGCTGAACTGCTCGTTCCGCATGTGGATGCGTTGCAATAAGATCTTTTTGGTCAGAGCGGCGATCTCATCCCACTCGGCTGGCGACAGCTCTTGCCGCGAGAGCCCGACAAACCCTGCCCGCATGTGTCCGATTTCATCGTTATAGACCTGGGCACATGCCTTGGCGATCCGGTCGTTCAGTTCCCCCGAGCCCGTCAGCCGCATGCCAGCAGAGTACATGCTGCAGTAGCCCCCCTCGGTGAAGCGCACGGCAAAATAGCCCAGCCGGCCACGCTGTTCGCGGTACTCATAGCGCAGGCGCGCCAGTTCGTCGTCGGCTGCCCAACCGGTGAGTTGCTGGGGATTCAGCCTTTCTCCGCTGAGGAAATCATAGACATCGGCAAACAGACAGTAGTGAAAAAATTCGGTGCGCAGGTCATCAATCACATCCAGGACTTCATGTCGATCGACCCCACGGTCGATCTTGTCAAAGACGGCGCTCAGGTACGCCACCGGCCCTTGAAAGAGCCCTTTTTTCTTGTCGCCGACGCCAGAGCCCCAGATCTCCTTGAAGCACTGGCGCCGCAACCACAGCAGGTCCGTTTCCTTTGTGCGCTTAGGATTCTGGAAATAGGTCCACACCACCTCAGCCTCGCCCGCCCAGTAAGGAGCAGCCAGATCAACTAACCGCTTGAGGTTTGGGTTTACTGCCATGATCCTTCTCCAGTAACGAGTAATGAGTGCTGAGGACCGAGTCATTGAATCATTGAGTCATTGAAAAAATGAATCAATGAGTTAGGCGAGTTGGTCGCCCAACTCACAAATCCCCTGGTAGAATAGTTTAAGGGCCATGATAGCCAGCGCCATACCGTCGAACACCTCCCGCCGGTCCTTGTCGTTCGTGAGGTAGCGCGTGATCGGCTCCCACACTTTACGCCCGGCATGGTCATCGTCGGCTTTGGTATGGTAGGTGAAAAAGAAGACCTGCTCATCGTTGAGACCAAAGGTCTGTTTCCAAGCCTCGGCCCGGAAGTTGTGCCTCCCGGGCATTGCGGTAAGGATAAACTCATCGACCGACGTCGCCAGCCAGCCCGCGATCCAGTGGCGGGTGCGGGCGATGTTCTCCCACACATTAAATGCCACCTCCACCAGCGGGACGGGCCTGACCGTATCCATCTCGGCGTCGGGGAGACCAACGTTGCGGCCCATCTGCCACAGGAGCGTGGTGTGTGGCTGGGCAATGACGTCATCATACACGAGTTCCTCGCGCATCTGGCCGATGGTCTTGCGCACCACGGCCAAGTCCGGGCAGCGGCTGACCCAGGCTGGGCGGATCACCGCGCTGAACAGCCGGTTACGCAGGATATGCTGGAGCA
>WNGH01025963.1_pt1 | contig 10431 bp, 9 predicted proteins | sample 5400631 | NCBI WGS metagenome assembly WNGH01 (sample SAMN13153373, study PRJNA577476) | soil metagenome | isolation source: 115 cm soil or saprolite under Garry oak tree replicate 1 | place: USA:California | collected 2016-06-15 | reverse complement strand
TGCTACGGATGCCGCGGGCGCCCGGCCGGCCGCACTCTGGCGTCGTTAGCCCACCAGCGACGGCATCCAGGAGGTAGCCATGGGGTCAGCAGAAATCCAAGGCGAGCTGTGGGGCAGGAACCCGCGGACGTGGGCGGAGCTCCAGGAATCGCAGATGCGCCCCATCTACGACGCCACGCTCGACGCGGCCGGACCACTGACCGGCAAGTCCCTGCTGGACGCCGGGTGCGGCGCCGGCCTGGTCGTGTCCCTGGCCGTCGGCCGCGGCGCGGTCGCATCCGGGCTGGACGCCTCCGCCCCGCTGCTGGAGGTCGCCCGCGGCCGCACCCCCGGCGCCAGCTTCCGTACCGGCGAGATCCAGGCGCTGCCCTACGACGACGACAGCTTCGACATCGTCACGGCCTTCAACGCGATCCAGTACGCCACCGACCCCGCCGAGGCGGTGCGGGAACTGGCCAGGGTCTGCCGGCCGGGCGGCCAGGTCGCCATCGGCGTGTGGGGCGACCCGGCCCGCTGCGAGACCGAGGCGCTGTTCGCCCGGCTGCGCTCGCTCGCCCCGCCGCCGCCGGGCACTCCGGCTCCGCTGGCGGTCAGCGACCCGGGAATGGTCGAGGGCCTGCTCGAAAAGGCCGGCCTGGCCGTCACCGGCGGCGGCGAGGTGCCCGTCGGCCTGAGCTACGCCGACCATGACCAGGCGTGGACGGCGCACATCTCGGCCGGCCCGCTGCAGAAGGTCATCGACGTCGCCGGCCCGGACGCGGTCCGCCAGGTCATGCACGACGTGCTGGAAGCCGACCGCAAGCCGGACGGCCAGCTTCGCCAGGACAACGTATTCCGCTACGTCCTCGCGGCCAAGCCGTGACACGAGGGCCTTTCGGCCGGCCGGAGCCCGCGCGGGCTCCGGCCGGCCGGCCCACCCGTAACGGCGTGCGGGTCAGGTGCCCAGCACCCACTCGTCGTCGCGGATGATGTCCACGGTGCCCCGCGGGCCGACGCCGGTGACGGTCATGCCCGCGCCGCCGATCACCACGTCGGTGTGCACGGCCGAGCGGTTCAGCCCGCGCTCGAACCGGTCCTCGTCGCTCATCTCCAGGCCGCCCGCGATCGCGAAGGGGAAGCTCTGCCCCCAGGCGACGTGACAGGCCGCGTTCTCGTCGAACAGCGTGTTGTGGAACAGGATGCCGGCCTTGGCGATCCGCGAGTCCCGGTCCACCAGGGAAACCTCACCCAGGCTCGGGGCGCCTTCGTCGGTGTCGAGTTCGGCCCGCACCGCCTCGGCCCCCGACGTCGCGGTGACCTCGGCGATGCGCCCGCCGGAGAACGTGACCCGCAGGCCCTCGACCACCTGGCCGTTGACGATCACCGGCTTGGTCAGCGTGATCGTGCCGTCGGCACGGCGCCGGTCCGGGCTGGTGAAGACCTCCTCGGTGGGGATGTTCGGCATGTACGCGATGCCGTCCTTGTCGTCCCCACCGCCACCGGTCCACCGGCTGTCCGGCAGGAGCCCGACCGTGAGATCGGTGTCCGCGCTGTGGTAGCGCACCTCGGTCAGGTCCAGCGCGTCCAGCGCGCGCCCGCGCGCCGCGAGTTCCGCCGCGCGCTCCCGCCAGGCCGCCACCGGATCGGCCTCGTCGAGGCGCATCGCCGTGCCGACCGCTTCCCACAGCCGCTCGACGTCGGGTTCCCCGAAGATCTCCTGCGCCCAGCCCGGGTTCGGTGCCGCGACCACGGTCCAGCGCAGTTGTTCCCCCAGCAGCGCCTGCTGGCGGGCCATCGCCTCTTCCATCGGGAACGCGGCGGCCTTGGCCGGATCGACATCGTCGAAGAGATGCGGATCGGGATCGCCGGTCAGCCGGATCGCGACGCCCCGCCCGGCCGCCCACTCCTTGGTCCGCTCGATCGCCCACGGCCGGGGCCTGGTCAGGCTCTCCATGCTCGCGTGGGTGAGCCGCGAGTGCCGGATCGGCCCGTCCGACCATTCGATCTCGACCCACGCGGCGCCCGCCGCGTAGGCGCGGTCCACCACCGCCCGCGCGATTTCCAGGTGGGCGGTGTCGGCACCGAGGATCACCCCGTTGCCCGGCTGGACATTGACACCGACGTGGACGACCAGATCGGCGAATCGTTCGATGTAATCGCTGCTCGTCACGCCAGCCATAGTAGGACTTAACCGTCATTCGGGCCCGCGGCCGGATGCCCCGTAGGATCGGGCTCGTCGCTGCGGCGAGGGATGGGGTGACGCAGGCGTGGCTGCTGTTTTCTGTGCCGGGGGCGCGCGGTGACGGCCCGGCTCACCCGGCGCCCGGGCGGCGCGTCCCGGCTGCGGGCCCTGCTGGAATCCGGGGAGACGATCGTGGCACCGGGCGCGTTCGACCCGCTGGCCGCCCGGCTGGTGGAGGAAGCCGGGTTCCCGGCCGTGTACATGACCGGGTTCGGGACCTCGGCCGCCCTGCTCGGGCGGCCGGACGTCGGCCTGCTGACGATGACCGAGATGGCCGGCAACGCCGCGCGGATCGCGGCCTGTGTGGACATCCCGGTGATCGCCGACGCCGACACCGGCTACGGCAACCCGCTCAACGTGATCCGCACCGTCGGGGCCTACGAGGCGGCCGGCGCCGCCGGGATCCACATCGAGGACCAGGTCGCCCCGAAGAAGTGCGGGCACATGGACGGCAAGATGGTCATCCCCGCCGGGGAGATGGCGGCCAAGATCAGGGCCGCGACCGAGGCCCGCGGCGACACCGATTTCGTGATCATCGCCAGGACCGACGCGAGGGCCGTAGAGGGTTTCGAGCAATCACTGGCACGTGCCGGGCGCTATCTGCGGGCGGGCGCGGACGCCCTGTTCATCGAGGCACTGACCAGCGAGGCGGAGGTCGCGGAGGCGGCGCGTGCCTTCCCCGGGGTGCCGCTGCTGTTCAACTGGGCCGAGGGCGGCAAGACCCCGCCGGTGAGCCTGGCCCGGCTGCGCGAACTCGGCTACCGGATCGTCATCTTCCCGATCAGCACGCTGCTCGCGGCCACCGCCGCCATGCGGCGGATACTGCAGGAGATCTCGCGGGCGGGCACCCCGGCCGCCGCGCTCGGCGACCTGCCCGCCTTCGGCGAGTTCGCCGACTTCATCGGCCTGCCCGAGGTCCGCGCGGCGGAACAGCGGTACACCGCCGCGGACGGCTGACCGGCAGGTGCGGACCGGGCCAGGGCAGGCGCGGCCGTCCCCGGCCGGCCTGCCCTGGCGAACGGGACAGGTACACCACGCCGTTGCTGACCGCATCGGACGGACAGTTCTAGGCCGTGGCGCGGGGCGTCATCTTGAGCAGCGATTGCTCGTTTCCGGGTGCGGTGGCTTACTCGGGCGCCCGCGCCAGCCTGGTGCGAGCGCCGGTAGCACCCTCGTGACCTGGGCAAACATCCGGCGGGGGGCAAATGAGCAATCGTTGCTCAGGCGCGGGCGGCCGGGCCGGGTGGATCGTGGCGGTAGATGCCTGAACAAGGAGAACTGCCATGACCACAAGCACAGACACCATCGCGCCCGCCGAGGCGCCGGCGGTCAACGTTTACCAGGCGATTGGCGGCCGGGCGGCCGTTGTCGCCGCCGTCGACGGCCTCTACGGCCGGCTCCTCGCCGATCCGGTGCTCAGCCGGTTCTTCCCCCGCGGCGTCGCTGCCAAGCACCGTGCGTACGTCGTCACGATCCTCGGGGAGGCGCTCGGCGGTCCCGAGCGTTACCGGGGACCTGACCTCACCAAGGCACACCGCGGCCTGGGCATCGGCGATGCCGACTTCGACCGGACCGCCGGCCATCTCGCCGCGACACTGGACAGCCTGGGTGTCCCCGGCCACCTGGCCGATCACATCGTCGGGATCGTGGCGGGGCTCCGGCCGGCCGTGGTGACAGCCTGAGGCGCGGCCCGCTGGGTTACGGAAACCTGCAATGGCCTGCCCTGGCAGGGCCTGGCATGCTGGCCGGTGTGGTGATGACGCTGCCGCGGTGGCCGATCGTGGGCCGCCGGCCGGAGCTTGAGATGTTCGAGCGGGCTCTGGGCTCGGGCGAGCGGGCGGGCCTGGTGATCTACGGCCGGGCGGGGGTCGGCAAGACCCGGCTGGCCGATGAGTGCGCCAGCCAGGCGGCGGCGAGCGGTCATCCGGCCCAGCGGATAGCGGGCAGCCGGACGACCGCACTGCTGCCGCTTGGCGCGGTGGCCGCCCTGCTCCCGGACGGGCTCGGGCGGCTCGGCCCCGACGGGCAGGTCAACGCGGCCGCGCTGTTCGAGCAGACCCGCCGGGCCCTGCGCGACCGGCACCGCGGCCGCCGCCTGGTGATCGTGGCTGACGACGTGGCGCTGCTCGATGTCGCCTCGCTGGCCCTGCTCGGATACCTGGCCGCGCAACGGGCGATCTTCCTGATCGCCACCGTGCGCACCGGCGAGCCGGTTCCTGACCTGCTGACCGACCTGTGGCGGGACGGCCGGCTGGAACGGGTCGACCTGCATGACCTCAGCCGCGCCCATCTCGATACGCTCCTGCACCTGGCACTGGGCGGCCCGATCGAGGCCGGTGCGGGGCGGGAGTTCTGGGAGGCCTCCCGGGGCAACCCGCTCTACGTGCACGAACTGGTACTGGGCGCGCTGGAATCGGGCGCGCTGGTCGAGCGGTCGGGCGTGTGGCATCTGGAGGATCACCTGCCGGCCACGAGCCGGCTGCTCGATCTGGTCGAGCAGCGGATCGGCGGCCTGCCGGCCGAGGCGCGCGCGGTGCTCGAGCTGCTCGCCCTGTGCCAGCCGGTGGAGCTCGGCTACCTGGAGACGGCGGCCCCGCCCGGCGTGCTCGAGTCGCTGGAACGGGCCGGGCTGGTGACGATCGCGGTGGCCGAGGGGCAGGTGCGCCTGGCCCACCCGCTGCACGCCAAGGTGGTCCGGGCCGCCATGCCGAAGCTGCGGGCGCGCACGGTGCTGCTGGCCCAGGCGGAGCGGCTGGAAGCGGCCAGCCCCGCGCCCAGCCCGGCGGAGCTGCGGACCGCGGTGTGGCGGCTGGACGCCGGCGGGCGGCCCGACCCGGCGGTGCTGGCCCGGGGCGCCCACCTGGCCCGCGCCACGCATGACTTCCGCATGGTGCGGCGCCTGATGGAGGCGGTGCCCAGCGGGGAACTTGACGCGGTCGGGGCGCTGCTGCTCGGCGAGGCGCTGTACGAACTCGGCGACTTCGACGCTTCAGAACGCGCCCTCGCCCTTGGCCAGCAACTGCCAAGCGGCGAGAACGTCGCGATGCGCCTGGCGGTCACCCGGGCCAAGAACGCGCACTGGGGCCTGTGCCAGCCCGGCGAGGCACTGGCCATCAACAGCGCCGCCAAGGCCGTGGTCAGCTCCGCACCGCTGGTCGAGGAGCTGGTGGCCAACGCCGGCGCCGTCGCCCTGGCCACGGCGGGCCGCACCGCCGAGGCGGTGGCCCTCGCCCAGGCGAGCTACGCCGACCACGTCGCACTGGGCGACGAACTGGCCATCGCCCACCCGGCGACGCACATCGTCAACCAGGTGTTCGCCCTGACCGAGGCGGGCCGGCTCGCCGAGGCCGAGCAGCTCGCCCGGGCCGGCGCCGAGGCGGTCGCCTCGCACCGGGTGCCCATCGCCCAGATCTGGTTCGCGGCGAACCTCGGCCGGGTGGCCACCCTGCAGGGACGGCTGGCGACCGCCCGCCGCTACTATGCCGAGGCGGCCGGGCTGGCCCAGGCGCACCGGTTCGCCGGCCCGCGCTGCATGGCCCTGTCGGGCCTGGCCCTGGCCCATGCCATGCTCGGTGAGCCGGAGGCCGCCGCGCAGGCGCTGGCCGAGCGCGCGGCCGTGCCGTGGTTCGGTTTCCTCGGGCCGGAGCAGCGCCTGGCCGACGCGTGGGCCGCCGCCGCCGCGCAGCGGCCCGCCGAGGCCGCGGCGGCGTTCCGCGCCGCGGCGGCGGAGGCGGCCGCGACCGGCCACCGGGTCACCGAGTCGTGGCTGTTGCACGACCTGATGCGCACCAGTGGCGAGGACGTTTCCGGCCGGCTGCGCGAGCTGGCCGGCGCCTGCGACTCGCCGCTGGTGTCCGCGCGCGCCCGGCATGCCGCCGCGGTCCGGGCCCGCGACGGCAAGGAACTCGATGGGGCCGCCGACGACTTCGAGGCCCTGGGCGCCTTGCTGCTCGCCGCCGAGGCCGCGGGTGGCGCGGCCGGGGAGTTCAGCCGCGCCGGGGACCGCCGGGCGGCCACGGCCGCGCTGCGCCGTTCCACCACGCTCGCCGCCGCCTGCGAGGGCGCCGCCACACCGGGCCTGCTCCACGTCGCCACGGTCGGCGCCGCGACCGCGGCCCCGCTGTCTGGACGGGAACGGGAGGTTGTGCTGCTCGCGGCGAGCGGCATGGCCAGCCGGGATATAGCCGAACGCCTCTACCTGTCCGTGCGGACGGTGAACAACCATCTGCAGCATGCCTACGCCAAGCTCGGCGTCACCAGCCGCGCCGGCCTGGCCCAAGCACTCGGGAGCACGTGATGACGCCGGAGCAGATCACCCTGGTGCAGTCCTCGTTCAAGCGCCTCGGCGCGGATCTGCCGGCCATGGCGGCCCGCTTCTACGAGGAGCTGTTCCAGCGGGATCCCGCGCTGCGGCCCTTGTTCACCACCGACCTGGCCGAGCAGAAGGTCAAGTTCGCCCAGAAGCTCGCCGAGATCGTCCATGCCATGCCCCGGCTCGGCGAGCTGCTCAACCACACCCGCGCCCTCGGCGCCCGCCATGTTGGGTACGGGGTGCGGGCCGCGGACTACCGGACCGTCGGAGATTCCCTGCTCGCCGCGCTCGCCTCGGTCCTGGGCGAGGAGTTCGACGCCCCGACCCGCGAGGCCTGGGTTCTCGCCTACAACATCGTGGCCGAGACCATGCTGGAAGGCGCCGCCGCGGCCCGGCCCATCGGCAGCTAGCCGCCGACCTCGGGCGGCGTGGTGAGGTAGCTGACGACCAGGTCCCCGATCATCCGGCGGAAGTGGTCGCGGCGCTCCGCGCCGAGCAGGTCGACGCCGAACAGCGCGCTGAACGTGTGCCGGTTCGACACGCGGAAGAAGCAGTACGCGTTGATCATCAGGTGCACGTCGATGGCGGTGGCCGGGCGGCGGAAGGCGCCGGTGGCGTAACCGCGCTGGAGGATCCCCTCCGCCACGGACAGCGCGGGCGCGATCAGCTCCGCCAGGGCCGCTGACTTGGCGATGAACTCGCCGTGGTGAATGTTCTCGATGGCGACGAGGCTGACGAAATCCGGGTGTGATTCGTGGTGGTCGAAGGTCAGCTCGGCGAGCGTGCGGATGGCCGACACCGGGTCCAGGTGGTCGACGTCGAGCTGGCGCTCGGCGTCCCTGGCGGTCGAATACGCCTGTTCCAGCACCGCGATGTACAGCTGCTCCTTGTTGGTGAAGTAGTAGTAGATCATCCGCTTGGTGGTGCGGGTCTTGGCGGCGATCTCGTCGACCCGGGCGCCCGAGTAGCCGTTGCTGGCGAACTCGCCGAGCGCGACGTCGAGGATCTCCCGGCGGGTCCGCTCCGGATCCCGCGCGCGGCCCTGGTCCCGGGCCTGCCCCGGCCCGCGCGCCGGGTCCCGCCGCTGGTCAGGACCCCGCCGCTCCGGGCCGGCCGATGACATCGCCGGTCGCGACCTCGAGGTCATCCTCACTCCACCTCTCGTCGTGACCATACCGGTCGCGAGGCCGGGCTTGAAGCCGGCGCGATCCAGATGGTCGAGGTCGTGCAGGTCGAGGACCTGGAGGTAGGCCCGGGTGGCCCCGGCGGCCGCGAACTGGCCCAGCTTGTCGACGATCTCGGCGGGCGAGCCCGCGAGGCCGTTGCGCCTAAGCTCGTCCACCTGCTGGCCGATCGCCGCCGCGCGGCGGGCCAGCCCGGCCTCGTCCCGGGCGCAGCACACGGTCTGCGCGGCCGAGTACACCAGCGAACCGGGGTCGCGGCCCGCCTCCTGGCACGCTTCCCGCACCCGCCCGAACGCGGCCGCGCTGACCTCGACGCTGGCGAACGGGATGTTGTACTCGTCGGCGAACTTCGCCGCCAGCCGCGGCGTCCGGCGCTGCCCGCCACCGCCGACCAGCACCGGTGGACGCGGCCGCTGGACCGGCTTGGGCAGCGCCGGTGAGCCCTCGAGCGAGTAGTGGTCGCCGCTGAACGAGAACGTCGCGCCCGCTGCGGTCCCCCACAGCCCGGTGATGATCTCCAGTTGCTCTTCCAGGCGGGCGAACCGCTCGGCCATCGGCGGGAACGGTATCCCGTACGCGGTGTGCTCCGCGTCGAACCAGCCGGTGCCCAGCCCGAGTTCCGCCCGCCCGCCGCTCATCTGGTCCACCTGGGCCACCGAGATCGCCAGCGGCCCGGGCAGCCGGAAGGTGACCGGGCTCATCAGCGTGCCCAGCCGGATGCGCGACGTTTCCCGCGCCAGGCCCGCCAGCGTGACCCAGGCGTCGGTCGGTCCCGGCAGGCCGGGCCCGCCCATGCTCAGGTAGTGATCGGAACGGAAGAACGCGTCGAAGCCGAGCCGTTCGGCAGCCTGGGCGACCGATAGCAGCCTGTCGTAGCTGGCGCCCTGCTGTGGCTCGGTGAATATCCGCAACAACATGGCCCAATCCTGGCAACAACGCCGGGCCCCGCGCCGGTACTTGACCGGCACCGGGCGACCGGGGAGCTTACGGCCGGCGCACTGCCCATGCGGGAACCGCGATAGCAGCCACGGCGTCCAAGCAGGAAACGCGAGCCAGCCCAGGCAGAACGACGCCGGCCGTGTTCGCACAGCACCGCGTGGCTGTCAGGCCAAGTCGTGCCGACCGGCCTTCAGGTAAACGATGAAATCCCGCCACCCGGCGGGCTCTATGATCAGGACCGGTCCGTACGGGTTCTTGGAGTCGCGTACGGCGACGACGCCGGGGAGGTTGCGGGCAACCTCGACGCAGTTGCCGCCGTTGTCGCCGCTGCGCGAGGACTTGCGCCACGCGGCGCGGGTCAGGTCCATCTGTCCTCAGCTACTTTCATGATCAGGTCGCGTGATGCTGCCCGGGGCAGGGCTTCCGACCGGAGGGCATCGAAGCGGAGCATCGCATGAGCCACGATGGCGGGGCTGTCGGCGATCTGCCCCTCGGCCGCGGTCTCCAGATACACCATACCGGGCGAGCCATCCAGGTCAGCGATGACAAAGCCGCCCAGGAGGCCCGCGTGAGCGCCGGCTGACGCCGGGATGACCTGGATCGTGGTCTGCTGGTTCTCGGCAAGTCCGGCCAGGTGCTCTAACTGGTCATGCATGACCTTGGGACCGCCGATGCATCGGTGGAGCACCCCTTCATCCACGACGCACCAGAGTTGCGGCGCATCGGCCCGCGCCAGAATGGCCTGCCGGCCGATCCGCGCGGCCACCTGGTCGTCCAGGTCGTCTTGCTTGCCGCCGGGGCGGGCGGCGAGGATCGCCCGCGCGTACTCCTCGGTCTGGAGCAGGCCCGGAACCAGCAGCGGTTCATAGGACCGCAGCGTGGCCGCTTGAGCCTCGAAGTGAGTCCACGGCTGGAACCACCCGGGAATGGCCCGGTGCCGCAGGCCCTTGCGCAGGTTGCCCCACAGCCGCGCCAGGCCGCCGCGCGTGTCCAGTTCCGGCACGGCATCCAGCCGTTCGGGGAAGTCCTTCGCGGGCGGACGCTCGCCGGTCTCGATCTTGCTGATCACGTCATGGGAGACGGTCACCAGCGCGGCCAGTTCGGTCTGGGACAGCCCGGCCCGTTCCCGGTAGTAGCGCAGCTCCGCGCCGAAGACACCCTGCGGGGTTCCGTCCTGGTCGTTGTCGCGCGGCATCGGCATTCCCTCGGCATGGCATCGGCGCCGGCGCCCTCGCGTGGGCATTCGCCCGGCTTGTCAGGTGATCCTCTACACAGCGTAGACCTGCGACGACACGCTGTGGGAGTTAAGCATCGGCCCGGCTGCGAGGACTCCATGATCGGCGGTAACTGACACTGTGAAGCGATGCCCGGCTCCCCTTGACCGTGCCAGTCCCAGTCCCGTCTTCCACCGCACGAGCTTTCTGGAACTCGCCCCGCTGCCGGGCGCGATCCCCTGCGCCCGCCTCCATGCCGTGCATGTGCTGCACGAGTGGGGCCTGCGCCACCTGGCCGAGGATGCCGCCTTGGTCGTCAGCGAGTTAATGACGAATGCCGCCGATGCCTCCGTGGTCCTCTCCGACCGGCCGCCGATCACCTTGCGCCTGCTGGCCAGCGAGAAGTCCCTCGTCATCGAGGCGTGGGATCGCAGCCCGCTCGACCTGGAACCCCGCGAGGCAGGCCCCGATGCCGAGTGCGGGCGCGGCCTGACGGTTGTCGCGGCACTCAGCGACCGCTGGGGCTGGGAGCGCACCGGCCACAATCGCAAGGTCGTGTGG
>WNGH01007420.1_pt1 | contig 10432 bp, 8 predicted proteins | sample 5400631 | NCBI WGS metagenome assembly WNGH01 (sample SAMN13153373, study PRJNA577476) | soil metagenome | isolation source: 115 cm soil or saprolite under Garry oak tree replicate 1 | place: USA:California | collected 2016-06-15 | reverse complement strand
GAGCGAGGGTGCTCGTGTCGATGAGAATTCTCGATTGAAATTTGTGTCCGCACACCCCTGGCAGCAGCCAGGGAGTGTGCGGGCATTCGTCACAAACCGAACGAGTTGATGCCCGTCTGAGCGATCAGCTGCGCGACGTTAGCGCTACCACCGTTACCGAAGACACTGAAGCCGCCGACAGCAACACCAATCTGCGTAGCAATCTGCGGCTCTACGACGATATTGCCGATGCTGATGTCGAAGAACGCCCCTCCACACACGGCGTCGAGTTCGGTATCGATCAGTTCATGCACTTCATTCATGACTTCCCTCCTCAGGAGTTCCATGTGAACGACATCCGGCTCAAAGCAAGCCAGTGCCTCACTCGTGTTTGATACCGGAGGGTGGTTTTTCTATCTGTGAGAGAAATCACGTACGCCCTACAGCGGCAGCAGCGCGGTCCGAATTGAATCATCGGCGCCTGGGTCTGGCGAACCTTCGTCACACTAGAGCGGGATGACTTTCTTCGAATCGTCATCCCGCTCTATCTGTTTGTTTGAGCATGATCTTCTTCGGAAAACCGGTACCCACTTTTCCGGATCATGCTCTAAAGAAACTCCTCGGGCGGCACGCCGAGCAGGATCCGCCCGACCTGTTCGAAATGGGCGGTGCGTGCCTGGATCTGCTGAGAAAGCGTGTGCATGTCGCGGAAGCGGCGCTCGAACGGGCTGCCCGGGAAGATCGCGTCGACGCCCGCTCCCTTGTAGGCGAAGTCTGCCACCTCGACCGCGCCATGGATCGCGTTGGCGCAGGCGAGCCGCACGCGGGCCCGATCGGCGACATCGATCGGCGCCACGTCGTCGGCCTGCGCATAGATCGTGGTGAGCGTATCGATGAGGTAGGCGCGCGCCGAGCCGAGCCGCGCTTCCGCGCGTGCCACGTCGGCCTGCACGACGGCGTTGTCGGCGAGCCGGGCGAGGCCCCGCGGCGCCTTGCGGGAGGCCAGCGTGATGAGCTCGGACAGCATGGCGCGCGCGATGCCGAGTGCCACGGCGGCGACCCCGGTCGCGTAGAGGCCCTGCATGGTAAAGGCATAGAGGGGGCCGCGCTCGCGGCGCAGCGTCGGGTCCTCGCGCGTGGTGCTGAACGCCTCGGATACGAACACGTCGTTGACACAATAGGAGTCCGACGCCGTGCCGCACAGCCCGATCGTGCGCCAGGTATCGAGCAGGGTCGCCTCGCTCGCCGGAAACAGCAGCGTGCGGACTGTGGGCCGGCCGAAGCGGTTGAGGCGGAGCGTGCCGTCCGCTTCGAGCACAGGGCAGTGCGCGCCCATCCAGCGGGCCTGCCGGCAGCCGCTGGCGAAATCCCACTTGCCGGTCAGGCGATAGCCGATGTCGACCGCGCTCGCGCGCGAAGCGTTTGGAGGTCCCCAGGCCACGATACTGCGCGGATCAGCGAAGATGGCGTGATTGACCGCAGGCTCCAGATAGGCGGCGATCAGGGCGGAACTGTTGGCGACGAATGCGTTCCACGCGATCGAGGCGTCGTGCCGCGCGAGCTCTTCGACCGCCGCCAGGTAGACCGCAGGCTCCGTCTCGTCGCCACCGGCCGAGCGCGGCAGCAGCATGCGGAACAGCCGCGCGTCATGGAGCCGCCCCAGCACCGCCTCGGTGATGCGCCGCGTGCGCTCGATCTCATCGGCTGCAGCGGCAATCTCCGCCCCGAGCTCGCGCGCGCGGGCGACCGGGTCCGGACAGGTCTGGATGTTCATGCGCCACCTCGGGCTGGCAGGCCATTGCGGCCGAACGCCCGGGCGCTGTCAACCGTCCTATCGGCAGATTCAAGTCCTCGATGGACCCGCTGGCGAGGTCGAGCATTCGCCGTGGCTCGCGGGGCTGTCCGTGACGCCAGGCTGTTTTTGCTACGATGCGAGTTGCCGGCGCGCGAACTCCGAAAACGGTCCGTCCGCCCCTATCAGCTCTTTGTAGCTGCCGGATTGCACTATTCTTCCATCTACCATCATCACGATCCGACCGGCGTTGCGAATAGTGCTCAGCCGATGAGCAATCACAATCCTCGTAACGTCAAGCCGCTCGAGCGTTTTGGCAACTACGGCTTGCGTCTGATTATCGAGGGCGCTCGTGGCTTCATCGAAGAGCAGGAGCCGCGGTCTACGAGCAAGGGCGCGGGCAATCAGAACGCGTTGGCGCTGTCCGCCGGACAAGGTACTGATGCCTTCAGCGACCAACGTGTGCATTCCCATCGGCATCTGTGCGATGTCGACGTCGAGCGCTGCCAATCGCGAGGCCTCCTGCGCCTGGTCCAGCGTCAATTCCACGCCGCCGCAAATGTTTTCGTACAGGGTACCTGTTGCCAGCTTCGTATCCTGCAGCACGACCCCAAGCTGACGGCGGACTGTACTGATATCGAGCGTATTCAGCGCCTTTCCGTCATAGAAGATGGTTCCGGCTTCCGGCTGCTCAAATCCAAGCAGCAATCGCAGCAGCGAGGACTTCCCGCTACCGGATGGTCCGACGATCGCAACGTATTCTCCACTCGCAATCCGCAGGGTGATGTCATCGAGAACTTTTGGGCCGCCCTCCACATAGCGGAACGTAACGCCTGAAAGCTCGATCTCCCCCGACAGCTCTCCCGGTGTTCTCCGATCCTCTGCAATCTCGGCGGCGGCGGCAATGATCGGCTCCAGGCGCATGAGCTGCGGGACCGCTACCAGGGATTCACTCACGCTCGATGCCAAACTGCCGAAGGCTGCTGTGCTCTGGCCAAATGCGGCAAGAAATCCGAGAAATGCGCCAAGGTTGGTCATCAGCTGACTGCCGGTATGCGCGGCCAACGCAAAGATGATCAAGGTGGCGATCGTCGGGAAAATCGTCTCGAACACCACAAGAACATTCCCTACCCGTTGAGAGGCGATGAAGTAGCGCTTCTGAACAGCGAACTGCCCCGCCCATCCGGCCAGCGCCCGATCCGCGGCGTTGGCTACTCGAAGCTTGCTGACCCCAGCGATCAATTGCAGCACAAATCCGCTGATTTTGCCCTGAAGGTTGAAATGCTTGCTTTCGTAGTAGATCCGCACGGCGCCAGCGATCAGGATCGCCGCCGCCCTGACGATAACCAGCAACAGCGCGACAAGGCCGAGCTTCAGGTCGTAATAGAAGAGGAGCCCGACGCTGAACAGGCCAAACAGGGCCGCGCTAAAGCCTTGCAAGACACGTCCGGTGAAAATCAGGCGCGCCGATTCGATGCCTAGCGAACGGTTCACCAGATCGCCTGTCGTATAGTTACGGAAGAAGGAAGCGGGTAACCTGAGCAGTCGATCGATGAGAGCCGCTTGAAGCTTGTAGTCCAGCAGACCTTCAAGCCTGAGCGTAACCAGTCCTTGCATCCCCTGGAGGCCGCCCATTGCGACCGCCGTGACGGCAAGGGCCGCCGCACAGACCACGAGTTGGTCGATCTCCGTGCGGGGAATAACCGAGCTGACCAGGACATTGGTCGTAAGCGGCGCAACGAGCGACAACAGCCCGATTGCGACGACCACCAATGCGATACGAAAAATGCTGCTGGCCAGCCCTCTCGCAGCGAAGAAGAGCAAATCGCGATACCGGAGTGGATGTGCCGGCAGCGCGCTGTAGAAGCTGATGGCTTCCGGTGCAAACTCATTCGCCGTCGAAGCGGCGACAGCATGGCTGGTCCCGCTCGCCGGATCTACCATCGCGTAACGGCCCCGGTCACGAATCAGAGCAACCGGTGTTCGATCGCGCCCATGCCAGGCCAACAGCGGACCGGCATCGGATTGCCGCCAGCGATCGCGCAACTGAACGCGGCGAATTCGAAATCGAGATGCCCGAGCGATCTCCAAAACGTCTTCAAAGGTGTTGCTCGCCGGATCACTTCGACGGGAATGCGTGATCGTGGCTCCCAGGAACTCCATGATGATTTTGCAATTGGCGAGCAGAGGGTCGGCGACAGTGTCCGGGTCGATTTTGGTCGGTTCAGTTTGCTTGCCGATAACAGCGGAAAGTTCCTTGAGCGTGTGGCGTGTCCGCGCATGGGTGAATTCCGCCCGACGGCTGAGCCGCTGCCGTTCCAGCAACAGGTCACGTCCGATCGTCCTCTCCACATTTGCAACAATGGCCACATGATATTGGTCGATTGCAGACCAGAGCAGCGGTGCTTCGGGCGCATTTGCGCTGATTGCTATCTTGCAGCCGTATTCGCGAGCTTCGAGCCCGAATCTCGCCGTGAGCGGGACAGGCGGACTAGCGGGCTCAAGATCGAGATCCAGATCGAAAGGACCTGCAGAACCCGCTTCGATTTGTGCCCACACGACGCTCCGCTTTGGGCCGCGGCAACGCTCGCCTGCCTGCAATTCTATCGCCTCGCCGCCAATCGATTCGGGACCATTATCCGATGCGGCCGATATGACCGTCAGTTCGGAGAGACGGGTAATCCACTTGCAAAGCTCGTCAGAACACTCAATCTCGGTTCGCGAAACGGCCACAAGCTCGGCTTCCGGCCCTCCAATTGCGACGATGTGCAGCCGACCGGGGGATTGTTCACAGGCAGTGTGCAGATCGAGGACGATCTCGCCGGCCTCGACCCGGAACAGATGATGGCGAGTGCCGCTAGTCTCGATCGCGAAGATGTCGACATGACCCGTGATCAACCGAAGCACCTCATCGCGGTCATTGAGAAGAATGGGGCGCCGCGGGTCGACAGCCAAGCGGCGCCGACCCAGGCTCGCGATCGGTGCGGCTGCGGAAAATTCGTCTTTGTCGAGGGAATTGCTCATTCGTTTGTCACGAGTCGCGCATAAGTGCCTTGCAACGCGATGAGCTGTTCGTGGGTGCCACGTTCGACTATCCGCCCACGCTCCAGCACAACGATCTCGTCGCAATCGCGTACCGTGCTAAGTCGATGCGCGATGATGATGCAGGTACAGCCCCGCCGCCGGAGGTTGTCATCGATGGCCTTCTCGGTGATTGGATCGAGTGCGGCCGTGGCCTCGTCCATCACCAGAACAGAGGGATTGGAGACCAGCGCTCGGGCTATCTCGATACGCTGACGCTGACCGCCGCTGAAATTGCCGCCCCCCTCATTGACGTGGCAATCGTAGTTCCCTGGGCGCGTCGCCAGGTCGTGATGGATCAGCGCATCTTTGACCGCGGCGACCAGGTCGCTCTCCTCGGTGGTTGAATCCCATAGGGTCAAATTGTCTCGCGCGCTGCCCTCGAAAAGGAAGATGTCCTGGTCGACATAGGAAACGGAGTTTGCAAATTCCTGGGATGGGATATTCTCCAGTGCCCATCGATCGAAAACAATTTCACCGGACCAGGGCTGGTATAGCCCGCAGATCAACCTGCCGAGTGTCGATTTTCCGCTGCCCGAAACTCCAACAAGCGCGACGCGGGATCCTGCAGGGATCGTGAGCGACAAATTGTCGAGAAGCGGAGGCTCGAGAATGGAATACCCGAAGCTGATGTTGCGAAGCTCAACACTGCCCGCAAGCTTGGGCGGAAAATCATCTCTCGTCGCCCTGTCCGGTGGTGCCGATCGAAGAGGGTACTTGTAAATATCCTCAAGTCGCTCGAGCGCTCCCTTGATTGTCTGCAACCCGCCGAAATAATTGACGAGATTGCCGAACGGCTCGGCGAAGCTTGCCGCGAGGGATTGGAATGCAACCAGGCTGCCGAGTGTCAGCGAGCCCTGAATGACCCTCAAGCCGCCGAGGCCAAGGATGGCCGCGACTGTCATCCCCGAGAGCAGCGTCGGAACCATATCGATTATGATGGCCGATGCGCCGAGCTTCTGCTGAGCGTTCAAATTGTTGGCCTGAAGACCGGCCCACTTGCTGAAGGCGTCGTCTTCGAGACCGCTCGCCTTGATGGTCTCGATGGTACGCACAATGCCTACAGTAGCAGCGAGGAGCTTGCCTTGCTCTACCGCAAGCCGGTAGCTGAGCTCTTGCCGCCGTGCCGCCACCAGCCGCAGCAAGAGGACATTCACCAGCGAGATCGCGATGCAAAGGGCCGTGAGAGTGAGATCGTAGACTGCCATTGCAGCACCAAACAGCAGCACCGACGTCAAACTAAGCGCGTTCATGGTGATGCCGCCCGACAGCAGGCGGGCGATTAGCTCATTGGAGGCAACCCGACTGGCGACATCGCCGGCATGGCGCTGCGTGAAGAACTCAAACGGCAGCATCATCAAGCGCCAAAGGAATCGGCTCGTCGTGACAACGGCAAGCTTGGCCTGCAGCCGTAGCAGGACCGACTGGCGAACCACAACCAACACCGCGCGGCATGTCGCCATCAGTGCCATTCCGATCAGGAGTGGCGCAAGCCAGCTGTCCATGCGCTGGATGAGAATGTCGTCAACGAATATTTTGGAAAAACCGGCAGCGATAATATTGGGTATCACGAGAACCATGCTCGCGATCACCAGCAGCGCAACCGCTGACTTGCTGCGACGCAGCTCACGCAGCAGCAGGCCGATACCATTCGGCCTGGCGCCGAGCTTCTTGAACTCTTCGCCGCGCTCAAAGGTCAACACGACGCCCGTGAAGGCGCGATCGAGTTCCGCCATGCTGACACGGCGGCGACCGGTCGCGGGGTCGTTGATGTAGGCGTGCCTGCCGCTGACGCCCTCCATCACCACGAAGTGCTTGAAATTCCAGTGGATGATGCATGGCATCGGGAGCTGGCCGAGTGCCGCCGGCTCGACGCTATAGCCCCTTGCGACGAGTCCATGGCGACGCGCCGCGCGGATGATGTTGCTCGCCTTACTGCCGTCGCGCGACACGCCACATGCGATACGAAGCTGCTCCAGGGAGATCCAGGCGCCATGATAGGCGAGGACAATTGCAAGAGCCGCAGCTCCGCACTCCGCTGCCTCCATCTGCAGGATGATAGGCGTATTTATCACCTTTTTGCGCAACAGTTCTTGGAAGCGGCTTCCCAGCCGCGAGCGTCCGAGGGAGGGCTCAGGAGGAGAGGGCCTATCCATCGATTCCTGTGAGATGCCTGATCAGCGGGATCACTAGATCGAGTGGCCGTTGCCGACGGGTCGTGATTTCTGCGCGCGTCAGGGTCCCGCTCGTCAAGTGAGTGTCGGGTCCCTGGCCCACGGCCCAGCGATAGCCTGTCTTGGTAGAGGCATCCTGTTCAAGCGCCATCTCGGCGGCATAGGGCGCCCCATTGTGGGAAAAACGGGAGACAAGGTTTTCGTTGTGCAGTATGGCGTTGATCCCCTGCGGCGTCATCGGAAAATCGGAGACGCTCAAGACAGTACCCAGCATCATCCCGAACTCTTCGCGCTTGACCGTGGTCGGCTCAAGCTGAACCGACATTCCCGGCTTGACCTGTTTGCCATGTTCCGCGGCGATATAGATGACGGCCTGAAGCTCCTTGCCTTCGCTTTCGATCTCCACCACTGGCGTGCCGATCGCAAGGACAGAGCCGGCGGAGATCTTGACCTCGACGACACGCCCTTCAATCGGACTAAGCACCCGCGTGTTCTGACTCAACAGCTCCGCGGCGGCGTTCATTTGCCGGCGAGCTTCGTTCAATGTGAACTCCGACTGCTCGATCTCCCGCTCGCGCTGTGTTTCCAAGTCCGTTTTCTGCGAACGGAGCTTCAGGATCTCGTTTTGAGCATCGGCTCGACGCTGCTGCGCATCTGTCATTTCCTGACGACGCTCCTCGAGATTGCGCCGCGTCGTGTAGCCCTTCGCGAGCAGACTCTCGAGATTTCGGACGTCAACCTGGAGGTAATCGACGCGCTGGCTGGTTGCCCTGATAACCTGTTCAAATGCCGCCTCTAGTTTTTGGAAATTTTGGCTTTTCGCCGCAAGCTCCCTGGCGACTTTGGAGTTGAGGTCCCTGTATTCGTGTTCACGCGCGTGAAACACTTCCACTGCCGCTTTGTGCTTCTGTTCGATATCGGTCTGAACTATCTGGGCGATCGGCTGCCCCTGGGTAACATGGTCCCCGACCGTAACAGCAACAGATTGCAGCAGGCCGGCAGCGGCGGCGACCGCATCCACCACCCTGCCGCCGTTGCTAATCAGGATTCCCTCGCCCGAAACCCGAGAGGGCACACGCCCAAAGATGCCCCACGCCAACGCCGCCGCGACCGCGACCAAGACCACCAGGACAATGATCCAGTCCGCCGGCCTGCTGACGACCACGAGATGGTCAAGCTGCTCCGGAGAGACCGCCCCCTCCAGAGCTGCGGCGCGATAAGTCCGTTGCGGCGCAGTGGTCATCCATCTATTCTCGGGTTGTCCGGAGACCCAGATGTCTGCGAGCAATGAGATCAGGCTGAGGGCATATTCGCACAGAACGGACGATCTAACAATAAGCGCCGGCGACTGGAGAACGAAGGCTGGATATAGCATGACGCTCAAGAAGTGCAGGCACGTGCATGCAACGCACGAACGAAAAGCGATGCTTGCGGCAGGCCTCGTGCTGGGTCTCCTCTGTGCTGGCAATTCGGCAGCCGGCGTGCTTTCCGAGACCGACTTCAAACAGGCCGAGAGCTTGAAGCCGCTATTTGCGAACCTCATGATCGATCTCGTCGAGACGGCAAAGCGGCCCGATGTGCCCAGCGGAGATGCAGGCTGTATCAACTCAACTATTCGAGAGCTTCTCCAGATCTCGGACGAACTCACCAGCTACGAATATCTGATCACGATGCAGAAGGATCTGACCGAGGTTGGCGATGACAATGCCACGCGCAGCGTAGTGAAGTTTGCGGTCGACAAGACCAGTAGCATTCTCTCAACCGAAAGAAAACGGCTGGTTGCATTGTCCGAGCAGTGTGCCAAATACCCGGTGGGATCGGGGAAGGCGCAGGAGGCGTTGAAAGTTATAGATGCAACGACCGGCGTTTTGAATTCTATTCGCGAGCGGCTTTAATTCCCTGCGCCCGGCGCGACGTGCAGACGAAGCCTCTCGCCTCGCACGAGAACCTGCCCTCGCCGCATCGCCATCGCTGATCCCGTGCCGGGCATCGCCCAGCCGAGATTGGCTGATAGCTCGGCGTTCCTCGCCTGGCGGCAACCACCCTCGCGATAATCGCAGGTGTGCTGGCGCCTGCCATCGGCCCCGATCCCGGCCCGGTGCCAGTGACCCTGCTCGGGCAACCTGCGATCCACAAGCATCATCAAGGAAAGGGCTATGCCCGCTGGGCGGCCCCCTTGTCGGCTGCCTCCTTATGGCATATGTCGATAGCATATGCCATAATGAGAGACAACAGCCTATGCCGGAACAAAGACATGTCAGATTATTCCGCAACGGCCGCAATCAAGCGGTCCGCATTCCCGTCGAATTTGAGTTGCCGGGCGATGAAGCGATCATGCACCGCGACGGCGACCGGCTTGTGCTCGAACCCGTGCGCAGGCGCGGACTCGTCGCCTTGCTCAAGACGATGAAGCCGCTGGAGGAAGACTTTCCCGAGATCGACGACCCCGTGCCGGCGCCGGAGAAACCGTTTTGACCCGCTACATGCTGGACACGAACATCATTTCCGACCTGATCAGAAACCCACGGGGCAAAGCTGCGAAGCGGATCGCCAGGGTCGGCGAGGACAACATCTGTACCAGCATCATCGTTGCGGCGGAGCTGCGCTACGGATGCGCCAAGAGCGGCTCGCGACGGCTGCTCAAGGCAGTCGAAGACCTGCTCGGCGAGATCAATGTGCTTGCGTTTGATGTACCTGCCGATGCCAATTACGGCGAAATCCGCGCGGAACTGGAAACGGCCGGAAAGCCGATCGGCGGCAACGATCTGCTGATCGCGGCTCATGCCTATGCGATTGGCGCAGCCGTCGTGACCGCCAATACCGGCGAGTTCAAGCGTATTCGCGGTTTGAAGGTTGAGAATTGGCTTGCTTGAGAAAGGCAACCAGCCGATTCAGAGCTTTGCTCACGCTGGTGCCGCCTCAAGCGCAAAAACGGCAGGTTTTGGAGTGCCCAGTTTTGTACCGAAGTGGCGCGCCCAAGGAGATTCGAACTCCTGCTCCAGATTGGTCGTTAAATATTGGGCAGCGATTTTTCTCTTCGATCTCTATCGCAGTCTCGACCCGTTGGCGGAAAGATCGCGAGGAGGGTGCGGCTTCTCTGGATGTTCTGTCGAGAGCAGACGTCCGCTCGGATTCAGTAACATTCGCTTGGAAAAGTCACCGGCCAGGCTGCAACTTCTTCCACTGAAGAAACTGCTGGTAAAGTGCGGCGTCGCTTTGCGAAAGGCCATTGGGGGCGCCCTGGCGCGCGGGTCCGTCTATTTTTATAGCCTGCGGGAAACCTGGCGGTTTCTCCGAGCTTGCCTGTGTCGCTTGGCTGGCTCGGGCATCAAGCCATGCTTGCGCCGCCTCGAACCGGGTCCAACCCGGCAATTGGGCAGCGAGGCTAACCTCACGCCATTTCGGG
>WNGH01014044.1_pt1 | contig 10433 bp, 7 predicted proteins | sample 5400631 | NCBI WGS metagenome assembly WNGH01 (sample SAMN13153373, study PRJNA577476) | soil metagenome | isolation source: 115 cm soil or saprolite under Garry oak tree replicate 1 | place: USA:California | collected 2016-06-15 | reverse complement strand
CGAATGATGTTTCAAGTGATAAACGCGAAAACCCATCGCACCCGGCGTGAGATTCGGGAGATCGGCGATGACGGCCACCATTTTGTTCCAGCCCGGATTGCGGAAAATCAAGTTATGCGTTGCGTCATGAATGATGACGTAATTGGCATGATTGGCGAACGCGCCGATGCAGAATGCGACGAGCAGACTGAGCCACCAATAGGAAAATCCCAACGCACCCATCGCGAACGCGATCGCCGTCTGCAAAGCTACGATTGAGACCGCAATCAGCGCAGTCCACGGATTGCGGACCATCAATTGGCGAACATCTGGATGCGCCTTGATAAGCGTCCGCGCCCGCCCCGGATGCGGCTGATCAGATTCTGATTGGTAAAACGCTGCCTCCATCGTTTTCGACTAATAGATAAACCAACTACGACGATCGGTATTTGCAAGCGGCCGCCAGGCAGAAGCGGTGCTGGCGGCTCAATTCCTTTTTGATGGTTTAAGTTAAAGCATTCTTCGGAGCTCCGCACGCCACGTCAACAGTGTCCACGAAAAACTGACCAGCTCTTGCACCTCGAAGAGCAGCGCGAGGGAGCCTGGTAATTTTCCTGAATACCAAAGGACAGCCATGATCGGCGGCACGAGCGGCCGATCGAGTAACGTCGCGAACACGAATCCCTCTGCGTTCATCCGGCCGCTTACGAAGTAGAGCATTCCGATTCCTGCTACGAGCAGCCCGGCCAGACGGAAAAACATTAATCCGTCGTGATCGAGCGGGCCAAAGCGCAACAGCAGCGCAACGTGCTCAGGAAAAAGGAAAATGAGAATCCCTTCAGCAAAAATCAGCCAGCCATATATCTCGACCGTTTTAGCCGCGCGCCTCTGGCCGGTAGCGTGCAAGAGTTTTCCGAACATTTCACCAAAGGAGCTCATCGCATTCCACCCAGCCCGACTGTTTCATCGAAGCCCGAGAGCAATGTCAAGCCTCGCGGCTTTGACCCGTCGTTATCGACGCACGGATCAACATCAATCAATGCGACCCTAACGGGATTCGAACCCGTGTTACCGCCGTGAAAGGGCGGTGTCCTGGGCCTCTAGACGATAGGGTCATTCAGCAGCTGTCGGACGGGCAATATCAGAATTGCGCTCATTCGCGCTAGCAGATTACAGGACGGATCTCGAGCTGTCTGGACTGATCCGTCAAAGACGGCGCGCAGCGCCGTGGCTACATAGCCGGACGAAGTTCATGAATCAGCGCCGCTGCGCGCGCGGTTGCGCCTTCGTGCGCGCTCAAAACTTCACGCGCATTTTGAACAAGGCGCTGGCGCGCTCCGCTGTCGCGCAGAAGCTTGACAATAATCCTTTCAAGCGAATCAACGTCGCGAACTTCGATTGCGCCATTTTGGGCGACAAGCTGGCGTGCAAGTATGGTGAAGTTTTCCATGTGCGGACCAAAGACGACTGGCTTGCCAGCCAAAATCGGTTCGACGGGGTTCTGTCCGCCGTGCGCAGTAAGACTTTTCCCCATGAAAACAACAGTGGCTATGTGGTACCAGCGCTGAAGTTCACCCGTTGTGTCGAGAAGCACGCAATCCGCATCGTTGATTTCCTGGCGACCGCGCAGCTCGCTGGCGAGCCTGACGTGCAATCGCAACGCATCCAAGCGCGTGCGGATTTCCCGCAGGCGTTCGACGTGTCGCGGCGCAATGAACAAGCGCAATGACGAAAATTGCTGACGCAATCGCACAAAAACTGTGGCCAGAATTTCCTCTTCACCATGATGCGTGCTTCCGCCGAAAAGCACGAGGGGGTGCTTTGGGTCGAATCGAGGAAGGGGAACCTCGTCTGTGCTTTCTTGAACTTCCGCGCTCGGAGTTCGGAGTTCCGGCTTTAGCCGGCCCGGCGACTCGGCTAACGAATCATCTGCAGAACCGCCTGAAGGTGGGACTCCAAATAACTCTACCGCAGGGTTTATCCGTCCAAGGCCCACAGGATCGTATTTTATGCTGCCAGTCACACGGATTCGATCGCGCGAGACACGGAGCGCTACCCAGCGATCGGCATCTTCGTTTTCTGGTACGCAAACTAAATCAAGAAGCCGAAACGTTGGCGCGACGATAAATCGAAACCGGCGAAACCTTTTTTCCGATCTCGGTGACAAACGCGCGTTCACCAGCGCGGTCGGAATTCGATATCCACGCGCGAATGCAACAAGGTTTGGCCAAACTTCAGCTTCGATCAGTAAAATTCGGGCAGGCCTAATTACAGAAAACGCGCGTCGCATCACGGGCCAGTAGTCGAGCGGCGTGTACATGACCTCGATCCATGGCGGAGCGTTTTTGCGCGCCAAAGCGAATCCGGTTGTGGTGGTCGTGGTCAGAACGCAGCGCAAATCAGGCTCCAGCGTACGCAACGCGTTCGCCAATTTCAGCGCCACATTGACTTCTCCCACGCTGACGGCGTGCAGCCATGTCGATCTTTGCTTCGACAGCCGCGCGCGCACGTCGCAGTCATAAATCCCAAGGCGTTGCCCGAATTTTTCGCGGTAACCGCCGCGACGAATCATTTTCAAAAAATATCCTGGCAGAAAGAACAAGAGTCCGATCGGCCAGAGCAGGTTGTAAATAAAACGGATCACTGGATTGCGGATTGCCCGCCTTCGCCCCGCGCCTCAGAGGCGGGGCTTCGGCGGGTAAACTCCTTGCGGACTGCGGAAACAAGCAACACCTCAGTTGCGCCGTATCTCTTCCGTCGAACCATGTGCCAGAGCTTCATTTCAGGAAGAACTTCGTCCGGCCGCTTCTCCAAAACGAAAATCCCATCCGTCTCCAATAATTGAGGCAACGCTTCGTTTGTCAGCAATTTTTCCGTGAAGCGCCCGCCAGTTTCTGTCTTTTCATGGCAAAAATGATTGTGAATTTCTCGATGATTTGCTGTTGTGGGGGCGCTTGTGCCAAGCGCCCGGCGGCTGGCACAGCTGCCTGTACACCGGCAGCATAGCGGAGAAAATCGAAAACGTCCTGCTGTCGAACGCGTCCATTTAATTTTGTTTTGGCTAGATTGGCGTCGATGGCTTCGGCCGATTGCCGATCATTCTCGACAAACACGGCCGACGACGCGCCTCGACTCAGTGCTTCAATTCCCAGACCGCCGCTTCCGGCGAAAAGATCAAGGACGCGTGCGCCGATGACCGCGTCGCCCAAGCTGGAAAAAATGGCAGCTTTCACGCGGTCCATTGTGGGTCGCACACCTCGCTTTGGAACTGCCAGGCGGATCCCGCCGGCGCTGCCGGCGATCACCCTCATGGCGAAACGATTGGCGTTGGCGTTGTGGTGGCTTGAGGTTGCGCTTCCTCTGCTGACGCAGAAGGCGATGCAACGGACGGCATCGCGCTGACCGCATTGCCACCTGCACCGCTAGCATTGTCGGCAGGGCTACGCTCAGGCCCTGCGGGCGCGGCCTCTTCGATCTGTTTCTTTTTCTTCTTTGGCTTGTCTCTTTTTCCGCCAAAAAAACTGTTAAGCATACTGCTGAGATCTCGGCCGACGAGTCGATCCATTAAATTTGTGGTCGGTCGCTGAATCGTACCGCCAACTTGAAAGTCGATCGCCGTATAACCCGGTTCGTCAATCGGTTGAAAATTGTTGCGAATGGCTTTGAAAAGTTGGCCACGGATTCTGTCGTTGATTGCGAGCCGGGAATCGAGTTTCAATCTGCCGTCAAACGCGACTGTGCCCGATGCACTGAGCCGAATATTTGGCGAACGCAAAACGAGTTCGTCAATCGTGACCAAACCTGGACCTAAATGATATTTTGCCTCGGCTTGCTCCAGATGAAGTTCTTGTAGCTCCTCGATCTGGAGAATCTGCCCGAGCAGGACGAGCAAGCTGTATTGTTGGACCCGGCCATCACGCAGGAAAATTTCACCGCTGCCAACGAGCGCACCCGGATCGGCAGTTTTCCCGGAAGCCTGGAAACTGCCCTCCAATTTACCGTTCACGATTCCCTTGGGACCACCGGCGTTTTCGACGATCTGGTCCGCAAGCACATCATGGAACTTGACGCTCGTGGTGAATGGAGAATCCTCTGCTTCTGGTTGCATGGCGAAGTAGCCTTTGATCTCGCCGTTTGCTGCGCGGGCAGAAATTTTCGAAAGCTCCAGCACGTCGGGTTCGTACCGGAGCGGCGACCGGAGTTGCTCCAGAAAAAAACGGTCGCGCAGCGAAATTCGCGCCACCTGCGCATCGCCGTGAAGTGCTGACGCGCTGCGGATGTTGGTACGAAAATCGAGACCTTTAAAGCTCGCGAGCAGCGCGCCCTTCCGATCGAGAAAACTAAAAGTGCCGTTTTTGATGCTGACTCGGCGAACTTCTGGAGCCACTGCGAACCCGGGCTCTCGTCTGGGTGGCTTATTGTGGAGAGCATCCTCCGCTGGAGGGGAAACATTGGTTGATGTCGCGGGAACAACGGGCACGGGGTTCGTAGTGATGGGCGCGTTCTCTGTGTCCAAGTGGCCGACTGTGGCGGCCGATTGCGTAGAAATAGGAGGCGATTGTGCTTCTTGTGAACCTGGTAATCTCCATTTTCCTTCCGCGTTTTGTGGCCATACAACCGTCGGTTTCACGAGCGCCACTTCCTTGATCACGAGCCTTTTGGAAAAAAGCGAGAGTAAGCGAACCCGGAGCCGAAATGTTTTTGCTTCGAGGAAATTCCCCGGTCCCCCTGAGGAGCTTTGCGCAATCGTAATACCACTGAGTTCGAGTCCGCCCCACGGAGTTAAGCTCATGTTACGAATTCGAAGACTGGTGCCAAGCCGTCGGCTCAGTTCCTGCTGAATCTTTGCTTGTGCGCCTTGTGATTGCACATACAGGTTTACGCCGAGCAAGAAAGCCGCGCCGAGCGCGACCGTCGCGCCTAACAAAATGAACGTAATCCGGAGCAATTTTTGCACCCTGTAGACGTTACGCAGCGCGAGTTTGAAGAAAAGACTAAAGCCTAAATGTCATTCCGAGCGGAGCGAGGAATCTCGGATCAATTTTTGGATCGATACCAAACCGAAAATAAACCAGAGATGTTTCGCTTCGCTCAACATGACATCAGAGGCTATGACCGAGGATGTAACTTACCTTTTCCGGCGTGACTAACACAGTTGTCATTCTCAATCCCGTCGCAGGCGGTCCCGAAACTCTTCGAGATTGGCAGGAACGCGTGGAATCGATTGCACACAATTGCCCGATTCGTGTGATTGCGCATCCGGGCGAGGCGGAAGCGCTGGCCCGAAACGCGGTTGAGGAGGGCTTCGTGCGAATTGTAGCAGCCGGTGGCGATGGAACGGTCAATCACGTGGCAAATGGCATTGCCGGCACAAATGCCGCATTGGGTCTTCTTCCCCTCGGAACGGTAAATGTCTTTGCGATGGAGCTTGGCCTTCCTGCGCACAATCTGCAGGTTTGCTGGAGTATCATCGAAGACGGGAACGTGCGTCTGGTGGATCTACCTAGCGCCAATGGAAAACATTTCGTGCAGCTTGCCGGCGTCGGACTCGACGCACAAGTCGTAAAGGAAACCAGCCTCGCCTTTAAGCGCAGTTTCGGGCCGCTAAGCTACCTCATCTCTGCGGCGCAGATTGCAGCGCGAAAACCGCCGAAGCTGTTTATTGAATCGGAGAACGCTCCAGTGGAGGAAGCATCGTTCGTCCTAATCGGAAACGGCCGCCTTTATGGAGGGCCGTTCCCATTTTTCAAGCACGCCGTTTTAGATGACGGGCTATTTGATGTCGTTGTTTTCAAGCGGCTCGGCTACCTCGAAATCATGAAGTATCTGCAGGATGTGGTGTTCAGCTCCGACATTCGCGCTCCCGAGGTTGAATATTTTCAGACACAACGCCTGCGCGTAACGAGCGAGCAGGATGTGCCCGTGGAACTCGACGGTGAATTGGCCGGCAACTGTCCGGTTGAGGTTCGAATTCAGAAAAAAGCGTTGCAGGTTCTCGCGCCACCTTCGGCGCAGTAGTGCAATAGGGCGCGATAACTGGTCTTTCGATCAAAACCGCGTGATGTTTCGCGCAATGCGTCGTGGGAACGGCTGGATTGCAAAAAAATCGGCGGCATCGCTGAACCCTTCGCAGGTTGAGACAACTTTGGTTCAGCTCAGCGAGCGATGGCCGGCAAAGGCCGCACCGTTGGCTGACGTGGTCGAACAATTTCCTCTCGGCGAATCCGCATTGCTGCATCTGCTCGCAGTTTCGAGCAGTTGCGCCACGAGATTGACGCAAAATCCCGAAACACTCTTGTGGCTTTCCCAACCGAAAGTGTGTCTTGCCGCCCGCGGATACACGGAAACGCTGAGCGAACTACACGCTCTGGCGGGTGATTCTGTGGCAACGCAAGATTTTGCAGCGCTTCGTTTCTGGAAAGGCCGCGAGATGACGCGCGTTGCACTTCGCGAACTGGCAAACGTAGCGCCACTGGAAGAAACCACCGGCGAGCTTTCACAGATCGCGGAGATTTGCATCCGTCGAGTGTTCGAACATTGGAACGCCGAACTTCGCCGACGGTACGGCTCGCCCAAGGCGGAGTTTGCCATTCTCGCGCTGGGAAAACTCGGCGGGGGCGAGCTGAATCACAGCTCAGATGTTGATCTTCTTTTTCTCTACAACGACGAAGGCGAGCTTACGCCGCACATTTCCTATCACGAGTTCTTTAACCGATTGGGAAAAAGAATCCTCGAAACCTTTTCGACTCCGCATGGGGCCGGTTCACTTTTTCGAGTCGATCTGCGCCTGCGCCCAGAGGGCTCGGCAGGCCCGTTGGCCCGGTCGCTTGAGAGCATGGAAAATTACTATGCCGGCTTTGGCGAAACATGGGAACGGATCGCTCTAATCAAGGCACGCGGAATCGCTGGTGGCCGTGAGCTGGCCTACGAATTCTCGCGGCAACATCAGTCCTTTATTTATCCAAAAAGCACGACACGCGATTTGCTGGATGAAATTGCGCACATCAAGCACCGCATCGAGCGCGACATTGTTGGAACGGCAAACCTGGAACGCGACGTGAAACTTGGACGCGGCGGCATTCGCGACATCGAATTCATCGTACAGACGATGCAACTGATCCATGGAGCGCGGCATCCGTTCCTGCAGGAACCCAGTATGCTCAAGGCGCTGCGAGCGCTTCGTGAATTGGACCTTCTTCCGACGAACGACGTGCTGACGTTGGACAAGACGTACCGGTTTCTCCGGCGAGTAGAACATCGTTTGCAAATTGAGGCCGAACAACAGACGCACGTTGTCCCTCGAGAACCCGAAGCTTTGCGACGCCTCGCACTTAGTCTTCGTTTTTCGTCCAGCGAAGATTTCACGGCAGCACTGCATGAAAGAATGCGCGCGGTTCGGCCAATTTTTGAACGCATCATCTCCAAAACGCCCGCGGCTCCGGCCGAAACGCATGCGGTCAATGATTTGGCAATTTTCAATGAGCAGAAACGCGCCGCCAAGGCGTTCATCGATCTCGAGAAAAGCGCTGCAGGTTTTCACATCGCACCTCGCACACGACAGATATTTGGCAAACTGCGTCCGGTTCTAATCGAATGGCTGGCAAAGTCTGCTGATCCGGATGCAACTCTGAATCAATTCGTCCGGTTCGTACAAGCGTATGGTTTGCGCAGCTTGCTCTTTGAGCTCCTGGTCGCAAATCCTCGGTTGCTCGAGTTACTGGTGAAAACTTTCGATGCCAGTCGCTTTGCCGGCGAGCTTTTGATCCGCCGGCCACAACTTCTGGAAGATATCACCCGGGACCCGGCCTTTGATCAGCCGCGATCCGTTGCGGAGAATCTGCGGCGCCTCGATTCGCTGGGCGCCGATGCGAACAATCTCGATCCGATTCGCGCTTACCGGCAGCGGCAGCTGCTGCGCATCATTCTGCGCGAGGTCCTGGGGCTTGCCAGTCCGACAACCACATTCGCCGATCTTTCCGATCTGGCCGAAGCCTGTTTGCATTTTACAGTCAGAGTTCTTGGTAGCGAGCATTTAACCGTCATCGCCCTCGGTAAATTCGGCGGACACGAGATCAGCTATGGCGCGGACCTGGACGTTTTGTTTGTCGGCGATGACACCCGGGCCACGCAGAATCTCATGATCGCCATGGCGCAGCCAACTGCCGAGGGAAACATTTGGCCACTTGATCCAAGGCTGCGCCCCGAAGGCGAAAAGGGCCCGATTATTTGTTCCGTTGAAACGTATCGATGGTATTACGGAAACCGCGCGCAGCCGTGGGAGCTGCAGGCGTTGACTCGCGCTCGTGCCGTTACCGGGCCGATGCAAAATGACTTCATCGAGCTTGCAAAAGGCGTGTGGCGTCAAGCCGGTCAGCATTCTGATCTTCCGGCAAGAATCGATAACATGCTCGAGCGCATTCGGCGCGACCGGGGAAGCGGATCGGATTTCCTCGACTTTAAGACCGGACGCGGCGGAATCATAGAGGCGGAATTTCTCGCTCAAGCCCTGCAGATGCGGGAAAATATTTGGGAACAAAATTTCGAGCGGGCCATCGATCGACTTCACCGGCACGGGCACATGACCGATTCCGAAGTTGCCAAACTTAAAAATGCGTACGGATTGCTGCGTCGCTGCGAGCTTGTATTGCGGCGTTTTGATAACCGAAGCGTCTCAACGCTTCCAGACGACACGGTCGAACAACGCAAGTTTTCCATTCGCCTTGGCTACAATGAATTCGACGCCTTCCGTCATGATTACATCAATGCTCGCGATGCGATTCACGCGCTGTACGAGCACCACATCACGGCGGCTTCACTGCCGTGACAATCAAAGTTCGGCCGAGCAGTAAGTTCGGCGAATTACGAGCAATTGCCCGAGAATTGGGTCAGCCTGGAATGCCCTTCAGCATTTCAGTGTTCGTCGGGAATTTCTTCACGAACATCAACAGACGCTGAATGGCTTCCTCCGGTTTATGACCGGCCAGGCCGCGCCGGATGAGATTGACTTTTTCCAATTCCCACGGTTGCAGCAACAGCTCTTCGCGACGCGTGCCGGAGAGAAAAATGTCGATCGCCGGATAAATGCGCTGGTCGCTGATTTTTCGATCGAGCACCATTTCCATGTTTCCGGTGCCTTTGAACTCCTGAAAGATCAGCTCGTCCATGCGGCTGCCGGTTTCAATTAGCGCCGTGGCGACAATCGTCAGCGAACCTGCTTCCTCCGTGTTGCGTGCGGCAGCGAAAATTTTCCTTGGAATTTCCATCGCGCGCGCATCGATACCGCCGCTCATGGTGCGACCACCACCGGACATTGCATTATTAAATGCGCGTGCGGTGCGCGTAATGGAGTCGAGCAGGATAAAAACGTGTTTACCTGCTTCGACCAGCCGCTTCGCGCGCTCGATCGCCAACTGCGAAATGCGCGTGTGACTCTTGATGTCGGCATCATTGGAACTGGCCATGAGCTGTGCCGTCGGATGCGAACGGCGAAAATCAGTCACCTCTTCCGGGCGCTCATCGACCAGAAGAATGATGAGATCCATTTCCGGATGATTCTTGGCGACCGCATCTGCGATATGATGCAGAAGTGTTGTTTTACCTGTGCGTGGCGGCGCGACGATCAGCCCGCGCTGACCCATTCCGAGCGGCGTCATCAGGTCCATGATCCGTGTTGTGTAACGGTCCGGCACCGTCTCGAGCTTGATTTTTTTGTTCGGATTGATCGTGGTTAATTCTTCAAACGGGCGTAGCCCTTGATATTTTGGCGGCTCTTCTCCATTGATCGTAAGCAGCTTGACCAATTGGGGGCCACGGCTGCCGCGCCGGGTCTCACCATAAATCCACATCCCGTCGCGCAACGCGAAGCGACGGACAATTTCAGGAGTAACAAAAATATCCTGCGGAGTCTGCACAAAATTGCGTTTCTGATCGCGCAGGAATCCGAAGCCTTTGCCGGAAATTTCAATAATGCCGTCGCCAAATTCGGGCTCGACCTGAGTCTGTTCGCCGGTCTCACCACTGCCCTCAACCGTTTCGCGTCCGCCCCCCGGTCGATCGAGAGTCTCGACACCGACGTCTCCACTCGCAGAACCAACGTCCCTTGAAGAGGAATTTGCCGATTCTTGTGAATCACCGCGCCTGAATCGATCACCCCGGTCGCGGTAACGTCTCCGCGGGAATCGACGCCGCGAACGATGCTGGCGTTGCTCCGGCAAGGCGGACTCAGTTTCCAGCGGCACAGGCTCGCCATCGCGAGTCTGTCCTGTGGCGGATTGGTTCTCGTTTTCTTCGTTCATAAGCTAAGATTCTTTAATGCGGCGGGGCAGCGCCTTAACGCGCGTTTGTTGGAAGCAATACTTTTTCAGGCCGGCAATCTGGCCAGCAATTCGTCGGGAATATCTAGATTTGAATAGACGTTTTGCACGTCGTCGTCCTCTTCGAGCGCATCACATAAT